>Ga0302324_100030596_pt1 | contig 10171 bp, 10 predicted proteins | sample Palsa_T0_1_FD_201949 | JGI IMG/M metagenome (GOLD analysis project Ga0302324, IMG submission 201949) | Peat permafrost microbial communities from Stordalen Mire near Abisko, Sweden - Palsa_T0_1 | ecosystem: Environmental > Terrestrial > Soil > Palsa > Peat permafrost | place: Sweden: Abisko... | reverse complement strand
TTGTGGACCACGGGGGCGGATCCTGCCGATTCGAGCCTGATCGCAGCACTCGCGCAGTCACTGGGTGTGCGCGCTGAGCGGCTCGCCGACAGCGGCGTCAAGAACACGCTGCGCCAGAACACCGCACGGGCTGTGACGCGAGGTGTCTTTGGAGTCCCCAGCTTCTGCATCGATGAGCAGGTTTTCTGGGGCAGCGATGCGGTCGATTTCGCGGCGGCGTACCTGCTGGATCCCGACATTCTTGCGACGCAAGAGATGCGGCGCGTCGACACGCTGCCGGTCGGCGCGTTGCGGCTGTAATACGGCGCTGGCCGGTGGCGGCGGCGGCGCCTGCGGCCGGCCGCTGAAGCGCAGCTACTGGTCGACGCGGATCACCAGCGAATCCAGGTCACTGGCCTGTAGCTGCTGGCGCAGCCGGTTGAGCTGCGGCAGATCCCTGATCGGACCGATGCGCACGCGGTGCCAGACGTCGCTGTCGACCGCCACGCGCTGCACCGTGGAGTCGATGCCGAGCTTGCCGAGTTGCGCATGAATGCGCTCGGCGACGTCAACGTCGCGGTAAGAGCCCACCTGCAGGAAATAGATGCCCGGCCGATCGACCTGGGCGGCGGGCGCGATGCGGCTGCCGCGCTCCTTTTCCGGCACCACGACCTCGAACTTCGGCAGCATCCGGTAGAAGTCGTACCTGCCCTCGCTGCCGGCCACGCCGCCGGCCGCAGGGTCCGCGCCGGCGCTGATGGGCGCCGCGGCATCGCCGGCGCCGCTCTTGCGCGGCGTCGGGCGCGAGCCTTCAGGCGCGGTGTCGGGCGCATGATGGTCGGCAATATAGATCAGGCCGGCGACACACAGGCCGGCGGCCAGCCCGATGGCGAACACCGACAGCTGCGCCAGGTCCAGGCCGAAGCTGCTGCGGCGTTTGTGCTTGTAGTCGCGGCCGGTGAGGCGCTGGCTGTTCACATGCTGTCGGGCGCCGACACGCCGAGCAGGCCCAGTCCGTTGCCGATGACCTGGCGCACACCCAGCGCGAGCGCCAGGCGGGCGTTGCGCAACGGCGCGTCCTCGACGATGAACGTCGCGGCGTTGTACCAGCTGTGGAAGCTGTTCGCGAGCTCACGCAGGTAGTGCACCAGCGCGTGCGGCGCGCGCGCGGCCGCGGCCTGCTGCACCACGTCCGGGTAGCGCGCCAGTTCGCGCAGCGCCGCCTGCTCCTGCGGGCTGTCGAGCCGGGCCAGATTCTGCAACGCCATCGCCGCATCGTACTGCAGTTGGCGCGACTCGAGCTGTTTCATCACGCTGGCGACGCGCGCATGCGCGTACTGGATGTAGTAGACCGGATTGTCATTGGTGCGCGATTTCGCCAGCTCCAGGTCGAAGTCGAGCGGCTGATCGTGGCTGCGCATCAGGTAGAAAAACCGGCAGGCGTCGTTGCCGACCTCCTCGCGCAGCTGGCGCAGCGTGACGAACTGCGCCTCGCGCTTGCCCATCGGGATCTTCTGCCCGCCGCGATACAGGCTGACGAATTGCATCAGGCAGGCTTCCAGGCTCGCGCCCGGCTGGCCCATGGCGACCAGCGCGCCGCGCACCCGCGCCACGTAGCCGTGATGATCCGCGCCCAGCACGTCGATCAAGCGCGCAAAGCCGCGCTCACGCTTCTGCAGGTGGTAGGCGATGTCGGGTGCGAAGTAGGTATTCTGGCCGTTGGCGCGCACCAATACCCGATCCTCGTCGTCGCCATACCGGCTGGCGCGAAACCACAGTGCGCCATCCTTGCGGTAGAGCGCGCCGCGCGCCGTAAGCTCTGCCAGCGCGTGCTCGACCGCGCCGCTGCGCGCCAGCTCGCGCTCCGAGTACCAGCGGTCGAACTCGACGCCGAATGCGCCCAGGTCCTGCCGGATATCGGCCAGCATCACCGCCAGCGACAGCTCGAGGACGTCATTGAAGCCGGCATCGCCGAGCAGCGCGCGCATGCGCGCGATCAGCGCGTCGATGTACTGTTCCTTGTCGCCGTCCGGCGCATCCTGCGGCAGCTGCGCGAGCACCTCTCCGGCCGGTCGCTGCAGCTCGCGGCCACGGCGCTGCTCCAGCTGCGCGGCGATCGCATGCACGTAATCGCCGCGATAGCCGTTCGACGGAAACGGCAGTACCGCGCCGCCGCGCTCCAGGTAGCGCAGCCAGGTGCTGACCGTAAGGATCTCCATCTGCCGGCCGGAATCGTTGATGTAGTACTCGCGGTGCACGCTGTGCCCGGTCACGCGCAGCAGGTTGCCGAGGCTGGCGCCGTAGGCGGCCTGGCGGCCGTGACCCACGTGCAGCGGTCCGGTCGGATTGGCCGAGACGAATTCGAGTATCACGCGCTCGCCGCGCCCGGCGCTGCTCTCCCCGAAGTGCTCGCCGCGCTCCAGCACCTGGCGCAGCAGCGCGCCGTGTGCATCGCCCGGCAGATAAAAATTGATGAAACCTGCGCCCGCCACTTCGGCGCGTGCCACCAGCGCAGTGGGCGGCAACGCGGCGACGATGGCCTGGGCAATCTCGCGCGGCGCCCGGCCGGCGCTGCGCGCCAGCCGCAGCGCGATGTTGCTGGCGTAATCGCCGTGGCTGGCATCGCGCGCGCGCTCGACGTTGATCCATGCCGGATCCACCGCCGCAGGCAGCAGGCTGCCGGTCAGGCTGTTGAGCGCGTCCGCCAGCAGACGCTCAAGCTCGCTCTTCAATGCAACTCATCCCCAGTTGGTCGAAGCGGTTGGTCGAGGCGGCGGCGAGTCTACTCAATATCGATCGGATCGACGTCGAGGGCGTAGCGCACGCGCTGCGCGCGCGCCAGGGTCTCCACCTGCGGCAGCCAGTCAGCGATGAATCGATGCAGCGGCCCGCGCTCGGCGCTTTCGATCAGCAGCTGTGCGTGATAGCGCTCGGCGCGCCGGGCCATCGCCGCGGCCACCGGACCGAGCAGGCGCACCGCCGCGGCTGCCGGCGCCAGCTGCTTCGCGGCCGCGAGGAACGCGAGCGCGCCACCGCTCGAGCGCGTCGATGCCCGCAGCACCGCCAGGCGGCCGAACGGCGGCCAGCGGGCCGCCTCGCGCTCGATCAGGGCCGCGGCGGCAAAGCCCTCATAACCGCCCGCCAGCAGGCTGCGCAGCAGCGGATGCTCCGGATACTGCGTCTGGATCAGCACTTCGCCGCGATCACGTTCGCGTCCGGCACGTCCGGCAACCTGCACCATAGTCTGCGCCAGCCGCTCGGCGGCACGAAAGTCGGTACTGAACAGTCCCTGGTCGGCGTTCAGCACCACCACCAGCGATACGCCGGGAAAATGATGACCCTTGGTGACCATCTGCGTGCCGACCAGGATGCGGGCCGCGCCCGACAGCACGCAGTCGAGGATCGCGTCGAGTTGCTCGGGCTGCGATGCGCTGTCGCGGTCGAGTCGGACCAGCGCCTCACCCGGAAACAGCTCGCGCAGTGTCTCCTCTACCCGCTCGGTGCCCTGTCCAACCGGCTTCACCTCAAAGCCGCAGCGCAGGCAGCGCGGCGCCAGCGCCTGTGCCGCGCCGCAATGGTGGCAGCGCAACTGGCCGCTGGCGCGATGCACCGTCATCCGGGCGTCGCAGGCGTGGCAGGGCGCGATCCAGCCGCAGGCGGTGCACAGCAGTGTCGGCGCATAGCCGCGCCGGTTGATGAATACCAGCACCTGTCCGGAGGCCGCCAGATGCCGACGCATCGCATCGATCACCGGCGTCGACAGTCCGCGGTGTGGCGCGTGGGCGCGCAGGTCGATCAGCGCCAGCCGCGGCGCCAGTGCCTGATCGTCGCGGCGCGGCAGCGCCAGCCCGCGGTAGCGCCCAAGGTTCAGGTTATGCAGCGTTTCCAGCGCCGGCGTGGCCGAGCCGAGTACCACCGGCACGCCGCTCTGCTGCGCGCGCACCACGGCCAGGTCGCGTGCCGAATAGCGGCAGCCGCCGTCGTGCTGCTTGTAGGAGCTGTCGTGCTCCTCGTCCACCACGATCAGCCCGAGCTGCGGCAGCGGCGCGAACACCGCCGAGCGCGTGCCAAGTAGCGCGCGCGCGCGCCCCGAGTACGCCGCGCGCCACGCCGCCAGGCGCGCGGCGTCGCTCAAGCCGGAGTGCAGTACCGCGATATCGACCCCCAGGCGCGCGCGAAACCGCTGCACCAGCTGCGGCGTCAGGCCGATCTCGGGCACCAGTACCAGTACGCTGCCGCCGCGCGCCAGCGTGCGCGCCGCGCATTGCAGATAGACCTCGGTCTTGCCGCTGCCGGTCGCGCCCTGCAGTACCCAGGCGGCGTAGCTGCCGGCGCTGGCGTCGATCCGCGCGAGCGCGGCGCTCTGCGCCGTCGACAGCGCCGGTGCGGCCCGCCCGGTCTCGGGCGCGCGCGCCGGCGCTGGCTGCGCGCCGGCTGGCGCGTCGAGTTCGAGGCGTTCGATCGATCCGCGCTGCAGCAGCGCGCGCGCCGCGTCGCGCCAACCGGGCAGCTGGATGGCGAGGTCGGCGGCCGACACTCCCTGCGCGCTTTGCACCAGCCGTGCCAGCAAGCCCTGCTGCCGGGGCGCGCGGCGCAGCGCGTCTGCCGTGATCGCGTCACGGCCTGCCGGCGTCGCCCGCCACCACTCGACCTGGGCGGCGCACGGCGCGCCGTTGCGCAACAGCCTGGGCAGCGCGGCGGCGATGACCTCACCGAACGGATGGTGGTAGTAGTCGGCGGTCCAGCGCAGCAGTTGCATCAGCGCGCTATCGAGCACCGGCGTGGCGTCGAGCACCTGGTGTATCGACTTCAGCGCCGCCACACTGACCTGCGGCTGGTCAGCACGCTCCACCACCATCCCGATCGCTTCGCGCCTGCCGACCGGGACCCGCACGCGCACCCCGACCGGCACGGCGGCGGGTGCCAGGCCGGCCGGCGCCAGATAGTCGAACGGGTGGCGCAACGGCGCATCGATCGCGACCCGCAGCACAGCGCTGCCCCGGGTGCTGGCGAGCGCGCTAGCGATGGCGCTGTTGTCCACAGTCACTGGGGATAAGTCTGTGGATCGGCGTCGGCCGCGGGGCCGTAGCGACAGCATTTAAAGGCTTTCCGGTTATTTTGAGCATTGTTGATAAACTAAATTTAGTCAACTTTATCAAAAGCTTACACTAATGGCGCGACCATTGGCGCGACCCAGGGTTCACATAATCTCGAGTCATTCCGCGCTGTGCGCGCCAACTGGATGATTTCACAACAATCCGCCTCCCGCGGCCGCGACCGGCCGTTGTCAACCAAATCGGTTTCCGGGCCGTTGTTCTGCTATGTAGGCTGTCTCCGACAGGATGGATGCCGTTGCATGGCTGCGTTTGCTAGTCTTGATTCTGAAACGGCTGATCTGATCCCGGCCGGGAAGGCCCATTTGCGTGATTCGACCCAGGACGGTGCGCGCTCGCTTGAAACGTTCCTGGCGAGCGTAGAGCGCAAGGCCTTCAGGATCGCACAGATCGCGCTGCGTCACGAAGCCGATGCGCTCGACGTGGTGCAGGACGCGATGATGCAGCTCAGCTCGCGCTACGCTGCGCGCCCGCCGGAGGAATGGCGACCGCTGTTCTATCGCATCCTGGAAAATCGCGTCCGCGACGTGCAGCGCCGGCGCAGCGTGCGCAACCGCGTGATGGCCTACCTGCCGTGGCGTGGCGAGGACGACGAGGAGGCCGTCGACCCGATCGAGCAGGCGGTGGACAAGGCGGCGCTGCCGCCGGCACAACTGGAGTCGGATGAGGCGATGGCGGCGCTCGAACAGGCGATCGCCGGCCTGCCGGCGCGCCAGCGGCAGGCGTTCCTGCTGCGCAATTTCGAGGGCCTGGACGTTGCCGAGACCGCGTCCACCATGAAATGTTCGCAGGGCAGCGTCAAGACGCATTATTTTCGCGCGCTGCAAGCGCTGCGCGCCAAACTTGGAGACTATCGAACATGACTGTTGAACGGGCCGACGCCAGCGGCAGCGAGTTCGAGCAGCGCGCCCGCGCGCTGCTGGAGCAGAGCGCCGATCAGCTGCCGGGCGCGGTGCGTTCGCGGCTGACGCAGGCGCGCTACGCGGCGCTGGCGGCGCAATCGAAGCGCGCACCGTCATTCGCGCGCCGCTGGGTGCCGGCCGGCGCGGCGGTAGCCGCCGCCCTGGCGCTGCTGGTGGTTTATGTGCCGCAGCTGCGCGATGCGGGCGAGAACCCGATCGCCAATGCCGGACTGGAAGATATCGAGCTGCTCACCGACAACGATGCGGTGCCGCTCAATGGCGATCAGGAAGTGGACGATGATTTTTATGAGTGGGCAGCCGATGAAGCCGCCGGCGCCGCGGCGCCCGCGGTCGGATCGTGAGGCTAGGTGCCTGCGCGCTGGTTATTGGTGTGAGCAGCCTGGGCCTGCTGGGCGTCGTGCACGCGGGCGACAGTACTGTGGACGACGGCCTGCTGGAATTCCTGGGTTCGGTCGATTCCGAAGACAAGAACTGGCGCGACTACCTGGCTGATACCGACATCGACCAGGTCGCCCGGCGCGCGCGCAATCCGGCGCCGTCGCGGCCCGCCGCCCCGCCAGTCAATGCCGGCGCCGTCCCGCCCGCTGACCCGCCCGCCGCAAGCGCGCCGCCGCCGGTAGGCCACCCATGAACCGTATCCACGCGCTAGTGGCGATGCTGCTGCTGGCGGCCGCGGCCCCGGGCTGGGCGCAACAATCCGAGCCGCCGGCCGGCGCCGAGCCGCCGGTCGCCGCGGCGCCGCCCGCTGCCACTGAATGGTCCTCGATTCCGGCGCCGCAGCAGCAGCTGCTGGGGCGCTATCAGGCGCAATGGAGCAGCCTGCCGCCGCAGCGCCAGCAGGCGCTGGTGCGCGGCGCGTCGCGCTGGCTATCGATGACGCCGGAGCAGCGCGATGGCGCGCGCGAGCGCTTCCAGACCTGGCAGCGGCTGCCGCCCGAGCAGCGGGCGCTGATCCGGCAGCGCTGGCAGCGCTTTCAAGGCCTGCCACCCGAGCAGCAGCGCGCGGTGCGGCAGAACTTCCGCTACTTTTCGCGCCTGCCGCCGCAGCAGCGCGCGCAGCTGCGCGACCGCTGGGTCCATGCGACGCCGCAGCAGCGGCAACAGATGCTGCTGCAGCAGCGCCAGAAGCGCGGTCGCTGAGCGGCTGCCGGACCGAGTGGACGCTGGTCCAGGCCGCGGTGGCTGAACGCAGGGACGGTGCGGACCTCGGGGTAGCTACACGGATTTGACTGCGGCGATCAGCGCGGACACCGCGGCCTGGCCGTCGCCATACAGCATGCGCGTGTTGTCGAGATAGAACAGCGCGTTCTCGATGCCGGAGAAGCCGGCGCCCTGGCCGCGCTTGATAACGATGACGTTTTTGGCCTTGTCGGCGTTGAGAATCGGCATGCCGTAGATCGGACTGGACTTGTCGTTGCGTGCCGCCGGGTTGACGACGTCGTTGGCGCCGATGATCAGCGCCACGTCGGCGGTCTCGAACTCGGCATTGATCTCGTCCAGATCGGCGATCAGGTCGTACGGCACACCGGCCTCGGCCAGCAGCACGTTCATGTGCCCTGGCATGCGGCCGGCGACCGGGTGGATCGCGAAGCGCACTGAGACACCGCGATCGATCAGCAGCTGGCACAGCTCCCACACCTTGTGCTGCGCCTGCGCCACGGCCATGCCGTAGCCGGGCACGATGATCACCTTCTGCGCGAACGCCATCATGACGCCGACGTCCGCCGCCTCGATCGGCTTCATGCTGCCGGCGATCGCAGTGCCGGCGGCGGCAGTGCCGGTGTCGCCAAAGCCCGAGAACAGCACATTGCCGAGCGAGCGGTTCATGGCCCTGGCCATCAATTGCGTCAGCAGCGTGCCGGCCGATCCGACCACGGTGCCGGCGATGATCATCGCGGCGTTGTCGAGCACGAAGCCCTCGAACGCCACCGCCAGACCGGTCAGTGCGTTGTAGAGCGAAATCACCACCGGCATATCGGCGCCGCCGATCGGCAGCGTCATCGACAGTCCGAGCAGCAGCGCGGCGGCGAACAGGCCGGTCACGGCCGCCGGCGTCGCCATGACGCCCGAGGCGACCAGCCCGCCGAGCAGCAGCGCGGCGGCCAGCACCAGCAGGTTCAGCAGCTGCTGGCCGCCAAAGCGCAGTGATTTGCGGATCAGGCCCTGCAGCTTGGCGAACGCGATCAGGCTGCCGCTGAAGGACACCGCACCGATGATGCCGCCGACCACCGCCAGCGTGGTGCCCGCGGTGCTGTGCTGCTCGCCGCGGTACAGCTCCACCGCCGCGATCGCCGCCGCGGCACCGCCACCCATGCCGTTGTAGAGCGCGATCATCTGCGGAATGTCGGTCATCGCGACGCGCCGGCCGCTGACCCAGGCGATCACCGAGCCGATCAGAACCGCGATGATGATCAGCGGGAAGTTGCTGATGCCGGGGTAGAAGAACGTCGCCAGCGTCGCCAGCAGCATGCCGGCGCCGGCCCACAGGATGCCGCTACGCGCCGTGACCGGCGAGCTCATGCGCTTCAGTCCCATGATGAACAGGAACGCGGTGAGCAGGTAGCTCGCCTGGATCAGCGCTGCGGCGCTGAAATAGCCGTCCATCAGTGCGTCCCCTTGGCGCCGCCGTCCTTGGCGCCGCCGTCCTTGTCGCCGCCGTCCTTGTCGCCGCCACCCTTGCTGCCGCCGCCCTTGCCGCGCGCGCCGCTGGACTTGAACATCTCCAGCATGCGCTCGGTGACCGCGTAGCCGCCGACCGCATTGCCGGCGGCGAGCAGCACGCCGATGAAGCCGATGCTCTTCTCGAGCGGCGTGGTGGCATTGCCGAGTGCCACCATGGCGCCGACCAGCACGATGCCGTGGACGAAGTTCGAGCCCGACATCAACGGCGTATGCAGGATCACCGGCACTTTCGCGATCACCTCATAGCCGGTGAACGCGGCCAGCATGAATATGTATAGGGCGACGATACCGTTCATGTTGACTCCACCAGCTTGCGCGTCGGTTCGTGTTTGATGGCGCCCGCGTGCGTCAGGCACGACTGCGCGAACACCTCGTCCTGCCAGTCGATGGCGAGCGCGGCGTCCTTGCCGAGCGCCGGCTTCAGAAAATTGAAAAGATTGCGGGCGTACATCTCGCTCGCATGGAATGCCAGCTGCGCCGGCAGATTGACCGGGCCGACGATCTTCACGCCCTGATGCACCACCGTCTGGCCGGCCTGGGTCAGCTCGCAGTTGCCGCCGGACTCGGCCGCCATGTCGATGATCACCGCGCCGGCCTTCATGCGCTCGACTGCGGCACGCGAGATGATGCGCGGTGCGCGCCGCCCCGGTATCGCGGCGGTCGAAATCACCGCGTCGGCCAGCGCGATGCGCGCTTCCAGCACCTGCTGCTGCTTCGCCTTTTCCTCCTCGGTCAGCTCGCGCGCGTAACCGCCGCTGCCCTCGGCCGAGACGCCGGTCTCGACGAACCTGGCGCCGAGCGACTTCACCTGCTCGCGGGTGGCGCTGCGTACGTCATAGGCCTCGACCACCGCGCCCAGTCGCCTGGCGGTGGCGATCGCCTGCAGGCCGGCGACGCCGACGCCGATGATCAGCACGGTGGCCGGCCGGATGGTGCCGGCCGCGGTGGTCAGCATCGGCAGGAACCGATCGAGCGTATTGGCGGCAATCAGCGCGGCTTTATACCCGGCGATGGCCGCCTGCGACGACAGCGCATCCATCGACTGCGCGCGCGAGATGCGCGGCACCAGCTCCATGGCGAAGCCGGTGATCTGGCGCTCGCGCAGCGCGCGCACCATGTCGAGCTGCGCGTGCGCCTGCATGAAACCGATCACCACCGCGCCCGGCTTGAGCAGTTGAATCTGCGTGACGCTCAGCGGCTGCACCGTCAGCAGCACATCGGCCGCCGCCAGCACTGCCTCGGGACTGTCGGCCCATTCGACCTTCGAGTAGAGCGCGTCGGGAAACTGTGCGCTGACGCCGGCGCCGCGCTCCAGCAGCACGCGCGCCCCGAGCGCTGCAAACTTGGCAGCGATCTCGGGCACCAGACTGACGCGTGTTTCCCCCGGCGTGCGCTCTCGAAGCCCGCCGATCGTGACTGGCATGTTGTTCTCCCTACAGTGGCCGCCGCTCTACGGGCGCTGTTGCGCGCGCA
>Ga0302324_100030593_pt1 | contig 10172 bp, 12 predicted proteins | sample Palsa_T0_1_FD_201949 | JGI IMG/M metagenome (GOLD analysis project Ga0302324, IMG submission 201949) | Peat permafrost microbial communities from Stordalen Mire near Abisko, Sweden - Palsa_T0_1 | ecosystem: Environmental > Terrestrial > Soil > Palsa > Peat permafrost | place: Sweden: Abisko... | reverse complement strand
TTGCAGCGGCGGACATTCCGACCGCCGCCGGCCGCCCTGCTTGGAGGCATCCCCTGAGGACCGCGGCCTGCTCTGCCCGGGTCAGGCCGCCCGGATGTCACACGGGGCCGCGCGCGTCATCCATTTCGTCCCGCGCAAAGGTGATCGGCCTGTCCTGGTCCTTCCGGCCACGCAGGAAGATCTCGCGCGCGCCAGGCCGTTCCCAGTAGATTTCGAGCATGTTGCCGTCGGGATCGCACAAATAGATGCTTTCCTGGCTTTCGTGATCGATCGCGCCGAGCACGCGAACCTCGTTGTCGATCATCTCGAAATAGGCGCGCCTGAGCTCGCGGGCGCTGTCGACCGCAAACGCGACATGGCCAAATCCGAGTGACGGTTTCAATTCCGCTAACGACTGCGGGACGGGCGGCGGTTGTGCGCCGGGAAGCGGCACGAGATCGATCACATGCGTGCCTCCGCCGATCGTCATGAACACGCCGCCATGATCGGGGTCTTCCTCGAGAATCTCGAAGCCGAGCACGCGCGCGTAGAAATCCTTCGAGCGCGCGAGGTCACGAACCGCGATCAGGACATGACCAAGTCTCGTCAGGCGCATGGGGAAACTCCGGGAGCCGGTACAGTTGCAGAGAGTATCGGGCAGCCGCGCGGCGTCTCTGCCCGAATTCCCTCAGCACGCGAATTTCTGAGGGAGTTTTTTCTTTTTTTGCCCGCGGGGGCGAGGCGTCACGTCCATCAGCACGCGTGTATGCACGCACCGTTGAAGCATGCAGCGGGCGTCGAAATGTGTCAATCGTCCGTATGCAGAGCGCACGCGAATGCGCGGCGCATGATGCGTCGGCGACACACTTCCCTGCCCGCGCACGGGTTCGCTGAAATGCAAACGGGCGCGCGTGAATCGCAGGAATGACATCGCTGCAAAGGGGCCGGAAGAGTCAGCTTTTCTTGTCGGGAGCATGCACAATCGATATCGTTTTCCTGTCGGCGCGCTATCACCACCTTATCGCCTTGCTGCACGGATATTGTCTTTCTCCTGCTCCCGCATCGCCTCCAGAGGGATGCATCGAAACGACAAGACAAAGACAAGTCGGACAGGCGAGCCACACCAGCGCCGCGGCTTCAGCAGCGAGTACGACTCCGCGCGCAGTCCCTGATCCGGCCTGCCGTCGCGCAATCGATTGCCCGGAATTCCGGGACGCCATACGTATTACCGATATTTCGCCAAGCCTGGAATTACGAATCCTGTCCCGCTATCAGCGCTTCACCCCTCACACATATCGCGGGATGGGCCCGCGTTGCGGGGTCATGCGGTCGGAGAGGTCGAACATCACTTCGTCGATGTAGCACCAGCCCCAGCCTTCCGGCGGATCGTAGCCTTCGACGATGGGGTGCTTGGTGCGGTGATAGTGTTTGGTGGCGTGCTTGTGCAGCGAGGAATCGCAGCAGCCGACATGGCCGCAGGCGCGGCAGAGGCGCAGATGCACCCAGGTCGAGCCGATCTTGAGGCATTCCTCGCAGCCGAGCGCGCTCGGCGTGACGGTTTTGATCGTGTCCAGATGCGTACAGGTTTCGCTCATGTTCGTGCCCCGAATGTCGATGCAACGGCGGAGGATGCGTCGCGAACATCGGCAAGCCAGGCATGCAGCGCCGAGACGACCTGCGCGCCCTCGCCCACCGCGGCGGCCACGCGCTTGATGGAGGCGGCGCGCACATCGCCCACCGCGAAGATGCCGCGACGGCTTGTCTGAAACGGAAAACGGTTCTCGCCGGCGAGCGCTTCGGCGAGCACGAAGCCCTTCGAATCGCGCTCCACACCGAATTGCGCGAGCCAGCCGGTGTTGGGCGCAGCGCCGATGAACAGAAAGACATGGCTGATGGCGCGGCGGACCGTTTCGGCATTGCCGGCGCTCCGCCAGCTCACATGATCGAGCACGCCGTCCTTGCCTTCGAGCGCGTCGATCTCCGTCTCGACGAGGACTTCGATATTGGGCTGCGCGGCGATACGGTCGCACAGATAGCGCGACATCGTGGCGTCGAGCGATTTGCCGCGCACGATGAGCCACACTTTCGACGCCACGCCCGAAAGGTAGACCGCGCCCTGGCCGGCGGAATTGCCGGCGCCGACCAGCGCCACCTCCTGGCCCGCGCACAGGCGGGCTTCGAGCGGCGAGGCCCAGTAATGCACATGGGCGCCTTCGTAGTCGGGAAGGTTGTCGAGACTGAGGCGGCGATACTCGGCGCCACTTGCGATCACGACGCTCCGTGCACGGATGGACTGGCCCGATGCGAGCAGCAACACGAACGCGTCGCCGTCTTCGGTATCGCGGCCGATGCTGCGCACCTCGTCGGGGATGATCATCTCGGCGCCGAATTTCTGCGCCTGGTTGTAGGCCCGCGCCATCAGAGCGAGGCCCGAGATGCCGGTTGGGAAGCCCAGATAATTCTCGATGCGCGCCGACGCGCCCGCCTGCCCGCCGAAGGCGCGGCAATCGATGACGATGACCGACAGGCCCTCCGACGCTCCGTACACGGCCGCGGCGAGGCCGGCGGGGCCGCTGCCGACGATCGCTGCGTCGTAGAGCTTCGAAGAATCGACGGCGCGCGTGAGCCCGATGCAGCGCGCCAGCGCGTTCTCGCTCGGATTGCGCAGCATTGTGCCATTGGCGCAGACGACGATGGGAAGCTCGGCCGGCGAGACATGAAAGCGTTCGAGCAGCGCCTTTGCGCAGCCGTCGGCGTCGGGATCGAGCCGTTCGTGGGGATGGCCGTTGCGCGCGAGAAAGCCTTCGAGCCGCAGCACGTCGCGATTGTCGGCGCGGCCGACGATCACCGGGCCACCGACATTCTGTTCGAGAAGGCGGACGCGGCGCAAAATGAGCGCGCGCATGATCCGCTCGCCGATCTCCGCTTCGGCCACCATCACTTCGCGCAGATGCGCCGGCGCAATCAATATCGCTTCGACGTCGCTCACCGCCTGCCCGTCGACCAGAGACGGGCGGCCGGAGAGATGCGCAAGCTCGCCCAGGAACGAGCCCGGCGCATGCACGACGATCTCGTCATTGGTGTGGTGCGAGGCGATGCGGACTTCGCCGGAAAGGATGACGAGCAGCCCCTCGACATCCTTGCCCGCGCTCAAAACCATTTCGCCTTTCGCATAATGGCGGATCTCGCCGAAACGCCGCAACCGGTCGATCTCTTGCGGTGCGAGCAGCGGAAACATCTGGTCGCGGCGGGATTCCATGGTCGGACGTGTTGCCATTACACATGCTCCAGCAGTGCGACCGTGCCCTGGCCGCCATCGGCGCAGACCGAGACAATCGCGCGTGAACCGATCGGCATCGCTGAAAGTTCCTTTGCGGCCTGACTCAATATGCGCGCGCCCGTCGCTGCGAAGGGATGGCCGATCGCGAGCGAGCCGCCATGCGGATTGACGCGCTGCCAGGGAAACGCACCGGGATCGAAATCGACGTGCGCCTTTTCGCGGCGATAAACGGGATCGGACGCCGCCTTGACGTTGGCGAGCACCTGGGCTGCGAATGCTTCATGGATGTTCCAAAGCGCGATGTCGTCGAAGCGCAGTGTGTTGCGCGCGAGCAGACGCGGGATGGCGCGGGCGGGCGCCATCAGTATCCCTTCCTCGCGAAAATCCATTGCCGCGATTTCCCAATCGGCGAGCTTCACCGCCGGCGGATCGCCGAGCCGTTTCAATCCTTCGCGATCGGCGACCCAGATCGACGCGGCGCCGTCGGTATTGGGCGTGGAATTGCCGGCCGTCAGCGTGCCTTTGCCGCTCTTGCGGTCGAACACGGGCGGCAATGCCGAGAGTTTCTCGAACGTGGTATCGCGGCGGGCGAGCGTGTCGTGATCGGTGCCGCCGAACGGCACCACGAGATCCTTGAAGAAACCGGAATCCTGGCCGGCGATGGCGGCTTGGTGACTGCGCAACGCGAGGCGATCCTGGTCTTCGCGCGCGATGGAAAAATATTTCGCGGTGTCTTCCGTGTGCTCGCCCATCGAACGGCCGCTCTGGCGATTGGCCCAGCCGTGAATTGGCAGATCGAAATCGCCCGGGTTTACATGGCTGAGGAGATCGGCGGCGCCGCCGGGGTTTTTCATGAAGCTGCCGATGATTTTGTCCGCCACGCCCGGCTTCAGCGCAAGCGGCACATGGCTCATCGTTTCCACGCCGCCCACCAGCGCCAGATGCATGTCGCTTCTGCCCACCATTCCGCCTGCGAGAATGGTGCCGACGAAACTCGTCGAACACGCCATGACATCGGAAAACGCGGGGATATCCGGATCGAGCTTCGCCTCGAAGATCAGTTCGCGCGCGATGTTGGACACTGTCGGATCCGGAATCACCTGGCCCCATACCAGGAAATCCGGTTTTGCCTTCGCGCCCATCGCCGCGGCAACGGGTGCGGACAGCTCGAGCGCAGTATGGCCGGCAAACACGCCGCCCGCTTTCGCGAAGGGCGTTCTGAGGCCCGGCACAATATAGGAGTCGGTCATCGCCTGGCCCCTCTCAAACCGGGCGCGGCCGGAAACGTCCGACCGCAAGAAATCCCAGAATGATGAATCCCACAAGCACGACGGCCTGGGCGATCAGGAACGGCGCCTCGGTGCCTTGCGGCGCCAGCGCGTGCAGGAAAGGAACTTTCCCGAATGCCTGTGCGATGAGCACGAAAATATTCAGGTACAGCGACGCCACCGCGCTCACGACATACGTCACGCGCCAGACGCCGCGCAGACGAAACGTATAAAAGGCGATGATTGCCGTACATAGAAACGCCAGCGAGATGGCGCCAACAATATGCGACGGTAGTATGTGGGAGCGATGAAAAAAGTAGCCCGTCACGCTCGTCGCCACGGTCGTCGCCAGAAACAGCAGCGTCATCCCCCGCATCCGGTTTGAGGTCAGCAAACCATAAAGCACCACGAGGCCGCACAAAATCGCGATCAGGCTGATCGCGACGTGAAACAGCGTAAAGGCTTGCGAATCCATGACGAAGTCCCCCTTTCAGGCAGCGCTATGCCAGCCGGGGCGGGGCAAAACACCCCGCACAGGCGGCGAACTTACCTTACTTTCAGGGGACAAGTCTCATCGAGGTTCGCGTCCCCGTGAGGGGCGCGAACCTCGATGACCGGCAATCAATTTCCCCGCCGCCCCGCCTCGAACAGGAACCAGATGCGCAGCTCGGCTTCGTCGATCCAGTTTTCAAGCAGGCTCGCAGTCGCCACGTCGTTATGCTCGTCGCACACACCGTGCGTTTCACGCATCGCCGCAGCCAGACGTTCATTGTCGTCGCGCAGCTCGGCCAGCATGTCGTCAGGCGTGACGAAATCAGCGTCATTATCGGCAATGCGCGAGAGCCGGGCGATATGGCCGATGGAGTGCAGCGTCGTGCCCCCCACTTTTCGCGCACGTTCCGCGATGGGATCGGTGGTGTTGTAGATCTGCGCCGCCTGATCGTCGAGCAGCAGGTGGTAGTCCCGGAAATGCGGCCCGGAGACGTGCCAGTGGAAATTCTTCGTCTTGATATAGAGCGCGAACATATCGGCGAGCAGCAAGGTCAGCGCGCCCGCTATATCCCTGCGGGCCTCCGAGCTGAAACCACTCGGCGACTCCAGCGGCGCCTTGCGGCGATTCTTGGCGTCTTCGGTGCTCATTTTTTCATCTCCTTTGCGTTCAACGGAAATCAGATTCGTGGGTCTTCGCCTTCATGTGCATGGCCGATCGCCCGCTTCAGCGCGGCGTCGATCTTGCCGCAATCCAGAATTACTTTTTCGGAATGCACGTCCTTTACGGCGGAAAGCGGCACGGAAAAATCGCCCGCCCCCTCCACATACACCACGATATGATCGCTACCGTTTCTGGCTTCACGCACGGCGCCGAACGCCTTTTCTCCATCGTGGACGAAGACATCGAAGCCTTCCTGGATCGGTTCGCGGGTCATGGTTCAGCTCCGGGGGGTCAGGGGCAAGCAATGATTCGGCCTCCGGTGGTCCGGAGTCCACCCTATATGGGACCTGCCGGCTCAAATCCCAGCGAGACAGGCCACGAGTTCCTCGATCTGTGAGTCTGTCATGGCATTGGTCATCGGATGCATCACGCCGCTGGCCCGCAACCCGAAGCGAAGCCTATCCAGCTGATTCTTCAGATATTCCCCGTGCCGGCCTGAAAGCTGGGGAGCGGCGCCGCGGCGTTGCCCCTGAGCGCCATGACAACTTTGGCACGCGACGATGCGCTCGCAGGGGTCTCCGTTCTCGAATAGCTTCCGGTCTTCGGCGGCGATGGCGCCGCTACCCCCAGGCGCCACCGGCGGCAGCTGCGCGTAGTACGCGGCGATTTCGGCAAGCGTCGAAGCATCGATCGGGCGCACGACATCCCACATGGCGGCCGTGGCGCGTGGGTCTTCCTGGCCCGGATCATGAAATGCCTGGAATTGGGCGACGATATAGTCTGCCTGCTGCCCGTTCAGCCGGGGAACAGCCTGCGAGGCGCTGTTGCGTCCGGCCCGTGACATGTCTGACAAGTTGTCAATACTTTAGGAGGGACGGTCTCGGCGCCTCCTGCGGCCTCATCCGCCCAGCTCAGCATCATCGCCAGACACACACCCGCGGAAAATCCCACCATCATCTTCATGTCGATCTTTCCACATTCCGTCCGGAGCCAGGCCGGGCCATTGTGCGCTCCAGCGGATCAAGCCCGCTGCGCCCCAGCCGGGCAAGACGCCTCACTGTCTCGCAGGAAGCGCGAGGGAAATGCGCTCACTTAAAACAGGTCGGGCTGCGAATCGGAAAGCTTCAGCGGCGGAGTTTTCTGTTTCTCGGGGCGCATATCCCAGTCCCCGTCGAAGGGCTTCAACATTGCTTTCAATTCTTCATCATGCGCCGGTTCTTCGCCGAGCCATTTGCTCCAGTCGCCGGGCTCGATGATCGCAGGCATGCGGTCCGTGATCGTTCCAATCAACCCGTTTGCGGGAACTGTGACCATTGCGAAGGTATCAACGCCGCCGGCGTGCACCTCACCCCAGCGTTCCCAGAGCACGGCGATCGCGACCGGATTTCCGTCGCGGGGCGTCACGACATGCTGCTCCGTCTTTCTCGGCGTGATCTCCTTTCCTTCGTTGAATGTGCTCACGACGAGAATGCCGCGCCGGGCACGAAATGCATCAGAGAATGCCCGTTTCGTATCGAGAGTTTCCGCGCGCGCGTGAATGAACTTCGCGCCCCTCACCGGATCCTTCTCCCAGCGCGGAACGAACCCCCAACGCATGCGCGCGGCGCAGCGCGTTCCTGCCGCGTCGAGCCGGATGATGGTTGCAAACCGCATCGGCGTAACGGTTTCGCTCGCGCCCGCGTCCGCGCCCACGAGGTCGGCCAATTGCACCAACGCTCCCCACGACATCATCTGCGTGAATTTTCCGCACATTCCGGGACCGGAACCAATGACTGCCGCCGCGACATACGCCGCGACGCGCAGGGGGTGCAAGTCGGCGGGTCCTTGCGCCTCCACCCGGCCCAGTGTCGCGACCGTGAAAAAAAAGTGAGCAGCCGCAGAACAAATGATAAGACTGTCCGGGATTTCGTTGGGGGGACATTCATGGGCGCGCGCAGTCGCAGAGGGCGAAACTGGTTCGGGGCCGCGGTGCTGATCGCCGTGGGCGTCATAGGTCTTGCGGCGAACTTCGATCTCGTATCGCGGGAATACCTGGATCAATTGTGGAAACTGTGGCCGGTCATCCCCCTGGTCATTGGTCTTGCGATTCTCACACGCCCCTGGAGGGCCGGAGACGACCAGAAAGACGCGGGCGGACAATAATTCGCGCAGACGGTTCTCAGCTCCGACAGACCGGGCGCTCCTCAAGCTCGCAAGCCCAGCCGCTTTCGCAGGCCGCGCATCAAACTCGACGGGCTCACTTTTTTTTCCGGGCCGCACTAATTCGTCCAGCGGCTGTCGTTGTCCGGGAACCCAAGACGTCTCTCGCGGTTGTCAATACGATACCAATCATATCTTGGGATCAAACGCTTGCCGTGGCGGGCGCGGCATGGAGCGGGCGGGAAACACTCCTATGAGCAGGACATATCTTCTTGTTGCTGCCGGTGTGGCTCCGTTTCTTTTCCTGCTGGCCGCCAACCTGATGCTTGCATAGACCTGCTCGAATGCGCTGATTCATCCGGCGCGCTGTTCTATACAACACACACGCACGCCGACCACGCTCGACGATCAGGCCCCCCCTTCAGCGACGGCTTCAAGCCGCGCAAGATTGCGAATGACGATCTGCTGACGGCTGGGAGCCGAGATAACCTGGCTTGTTTTCAGGTCGGTGAGGGTGCGGCACGTGGTCTCGATTGTAAGGCCCAGATAATCGGCTATGTCCTGGCGGCCGACAGGCAGATCGAGGGGCTGGTTTGCGCCGCGATTCTGGCCCTGTGCGAGCCTGATGATGAAGGATGCAACACGCTCTTTTGCGCCCTGATGTCCAAGCATGGCGACATGATCCTGTGCCGCGGAAAGACTGCGGCTCATCATCGCCAGCATCTCGCTGCGATGATCCACTTCGCTGCGGTTATCGATGCATGCGCGGGGGCATCGGAGCAGCACGACGTCGCCCACTGCCTCGGCTGTCGCCCCATAGGTCTCGGCAACTTCGATTCCGAAGGTGGCCCCGGGGAGAAAGATATCGAGAACCTGACGGTGTCCGTCCGACAGAATGCGGGAGATGCGAACGGCGCCTTCCATGACCTTATAGCGATGGGTCGCCGCATCGCCCTCGGAGTAAATCGGCTGCTTGCGCGCAACCTTGGCCATCGGGCCAGCGATATCCGTCTTCCTGCAGACACCCTGCTGAAAGAACAGGCAGCCTGCGGCACATGCAGACGGCCTTTCGGACTTTCCTGCCGCGATGGCCGAGGCCCGGGTGGCGAAATTTGAGTTCGATCGTGTCTGCAGCATGGCGGCCCTCCGCTTCTCAATCGCTCCAACAATTGAGACCCTGAAGTGCCGTTTACCCAAAATAAATCAGGGGAAGTACGTAGCCGGATGCAAGTGCGCCGCGATCTGGGAGATTCTGCGCATGAGGGAAAATACGTATGCACGCCTGCTACCCCGGCGCTGGTCACCGTGAGGCAACTTGAGGTCTATGAAGCGACGATCCCGGTGCTCGATCAAAAGATTGCGCAAAGCGACGACCTGCTCGCAACTCTCACAGGCCATGCGCCGGGCGAGGGGAGCGCTCCGCATGTTGAATTGGCCGATTTAACCCTGCCGGGCGATCTGCCAGTCAGCCTTCCGTCGGAGTTCGTCCGCCAGCGGCCAGACATCCTGGCTGCGGAAGCATCAGCGCACAGCGCAAGCGCCAACACCGGGGTCGCGACGGCGGCGATGCTCCCAAACTTCACGCTCAGCGGCGCCTATGGGACGAACGGCACCGCACTGAGCACGATCTTCGCGTCCGAAGGCAATTTCTGGAGTCTCGGCGCCGGCGTCGTGGCGCCGGTTTTCGGGGGCGGGACATTGTGGTTCAAGCGCAAGGCGGCGTTCGACAACTACCAACAGACGATGGCGCTGTATCGTCAAACCGCGCTCGGGGCATTTCAGCAGGTGGCGGAGACACTGCGGGCTCTGGACAATGATGCGAAGACGCTGGCCGCCGAGCAGGACGCTCGATCGACGGCAGGGCAGGCGCTCCATCTGGTGCAGGCCAACTACAAGTCCGGCCTCGCGACCTATCTCGACGTCATCAACGCGGTCGCGCAGTATCATCAGGCGACGATCAATGAGCTTGAAGCTGTCGCCGTAAGCTACCAGGGTACAGTCGCGCTGTTCGCAGCGTTGGGCGGTGGCTGGTGGAACGCCCGCACCGGGTGAGGAGATCGTCGGCACCTTCAAGGGTTCGGGACACATGATAGACGACGACTTGATCGTCAGATCATTTGAGCTGGCCGCGGAACGTTGCACGGATCTGACTCCGCTCGTCTATCGGCGCCTGTTCCTCGACCATCCCGCCATGGAAGCGCTGTTTTCGCGCGACAGGAACCACGCGGTGAAGGGCGAGATGCTGGCGCGCGTGATCGAAACAATCCTGGATTTTGTTGGAGAGCGACGCTACGCGGCGAGACTCGTACAATGTGAAGTTGTTACCCACGCTGGCTATGACGTGCCCGCGGGC
>Ga0302324_100030592_pt1 | contig 10172 bp, 7 predicted proteins | sample Palsa_T0_1_FD_201949 | JGI IMG/M metagenome (GOLD analysis project Ga0302324, IMG submission 201949) | Peat permafrost microbial communities from Stordalen Mire near Abisko, Sweden - Palsa_T0_1 | ecosystem: Environmental > Terrestrial > Soil > Palsa > Peat permafrost | place: Sweden: Abisko... | reverse complement strand
TGGTAACCGTACGGCGAATAGCCGTCAGCTGCCTCGGCCGTCGCTGTCGCTTTACGGAAAAACTCGTCAAACGACTCCACGTTCTTTCCCTTCAGCACGCGCCTAGATTTCGCCCAGTTGTGCCGGCTCAGCTGTGGCGATCAGTGGATGAAACCCATGATGTTGGTCATGACTCGAGAGCCGAGCATCTCGAACGCCCCCGTGATGACGAGCACGAGGACCACCGCCTTGAGGTATTCGCGCCAGCCTTGGCATAGGAGCCAGGCCAGGAACGCGGGCCAGGAGTCTGGCTCGCCTCGGTTCCGCTGACCAGTCGGCCTCACCCGTGGTCGTCCTGACACGGTCTGGGAGTCTACGCCCAAACTTCGGCAGCACTTGCAACGCTCTATAACTGTAGAGATACTCTCTACAGGCGACGGCTCCATTGCGGATAGAGCGTGGCAAGTGCCCGAATAACGACCGCAACATCCTCTGCTGCGTAAGCGGCAGCTCCGTCGCCGTCCGGGGCCGGCCAGCAGCCGGCCCCGGACCACCAGAGCGGATCAATCTACGTGTCGCTGCTGAGAGCTTCATAGCGCCCGCACCCGGAGGCGCTCCAGGTGGGCCATGACCGCCTGGTTGGCCTCCCAGCCGTCGGGGAACTTGGCCGGGACGTTCAGGTGCACCGGCTCGGTCGACGGGTGGGCGTCGAGCAGTTCCGGTATGCCGGCCCTGGCCACCACGATGCAGGCGTGCCGATGCCGTGAGGTCAGCACGCAGAGGCGGCCGGCCTCCAGGTGGAAGGCGGTGGCATCACGCCTTCCCGACAACGGATGCAGGACGATGACCACGTCGTACTCCCGCCCTTGCAGGCGGTTGGCGGTATCCACGGTGATGCCGTCCAGCCAGGGGTTAAGAGCAGCCCGGATCGCCCGGGCCTGGTCGCGGTGAGCCGTCCCGATCGCGATCCGGCCGACGGTGACCGGAGCCCCGCCGGGTGCTCGTTCGGAGTAGGCCACGGCGCCGCGCTGCAAGAACCGCTCGGCCAGCGCCGCGCAGGCTGCGACCGCCTCGCGGTCAGTGCGGACCGTTTGCCTGGCCGGCAGCTCGTACAGCGCCCAGCCCGACGCCGCGGCGGTCTGCACGGCCTCGTCTACCGGGCCCGTCCCGAGCGCGCTGGTGGCGAACTCCAGGCGGCGCTCGGCCGGGCCGGTGCCCGCCAGGAAGCCGGTGAACGGGTAGAACGCCTCGGCTATCACCGGGACCGCGGTGCCCGGCAGCCGCCAGGACACCGGCAGCCGGTGCGTTGAGATATCCGGGTTGTTCCTCAGCAGGACCGCCACGGCGCTCTGCATCGGATCCCAGGTCAGGCCTGCCCAGCGGTCGATGTCGATGGTGGAGAAAGGGTCGAGCTGGCCGGGGTCACCGACGAAGAGCGCACGTTGGAACCGGCCGGCGATGCGGATCAGCATGTCCGAGCGCATCTGGTACGCCTCGTCGATGATCGCCCACGGCCACGAGCCATCGCTGACCGTCGCCCATTTCGCGGCCGTACCGATGACGACCGGGCAGCCTGCCAGCCCGCCGACCTGCTGTGCGACCGTGACGGCCGCGTGCCGGGTCACCTGCGGCGCGGGCTGGTGTGCCTGCGCCGAGAGCCGGCCGACGGCCATGCCTGGCGCCGCCGTCGCAAGCCGGTCGACGAGGTCGTCCACCTGGCTGTTGGTCTGCGCGACCACCATCACCTGCTCGCCGGCGGCCGCGATTTCCGCCGCCGCGCGCACCACGAGGGTCGACTTGCCCGCACCCGGCGGAGAGTCCACGACTATGCCGCGCTGCCCGCGGCCATCGAGGCGGGCCAGGTCGGTCATTACGCCGGCGACCGCCCCGGCGGCGAGTTCTGCCGCGGTGGCGTGACCTGCGGCCGGCCCTGCCGCGGTCATGACCACGCCTCGCTTGCGTCCTCGTCGGCGGGCACGTATTCGGGCGGCGGCCCGCCGTGCGTCCAAGGCGTCCCGGCGCGATCCGGAAATGAGCCGGCCGGCTGGTAAGAGTCGGTCAGCGTCGTGTAGCACAGCCGTTCGCCAGGTTCCGGCACGCTGCCGGGCTCCGGGACCAGCGCGCGGCCCATGCCGCCGGCGAGCTCGAGGACTACCGCCACCCGGCTGCGCACCGGGACCGCAGGCACGGCCGTGGCAGGCACGGCCGTTGCAGGCGACGGCGCGGCAGGCGGCGGCACAGCTTGCGCCGACTCGGGTTGCACGGGCGCAGCGGACACCGATATCACTCTCGCCTGCTGACCCGGACGGGACGGCGAGACGAGCATTACCCCCGGGTCGATGCGCGGCGAGTCCTCAGTCGTCACGGTGATCAGCGGGCGCAGCTTGCGCCGCTTGCCGCTGCTGTCGAGCCGGCCAGGCTCGGCAGCGGTCACCGTGCCGGCGAATGCCTCCCCGGCCAGCCGATGCTCAGCCATCACGAGCGGATCGTCCATTGCCCGCTGCGCCGTATAGCTCGCCTGCGCCCGCTCCAGCCAGTTGAGCCGCAGGGCCGCCGCTACCGCGGCATCGCGGCGTGGCTGCGGCGGCCCGTCATCGCGCAGGTACCCGGCATAGCTGGTGAACGAGTCCTTGTCCGCGTCCCATCGGGCGGCGACCCGGCCACCGGGCGGTATCCCGCGCAGCAGCCCGACGGCCCGCCACATCAGCCGCCAGGTCGGCGCGACCTGCGCCGCCAGCGCCGCCTGCAGCGCGGTCTCGGCACGCTGCCGGGCACGGGCGTCGTCGTCCGGCAGATCGCACGCGGCGATCAGCTGCGCCAGCACCTCGTTGTCGAACGTCGGATCGGTCGCCGGGCCCGCCGGCGGCCAGGTCACCGGGTCCTCGCCGGCCGCGGCCGCCTGGGCTCCGGTCATCCCGGCCGGCGGGTCGATCCAGCCCATCAGGGCCGCCAGGTTGAGGTCCTCGACCGGGCTCTGGCCGCTTGCCCAGTGCAGCGCGACAGCATCGGTGGCGGCGAGCAGCAGGCACGAGCCGGGATGCTCGGCGCGCTCGGCGAAATACGACAGCCAGCGGCCGAGGACGGGCACCGCGGGGTCTACTGCGTACTCTCCCGATGGCCTGCGGAACCGGGTCGACCGGCCGAGCATGCGGACGAACGCGATGCAGGCCGGGTTGGGTACCACGAGCTGCGGCGCATCAGCGAACCGGATCCGGTCATCCTGGCCCCGGCCGCCGGGCACAGCCTGCGCGGATGCGTAGTAGCCCTCGATGTAGCTGACGACGATGTGCGCCAGCTCGGCCGCGAAGGCGAACCGGCGGTCGCGGTTACGCGGCTGGCTGACGACCAGCAGCCGCCCGGTCCGGGAGTCGTCGCCGACCAGCGCGGCTAGCGGCGCGTTGGCCTCTCCTGCCAAGACCAGCGGGACGAGCACAAGCGGCCGGTCGCTGAGGTGGACGTGCCGCCGGGTGCAGACCGGCTGTGCCGTCCCGGTGGCCACCGCCTGCGCCCGCGCCAGCGAGGTGAGCGTGCTCATGCCGTCTCGCCAAGGCATTCCCGGCGCAGCCGGGCGGCCTCCCGCAGCAGCGCCGCCGCTTCCGCCTGGTCGTCGGCGGGGGTGAGCGTGCCGTCGGCCAGGCCGAGCGCCATCTGCACGCTGTGCACCGCGCCGAGTTCGTCGGCCGCGGCGCGGCCGAGCGCCGCCGTCTGGCCCCTGGCCTCGTCGCGGCAGAAGAAGCACATCTCGCAGCTGGCCAGGCATTCCGGCGCGTACCTGGCCGGCACGGTGCGCACGTCATCGGCCAGCTCGGCGGCCGGGCGGTGCGGCACGCCTGCCTGGTCGAGCTCCAGGTCGAAGGTCAGCCCTGGCGGCTGCAGCCCGACGAGTGACTCGATGCGGTCGAGGCGGGACAGCTGCCTGCCCAGCACGGTGAGCTGCTGGCGCACGTCCAGCAGCGTGGCCACCGGGCGGTTGGAGAAGTTCTCCGGGCAGACGAGGACGACCTCGCGGGCAACCGCCTCGGGACCGGTCCCGAGTTCTGCCAGCAGCTGGCGCATCGCGAGCACGTATACAGCGGACTGGATCGCGGCGGCGGCGACCTTATCACCGTCGGCCTGGCCGTCGATGACAGCGAACGACTTGATCTCGACCACGTGGAAGCGTCCGCCCAGCCGGAACGCAATCAGGTCCGGCTCCAGGTAGACCGGCCTGCCGCCGACATCCAGGCGCAGCAGCGGGTGATCGAAGAGGGTGCCGGCGTCGCCGCCCGCCCCGGCGGCTCTGGTCAGCAGGCTGCGGGTCCGGGCATGCCGTAGATGCTGGCTGCGGTGACCGCCCACTTCTTCGAGATCGTCATAGGAGACCTCGGGGATCGGCAGCCCGAGCTGCTCGCGCAACAGCCGGAGCAGCTCGGCGCAGCCGTTCGCCTTCACCTGCGCCTCGAAGGCGTTGCCCCGGGTGATGGCGAACTGGGACTGGCCGAACGGGGCCGGGAAGCCGATGTAGCTGGCCAGCCGCGGCTTGTCGATACCAGCCGCGTCCATGATCGCCCTGCGGGCACAGCCGGGGTTGCTGGTGAGCGCCGCGATCGTGCGCGCGTTGTGAGCCTGCGGCGGGACGTCGCCGCGGATGCGGCCCAGCCGGGCATCGATGTCATGCACGGCCGGCTCCCGCCTGCCCGGTCAGCCGGAGACGGCTGCCGAACAGCTGCCCCGCATCGTCAAGCTGACGGCGGGCACGGCCGGCAGCCGCCGTGCGGGCCGCCCGGTCGTCATCCGCGTGGACCTGAAGTTCCGCCTGCGCGGCCCTGGCCACCGTGGCGGGGTCCATGTTCCTGGCACCGTCCGCTGCACCCGGGATGTTGGCGGCGAACCGCCACAGCAGCCGCTGCGCGGCCGGGCCGGGACTCCGAATACGCAGAAAGCTCTCGGCCACCCGGATGGCGGCCGACAGGTAATTGACGCGCGGGCTCAGCGGACCGATGACACGCCGGTCCATCGGCCAGGTCGATACGGCGAGCAGCCCCCGGGCCGGGGCCAGCAACTCGGCGGTCAGCGCGGCGCACAGGTAGTACGGACGGGCAAACGGAGCTGACCGGAACGAGCGCTCCTCGTCGCGGCGCAGGCTGGTCAGCCGCGCCGACGGGATCAGGCCGGCGAAGAATGCCTCGTTCACCGCGCTCAGCAGCTTCGGCGCCGCGGGCACGTCGAGCAGCGTCAGCGCCTGGTGTACCTGCTCCCGCAGCGGCAGCAACGGCCCCGCCGCAGGAATTGTTGCCGCCCCGGCCGCCACGACCGCGGCCCCGCTCCCCTCCGGCCGCGTGCGCAGCGGGGCTTGCGACATGGCGGGGTCTTCGGCCGCTGGCTGCTTGTCCTCCAGCCGTGCCAGGGCGTCGTCCCAGTCCCGCTCGGCGTTGCGCAGCTCGGCTCGCAGAGCCCTGACCCGGGCGGCGTCGCGGCTGGCGGCAGCCCGCCGCACCTCGGCGCGCAGCATGCCGAGGCGGCGCTCCAGGCTCTCCATGGACTCGGTCACGGGAAAGACTGTACAACAGTCCAGTCTTTTCCAGCAAATCCCAGTTTTATCCCGCAGACTTGGCGTACGGTCATCCCTGGTAGCGACCGAAGGGAGCCCTCATGCCGGATCAGGAATCGCTTCTGGATCTCGTATTCGACAAGCTGGCCAGCGACGACGTCCCAGCCGAGACGGCCGGGCTGGTGCTAGCTGCCTACGCAGGCGAAGAACAGCTGGCCGTCGCGCTGGCGGGAGCGGAGCCGGACCTGCCGGCTCCCAGTGAGCGCGGCGCGCTACCGCGGGCTTCCCTTTTCCTGGACTCGGTCGCGGTGGCAGGCTTCCGCGGGGTGGGCGGCCGCGCCAGCCTCCGGCTCACTGGGCGGCCGGGCCTGACACTTGTCGTCGGGCGCAACGGCTCGGGGAAGTCCAGCTTCGCGGAAGCCGCCGAGCTTTCGCTGACCGGCAAGAGCGCCCGATTGTCCGGTCAGAGCATCTCCCGCGCAGGATGGCGCAACCTGCATGACAGCTCCTCGTGCCAGATCCAGGTCGCTATCCGGGCCGACAACACGGTCGCGCCGATCCAGATCACCCGGACCTGGCGCGACACCGATACTGATCCGGACCAGGGCACCTGCAGCGTGATCGATGGCGCGAACCGCTACCAGGACCTGGCCGAACTTGGCTGGCTTGACGCTCTGGAGACGTACCGTCCTTTCCTGAGCGCCCATGACTTCGGGCGGCTGATGTCCGCTGCCCCGAGCGAGCTCTTCGACACGCTCGCGCCGATCCTTGGCCTTGAGCCCATCACCGCCGCCGACAAACGGCTCATGCACGCCCGCAAGGTCATCGACGACCGGCTGAGGGAGCTTAAGGACGCGCGTGACGGGCTGCGGAGCCAGCTAGCCACCGTGGACGACGACCGCGCCAGGAAGGCCGTGACGATCCTCGCGAAACGCCGGCCCAGCCTGGATGAACTCGACGCGCTGCTGGCCAGCACCGGGGAGACTGCCGCAGACCCGGCGGTCGCCGCCTGCCAGCGACTGGCTGCCGCGGTCGTGCCGGGCACGGCGGAGGCGGCAGCTCTGGCGACTGCCCTGGACACGGCGGCGCACCAGTCTGCCGCCCTCACGGCCAGCAGCAGCCATGCGGCGCATCAGGTCAGCCAGATGCTGGACATCGCGCTGGCCTTCCACGCCGACCAGGGCGATGGCCCTTGCCCCGTCTGCAGGACAGGTGAGCTCACGGAGCCCTGGCGGGCGCAGACCGCGGAAATGCTGGCCCGGCTCCGCGCCGGCTCCTCGGACGCACGGGAGGCCAGTACGGGGCTCAGCCGGGCTATTACCGAGGCCCGCACGTTCCTGGACTCAGCCACCCGCGCGCTGCCCGGTGACCTGGAACCCGCGACGACCGCCCTCGGGCAGCCCCTCGCGGACCTCCGTGAGGAGCTGCGGAAGTGGCGGGCCACCGGGCAGGACGCAACGCAACAGCAGGTCGCTGAGCAGCTGCGATCGGGCTACCCCCGGCTGCATGCCGCGCTCGCTGCTGCGCGGGCCGCCGCCGCGGAATGGCTGCAGGGCCGGCACGATGCGTGGCGCGAGCATGCCGCCGCCGTGCAGCACTGGCTCGGAGCAGCCCGGCGCGCATCCCAGGACGAGAGCGCCAGCGCCAGGATCAAGGCCGCCCGCGACTGGCTGAAGTCCGCCGCGGAGGAGATCCGCTCTGCCCGGCTGGCGCCTTTCGCGCAGCGGTCGCAGGAGATCTGGGAGCGACTACGCCAGGAGAGCAACGTCGAGCTGGATGGCATGCGGCTGGATGGCTCCAGCACCCGCCGCAGGCTCGCGTTCCCCGCCACCGTGGATGGCACCGCCACCCAGGCGATGGCCGTCATGAGCGAGGGCGAGCTCCAGGCTCTCGGCCTCGCGGTCTTCCTGCCCCGCGCCAGCGCGGATGACAGCCCGTTCCGCTTCCTGCTCATCGACGATCCCGTGCACAGCATGGACCCGTCCAAGGTCGACGGGCTCGCGCAGGTACTCGCGGACCTGGCCCGTACGCGGCAGGTAATCGTCTTCACCCACGACGACCGGCTCCCCGAGGCGATCCGCCGGCTGCAGATCGACGCCACGATCTGGGAAGTCATGCGCCGCGAGCGGTCGATCGTGGAGCTGCGCAAGAATCTCGACCCGGTCAGGCGGTACCTGGATGACGCCAGGTCGCTAGCCATGACGGCCGACCTGGCCGAGGACGTGCGCCGTCCGGTCGTCGCGGGTTTCTGCCGGTCAGCCATCGAGGCGGCCTGTCATGAGCACATCAGGCGCGTGCGGCTGCGCAGCGGCGAATCCCATGCGTCCGTCGACGCGCTGATCGACGGCGCCGGCAATCTGAACCAGATCGTCGCCCTCGCCCTGTTCGGCGACGCCAGCCGGGGCGGCGAGGTGCTGGCCGTGCTCAACCGCCGGTTCGGCTCCTGGGCCGCCGACGCGCTCAATGCCTGCAAGGACAACGTGCACGGCTCGGCACGCGGCTCACTGGAGTCGCTGGTGAACGACACCAAGCGGCTCACCGGGAGCCTGGGGTGAATCCGGACGCCTACCTCGCGGCGGCGGACCGGCTGCTCACCGACGTCATCAGCGGTGCGCGCGGGACATGGCCCCGCGCCTGCGCATGGCTCATCCGGCTGGCCCTGGAAACCGCGCTGACCACGTTCTGGGAATCGGCATGCCCTGCTGTCGCGGCATGCCGCTCGCGCCGGGCGCAGTTCCTCCTGCTGCCCCGTTACTGCAATCCTGAGATCAGCCACCGGGCGGCGCTTGCCTGGGTAACGCTGTCCCAGGCCGGCCACCATCACGCCTATGAACTCGGCCTCACGGCAGCCGAGCTGCGGCGGCTGCGGGACGAGGTGCAGGCCATCATCCCCAGCCTGCGGCCAGCCAGGGCGCGCCAGCCGGGCTAAGCACCGGCCAGGCCCGGCGGCCGGGCGAGGGCCGCCAGCTTCGCCCCGCCGTCTCAACGTGGCTATGAGATGCCCGGGTGCTGCGGGATCGCGGCGGGGTCCGGCCTCCCGTTGCCGTTCAGGCGACTCCGGCGCAGGGATTGAGCTCGTTCGGAAATCTGGGTCAGCACCATCACCGTAAAGCCGACGAAGAAGACCGCCTCCATCACGCCACCCAGCCTGTTCAGCAGGTAGGCCAGGCCCAGCAGCGGGTAAGCGACGAGCGCGGCCCTGGCGAGGCCCCGGTAGACCCTCGCGGTGCGCGCCTGCCCGCCGCGTGTCCGCCGGAAGGCGAACAGCAGGGCAATCGTGATGGCGACGAACTCGAAGATCCCGGCGGCATCGTGCACGTACTGGGAGAGGGGAAGCTGGAACCTCCATTCCAGGTTCCGGCATCGCGCATTGATTCCGTCAGCACACACCTCCGGGAACAGCCCGCCGAGCGATCCCGCGACGGCGAACACCATCATGGCCAGCCATTCCCGCCGGCCTCCCAGGATGCTCCCGCTCCCCGCCGCGGCGAACGCCACCAGCAGCAGCAGCCCGGAGAGAAGATCAGCATGCTGCATCCCGGTGGCGAACGGCTGGCCGGTCACCTCCAGATTGCTGAACAGCTCGTTGGGTGAGGTCATGAGTCCAGGCTTGAGCGGAACCAAAACCCACCAGTTGTAGGCAAGCAGCCCAGCGATTCCGAAGATCCACGTCACCGTCAGACGGGTGAGCGGGCGACGCGGCACGGCCACCGGGACCGGAGCAGCCGGCACCGGCCCGGGAACCTGCCTTCGTGGCGTGGCCCCTGATCGCGGCTCCAGGTTTCCCACCGCCTCACGCGCGACTAGGTTGCTTGCAGCAACCAAACTAGTTGCCGACCCCGCATGCTGTCCATGCGCTTAAGCCTCAGCTAAGCATCAGCCTGTGCCGGCTAGTCTCTCGGCAACCTTCCAGGTTTCTTCCAACGCAGTTCCAGCGTCGGCTGCCACACTCAGGTCTATAGCATCGACGAAAAGAGCTCTGCAAATGTCTTCCCGCAAACTCACCAGATCTATCATCGTTGGCGTCGCGGCCATCGCGGTCGCGGGCGGTTCCTAGGGATCGTCAGCGCAGCCTCCAGCAGCAGCCCAGCCGCTGCCAGCAGCAGCTCCGCTGGCGGTCACGGATTCGGCGGCGGGGGATCCAACGCCCGGTCCGGGCCGGCCGCAGGCGGAGCATCCGGCACGGTCGGCAGCGTGTCCACCCCGAGCTTCACCATGACGACATCAGCGGGTCAGAAGGTGACCGTCGACGAGGCGTCATCCACGACATACCAGAAGGGGACGAGCCCGGCCTTGGCGAGTGCCATCACAACAGGCAAACCCGTCCTCGTACTCGGGACGACCAGCGGAACGACCATCACGGCCACGCAGGTCATCGTGCAACCGGCTGGCGGCAGCGGATCTGCGGCTTCCCCGACGGCAAAGGTGATCCCCTTCCAGCGCGGTGCGCCGACCACGTCAAAGCAGGTCGGTCAGATCCCGGCGAACTGGAGTCAGGGGTCGGGGACGATCATCAGCGGAACGGCAGCGAATAAGGCAACGGAAGCTGCGCTAGCCGCCTACCCGGGGGGATCGTCGACCGTGTCGTGAAGCTGAGCAACGGCGACTACAACGTCCACTACATCGGCGTCAACTGGCCGCACCACGTCTTCCTCAACCAGGA
>Ga0302324_100030589_pt1 | contig 10172 bp, 7 predicted proteins | sample Palsa_T0_1_FD_201949 | JGI IMG/M metagenome (GOLD analysis project Ga0302324, IMG submission 201949) | Peat permafrost microbial communities from Stordalen Mire near Abisko, Sweden - Palsa_T0_1 | ecosystem: Environmental > Terrestrial > Soil > Palsa > Peat permafrost | place: Sweden: Abisko... | reverse complement strand
AGCCTCTTTATCCACTTGCGTTAGGCAATAAGTGCGCTAGTGCGCACTTTTTAGCCATTTCCCGAACTCGGATTTCCTGCCACGCAGCACGGGATGCGACAGCCTGGGCGCCCCTCGGTAAGGAAAACACATGTAGTTCGCCGAAGCCTCTAAAACCCACAGGAAACCCGGCGAGTGTAGTGGACCCCGGCCGTATGGGAATACTGCCGGGTCAGCGCCCGCCTCTTCTTCGAACGCCTCTCCCGTCGATCCCACCCCGGCGCATCGGCGAGGCCCTCAACGCCGCCCTGGAAGGATTGACCAAAACCCAGATCCGCTCTTTCCTGAGCCCGGGCCGGGCAGCCCTCCACCCTTTGGCCCCCCGACGGAGGCGCCAAAGATGCCGGCAGGGGGATTTACTTCGCATACTTCGCTTACTTCGCACTTCCGCAGAGAAAAAGCGGACACTTTACACGCTTAAAACGTCAGGGCGCACCCTCTTCTGGACGATGCCGGGGCGATAATGATGCCGGAGAGCAACCCATGCAATTCCGGATCACTCACCTTCTCTTTGCCGGCGTCCTCCTATCGTTTGCCCTTTCCCTGCCGGAACACCTTAACGCGCAGGCCACTCCCACGCAGTCGTTGCTCGTGCTCTCCAAGCACGATCACGCCTTGGCCATCGTCGACCCGGCTACGCTGAAAGTGGTGGCCCGCGCCCCTGTAGGACAAGATCCTCACGAAGTCATCGCCTCCTCGGATGGCAAGACCGCCTATGTCTCCATCTACGGCGGTGGCCGGTATCACATCCTTTCCGTGATCGATTTGATCGCCCAAAAGCCGCTGCCGGATATCGATCTCGGCGCCCTGAACGGCCCCCACGGGCTAGCCTTTGTCGGCGGCAAGCTCTGGTTCACGGCCGAAGGGGCGAAAGCCATTGGCCGCTACGACCCCGCTTCGGAAAAGATCGACTGGATCATGGGCACAGGCCAGAACCGAACCCACATGCTCTACGTGACCGCCGACGAAAAGCAGGTTTACACCACCAACGTAGCCTCAGCGACCGTAAGCATTCTGGAAAAGGTCACGCTCCCGCCCATGGGACCACCACCGGGAATGCAGGGCGGTGGTCCCAACGGTCCGCCGCCGGGTGGCCCCACCGGCCCACCGTCAGGAGGCGGCCCGCCCCGCACGGACTGGAGTCAGACCGTCATTCCCGTCGGCCGAGGTGATGAAGGCTTCGACGTCTCTCCCGATGGCCGGGAGCTGTGGACCGCCAACTCGCAGGACGGCACCGTCTCCGTCATCGACATCGCCGGCAGGAAAGTAGTGGCCACCGTCAACGCCAAGGTCCTCGGCGCCAATCGCTTGAAGTTCACCCTGAACGGTAAGTTGGTATTGATCTCCAGCCTCAACGGACCCGACCTGGTCGTGCTGAACGCGGCCGCACGCACAGAAACCAAACGCATCAGAATAGGGCACGGTGCCGCGGGCATCCTGGTGCAGCCCGATGGCTCGCGCGCCTTCATCGCCTGCACCCCGGATAACTACGTTGCCATCCTCGACCTCAAGACGATGGAAATCACCGGCCACATCGATGCCGGCGGGGAGCCCGACGGGCTGGCCTGGGCAACGCAGCAGTAGGAACCTCACCCAAAACCATGCCTGCAAAACGCGCCGTCGATGCCGAACTCACAACCCTGGAAACTCTCCGCGACGTATCTCCTGAAGTCGCCGAGCCCCAGCTGGCCAAGGCCCTCTCGCTGCGCAACAACCTGATCGTCTCCCGCGCCGCCGCCATCGCCCTCCACCACCGGCTCACCAGCCTCACGCCCAATCTGGTTGCAGCCTTCTCCCGCTTTCTCGAGAACCCCGCAAAGTCTGACCCGCAATGCTGGGCCAAGAACCTCATCGCCAAAACCCTCGCCGGCTTTGAATATCAGCAACCCGACCTGTTCCTCACCGGCATGCGCCACATCCAGCTTGAACCAGTCTGGGGCGGATCGGCCGATAGCGCCGGAACCCTGCGCAGTACCTGCGCCCTGGCCCTGGTTCAATGCCGCGAGCTGAACAACCATCGCCTGCTGGTCTATCTCACGCCGCTTCTGGCCGACAAAGAACTGCGCGTCCGCGTAAATGTCGTCCGCGCCATCGAGCAGGTGGGCAATGACTCCGCCGTGCTGCTCTTGCGGCTGCTCGCCGAGCTCCCCTCCGGCGACCCTGAACTCCTCGGCGCCTGTTATTCCGCAGTGCTCGCGCTCGAAGGCCCCTCCGCCATCGACTGGGCGGCACGGTTCCTGCGCAAGGAAGATGATTCCGCCGCGGAAGCCGCCATGGCCATCGCCCAGACCCACACCCCCGAAGCATTCCAGGTGCTGCAATCCGCCTTTGCCAAGGCGCACGACCCTTGGTTCCGCAACACCCTGCTCGCCGCCATCGCCCTCACGCGCCAGCAGGAGGCCACCGCCTGGCTCCTCGAGCTCGTCGCCAGCGACGACGATGAGGCAGCCGGCGCCTACGAAGCGCTGTGCCGCTCCGCCCCCTCCCAATCCACCCAGGAACGCCTCAAACAACTGGGCAGGCCCTGCAAGCCGAGCCACGCGCAACTCGAACGCGCGTAGCCGGTATCCTCATTTCCCGTTTTCCGAGAAGCTAGTAGGGCGGGGCAGGTTCTGCACGGTAAAAGCGTATGCGCCCCCATACCCCCCGCCCCCGGGTATCGTGTAGGGTGAGCCCGGAGCTTCACTCACACGGGTCGGCGTGACGGTGAAGATGTGCAGATGCCCCGTGTCGGCGTTGATGGCATACAGGTGGTTGTAGTTGTCCCACCGAAACTGATCGAACTGGCCAAACCCGATAAGACCCGTATAGGAAGTAATCGGTTTGGCCCCGTTGAAGTGGAACAGCTGTAACCCCAGCGATCCCCCGACCGCCAGCACCTTGCCCGATGGGGACATGTTGAGGTTGCTCACCCACCCGACTGCAACCGGCGGCATGTTCTTGTAGGTGCTGGTCGTAGTCAGGTTGCCTTCGCTGTCGGCCGTATAGGTCGCCAGCTGCATCGCACCATCGGGATTTCCCACGGGCGGATCGAGCACAGGTTCCATGGCAAAGGCCACGTGGTTCGTTTGGTCGGCGGCGCCCACTTCTGCAAGTGGACAAAACTCGTCTCCAGGAGAAGCTTCCGGGAGCTTGCCGCTCTTGCCCAGTACCAGAACGCCATCGCTCAAACGTGCGTACCCCAGGATCCGCCAGACCCCATTCCCGTCGCACAGCCCTCCGTAGGCGAACCGGTTGTTCGCCGTCAACTTCAGTGGATAGGCTGCTATTGGATTCCCCTGGACCTGACCGGCATAGTCCAATTCGCCGGTAGCTTCCTCGATGTTGAAAGACAAGTAGGGATTGGCATAGCCATCGTCAATCCCCGCGTACAGCGTTACCCCTGTCTTATCCAAAAACAAGCTGCTCAGGCGAAGGGAGTCGTGACTATCGAATCGCGCCGCGTTGGTTGTGCGCAGGAGCTCGAGCGCGCCGTTCGCTCCTATGGAGAACGTGTCGATATTCGTGGTTACCGGATCGAGATTGGAAACTGTCCCGTTACTTACACCGTATAAGTACTTACCGTTGACGACCATCAGAGTTTCGGGTGAAGTTGCAGAACCAGGAAACGGTGACCCTGTGATCAGGGTGAGTTTACCGTCGGAGGCTACATCGTAGGCGTAGATTCCGTTGTTGCCCTCGACATACAGATTGGCAACCTGGGCAAATACCGGCAAAGGCAGTTGAGTGGCGACTAGGCAGAGAAAGAACTTCAGGTAGCGTGTCATCAGGAATCTCCTATTTATAAGGGGCCCGAATTGGCTGAATTGTATCCGAGGATGGCTTGTGCATGATTAAGGTTGCCATGTTGTTCGCAAAAGGAGGTTATACTTACCGGCGGAGAATCCGCCGTCGGTTTGGGTGAGGCGAGCTGATGGCTCGGTCGGAACCTCATTCGCAAAAAACCATGTTGACCGTCAAGCGCTACGGTTTCGCAGTTGTTTCGGTCGCTGTTGCCCTGCTGCCTGCGCTTCTCCTGCAGCACTTTGCCTTTCACGACGTGGAGCTCCCGCTCTTCCTCTTTGCCATCGCTCTCACCGCCTGGCATGTTGGCGGCGGCCCGGCCGCGCTGTCCATCGTGCTCTCCAGCATTTGCTTCGATTACTACTTTGCGCCGCCTCTTCACAGCCTTAGGATGACGCCCGCGGATGTTCCCGGCGTTGCGGTCCTGGTCTGTTTCGCCGTGCTCATTACGCGTTTCAGCACGGTACGGCGCCGCATCGAGGGAGATCTGGTTCAGGCACGCGACAAGCTGCAGGTTGAAGTGGCCGAGCGAACGCAACAAGCCAGCCTGCTCAATCTAACCCACGACACCATCTTCGTCCGTGACATGAGCGACACCATCACCTACTGGAATCGCGGTGCGGAGGAGTTGTACGGTTGGACAGCCGCCGAGGCCGTCGGCAAACGCTCCCACGATCTGCTGCAGACCGTCTTTCCCGAATCGCTCGACAACATCGGCGCCGAATTGGTGCGCACCGGGCGCTGGGAAGGCGAGGTCAGGCACGTAAAAGCGGATGGAACCGCGGTGATGGTATCCAGCCGATGGTCGCTGCGGCGCAACCAGGCAAACCAGCCTCTCGCGGTTCTGGAAACCAACAATGACATCACCGAGCGCAAGCGGCGGGAAGAGGAGGTTCGCGGCCTCAACCAGGAACTTGAAAAACGATCGAGCGCTCTCGAAGCCAGCAACAAGGAATTGGAAGCCTTTGCCTACTCCGTCTCCCACGACCTGCGTGCCCCGCTCCGCCACATGGTGGGTTTTGCCGAGCTGCTGCAGAAAAACGCGGCGGCCCAGCTCGACCAGAAAAGCCAACGATATATGGGGATCATCCTCGACTCGGCCAAGCGGATGGGCACCCTGATCGACGACCTGCTGGCATTCTCACGGATAGGACGCGTGGAGACGCAAAAGGCGCCCGTGAACCTGGACCACCTGGTGAAAGAAGCCCTCAGCGAAGTCCAGCCGGAGACCAAGGGCCGCGACATTGTCTGGAAAATCGACAAACTCCCGGATTGCTATGGAGACCGTTCCATGCTCCGGCTGGTTCTTATCAACCTTCTTTCCAACGCGATCAAGTTCACCCGGCCCCGGCCGAAGGCGGAAATCGAAGTTGGATGCGCCAACGGAAACTCCAACGAGGTCGTGGTCTTCGTGAGGGATAACGGCGCCGGATTTGATATGAAATATGTAGATAAACTATTTGGAGTGTTCCAACGCCTGCATCATGTCGACGCGTTTGAGGGGACCGGCATAGGACTGGCTACCGTGCAGCGCGTCATTCATCGTCATGGAGGCAAGGTCCGGGCGGAGGGCGCCCTGGACCAGGGCGCCACCTTCTATTTCTCTGTTCCTAAAATTTGAGAGCGGGATAAAGCATGCAAAGACTGGGACGTATTTTGATGGTTGAGGACGACCCCAAAGATGTGGAGCTCACCCTGACCGCGCTGGAGGACTACCACCTGGCCAACGAGGTGGTGGTGGTGCGGGACGGCGAAGAAGCTTTGGACTATCTGACCTGCCGAAACGCATATGCAACCCGCTCCACCGGTAATCCGGCGGTCATGCTGCTGGACCTGAAGTTGCCCAAGGTCGATGGGTTGGAGGTCTTGAGGCAGGTTAAATCGGATGAGAACCTGAAACTGATTCCTGTAGTGGTGCTCACCTCCTCTCACGAGGAGAAGGATTTGGTAACCAGCTATCGGCTGGGCGTGAACGCCTACGTGGTAAAGCCCGTCGACTTCCATCAGTTCGTCAACGCCATCAAGGAACTTGGCGCCTTTTGGGCAATCATCAACGCGCCCCCGCCAGGGAGCTAGAGACTTGAGCGCTCAACAACCTTTACACATTCTTTCGCTGGAAGACGATCCTCATGACGCGGAGCTTATCCAGGGACTGCTCGAAACCGAAGGCATCGCCTGCGAACTGGCGCGAGTCGATACTCAGGCTGCCTTCCTGGCCTCGCTGCAGCAAGGCGGAATCGATCTCATTCTGGCGGACTACACCCTTCCTTCCTTCGATGGTCTTTCCGCATTGAAGCTCGCCATGAATCTTTGCCCGGAGGTGCCATTCATTTTTGTAACCGGAACCCTGGGCGAAGAAGTTGCCATCGAAGCGCTTAAAGTGGGCGCTACTGATTATGTTCTCAAGACCCGGTTGTCGCGGCTGGTCCCGTCGGTGTTTCGTTCGCTGCGCGAAGCTAAGGAGAGAGCCGAACGGGTGCGGGCAGAGCATGCGTTGCGCCGGAGCGAAGCATATCTCGCGGAAGCACAGCGCTTGAGCCGTACCGGCAGTTTCGGCTGGAATGTCTTGACCGAAGAGCACACCTGGTCGGAAGAAACCTACAGGATATTCGGCTTTCCCCAGGAGATCACGCCAACCCTCCCGCTGATCGTGGAGCGCATTCACCCGGAGGATCGGGAGACTATCCGGCAAATCATTGACCGTGCCACGGACGGCAGGAACGGCTACGATCTGGAGCAGCGCCTCATCATGGATGACGGCTCGATCAAATATGTTCGGGTTGTTGCCCATCCGCAGACCGACGAACCAGGCGGCCTGGTCTTCGTTGGCGCGGTCACCGACATCACAGATGCCAGGTGCGCGGAGCAGGCCCTGCGGCGCAGCGAAGGCTACCTGGCGGAAGCCCAGAGGTTGACTCATACGGGCAGCTGGGGTTGGAGCGCCGCCAACCCGCAAGCTGTTCACTGGTCACAGGAGCATTACCGCTTATTTGGCTTCGATCCGGAGCTGGGGCCGCCTTCCCACGAAGCATTTCTCCAGCGCATCCATCCCGAAGATCGGGAAGGCGTAGTGCCTGCTTTCGAAGCGATGACTCCGGAACAATCCGCTTTCGACGTTCAATACCGCATCGTTCTTCCCGGGGACTCGGTCAAACACATCCGCGCCATCGCTCATCCCGTCTTCGACGCTTCTGGTCAATTCGTTGAATACGTCGGTACCGCGATGGACGTGACCGAGCAGCATGAAGCAAGAGCTGCCCTGGAGACTGCCTTTGCAGAAATCAAAACCCTCCAGGACCAGCTCTACAAAGAGAACATTGCGCTCCGCGAAGAAATTGTCCAAACCTCGATGTTTGAAGAGATCGTGGGCGAATCGCCCGCTTTGCAGGCCGTGCTTGCCCGCGTCACCAAGGTCGCCCCAACCGATTCCTCCGCGCTGATTACCGGCGAGACAGGAACCGGCAAGGAGCTGATTGCCCGCGCGATCCATAAAAGGTCGCAGCGCGCCGCCCGGGCCTTCGTCAGCGTCAACTGTGCCGCCATCCCTACCTCGTTGATCTCGTCGGAGCTCTTTGGCCACGAGAAAGGAGCGTTCACCGGCGCAACCCAACGCCGCCTGGGCCGTTTCGAGTTGGCCGAAGGCGGCACGATTTTCCTCGACGAGGTCGGAGAACTGCCGCAGGAAACGCAGCTGGCTCTGCTTCGCGTTCTGCAGGAGCGCGAGTTCGAGCGCGTGGGTGGCAACAAAGTAATTCGGGCGAACGTACGCGTGATTACCGCAACCAACCGGGATCTACAACGCGCGATTGAGGACGGCACGTTCCGCGGAGACCTCTATTATCGCCTCAATGTTTTTCCCATAGAAATGCCGCCCCTGCGGCAAAGAAGGGACGACATCCCTCTGCTGGTCGAATATTTCATCGATCGCTACTCCAGTAAGACGGGGAAAAAAATACGCGCCATCGAGAAGTCGACGCTTGACCGGCTTAAGTCCTACGCCTGGCCGGGAAACATTCGCGAGCTCCAGAATGTAATCGAGCGCTCCATTGTGCTTTGCGATTCCGACACTTTCACCGTCGACGAGAGCTGGCTTTCGATGAACTGTGATGAACCGAATCGCGCCCCGCGAATGCTCTTAAGGATCCCGGCCTCGCAAGAAAAAGAGACGATCGAAGCTGCCCTGGCTGAAGCGCAAGGCCAGGTGTCGGGCCCGACGGGCGCCGCGGCCAGGCTTGGTGTCCCTCCCTCCACCCTTGACTCGAAGATCAGAGCATTGAAGATAAACAAGCACCGCTTCAAAACCCTCTAAACCATCCATTCCCGGTCCCGAAAGAATTCACGATTTTCGTGAATTCGCGAATTTCGTGAGCTCCTCTCCTTCTAAGCCCTTGATTATGTGTGGCCTGCGGATGGCCCCGCACTTGCAACCACCCAGGCAGATGTTCCAGATTCGCCAATCGGAAGTCAACGGCGTGGTGACCTTTGCTCTCAGTGGTCACATTGAGGAGGAACCGCTATCCGACCTGCAAAAGCTGCTCGCACGCCAAGCTGGAGAACGGCCGACCGCCGTTGTTTTGGATTTGGCGGACGTGAAATTGGTGAACCGGGAGGCCGTGAAGTTCCTTGCATCCTGTGAGACTGCCGGGGTTCAGCTGAAAAATTGCCCATCGTATGTTCGTGAGTGGATTGAAAAAGGGAGAACACCGTGAACCGTAACCGTGAGGCGACTGTAAATGCGACGGCAATGGCTGCTGCGGCCGTTGCAGACCGGGGCGAGCGAGGGCAAAGGGGATTTTGTCACTCCATTCAAGAACAGTTCTTGCAGGGGCTCCGCGCACCAGGGTTCGAGCCTGCGAGTATCGAACAGGAGCTTTCCGGCTTTCTCGAGGAGTTCTCGCCCTGCGGAGTGCGCTGCGAAATCAGTGTAAGCGGGCGCCCGAGGGAATTGAGACCGGCGGTCCAGGAGCAGATCAATCTGATCGGGAGAGAAGCCCTGGTCAACGCATTGCTCCACTCCACAGGGACGCGCATCGAAGCCGAGGTTGAGTACTCACCTCGCCGGGTGCGCGTGCTGGTGCGCGACAACGGCTGCGGCATCGACCCATGCGTCGTGCAAAACAGAAAAGACTCGCACTGGGGTTTGTTGGGAATGCGTGAGCGGGCGGAAAGCATTGGTGCCAGGCTCACGATATGGAGCCGCCCCGGCGCGGGCACGGAAGTGGAAATCTCCGTTCCCAGCCAGTCGTTCGCAGAGGCCTGTGCCTGACGCTCCCTAGTTGCATGTGCAAGAACCGTCGCCCGCTACAACCGAACTGCAGAAGCCGAGAGACACCGGCGGCCCGGCGCTTTTCACACATGCGGCGTAGCCAACCTTAGGTGTCTCTACCGTTGGAATAGAATTTGCAGTCGAAATCGCCGCGCCCCCGTTGATCGATAAAGAATCGATGCGGCTGGTCCCGTACAGGTGCTGGTTGTTGACTCCGTCAGGCGCGCCGTGCAGGCCCAGGAAATGTCCCGTCTTCTCCGCCTGCAAGGGGCAGAAGAAGACCGCGGCGCTCTGCAGGCAAATCGAGAACAAATCGCTCTTGGATCCGTCTTGTTGCACGAACACATCATCCAGGTTTCCGCCTAGAGCGTTTTCCAGGTTGTACCAATGGTTTGCCGTGGGCACAGGGTTGCGCAGTTGCAGGGCGCGAGTTCCAATCACAGGGGCGGCACGAGTCAAGGAGACAAACGGCCGCCCCGAGCTGTTCTCAAGAACTGGCACGGCCGGCAAATCCAGGTCGCCACCGAGAAACAGGTGGCCCGCGCCGCTGGTCTCAAACGTAGCCTTAGCAGGAGGCTGGCCGAAGATCGTGCCACCGAAAAAGCTGAGTGATCCTTCTATCGAAACCGCAACCTGGGCAGCAGGAGCCCCGGTGTCATCATCCGCCGCGGTCATGCCGACGATGGTGGAAACACAATGGCTTCCGATGTCTACCCACGGCGTTGTGCGCAGGACCGCTCCTGGATTTTCGCTGTAAGGAGATATCAGGTTCATTGTGCCTGCGCCGCAGAACACCTCCGCGTTGTCGAAGTTGGATGAGACAAAAGTGGCGATTGCAGAACCCAGGGTCAAATTCACGGCGCGCGGAATCCACGTGTTTAAGCTGTCTGCAACCGTGATGCCGGCAAACGACAGGTTCTCTCCGGAATTAATCGCCGCAGGGTTGGTATAAATCGCATACCTTGCAGCATTCAAGAACTCCGAGTGGTTCACGCTGATGTTCCACGCCTGAGACTCAAGATCGTACTGGATGCCGAAGCCCGTGATCTGGACGTTATCCAGGGTTGCGCCCTGGGCGCTTCGC
>Ga0302324_100030584_pt1 | contig 10173 bp, 9 predicted proteins | sample Palsa_T0_1_FD_201949 | JGI IMG/M metagenome (GOLD analysis project Ga0302324, IMG submission 201949) | Peat permafrost microbial communities from Stordalen Mire near Abisko, Sweden - Palsa_T0_1 | ecosystem: Environmental > Terrestrial > Soil > Palsa > Peat permafrost | place: Sweden: Abisko... | reverse complement strand
CCCCAACGCGACTTAACTTCCGGGCGGCGGCTTCCGAGCCGCTAGAAACCACTAGAATAAAATAACTCTACATGACTCCCGAACGCTGGCGGCAACTGGAGGGACTGTACGATGTGGTGCAGAAACTGTCTTCTGCAGAGCGCAGCGCGCGTCTGAAAGACGCCGACCCGGATCTACGCTCTGCAGTGGAAGCAATCTGCGCGCAGGAGGGGTCGACGCTGGAACATCCTGCCTGGGAGGTTTACGCTAGTCTTCTCCAGACCGTCACCGTGTTTTCGGTTGGAATGCTGTTGGGCCCCTACAAGATCGAGCGGAAAATCGGCGAGGGCGGGATGGGAGAAGTTTACCGGGCTACCGACACTCGTTTGGCCAGAGCCGTCGCGATCAAGACCTGCCGTCAGGAATTCGACGAGCGATTCCAAAGGGAAGGCCGCGCGATCGCCTCCTTGAATCATCGCCACATCTGTTGCCTTTACGACGTCGGCCCCAATTATCTGGTGATGGAACTGCTGGAAGGCGAAACGTTGGCGGAGAAACTGAAAAGCGGCCCGCTCTCGATAGAACAGACGCTGCTCCGTGGCGGGGAAATAGCCGATGCACTGGCTGCGGCCCATGCCAAAGGCGTTGTGCATCGCGACATGAAGCCTGCCAACATCATCCTCACCAAAGCGGGCGCAAAGGTGTTGGATTTCGGACTGGCCAAATCGCCGGAGGACGCGAACCTCACCGGTAGGAATGTCGTATTGGGCACGCCGGCCTACATGGCGCCAGAACAGCGCGAAGGCCAGGAGTGCGACACCCGCACCGATATTTACGCGCTGGGGTTGATGCTCCATGAGATGGCTACCGGAAAGCGTTGTTTGAGGGGAGAGAAGCCCTGCCTCGAACAACTACCGGAGAAGCTGGGCCACGTGATCGAGCGGTGCCTGGCGCTTGATCCCGAAGATCGTTGGCAGTCGGCGGCCGACGTGCGGAGCGAGCTATTGTGGGCTACGAAGCCGGTGCAAGCGGCCGATCCCGCCGCGCCCGCCGTGATCGGGCGACACGGGAGGCGGTATTGGTTGCTGGCCGCCGCGCTGTTACTGGCAGCAGGCGGGGTCACGGGATGGTTGGCCCACCGCCCATCGGCGGCCGAAGCGAATCCGATCGCCAACGCGAAATTCACGCGGCTGACCGACTTCGAAGGTATCGAGCGCGATGCGGCCATCTCCCCGGACGGACGGTTTGTGGCATTTCTCTCGAACCGCAGCGGCCCCTTGGACCTTTGGGTCAGCCAAGTGGGGACAGGCAGCGCAGTCAATCTCACCCAAGGCAAAACGGGAAGCCTTGATGGTTTGGTGCGCGCCCTGGGTTTTTCCGGCGACGGTTCCCAGATCTGGTTCCACGATTCCGACGTCACGACGCCGTTGCGAATCGTACCCCTCATGGGCGGCGCGCCCAGGGTGTTCCTGGCCAGCAGTCCGGTGAAGACGCCGCCATGGAATGTGGCGTGGTCGCCCGACGGGAATCGCCTGGCCTATCACACCGCGGACGGGGGTGACCCAATGTTCGTCGCGGACCGCACGGGCGCCAGCCCGCGCCAGATACTGATGAGCAACCCGGGTATCCACAATCATTATCCAGTCTGGTCCCGGGACGGGCGGTGGATTTATTTCGTGCGAGGGTCTCCCACCACCAGCGAGATGGATGTGTGGCGCATTTCTCCCGATGGGGGAGAGCCTGAGCGGCTCACGCATCACAACAGCGACGTGAGGTCTCCGGCTCCTCTGGACTTGCGCACGGTTGTTTACGTGGCCCGCGATCGGGACGGTTCGGGGCCCTGGCTGTGGGCGCTCGACGTGATCCGCAAGACCACTCACCGGATCAGCTTCGGCTTGGAGAAGTACGTCTCGGTTGCCGCCAGCGCCGATGGCCGCCACCTGGTGGCGACCGAAGCGAGCCCGATCCCGAGCTTGTGGAGCGTGCCGATCCTGAATCGAGTGGCGGAAGAGCGGGATGCAAAGCCGTACCCGGTGGGCACGGTGAGAGCCTTGGGCCCGCGCTTCGGCGGAACATCGCTGTTCTATTTGTCCTCTCGCGGAACGGGCGACGGGCTGTGGCGCTTCCAGGACGGCCAGAGCACGGAGATTTGGAAAGGTTCGGATGGAGCGCTACTCGATCCCCCGGCCGTTTCCGCGGACGGACGGCGCGTGGCGATCGCGCTTCGCCGCAATGGGAAATTGACTCTGCACACGGCCACGGCCGAGGGCAGTGAATTGCAGCCGCTCGGAGAGTCCATAGACATCAGCGGGGCGGCTGACTGGTCGCGGGACGGGCGGTGGATTGTCACTGGAGGAACCGATACCCATAGTCCAGGGGTTTTCAAGATTCCGGTCAGCGGGGGCATGCCCGTTCGGCTCACCACAGGGGAGGCATCGAACCCCGTGTGGTCGCCGGCGGGTGACCTGATCGTATATGCCGGCGAGAACGTGGGCTTCTTCGCCCCCCTCCTGGCCGTTCGTCCAGATGGAACTCCGGTAAAGCTACCCTCCATCGAAGTGCTCCGCGAAGGCGTGCGCGCCCGCTTCCTGGCCGACGGTTCCGGTTTGGTCTACTTGCAGGGATTGCCCTCGGCGCAGAATCTATGGCTGCTCGATCTAGCGACCAGGAAGAGCAGGGAGCTGACACATCTCAACAACGCCGGCGCCATTCGCAGTTTCGATATCAGTCCCGACGGCAACATCGTGTTTGACCGCCTGCGCGGCAATTCACACGTCGTGTTAATCGATCTTCCGGGCGATGCTCAAAAGCCGTGAAATCCAGTGGCCTTGCGGCACGGCTAGTTCTCCGGCCGCGAGATTCGGTGCTACGGAAAAAACCGCTTGCTGACGCGCGCGGCTCCGATCGGAGCCGCGACTATAAGGGAGCGTTCGCCAAGAGCCGGCTTCCCAGGATCGGTTAGCACCCTGACCCGCTGGTGTGATCGAAACGCTTGTTAGATAATCATAAGGAGGAGAAATCGGTGGAAAGATCTACAGCAAGGCCGTTGGCCGTCGGATTGACCGTGGTCGCCGGTTTGGCGCGTATGGCGCAGCACCTGAATTTTGCGCCGGTGGGAGCGCTGAGTCTGTTCGCCGGCGCGCGTCTGCGCGGGTGGCACGCGTACGCGCTGCCCATCGTGCTGATGGCGGTTACGGACCCATTCCTCGGTGGTTATTCGGTGGAAACGCCGTTCGTTTATACCAGTTTCCTGATTGCCGTGTATCTGGGCACGCTGCTCCGCAAGACCGAAAACCCGTCGCGCATTGGCGCCGTCGCGCTGCTTTCAAGCGCCCAGTTCTTCCTGCTGACAAACTTACCTTCTTGGTGGGCTCACCCGGAAGCCTACGCGCACACCCCGGCCGGGCTGCTCCAATGCTACGCTGCCGCAATCCCGTTCTTCCGCCACACGCTGGAATCGGACCTGCTCTATACGGCGGTGCTTTTCGGCGCGCATGCCCTGCTGAGCCGCAGTCTCGCTCCGGCCGAGCGCATCGTTGCGCAGCCGGCGTAGGCAGCCATGCGGCGCGCGCTGCTTGATGCCGAAACCGAAGCTGGACGCGACTGCTGTACGCGGCTGTTCGAAGATCTACCGGCGGCTCAGGAACTTCGCATAGCAACTTGCGGCAGGAATGGAGATCCTCTGCCATGCCGCGCATCGTCTCACTGATCGCCAGCGCCACGGAGATCGTAGACGCTCTGGGCCAATTGGACAAGCTGGCCGGGCGGTCGCATGAGTGCGACTATCCCGAGCGCGTGAAGTTGCTGCCGGTGTGTACGCGGCCGCGCATCGACGTGAATGCGGACAGCCGCGAGATCGACCGCGCTGTGAAGGAATCGGCGCGAACTTCGCTTTCCATTTACGACGTTCTCGACGACGTGCTTCAGCCGCTCGAACCGACGCACATCCTGACGCAGATCCAGTGCGACGTGTGCGCCGTAAGCTTGCGCGACGTCGAGCTGGCCCTGGCGCGCGGAATGAAGGGAAGCCCGCGGATTGTGTCGCTGCAACCGGATTCGCTCGAACAAATCTGGGAAGACGTGCGCCGCGTGGCGCGCGCTCTCGACATGCCCGGCCGTGGCGAAGCAGTGGTGCATGGGCTTCAGCACCGCATGAAGCAACTGGCGCCTCCCTCGGGAACGCCTGCGCCGCGCGTCGCATGCATCGAGTGGATCGAGCCGCTGATGGCGGCGGGCAACTGGACGCCGCAGCTCATCGAATTGGCCGGCGCAGTGAATCTATTCGGCGAAGCCGGCCGCCATTCGCCATGGATGACGTGGGAAGAATTGAAAGCTTCGCGCGCCGATGTCGTGATCGTGGCGCCATGCGGTTTCGATCTCGCGCGCACCGCCCAAGAGATGCACTGGCTCACGGACCGTCCGGATTGGCGCGAGCTGCCCGCTGTACGTTCCGGGCGCGTATACCTGGCGGACGGCAATCAGTATTTCAACCGGCCGGGTCCGCGCGTGGTGGAAACTCTCCGGATCATAACCGGGATTCTGCGCTCCGGCCTCACGGAAGGCACAGGGTGGGGTATGCTTTAGCTTGCCAACCGGCCGGAAGGCCGGGGTATTTCGACCCTGTTGTACTTCTCTGTTGTACTTCGCTAAAGTCCAGCCGCCTGACAGACGACAAGAAACGATCGTCCGTCCCACCTCGCATCGGCCACACTACCTGCATTCGAAACTCCAGGTCTCACAACGCCACGCGTTATCATGGGCTCAACACATGGCGTTGGTCGCTGTTTCGGGTCATCCAGGATGCCGGTTTGAAGAGGTTGCGCGCATCGTGTCGCAACGGCTGGGCTTTGAGCTTTTGACGCAATCCCACATTCAGAAGCTGGGCGCCGAAGAGTTCGGGCCGGAAACTCAAGTCCCGCCCAAGGCTTGGCCGTTCATGGTGACATCCATTCTGGCGCGTCTCGCCACAGGGCATCATCTGGTCTATTGCGCCGCCGGCGGCGAGTTGCAGGCCCGTCATTTCCCCGGCCTGCTGCGTGCCCACGTGGTGGCGCCGGAGAACGTCCGCATCGGCAACCTGATGCTCGATCATCGGCTCGATCGCGCTGCGGCTCGGCGCCTTCTGCTCGACAGGGAGGCCGCCGACCGCGCCGACCGCAAGGCCAAGTTCGGAAAAACTAAGGCCACCGCCGACCTGTTCGACCTGGTGGCGAACGCCGAAGCGCTCACCGCGGAGCAAATAGCCGAATTGATCTCCACCGCCGCCGGTTCCACAGGCATCGAAGAGCGTGGATACCTCTCGCCCGCCGCCGAGGCGCAGTTACAGTTTCAGATGCGCTTGCGCCTCGCCCGCTACGGCCTGGCGCCGCACGGCAAGGTGACGCTCCGCAAGACGATTTTCGCGCACCACAGCGAGGAGATGTTCGCCAACTTGCTGGATTTTTACCGCATCGCGTGGGAGTATGAGCCGCGCAGTTTCCCCATCCACTTGGATGCGGATGGCAAAGCGCTGGAGGCGTTCACCCCCGATTTCTACCTGCCGGAGTTCGCTCTCTATGTCGAGCTGACCACCATGAAGCAATCGCTGGTGACCAGGAAGAATCGCAAGGTGCGGTTGCTGCGCGAGCTGTATCCCACACTCAACATTCAAGTGTTCTACCAGAAAGATTTTGAGAACCTGATCTTCAAATATGGGTTGGCCGCGCGGCCGGTGACGGCATGAGCGTCACGCCTCCGGGAATCGAAAAGATCCTCTTCACTGAAGAGGAAATCGACCGGCGCATCCGCGAAGTCGGCGCCGAGATCACGCGCGCGTATGCCGGACGCGCCGTGAAGCTAATCGGCGTCCTGAAGGGTTCGGTATACTTTCTGACCGCGTTGACGCGCCACATAGAGCTTCCCGTGAAGATCGATTTCCTGGCGATTTCCAGCTTCTCGAACAAGACCGGCGCGCCCGGCATGGTGCGCATCGCCAAAGACCTGGACGACAGCATCGAAGGCGAAGACGTGCTGCTGGTGGAAGACGTCATCGATACCGGCTTCACCCTGCGCTACCTCCTGCAGACGCTCTCCGGCCGCGCCCCCAATTCGTTGGCCGTCTGTACGTTCCTCGACCGCACGTCGCGCCGCATCGTACAGGCCCCAGTGGATTTTCGCTGCTTCGAGATTCCCGACCGTTTCGTAGTGGGGTTCGGCCTCGATTACAACCAGTTGTACCGGAATCTTGGGTACGTGGCGGTGTTGAAGCCGGAAAAAGCGGGGGAATAGGACCCGCGCACAGGCTATCCATTGGTTTCTTCGCGCGCCGCGACGATCTTGTGGAGCAGGTATTCGACAGCTCTGCGCAGGCCGAAACACCGGGGTTCTCGGAGCGAATCGGTACGCCGCCTTCGCGCTTGCGCCGTCGAAGGAATCCGCGGCTGACGAGATGCTGCGCTTCGCGCCCGCGACAGCGTGCCGCGATAAGCGATACCTCCTTGGTTTCCACATACACGATTCAACCGATTCCTTTTCGGTCGTCGCGGTAATACTATTCAGACGATATGAACTTGGTCAAGGCGGCGCGAAAAGGAGGGGAAGACGCTTTTCTGCGGCTGTTCGATGAGCATCGTCTTCCGTTGTTCCGGTTTGCGTTCCGGCTCACCGGGTCTGCGGCAGACGCCGAGGACATTGTGCAGGAGAGCTTCTTAGGGCTACTGCGTGCTGAGTGCCTGTACGATCCGCGGCGCGCCTCCGTACGTTCCTATCTGTTCGGCGCCGTGCGGAACCAGGCATTGAAGCGGCAAAGGCATAGGGAAAAGGCTGACGACGCTGCCGGCTCAGTGGACTGTCGGTCGCCCGAGACCGAAGCCATGCATGCGGAGCTGGAAGACACGGTCGCGCGCGCTGTGATGCGCCTGCCCGAGAACCAGCGGGCAGTGCTCATCCTCGCGCATTACGAGCAGATTCCGCTGGCGGAAATTGCGCAAGTGATGGAGATCGAAGTTGGGGCAGTCAAATCGCGTCTGCAACGGGCGCGTGCATCCCTGAAAGAAGTGCTGGCGGCGTATGCGCCGCGGAAGGACGGTTATGAACGATACGGAGCTCGATGACATGCTCAACACGTGGAAGGCGCCCGAGGCGCCGGCTTCGATGCGGGCGGGACTTCAGTCCCGGTTTCCGGCGAAACGGCCCCTGAGGCTTCTCGGTCTGCGTCCGCCGTGGATCCTCGCGTTCGCGGCAGCCGCCGGCGCGCTAGCGGTCGGCGCAACGTTGGTACAGGATGAAACGCTCGGCAGCGATTCCGGACCATGGGACGCGGGCACGCACATGCAGCGAACACGGATCGTGCACCCGTTCTTGGCAAAATTCGCCTGGTCCAACATGGGCGGCCTGAGTACGGGATGGCAGTGGCAGGGAGGCAAGTTCGCGGGTTCTGTCTATATGTTCGACAAGTCGAGCCGCGTGCACTATGGCTACACGTGGAATGCCGAGCTGCTCGCCGCCGGGCAGTACCGATTCACCGTCTTGCCGCTGGACCCGTCCGTGCTCCGGGAGGAAGGGCCGGTCGCGCCGTTAGCTCGTCCGTTATCGCCGGCTATCGTTGGCCCCGGCAGCAGGTTCGAGGTGGACCTTTACACTTCAGGAAACGAGCGGGTGTTCGACCGTTACGAGCTTTCCGGACAGCCCGTACCCAAACCCGATAACCCGGACCTCATCACGCTTACTAATCCCCAACTCTACATCAATGGTGCGTTCGCGCTGGATTCGGGCGGAGTGGCCGAAGCCCGCGGCGACCGCGTGTTCGTGCAATTGCGCAATCGCGGCGAGTATGCGCTGACGCTGGACCCGCGTGGAGACACCCGCTTCCCGCTTGCGGGAACTGCTAAGGGCAACACAATAGAGTTCCAGGCAGACGGCGATGAGTTCCGAATCGCCTGCACGTCTCCGGTCACCAGCAGCGGAGATCGCGCTGTCTACCTATACGTGAGAAAGGACGTGAATCTCGGCTCCTCGGGCTTCGGCGGCGGCGGTGGTCCGGGACCCGTCGTGGGCGGTAAGCCGCAGTGAGCATCCAAGTGGGCTCAAATCGCCGCGTGGCGCCGCTGCGTAAATGAAGCGACCCTTTGTGAGACGGAAGCGCGATTGCGCAGTGGAACGCATTCACTTATGACGTAGCTGGCTTCCGTGCCCGGTAATCTTTCTCAAGCTGTCCCCGGTGCGCTTCCATTCAATTAACGCCTTCGGGAGTTTAGGCGAGAGCCGGCTGCGGGCGGAGAGGATCGGCTATTCGGTCCAGGAACACATTTTCGAGGTAGGAGACGTAAATTGCATTCTCTAACTCGTGTGTCGCGTTCGATGGCCCGACATGTGGCTCTGGCCGCCATTTTCAAGATGCAGTCCGGATTCATCCTCGGCTGAATCGGAGCGGCCACTCACAATCATTGTCCCTGATGCGTGCTGAACCCTACCAACTCACCAACTGCACTCCCTTCACAGCTTCAAAATGGCGGTCGCGGCTTAGAATCGCGTATCCGTACTGCCGGGCCAGCGCCGCTATCCAGACGTCGTTGGTAGGAATCGGTCGGCCGGCCGCCTTTAGCTCCAGGCGAATTTCGGCGTAGCTACCGGCCGTCGCGGCATCGATTGGCAGCAGCGAGAACAAAGGCAAATGGGCTTTCAGCCAGCGCTCGTATTGCGCCCGGTGGCGGGACTGGCGGATACCAAATAGATACTCGCCAAGCACCACAGCCGGCGCCGCCAGGTTCCGCTCCTGGCCAATCATGAGCCGTAATTCCCGGTCGCCATCGGCAAACGCAGACACTGCGTTCGTATCCAGAATCAGCGCCATTCTTCTTGATCTACGGTCTCGAACTCGGCGGCGATGATGCGGTCGATGCGCCGATTCTCGCGGTGAAGTTGCTTGAGGCCGCCAAACGCCGCTTCCCACGGCATGGCTCCGCTATCGCCCGAGTTCTTCTGATTCAGCCGGTTGGAGACGGCCTCCGTGAAAAAGTCCTTGAGACTCTTTCCTTCTTCCGCGGCCGCAGCCTTCGCCTTTCGAAATAACGCGTCCGGAATCTCGACGGTGGTCTTCATGGAACCATTTTCCCATAAAAATGGGAAATCAAAGTCCACGATATTGGCGTGACTTGCGGCTCACCGCCAAGCGCGCTGCCGCCGTAGGTCTTGAAAACCCGGCTTGCGCACCGGATAAAGTTCGCTCCGCATTCACGGCAGTTGTCGGTATTCCGGCGTGTCCATCGCCTCACGATTCAAACGTTCCGCGTTGCGGTCGATGATTTCGATATTCCTTCGACCCCGCGCCTGTCTCTCCATCTTGCGTCGGCTCGCCCCGCTCAAGCGCTCTCTCGCGATTCTTCTCCACCTGATCCCGCTGGCTGAGCGATCCTTTTGGTAGTCTGATTGGTGTCCTGATCCTCACAATGAAAATCATACTCCGAGCCAACCGGCCGCGTTTTCCCAATTTTGCGCTTCCACCGCTGCTGCCCCCAACTGTGTCCCTTCTTTGCGCCGTTTGCCGCTTATAGAATTTGATGCACAACCAACTTTTTTCCGAAAGCGCCTATAGGGCTGACCATTTGCTTTGCATGAACCTGCCAATCACCCTACCATCGGCCGTCAACTTAGCCGGCCCGTCCTGGACGGACCTCCATCAGGACCCGCCCGATCTTCACCCTGCGCGATTCGTGGCCCCGCCAATATCCTTCGAGAACTCGCCCGATCCTTGCGCGATTGTGCGCCGCTTTGCCACCGACGCGCGCCCATCGTACTCTAACTTTAACGGCTGCAAGCCTCAGGGCACTGGCGCTTGCAAGAGCCTCACTCTTTAACACAGCGCCGCAACAATGGCCCGGCCACCAGGAGGAACCATGACGTTGAAGACAAGCCCGCAAGCCATCGCGGTTGACGCCGCGCCTCAACCCGTCGTGATTCGGGGGCAGGGCGGCGTGTCGATCACTCTGACACATCCGCCCGACTTGCAGCAGAAGGCTGTGAAATGGGCATACACCGTGCGCAACCGCATCCGTTGGGCCACCGACGCCGACGTATTGCGCCAGATAACGGGAAGCGCCATCAAAGACCTGGAATCCATGGGCCTCACCGAGGAAGCGCTTCAACAACTCTCCGAGGCGCGATTGATTGAGGTTGCCATCCCGTTTACCAGAGAGGAAGAGGGTTGGGAGCTTCGCG
>Ga0302324_100030583_pt1 | contig 10174 bp, 13 predicted proteins | sample Palsa_T0_1_FD_201949 | JGI IMG/M metagenome (GOLD analysis project Ga0302324, IMG submission 201949) | Peat permafrost microbial communities from Stordalen Mire near Abisko, Sweden - Palsa_T0_1 | ecosystem: Environmental > Terrestrial > Soil > Palsa > Peat permafrost | place: Sweden: Abisko... | reverse complement strand
ACATCGTCTCCAACAAGAGCCCCGAGATCACGCGAATCTACTTGCCGCCCGACGCGAACTGTCTCTTGAGCGTGGCCGATCACTGTCTGCGCAGCACCGACTACGTGAACGTCATCGTCGCCGACAAGCAGCCGCATCTGCAATACCTCTCGATGGACGCCGCGGTCGAACACTGCACGAAGGGGATCGGCATCTGGGATTGGGCGAGCAACGATGACGGCGCGGACCCCGACGTCGTGATCGCGACGGCGGGCGACATCCCGACGATGGAGGCGCTGGCCGCGGTCGCCATCCTGCGCGAGGCTTTCCCCGGCCTTCGCATTCGGTTCGTCAACGTCGTCGATCTCTTCCGGCTGCAATCCGACACGCAGCATCCGCACGGACTCTCGGATCGCGACTTCGACAGCCTCTTCACGGTGGACAAGCCGGTGATCTTCAATTTCCACGCCTACCCGTGGCTGGTTCACAAGCTGACGTATCGGCGCACGAATCACGCGAACATTCACGTCCACGGCTATAAGGAACACGGTAACATCAACACGCCGCTCGAGCTGGCGATCCGCAACGAGGTCGACCGATACACGCTCGCGATCGACGTGATCGACCGCGTTCCGAGCTTGCAATCCCGCGGCGCGCACCTCAAGGAACACATGAAGGACGCGATCATCGAGAGCATCGCGTACGCCCACGAAAACGGCATCGACAAGGCGGAGATACGCGATTGGAAGTGGCCGTCGGCGAGCTAGTGCGGATCCTAACCGTGAATGCCGGCTCAACGTCGTTGAAGCTCGAACGCTACGAGCTTGGGCCGGGAACGGACGATATCGCGCGACCGCCGGCGCCCGCCTACGCAGCCGAGCCGAGCCCGGACGAGGTCGAACGGGAACTTTTCGCGTGCACGCGCGACCCGCTCGACGCCGTGGCGCACCGCTTCGTGCGGCTCCCGGACGGCACGCCGCCCGTGTTTGGGCTCGATGCGGGGGCCATCGAAAGGATCGCCGCGGTGGGCGCGGACGATCCGTTGCACGACGCAAGCGCCCTGCGCGCGGTTGGCATCATCGAGCGCCTGCGACCGGAAGTGCCGCAGTTTGCGGTGTCCGACAGCGCCTTTCACCGCACGATGCCGGAGGCCGCCAGCACCTACGCGCTCCCGCGCGAACTCACCCAGTCCGGTCTTCGCCGCGTGGGCTTTCACGGCCTCAGCCACGAGTACGCGGCGCACCGCGGTTGCGTGCTCGCGGGACTCGATATCGAACACGCTCGCGTGGTCACCGCTCACCTCGGCGGCGGTTCGTCGCTGTGCGCCGTCCGCGATGGCGCGAGCGTCGATACGACGATGGGCTACACGCCGCTCGAAGGTTTGCCGATGGCAACCAGAAGCGGTTCGGTCGATCCGGGGCTGCTCGTTCATCTGCTGCGAAGCGGACTGCCCGTCGACGCGCTGGCGGAGATGCTGGAACGCCGGTCGGGATTGCTCGGCATCTCCGGACTCAGCGCGGACGTGCGCGATCTCTTGGCCGCTCGCGAAAATCCCGCCGCGCGGCTCGCGCTCGACGTGCTCGCTTGGCGCCTGCGTGCGGCGCTCGGGGCGATGCTGGCCGTGCTCGGCGGCGCGGACGCGATCGTATTCACCGGTGGCATCGGCGAACACGCCGCGGAGATTCGAGCGGCGGCGCTCGACGGTGGATTGGGAGTCCGCGCGATTCTCGACGACCGCAACGCGACCAGCAAGGAAGGCCGCATCGACAGCGGCGATTCGGCAATCGCGGTTTGCATCGTAACCGCGCGCGAGGGCTGGCAACTGGCGCTACGGACTAAGCGCTCTGTAGCTTGACGTCCAAAGCGCCTTGCAGCGTCGGCACGAGTTGAATCAACGTCGAGAGGCCCGTTACGCCGAAGGTGCGCCGGCAGGGCGCCCCGTCGGGAAGCACGACGAAGAAGTAGGGGCCGTTACGCTTGTGGGCCCGGGCTAATACCGAAAGCCCGGCGGAATCGCAAGACTTGCAACGGTCGAGGCAGACCACGATCCGCTGTCCCTGGTTGCCTTCCGCGAGCTCGATCGCCGAGGCCAGGCGCGTAGCGGAGAGCATGTCGAGATTCTCTTGAACGTGAATTATGATTGCGTCACCGCGTTGTTCCACGAGGTGCATCCCAGACATCATCCCAAATGGCTAAACTCGGCGGAGCCAAGAAAGCTCCGCCGGTTACTGCCTGGCAAGAAGCATACACGACCCCGGCGGCCGCCGTCTGTATGAAGTAACACCCGCAAGGCACCAATCGCCGCCGGGAAAAACTAGCCCGCTTTGCCGCCAAGACGGAGTTCCGCGATGAGCCGCCTTCCCTATATCGATCTCGACGACGCCGCAACCGAACTGCGTGAGCTGACGCGCAGGGGACCGGTTCTGAACCTCTATCGCGTGCTGCCGCACGCCGGTCCCGCCGGGATCGGTTTTCTGAAGCTCGGCGGTGCCTTACTGCGTGAGAACGAGCTGGACTCGCGCCTGCGCGAGCTCGTCATCCTGCGCGTCGGCGTGCTCTGCGGATCGGGTTACGAGTTGCATCAGCACCGCCGCATCGCCCGCGCCATCGGCGTCCCCGACGAAAAGATCGCGGCGATCGAGCGCGGCGCCGAGAGCGACGCATTCGATGCTTGGGAGAAGTTGGTACTGCAGTTTACGGACGCCGTCGTGAAGGACGTCAAGGCTCCGGCGCCGCTCTTCGGGGCCGTCGCGGAACGCCTCGACCATCGCCGCATGTCGGAGCTGGTCCTCACGATCGGCTTTTACATGCTGGTCAGCCGGTATTTGGAAAACTTCGAAGTCGACATCGAGCAGACCGAGCCCTCGCAGCGATGAACCCCGGACCGACCGAGCTCGAACCCGGCGCCGGGGTCTTCGCCGAAACGTTGGGAGCGGCGCGCGCGAGCGAACGCTTGGCGGGCCGGCGCGTGCTCGTGGTCGGCGCCGGGCAACGTTTGACCGTCGACGCGGATCCGCCGATCGGAAACGGCCGCGCCATTGCGGTGCTTTGCGCGCGCGAAGGCGCCGCCGTCGCGTGTTTGGATATCGTCGCCGAGGCTGCCGAAGACGCGCGCCGCCAAATCGCCGGCGAGGGCGGCAAGGCAGTTGCGCTCGTGGCCGACGTCGCCGATCCGGCCGCGATCGAACGCTCTCTCGACGAGTCCGTGGTTGCGCTCGAGGGGCTCGACGGAATCGTGCTCAACGTCGGTACGTCGTTCGGAAAACAACTCGCCGATCAAACGCCCGAGAGTTGGGATCGCGAATTCTCGATCAATCTTCGCAGCCACATGCTCTACGCGCAAAAGGCCCTACGGGTCATGCCGCCGGGGTCGTCGATCGTGCTCGTGTCGTCGATCGCCGCGCTTAGCGCGACCGCGCGCAACCCGGCCTACGAATCGTCGAAGGCCGCCCAGCTCGCGCTCGCGCGCAGCATCGCGCGCGCCGGCGAGCCCAAAGCCATCCGCTGCAACGCGATCGCACCCGGCCTCATCGACACGCCGCTCGGGCGCGATGCGGGCCGCCATCGCGCCGGCCGTTCGGCGCTCGTTCCGTTCGGACGCCAAGGTACGGCGTGGGAAGTCGCGTACGCAACGCTTTTCCTGTTATCGCACGAAGCGTCGTACGTCAACGGGACGTGCCTCGTGGTGGACGGCGGATTGAGCATCGGCATCGCGCGAGCCTAGTTGTCGAAATCGCGCCGGGCTCGATCGTCATTCGGGTAGGCGCGCGCTCGGCACGCCGTGCTTTCGCGAGGAAGACCTCGATGGAACTAACCAAGGAGCCGATTGCGGCTCCGGCAATCGCCGCGCAAACCCCGACGCCGAGACGACCGGAAGAACTGGTTCGCGAGACGATGCTCGCCGGACCGATACTACCGGTCTTGATCCGGCTCGCGCTGCCGACGGTCGCCGTGCTCGCCGCACAAACGCTAGTCGGCGTGATGGAAGCATTTTATGTGAGCTTCCTCGGCACGAGCGCACAGGCCGGCGTGACGCTCGTCTTCCCGATCTTCATGCTGATGACGATGATGTCGAACGGTGGTATCGGCGGAGGCGTCGCTTCGGCCGTCGCGCGCGCGATCGGTGCGGGCCGCAAAGCCGATGCGGATGCGCTCGTGACGCACTCACTGGTGCTCGCGGTCATCTTTGGAATTGTCTTCACCGCCGGAGAGCTTGCACTCGCCCCCGCCGCCTACCACGCAATGGGCGGGAGAGGTGCGGCGCTCGCAGCGGCGTTGACCTACTCGGCGTTCATCTTCATCGGCTCGGTGCCGATTTGGATCGTCAGCCTTCTCTCGGCCGCATTCCGAGGCGCGGGAGACGTGAAGACGCCGGCGCTCATCACGCTCGTCGGCGCCGCCGCGCTGATTCCGGCGTCGCCCGCGTTGATCTTCGGCTTCGGCCCCATTCCGCGCCTCGGCATCGCGGGCGCGGGCGTCGCGATGGGCATCTACTACACGCTCGCGAGCGTGGCGCTGCTCCGGCTCTTGATCTCGGGCCGAACGAACGTGCGCTTGCGCCGCGCGCGCTTCGAGGCACGGCTCTTTCGGGACGTCCTCGGCGTGGGCCTGATCTCGGCGCTCAGCGCCGCGCAGACGAACCTCAACGTCGTGTTGGTCACGGGCGCGGTCGGCCTGTTCGGAACCGCAGTGCTCGCCGGCTACGGAATAGCTTCGCGCTTGGACTACGTGTTGATTCCGCTGATGTTCGGGCTCGGCACGGCACTCGTAACGATGGTCGGCGTCAACGTCGGCGCCGGAAACGTTGCGCGCGCGCGGCGCATCGCGCTGTTGGGCGCCGCGCTCGCCGCGATCGTTACCGAGGCGATCGGCCTCGCAGCGGCGGTCTTTCCCTCGCTTTGGCTCCGTCTCTTCACTCACGATCCCGCCGTGTTGGCATCGGGAACGGCCTATCTACGAATCGTCGGCCCGCTCTACGGCGCAGTCGGATTCGGATTTCTGCTGTATTTCGCGAGCGTCGGAGCGGGACGCGTCGCCTGGCCGTTCCTCGCGGGCACTGCGCGCCTCGTCACCGCGGCCGGCGTCGGCTGGCTAGCCGTGGCTTTCTTCAAAGCATCGCTGCTCGAGCTCTTCGCGATCGTCGCGGCATCGTCGGCACTGTACGGAATCGCGATGTTTCTCATGTTCCTCGCGGCGTCTTGGAAGCGCCCCTCGGTCGCTTAGCGTTCACCGCGCCACGGCCACGCGTCGTGGAGATACAGGCCGAACGGAATCCACCAGATACAATCGTTGGTCAGGCTGAGCACGATCGTAGCGGGCGGCCATGTATGGCGAAGGATGAGCACGGCAAGGCCGATCGGGCCGAGCACTTTCCCCGCCATACCAACCGCGGCGTAAAGCCAGCCGCGCTCGGGGACGCGCGCGATTTCCAAGTAGACGATGCCGTACAGACCGACGACCATCCCCAGGCAGGCAAAAATCTCGGGATAGTTGAGCGGCGCCATCCCCGCGAACCGGAAGAGCCACTGCGGATCGGCGACCGCATACACGCCCCACGCGATGTTGTAGGCCCCCGCGGCGGCGAAGGTGACGCGGTGGAACCGCCTGCGGCGCAGGCGCTGGGCAGCGCCGGCGAGCACTGGCATAAACGTAAAGTAATGCAGCTTTACGAGCAACTCCTCGGCGCCTCGTTTGCCGCGCTGCCGCGCGCGATGCGAGATTTCCACGCGCGGCCGCACGCGAAGGCCGTCGCGTCGTTCGACGTGGAACGGGCGCCGGGCTGGTTCGCGGCGCTAATCGCGGGCGTATTCGGACTGCCCCGGCCGGCTCGCGGCGTTCCGGTCGTGCTCGAGGTGACGGCCGTTGGAAAGACGGAACGTTGGGAGCGGCGCTTCGGCAACAAGCGCTTTGATTCGGTGCAGCACGCTCGGGACGGGCGGCTCGTGGAACGGGCCGGTCTCGTGGCGATCGAATTCGAACTGCGTGCCGGCGAGACGGGCCTGCACTTCGCGAGCCAGCGTTGCAGCGTCGCTCGAATTCCATTGCCGGGATGGCTCGCGCCGGCGATCGAAGCCACGGCGATCGCGAATGGCGACGGCTGGTCGATGGAGGTCTGCGTGTCGACTCCGCACTTCGGTTGGCTCGAGCGCTACGGCGGCGTCGTGGTCCCCGCGCCGTGACGGGCGCGCTCGCCGCACTCGTCATTCTCGGCGTCCTCGGAGCGTTCGACACGCTCGTCTACCATGAAGCGATCCTGCGCCTGCCCCAAAAGGCAAGCGCGCGCGGCGAGCTGCGGCTGCATGCCGCGCGCGATTTCGTCTACGCCGCGCTGTTCGCGGGCCTCGCGTGGCAGCGGTTCGACGGAGCGTTCGCCGTCGCGATCGCGGCCTTGCTCGCAATCGAGATCGCGATCACGCTCGCGGATTTCATCACCGAGGACCGGACCCGCAAGCTTCCCGCCGGCGAACGTTCGATGCACGCGGTCATGGGAATCGTCTACGGCGTGTTTCTGACGCTGCTCGCCCCATCGCTCTATGCGTGGTTCAGGCTGCCGACGGGACTGGAGCGCGTGTCGTACGGAGCACTCTCGCTCGTGTTGACGGCATTGGCGCTCGGTGTCTTGGGCTCGGGAGTGCGAGATACGTTCGCGTCGACGTTCGGCGTGCGCGCGCGGGCGGATCCGTCCTAAGAGAGCGCCTGCATCACGGGCGCTTATGCGTCTCGACGTAGACTTTCGCGAGCTTGCCGCCGCGCAACGCGTACGTCGTCACCACGTTCATCGTGCAGTCCGTATCCTTGCACTGGTCCACGTATAAGAAGTGGTTTGCGAAGCGCAGGTGGATCGAGTCAGGGCCCGCGCCCCAATCGCCGCCCCACGATGCGTCCCCGACTTGCGCCAGCAGAACCGTCGAGCCCGGACGCTCGTCGTAGAGATAGGCGGCCGCCGTTCCGCCGATCGGAAAGTCGCACGCGATGATGACCACCGCCTGCCGCGTCCCGTTGACGAGGCTGCCCTCGGTGACGGAATGTACGTTCAGATCGAACCCCATATCCGTGCCCGACGACGGGGGCGGGGTGTAGGAGAACGAGCCCTTACGCATCACGACCTTGACCGGTACGTTCGCCGAACATGGGTTCTTCGCGTACGTGAAGTTCAGGAAGTCGATCGCCAAAAGAAACGGTACGATCACCATTTTGCCCTCCGGGACTCGGCTCCGGTCAGATGACTTCGGACACCTTGTACGCTATCCCACCCTCGACGAGGTAACCCGAACCTACGCACACGATGTCGTTGAGCCAGGCGTATTCCTTCGACCCGGTTTCGAACAACGGAATAGTACGGAAATAGTAAAGCGCCGGATCGACCTGATGCCGCGTAGCGGGGTCGGACATTTCGGCGCGAAGGTTGGGCGGCACGATCCAGCGACCGCCGTACGTCATGAGAACGAGAGCGTCGTCGTGCGTACGCAATGTGAGCCGAACGTCCAGCGCCATCGCCCCGTTCGCGCGAAACAGCGTCCAATCACCGCCGCCGGCGAGAACTTCGCCGCGTAACCGTGGACCTTCGAATGAGCCGCCGGCGGCGCCGAAAAATATCCGGTGACCAAGCGGTCCAACACCGAAGTCGAGCCGCGGCTCCAAATCGATGACGATGTCGAAGAGATGGGCGGTCTTGATTTCGAAGATCGCCTTCACTCGTGGATCCGGCTTCATGCCTGGCCAACCGTCGAGAGCGCTTCGCCGAATAGTTTTTGCCGGACGGCGTCGGTAGAGACGCCCGATTGCGCGCATAGGGCCGATAAATCGAAGAAGAACCGTTCGGCTGCAATCAGATCGTCCTTGAATGCGAATCGAATGAAGACCGGCAATTCCGCGCGTTTGCCGTTTGGCACGACCCCGAAACGATTCCCGGTCATGGTCATCTTCACGATTCCCCAACAGAAGAGCGCGTCACCGTTGCCCGCGTGATCCCCAAGCGCCACGTTGTAGTCGGGAAACGACCGAAAGAACGCGGCTAGCACCTTCGTATTCTCCGCGATCCCTCGAGCACTCGTCCCGAATGCTGAGCACTCGAGCAGTATGTCGTTGTGGAAGAGCTTTACCACCGCAGATACATCCTGGCGGCCCTTGGCAATTGCCAACGCTTCCGCAAGTTCGAACATCCGATTGCTGTTCACGTCACCCCCGCTACGCATGTCCGCTCGACCCGACGAGTCGACGTTTCGGCACGACCGAGGAGCTGCTCCATACACTGTGTATGTAATATTCGTATAGTATGTTATATGTCGTATGACGGGTTCCCGTCAAGTGCTATGTTTTCTGCGTGCGAGAAGAGCCTCAAAGCCGCCGGGAAGAGTACAGCCAGGCAACCCGGCAAGCGCTCGTTCTCGCCGGCCGCACCGCGTTTGCCGTCGAGGGCTACCAGGCGGCGGGGATCGAGGCGATTTCACGGGCCGCTCGCGTAACGCGAGGCGCGTTCTATCACCACTTCGCGGACAAGAAGGCCCTCTTTGACGCCGTTGTCGTTTCGATGCAAGTCGAGGCGGCCAGAACGGTCGCGGAGAGCGCGCGCCAGCGAGAGCGAGTTTGGGACCGGTTGAGTGCCGGAATCGACGCGTACCTGGACGTGTGCCTCGAACCCGACTACGGACGTATCGTCATCCAAGAGGCGCCCGGTGTGCTTGGCAGCCAGCGCTATCGGAAAATCGAGGAAGACTACCCCGTGGCCCTTCTCACCGCTACGCTGGACGCCCTAAAGCGCCGAGGCGAAATTGATTTTGAGGACGTTGACCTTTTGAGCCGCTTGATCGACGCCATGATCTGCAAGGTAGCACTCATGCTTCCGGAGGCCGACGACCCGAAAGCCCTAAGAGCGCGCGGACAGAAAGTCATCGCGAACCTGCTTGAAAGCTTCCGGCGAGCTTGAACACCCGGTCAGGTCCGTTGCGGAATTCTCAGTTCGGCCGCGACGTCGTCGACGGTCGCGATGCGCGCGAAACGGCGTCGCAAAGCATATTCCGTGCGTTCGACAACGGCTTCCACGCCTAGTTCTTCCGACGTTATGTCGAGCGTCTTGCGGATTGGAAACGTCAGCGTCGCCTCCGTTACGAAGTCGACCTCGAAGCCCAGATCCGCTCCGATCCGTGCCGTGGTCTCGCAGCACTGTTCGGTTTGAATACCAGTAATCACGATCCGGCGCACGCCGCGTTGGAGCAGCATCGGAAGCAGGGGCGTGCTCGTGAAACAGTTGCGCGTCGTCTTGTGCAGTACCGGTTCGCCTTCGCGCGGCGAGAGAAAATCCATCAGCCGATAGTGCGGGCTCGTCGTTTCGAAATGTTCGTCGCCGTCGCTGTGAAGGAAGAAGAATACGGGCCGTCCGGCACGCCGAAACGTTTCGATCAGCCGGCTCACGTTCGCCTCGAAAGCGGGGTTACTGCGACGCTGCCAACGCGCTTCGGCTTTGAACGAGTCTTGGACGTCGATGACGAGCAGCGCCGTTTCGCTTCCGCCGGGCCGGTCGTCGTAGGTCACTAAATTTGGGGGCGGCGTTCGAGCGGAGCAACGCGGCGCTCGAATTCCGTCCGAAATAGCCGCGTTTCGGTCTCCACGTTTTCAACTCGAGTTTCTAGACGGCCGAGTCGGCGATCAATCGACTCGACCTTCACGTCGAGGGCATCAAACTTCGCATCGACTATTTCGCCGAATTTCGCCATTTGGGGCGAATTTCAGGTGTTATGGTGAGACAGCCTCAGAACGGCTAGAAGGGGATCTCGTCTTCCATCGCTTCTTCGTCGAGCGCTCCGCCGGTAGCGGACGTTGCGCCGGAGGCGCGGGAGCCGCCGCTATACGAGCCGCCGGAATCACCGTTGCCGCGGCCCTTCGAATCGAGCATCTGCATGTCGCTCGCGACGACCTCGACGGCGGTTCGTTTGTTACCGTCTTTGTCGTCGTACTTGCGTATGACGAGGCGGCCTTCCACGAGCGTCGACATGCCCTTCTTGAGATACTGGTTGCAGATCTCGCCGAGGCGATCCCAAGCGACGATGTCGATGAACATCGTTTCGTCGCCGCCCTTCGTCTTGCGGTTGACCGCCAGCGCGAATTTGGTGACGGCTTTACCGCCGCCGTCGACGTAGCGAATCTCCGGGTCGCGCGTGAGATTGCCGACTAGGACGATGCGATTGTAGCTTCCGGC
>Ga0302324_100030581_pt1 | contig 10175 bp, 10 predicted proteins | sample Palsa_T0_1_FD_201949 | JGI IMG/M metagenome (GOLD analysis project Ga0302324, IMG submission 201949) | Peat permafrost microbial communities from Stordalen Mire near Abisko, Sweden - Palsa_T0_1 | ecosystem: Environmental > Terrestrial > Soil > Palsa > Peat permafrost | place: Sweden: Abisko... | reverse complement strand
GTTGTGGCTTCTGCTCTTCTTTGCCGTGATCACGATGGGCGAACTTTATTTCTCGCCGATCGGACTTGCGCTGACGGCCCGCGTGGCGCCCGGGCAGGTGCTGTCGATGATGATGGGCGTTTGGCTGGCGACCAGTTTCTTCGGAAATCTCCTGCAGGGTTTCATCGGCAGCTATTTCAGCGTCATGGACAAGATCCATTTCTTCTTCCTGTGCGCTGCCGTGGGCGCAACAGCAGGCGTGATCTTCTGGTTGTTCAATTTCCCGCTCAAAGGCATCCTCAGCAGGGGCAACCCCGCTCCGATCGGCCATCCCCCGCCGCATGAAGAATAGCGGCCCGTCAGCCGCTAACTCTTGTTTTCATTCGCCCGCGGAAGGATAAGTCGCTTCCGCAAGGACGAGAGCCATGACCACGAACAAACCCGACACCGTTGCCACCCATGCCGGGCGCATGAGCGATGCGCGCTGTCAGGCGGTCAATACGCCCGTCTACCGTGCGTCCACGATTCTGTTTCCCGATTTCGAGACGATGGAATCCGGCAACGCGCCCTATACGTATGGCCGTCATGGAACACCGACATCGCGCAGTCTGGAAGACGCCATCACCACGATCGAGGGCGGAGCGCGGACCCTGCTCTGTCCCTCCGGTGGAAATGCGATCGCGCTCGCAATCCTGTCGGTGTGCAGCTCTGGCGATCATCTGCTGATGGTGGATTCCGCCTACAATCCGACGCGGATATTTTGCGATAAACTCCTCGGCCGCTTCGGCGTGGAAACGACCTATTACGATCCACTGATCGGCGCCGGCATCGAAGCGCTCTTTCGTCCGAACACCAGAGCCGTTTTCTGCGAAAGCCCCGGATCGCTCACCTTTGAGGTGCAGGACGTACCCGCGATCGCGCGCGTTGCGCACGCCATGGGCGCGAGCGTCCTCCTCGACAACACCTGGGCGACACCGCTGTTCTTCAATGCGTTCTCACACGGCGTCGATCTTTCGATCCAGGCGGCCACGAAATATGTGGGCGGACATGCCGACGTGATGATCGGCTATGTCTGTGCGAATGAATCGCACAAGGCGCGGTTGGCGGCGACGCACGACAATCTTTGCCTCTATGTCAGCGGCGACGACTGTTTTCTGGCGTTGCGCGGCCTGCGCACCATGCCGCTCCGCATAAGGCAGCACCAGGAAACGACACAGACGCTGACACGCTGGCTCGCCGCGCGCCCCGAAATCGAGCGCGTGCTCTATCCCGCGCTCGAAAGCGATCCCGGCTACGCCATCTGGAAGCGCGACTTCACGGGCGCCAGCGGCCTCTTCGGCGTCGTGCTGAAACCCGTGCCGCGCGCCGCATTGGCCGCTTTCATGGACGGTCTCGAACTCTTCGGCATGGGCTATTCCTGGGGCGGTTACGAAAGCCTGATCGTGACGTCGCACCTCCATCGCACTGCAAAGCCGTTCGCTTCCGAAGGACCGCTCATCCGCATCCACGCCGGTCTGGAAGATGCCGGCGATCTCATCGCCGATCTGGAACGGGGACTCGAACGCTTGAGGCACGCGTCGTGAGCGAGACGATTTCGCACGATGCGTTTCTGGCGGCGGTCTCTTTCAATGCCGATGGTCTCGTCGCCGCCATCGCGCAGCATCATCAGACGGGTGAAATACTGATGTTCGCTTGGATGAACCGCGAATCGCTTTCGCTGACGCTTGCGAGCGGCGACGTCACCTACTGGTCGCGCTCGCGACAATCGCTGTGGCGCAAGGGCGAGACCTCGGGCCACACGCAGCGACTCGTGGAAGCCTATGTCGATTGCGACGGCGACGCGCTGCTTCTGAAAGTCGATCAGGTGGGCCCGGCCTGTCACACCGGCGCACCGAGCTGCTTCTTTCGGAAGTTGGAGAGGTAGAGCCCAATTTCTCGGCGTTGAATGACGATCGCAGAGCGACTCGATTTTACCTCCCCCTTGTGGGGAGGTCGAAATCGCGGCACGCGATTTCGAGTGGGGCCCCCACCCGTCCCCGATTTAATCGGGGATCGCCGACCTCCCCGCAAGGGGAAGGTGAACCGAAATGTCGGCGCCCAGAGAAACCGATTCCGTTGCTACCGCTTCGGCGGTTCGACCATCACGACATGCACCGTGCGCTTGCCGCGAAGGGGTTCGCGGTAGCTGAGGTCGAGCGGAAACGCCACGATCATGACGGCAACGCTGGCGCCCAGCGCCGCACCCATGAAGAGCGCGAGCATGATGTTGTCATCCGCCAGCGCCGCGATGGCCGCCGCGCCGAACAGGACGCAGAGACCGAAGATGAGTCGATGAGGCATCGAGAACGCTCCAGCAACCGTCACTCAAATATACCACGAAGGTAGCTATTCAAGAACTTATTCGTAGGGTCAAGTCTGCGCCGCACCGCCAGAAATTCGCCATATTTCGGATAGAGGATTTCGGTCTCTTTTGCCGTGCGCATATGCTTTTTTCCCCAATGCGGGCGGCCCTCATATTTCCGGAAAATGGCTTCGCAGGCGTCGAACAATCCCGCCGTGTCGACGCGGTGATATTGGTGGACGGCAATCGTGGCGCTGGCGCGGCGATAGAACGGACTCATCCACACGTCGTCGGCTGCGACTGTTCTGAATTCGATCGGGAATCCCGTGTTGATGTGCTTCCTGCGGATGTGCGCCACGATTTCGCCCAGGCAATCCTTTGCCCGCTCGTAAGGCAACGCATATTCCATCTCGTTGAACTTCACGACGCGCGGACTCGGGAAGAGCTCGTGACTCCAACGTACGCGGCCCGGCCCCGGCATCAATTGCGAAAAGAGCCTGTGCGCTGGCTTCAGCAGAAACGGCGCATAGGGAAGAAACTCGTTGATGGCTGCGAAGGTGCGCGAGTCGCCGCTCGTCTTTTCGCCGCGCACGAACATCTCTTCCGATCCGCGAGGGCTCGGCGCCGGCTCGTCGGTTTCATTGAGGCTCTTGCAGACCACATTGTCGGAATAGGGAAACCAGAAGAACTCGAAATGCCGGTTCGACGCCACGAGCGAATCCAGGTCCCTGAACGCATCGGCCGACGCCATCAGGAAATTCTTCTCGACCAGCTTGTAGGCCGGCCGCACTTGCATGGAGATTTCCGTCAGGACGCCCAGAAGGCCGAGCGAGAGGCGTCCGGCTTCGAAAATGTCCGGGTTTTCGGTGGGCGTGCAATCGAGCAACTCGCCGTTCGCCAGCATCAGCCGGAAGCCGGCGACGTCGGCGGAGAAGGAGCCCAGCGTCGGGCCCGTGCCGTGGGTGCCGGTCGAGACGACGCCGCCCAGCGTCTGGCGGTCGATGTCGCCCTGGTTCTTGAAACCGAACCCCAGCGAACAAAGCGCGGGCCCGATATCCCAGATGGGCGTTCCGGCCGCGATGGTTGCAATCCCGCGCGCCGGGTCCATGCCGCGCACGCCCGTGAACGCGCCGAGGTCGACGATCGTGCCGTCCGTGGCATTGAGCGGCGTGAAGGAATGCCCGGTTCCGGGCACTCTGACGGGCCCCCTGGCGTGGCGGATGGCGGCGGCGAGTTCGACCTCGTCCTTGGGCGCCACGACCTGCTTCGGCTTGCAGGTGACCCCGCCCGACCAGTTCGACCATCTGCCTGCAACGATCTTCATGGCGGGTGCCGCCTCAATTCCGCGGGCGGCTTTGTACAGGCCGTACCTTTAAGGTCAATATTGACAACCGGAACCCGGAGGAAACCCATGAGCAATTATCGCCACATCCTGTTCGACAGTCCCGAGACGCATATCGCGCAGATCACGCTCAATCGGCCCGATCAGATGAACGCATATACGGGGGCGATGTGCGACGAGCTCGTGGCCGCGATCGCTCATTATGTGGACGACGATGCGCTGCGCTGCCTTGTGATCACCGGCGCGGGGCGCGGTTTCTGTTCCGGCGGCGATATCAGCGGCGCCGAGCATGACCGACCCGATTACCGCAACAGGCAGATGGGTTTCGGACAGGAGATGCGTATCGGCATGCATCGCGTGATCGCCGCGCTGCACCGAATCGACAAGCCGGTTGTCGCCATGATCAACGGCGCAGCCGTCGCCGGCGGCCTTACGCTCGCGATGGCCTGCGACTTTCGCATCGCTGCAGACACGGCGAAACTCGGCGACACATCCGGCCGCTTCGGCTTGCTGCCCGACGAAGGCGGCGCGTGGCTTTTTCCCCGCGCCATGGGCCTCGACCGCGCGCTCAAGATGACCCTGCTGCACGAAACCTATCCGGCCGCGGAAGCCATGCGGCTCGGTCTCGTAACGGAAGTCGTGCCGGCGGCCGAACTCAAGGCACGCACCTTCGAATTTGCCCGCGCGATTGCCGCGCGCGCGCCCCTCGCGGTCAGGCTTGCCAAAAGCATGATGCGCCACGGTCTCGATTCCTCGCTCGATCATTCGCTGAACGATGCGGCGCTGGCCGTGATGATCGCCAATCCGAGCGAAGATGTGCGCGAGGGCGTGAAAGCGTTCTTCGAGAAGCGCGCACCGCAATTCAAGGGACGCTGACCATGAAAGCCTATCTCGCCATCACCGGGACACTCTTTGCTTTGATAGCGCTCCTCCATCTCTGGCGGATCGTCGCCGAATGGCACGGCTTCGACGGCGGCTTCTGGTTCGTGGCGGTGTCTGCGGTCGTTGCGGTCGCGCTGTCTGTTTGGGGCTGGCGGTTGTTTGCGGGGCTGAACGGACAGGACTGATCGTGCGTCACAGTCCCCCTTCCGCCTCTCATTCCATATCCGGATACGGTCCCTTGCCGCCTTCCGCGATGAAGCGGTCGATGCGGCTGTCGATCAGCGGCAGCGGCACCGAGCCGAGTTCGAGAACGGTGTCGTGGAAGGTCCTGATATTGAACTTCGGTCCCAGCGCTTTCTCCGCGCGCTCGCGATTGCGCCAGAAGGCCATTTCGCCGAGATAATAGGACAGTGCCTGCCCCGGCCAGCCGATGTAGCGGTCGACTTCGGTTTCGATTTCGTGGTCGGTGAGCGCGGTGTTGTCGTGCAGATATTTCTGCGCCTCTTCGCGCGTCCAGCCCTGCGAATGGATGCCGGTGTCGACAACAAGGCGGCAGGCGCGCCAGGCTTGGTAGGACCACATGCCGAACATGTCGTAGGGCGTCTCGTACATGCCCATTTCGACCCCGAGTTTCTCGGAGTAAAGCGCCCAGCCCTCGCCATACGCCGAGATATAGGCGTTGCGCCGGAACGCCGGCTGGTTCTTGTGCTCGGCCGCAATCGGAATCTGGAAGGCATGACCGGGCGCAGACTCATGCAGAGTCAGCGCCGTGACGTTGTAAAGCGGCCGCGACGGCAGGTCGTAAGTGTTGACAAGATAAATTCCGGGCCCGCCGCGCCCCGATGTATAGAAGGGTGCAATATCGGCCGGAACCGGCTTGATGCCGAAGCGTTGGCGCGGCAGGTAGCCGAAATATTGCGAGGCAACGCCGTCGAATTTTTTCGCGACCCAGGCCGAGCGCATCAGCAGTTCCTCAGGCGTCTTCGCATAGAATTTCGGATCGGTGCGCAGGTAGTGGAGGAAGTCCGGAAACTCGCCCTTGAAGCCCGTCTGCTGCATCACCTCGAGCATATGCGCGTGGATGCTCGCGACTTCCGATAATCCCAGCTTGTGGATCGCATCGGGATCCATATCGAGCGTCGTGTATTCCAGGATCTGGGAGCGGTAATAGGCCTTGCCGTCGGGAAGCGATTCCGCGGCGAGCGTGGTCCGGCAACGGGGGATGTATTCGTCGCGCATGAATTTCAGGACTTCCGCGTAGGCCGGGATGATCGAATTGGTAATGGAAGCGGAAACCTCCGCGCGCAATTCTGCCTGCTCCGCCGGCGATATGGTCGCAGGCATTTTCTTGAAGGGTTCATAGAAGGGATTGTTTTCCGGCACGGTGGCGTCGGCGATGACGGCGATGGATTTGTCGCGTCCGGTCAGCGTGACTTTCGGCGGTGTGAAGCCGCGCGCGAGGCCTGCGCGCATATTCACTGTGACTTCGCGGAAAAATCGCGGGATGTCGTTCAGATACGCGATGTAGCGACGGTACTCGTCGGCCGTCTTGAGCTTGCGCTGCGCCGCATAGGTCACATTCGACCAGAACGACGAGTCGGAATTGGCGGCCATTTCGTAGTCGTGAAATCGCTCCTGGTTGATCAGCGCCTGAATCTGCGGCTTGTAGACGGCGTAGTCGACCTGCGCCTCAGCCGAGAGCGAGGAAGGCTGAATGCCGTCCAGCTCATGCATTACCTCCTGCCAGTAGGCGAGCCGCATGGCCTGCGTCGCCGCATCCACTTTGGGCAAGTGATCTGCGGGAGGTTTGTTGTTGGACTCGTCGTCCTCGTCGCCCGGAAACTGCGCCTCGCGCCACGCCCATTCTCGCGTGTAAATCGACTTGAAACGCGCGTCCGCATCACCCGGCGCCGCCCGGACCGGCATAGCGACGGCAAAGACGATGGCGGCGCAACACAGGCCGGCGAACCAGACAGACATACGGATTCCCCTTCTTATCGAGGCCCGTATGCTAGCGAAGATTTCCGCGCTGTCGAATGCGCCGCGTGGACGGATGTCCTTCCGGCCGTCGCACCCGAAATTATTTGTCGGAATGGCTTTGGATGGCGTCCAACTTGGCCTGGAGATAGGCGTGATGCTCGGGCGTCAGTGTTCCCCCGTCCTGGTCGCGCAATTTCAGGCCCTCGTCCCGGAGCAGAAGAAGCTGCTTCATTTTGTGGGAAAGGCCAGTGTAGCTGGCTCCCGACCGGAGTGCATCCGAATAGGGACTTTGGAAACCGAGGCTGGTCGCCGGCGCATTGCCGGTCACGGCAAACCCCGACATGTACGCCCCGGTAGGTCCGCTCATGCCGCCGCCCGCCAGAGCCGCGGACGCGGCAAGAAGCATGCAGGCCGCGATCGGAAGAAAATACCGTTTCATCGGAACCGTCCTCCTGACGTATTCGCGGCGCTTATAGCACAGATGACAGCGTCGGCAGAAGGTCGCGTCGGGACAAAAAGTCCCGCTATTTCCTGTCGCCCAGCCTTTCCTCTAACGTCCGCTTCGAGCAAGGGGGACCGCATGAGCTTCATCACGCGACGCAAATCCATCGACACCATCACCCAGCAGGAAGCCCATCAGCGGCTGAAGCCAACTTTGAGCTGGCCGCACCTGGTCGCCATGGGCGTCGGCGCCATCGTGGGTACCGGCATTTATACGCTGACCGGCATCGGCGCGGGGCTTGCCGGCCCGGGTGTGATTCTGTCTTTCCTCCTGTGCGGGGTCATCTGCGCCTGCGCAGCCCTTTGCTACGCGGAGATGGCGACGATGATGCCGGCGGCCGGCAGCGCCTACACCTACTCCTACGCGGTTCTGGGCGAGTTGCTGGCCTGGATCGTCGGCTGGAGCCTGATCCTCGAATACACGGTCGGCGCTGCGGCGGTCGCGGTGGGATGGTCGTCCCATGTCGCCGAATTCATCCAGGTCGCCGGCTGGCATGTGCCCATGGGCTTGCTGAGCGGCATCGAGGCCGGCGGATTCGTCAACGGACCCGCAGTCATTATCTCGCTCGTCGTGACAGCCCTGCTGATCATCGGCACCCGCGAAAGCGCAACCGTCAATCTGGTGCTCGTGGCCATCAAGCTCGCAGCGCTGGTGCTGTTCGTCGTCCTTGCCTCGCGCAATTTCGATATGGCCCGCTTTCATCCCTTTCTGCCGTTCGGTGTTCTGGCCCATGTCGATGCGGACGGTACCAAGCGCGGCGTGCTCGCGGCGGCGGCCCTCATTTTCTTTGCCTTCTACGGCTTCGACGCGGTTTCGACGGCCGCCGAAGAAACCAAAAAGCCGTCGCGCGATCTGACCATTGGTATCGTGGGTTCGATGGCGCTGTGCACGGTAATCTATATCGCAGTCGCCGCATCGGCATTGGGCGCCGCGTCCTATCTCGACATCGCCAGAACCGGCGCGCCGCTCGTTTATGTCCTGCACCTGCTGCAGCACCCGCTTGCAGGCCAGCTCGTGGCTTCGGCTGCTATCATTGCCCTTCCCTCGGTCATTCTTGTGCTGATGTACGGCCAGAGCCGCATCTTCTTCGTCATGGCGCGCGACGGATTGTTGCCGCGCAGGCTCGCGACCGTCAACAAGACGCGCGGCACGCCGGCGCTGATGACGTTTCTGACGGGGCTGATCGTGCTGGGGCTGTCCGCGACGCTGACCCTCAGTCAGATCGCGCTGCTCGCCAATGCGGGTACGCTGTGCGCCTTCGTCGCGGTCTCGCTGTGCACGCTCATCCTTCGCTCGCGCGAACCCACACGCAAACGCTCATTCCGCGTGCCGCTGATCTGGATCGTCGCGCCGTTCTGCATCGTCGGCTGCCTCTACCTGTTTGCCAACGGACTTCCGGCCTTCACGCAAAAATGGTTCGCGCTGTGGAACGGGATCGGGCTCGTCGTCTATCTGCTCTACAGCATGCGCGCGAGCAAGCTTGCCCAGAAGACCTGAAGGCTCACCGGTCGCGCCTTAGCGCTTGCGTATCCCATGCGCTCTATTTGGGCGGTGGCGGCGGAACCTGCATGCGCGAAAGCTCGTAGAACTTTGCGAGCGACGCCAGCACCGGATCGATAGCCTTGGTCACGTCGCCGCGGATTTTCCGCTGATGGACGGCCATATTGTCGGAAACAACCTTGGACGCCTCCTGACCTTTCTGCGTCAACCGTCGTCTTATACATCTTCCATGTTCGTCGCGCTCCAAACACTCGAATTGCGCGCGCGCCCAGTCGGACTGGTGGGGCGCCAGATCTTCGCCCAATTCCTGCCACACCGTGTCATTGTAGTAGACGATACGATCCTCGCCCCAAGGCCACTCTATCTCGAGCCTGTCGTGAAGTCCGGTAATCTTGTACATGCGCGCTTTGACGGCTTCGTCGTACACTCTATCCAATACCTTTGCCTCAGCTGCCGCCGCATTTACAAAGGCCCTATAGAAGCTCTTCATGAGTTCCGGATTCTTGTTGCGATACCATTCGGCGCGTTCCTGCATGATCGCCAGATACATGGCTTGCACCGTCGCCAAAAGCACGACCCGGTCGGGCGCCCGCTCGTCGTTTTCCATCCAGGCGGTGAGCTCGCGAATTTCGTGGTACATCTTGTTGAGTTGTTCTTCGGTGCGCGCTCCGCTTTGAAAGTCCCGGCGCAGGCGGTCGAAGGCGCTGAGCTTGATCCGGACTTGCTGGCGGAATTGCTCGCGCACCTGCATTCGCAGCACCTTCACAAGCCTTTCGTAGGTGTCGTCCACCTCTTTGAGCGGATCCGGGACGCCCAACATATTGAACGCCGCCTCGATCGCATATGTTCCGATTTGAGAGACGATGTTGCTGGCAATTTGTTCCAGAATCCACACCGCGAGCAGTGCGCCTAGGCCAGGTCCTGCCGTTGCCTCAACGGCAGATTCCGCCATTGGCGGTGATTCAAGTCGGGAAGTCTCCATCGTCGCGAGAATTCTCTCGTCCAACTTGTCGTGCGCCTCCTGGCGGAACAGGATTCCGTCAACGACGGTGGTGCACGGATAGAAATAAAACGCCTCCGAAAGATTCGTCACCCGCTTGAGCGCGAGCGAACCCTTCTTGAACCCCTTGATGTCTTCCGCGAGCACGCACAACTGGTCCGGCTCGGCGAGGGTTTCCCCAGGCAACAGCGGCATCGCCCTGTCCGCAATGCCGACGGCAGTCTTACGGTGGGCGTCATCGTGCCTGGGTACCGCTTTTTGGCCGAGGACCGGAACCTCGAATGCACCGGGATAGCTTGTGGCTTCCGCCGATAAGGCCAACTCAAACGCCAGCGCCGGCGTCATCTTCCGGGTCTGCTCGTATTTCCTTCGAAAATAACCGAGCGGCTGGTCGCTGCCGAAATATCTTGTGAATAGCACGATCATCTATTCCCCCTTCGGCGATTTCGCCGTGTGGACCTGTCTTCGGACAACGGGATGGAGGACGCAGAACGCAGGATGAACTCGTATATCGGCTCAATATTTACAGATTTCACAAAAAATAGATAGTAGCAGAATTCGAAACGGATTCGAATATTAGTTGAACTTTTAGAGATAGTACAGAGGCGGATTTCGTCAGACGGAATACTACATCTTAGTTGACATTGCT
>Ga0302324_100030580_pt1 | contig 10175 bp, 9 predicted proteins | sample Palsa_T0_1_FD_201949 | JGI IMG/M metagenome (GOLD analysis project Ga0302324, IMG submission 201949) | Peat permafrost microbial communities from Stordalen Mire near Abisko, Sweden - Palsa_T0_1 | ecosystem: Environmental > Terrestrial > Soil > Palsa > Peat permafrost | place: Sweden: Abisko... | reverse complement strand
CCGGCATGTATCCCGAATCCATGCATCGCTGGGGAGAGCAGCGGCGCGATAATTTTTTTGAGATGGTGCAGGCGGGCAAAGAGAGCTACTTCATCGTGTCCCAATTCGACCTCTTTGAGTACAAGCAGGAAGCGCCGTTTTTCGCGCGCCTTTCCGGCGCCTTTGAGGCCTGCATTTACGGGTTGAATATGGTGCGTGGGGAACTCGACCGGCTGAAAGCGATCTCACCGCCGCGTGCTGTGTCTTCCGATCCTTCGACTCGCATTATGTAACGTTTCGCGGGGAGGTTGGTGTAGCATTGCGCTGCAACCAAGATTCCACGTGATGAGAAGGAGAACGATTGATGTTGAGAGCAAAGTTTAGGGTTCTGTCACAAAAGATTCTGACCATCCTGCTGACGTTAGGTCTTCTCGGCGGCGTAGCTACAGCGCAGCTAAATGCCAGGCCGTCCGTCGCCCATGCCATGATGGCGCAGACCACGCCTCCGGCCGCTCCAGCCCTGGTGGATATCAATTCGGCCAGCAAAGCCGACCTGAGCGCGCTACCCGGAATCGGCGACGTCTATTCTCAGAAAATCATTGATGGCAGGCCGTACAAGACCAAGACGGATCTGGTAAACAAGAAAATCATTCCGTCCGCAACGTATAACAAGATCCGCGCCAAGATCATCGCCACCCAGCCGAAGAAGTAATCCGGTTTGACGCAACAAAAAGGGAAGCCCGTCGGGCTTCCCTTTTTTTGTTGTCTTCCATTTAGACGGCGAGTGGAAGAGCGTCCTTTACTCGAAACCTCTGCATATTGATGCGCAACGCGCGCTCGATCTTGCGCAGATCGCCCTTTTCTTCCGGAGAGGCAAAAGTCGAGGCGACTCCGCTGCGGGAAGCGCGGCCAGTGCGGCCGACCCGATGCACAAAATCTTCCGCGACCTTGGGCATATCGTAGTTCACGACGTGTGCTACGTGGTCTACGTCGATACCGCGCGCCGCGACGTCGGTAGCTACCAGGACACGATGACCACCCTGGGCAAAGCTGCGTAACGCCGCGTTGCGCTGGGACTGGCTTCGATCGCCATGAATGCTGGTTGCCTTCCAGCCGGCGTGAACCAGTTTCTTGGCTACGCGTTCCGCGCCATGCTTGGTGCGAACGAAGACCAGGAAGCTGCCATCTTCAGAGCGGAGCAGGTGTTCCAACAAGGGCAACTTGCGATCCGCGCTGACCTCAAAGGTTTGCAGCTTGACGTTTTCTGCCGGCTTGAGCACCGAGCCGATTTCAATGCGGACCGGGTTCTTCAGGTAGTCGCCGGCCACTTCCCGCACCGCGCCCTCCAGCGTCGCGGAGTAGCAAAGCGTCTGATGCACGGGCGGGATGGCCGCCACGATACGCCGGATGGCTGGTTTGAAGCCCATGTCGAGCATGCGATCCACCTCGTCCAGCACCAGGATCTCAACCTGGTTGAGCTTGACGAGTTTGCGCCCGAGAAAATCTTCCAGGCGGCCCGGAGTCGCCACGATCAGCCGCGCACCGCGACGGATGGTATCCAGTTGCGGACCCTCAGCCATGCCACCGACGACCAGCGCGGTAGGAAAGCTGATCAATTGCGCGCAGGCCTGTTGCACCTGCATCGCGAGTTCGCGGGTGGGCAGCAGGATAAGGGCACTGGCTGCTTTGGTCTGAGTTTTCTGCAGCTTCTCGATGATGGGGATGAGGAAACTGAGAGTCTTGCCGGTGCCGGTTTGCGCGGTCGCCAATACATCCCGGCCCTCAAGCGCCGGAGGAATCGCTCCCACCTGGACTGGGGTGAGCGTAGTAAAGTTTGCTTTGGCAAGGCGCTGCTTGAGCGCTGCCGAAATTGGTAATGCTGAAAATTCGTTCAAAATAGAATCCCTTGCTTCCGGTCTCCTCGTGAGACCTGGAGTGCTGTTCATCTCCGCACGGCTTCGTCCGTCCGGCGATCCAAATAAGAGCCCATTGCCTTGCCGCGGTCGCCCGCGCACCGACACGAAGATCACCGTCGGTTTCGGCCTTAAGGCTGCTGATACTGAATCTGGCATTATTTTCTGCACCATAACGTGTGCAGTTTTTTCGCGCTGCGGAGGGGGTTTTGGCGTAAAAGCCAAGCATCGCCCGTAAACCGCACCATGCCAGGGAAGCGCGTGCTTCCTACCGTCGCCCAAGAATTCCAGGACGACTACGCTGAAGGGCTTGGGCGGTATTGGACCGGCTTTCCGATGAAAAGAAAGAGGTCAAGTGCAGGCAGCTTAGCTCAGAAACACGAGAAAGGCTGACAACCAAACAATTTAGCGCAGGTTAAGAATAACATAGATGGCGCGCAAGAGCACCATTTTCGGGACGTTTGGCGACTGCTCCTGATTCTGTGCGAGTCCCGCGTAGCGCAGGGATCCGCTGCTTCTTCTCTAAACTCGTCAATTTCTGCGCCAGGCACTACCTGTCGTTGTCGCTTGATCGTTGCAGGGGCATAAGGGCGTTTTTGTTGTCAGGGCTCTGGGGGTCGATGCGGAAGTCCCAGACGGAGAGGTTCACTTGTCCGGGTCCCAGCAGTTCCATCAGCGCGTACTCACCAATGGTTAGCGGTTGCTCGGTCGTCAGCTTAACCCACCGATTGCCCGGCAGAACCTGAACCTTGGTCGGAATTACGTCTTCCGTCTGCGACACCTTTCCCGCAACGCCGATCTTAATGCCGCTCACTACCCGGTAATCCTTCTTAAAATTGCTCTTCACCCGCACAACTGCGTACTGGCTGTTCGCGGAATTAAAGGAGTTCTTATCCTTGGCCGACCCCGCCCCGCGCGTTTCCACCGTGACCGCAGAGGAGTCCGCTTCATTGTCGTCCGCACCGACAATGCTGACGTAAAGCGCCGGGTCGTTGATGTGCAATCTGACTTTTGATTCCGCACCGGGAATCTGGACACTCTGCTGCATACCACCCACCGGGTTCAGGGCCGCACGGAGAACGTTGTGTCCAGTCTCTCGATTGACGCCCCCTGAATTCTGGGTCAGAGGAACCAATTCCGGCTGATCATGGAAGGTGTCAAGGGCCCATATACCGTCCTGATCGGGGAGCCGCAAACCGGGAGACACATCCGGAGTTCGCGCCCGTGCGTGCTGCTCCTCTTTATCGATCGCCGCGGCTTCCGGTATGGCCGGCGAGACCGGCGGGGGAGGTTCGGCAGGCTGCGCTCCCGGTTTATGCTCCTTGGCCCAGGTTTCCGTTGCCGCCCAGTCCACCAGCTTTTCCGGTAGTTCTTCCCATTGCCCACGCTCGGCGCTGAAGTAGCGCACCCGGTCGCCTACCTTCTGATACCTGGTGACCACCTGGTAGGAGCCATCCTTGAGAATCAGACGCTGATTCGGAGCCTGCGCCATGCCGGGGAGACAGGCGGCCACGCTCGATAAGAGCAACACCACGAACAGCAAAATGCGTGCGTGCGACATAACCTTTTGACTACTTTAGACGAAACCCCGCGTACGATGTTTGCCTAGTTCTCACTTCTATCTTCCCTTCGTTTTCACTTCCTGCGATACTTGTACGTGCCCACCTGGTGCGCCAATTCCATCCACAATAAAAAGGTGAAGAAGCAATGTCAGCAAAGTACATCTTTGTGACCGGCGGAGTTGTGTCCAGCCTGGGCAAAGGCCTGGCCGCAGCGTCGATTGGATGTTTGCTCGAGAGCCGCGGTTTGCGGGTCAACCTGATGAAGTTTGACCCCTACCTCAACGTCGACCCCGGCACGCTCTCTCCCTTCCAGCACGGCGAGGTTTTCGTGACCGATGACGGGGCGGAAACTGACCTCGATCTGGGGCATTACGAGCGCTTCACCCACGCCAGGCTGAGCCGTGACAACAATCTGACCACCGGCCGGATCTACGAGCAGATCATCACCAAGGAACGGCGCGGGGATTACCTGGGCAAGACGGTGCAGGTCATTCCCCACGTAACCAATGAAATCAAGAACGCCATGCGCAAGGTGGCCATCGACACCGACGTGACGATTGTCGAGATCGGGGGGACGGTCGGCGACATCGAGTCCCTGCCCTTTCTGGAAGCGATCCGTCAGATGCGGCAGGAGTGTGGCCGGGAAAACACGGTTTTTGTGCACGTAACCCTGGTGCCGTGGATCGGCGCCGCCCAGGAATTGAAGACCAAGCCGACCCAGCACTCGGTCAAGGAACTGCTCTCCATCGGAATTCAGCCGGACATCCTGTTGTGCCGGACCGATCGCTTTCTCTCCCATGAGATCAAGAGCAAGATTGCGCTGTTTTGCAACCTCGAAGACCGGGCGGTCATTGCGGCCAAAGACGTTGCTTCGATCTACGAGGTGCCTCTGACTTTCGCCCAGGAGGGTGTCGACAAGCTGGCGCTGAAATATCTCCATATCGATGCCAGGGAACCGGACCTGACGAGTTGGCGGAACCTGGTGGACCGTTGCTACAACCCCCGCGACGAGGTTTCGATCGGGATCGTGGGCAAATATGTCGAGTACGAAGACAGTTACAAATCGCTGAAAGAAGCTCTGGTGCACGGCGCCCTGGCTTACGATTTGAAATTGCGTGTCACCTGGATCGAAGCCGAGGGCCTGGAGAGCAAGTTTCCCGGCGACCGGCAGTACGAAGAGCAGCTTGCCGGTTTCGACGGCATCCTGGTTCCCGGAGGCTTCGGCAAGCGCGGCATCGAAGGCATGCTCAACGCCATCCGCTATGCGCGCGAGAACGCCGTTCCCTACTTTGGCATTTGCCTGGGCATGCAGACCGCCTGCATCGAGTTTGCGCGCAACGTTTGCGGCCTGGCGGGCGCCAGTTCGAGCGAATTTGACCCGGCCACCCCCCACCGTGTGATCTTCAAACTGCGCGAACTCACCGGGGTGGAAGAGATGGGCGGCACCATGCGCCTGGGTGCATGGCCGTGCGTGCTGGCGGAAGACTCGATTGCAGCCCGGTCCTACGAAGCGACCCAGATCAGCGAACGGCACCGTCATCGTTACGAGTTCAACCGGGAATACGAGCCGCTGTTGACCGGCGCGGGCTTGCGCATCACCGGCACTACTCCGGATGCGACTTACGTAGAGATCGTCGAGCTCCCCGGCCACCCTTTCTTCCTGGGCTGCCAGTTCCACCCCGAGTTCAAGTCCAAGCCGCTCGAGCCGCATCCCCTGTTCCGCACCTTCATCGCGGCGGCTTACCAAAACCGTCTGCGCGGGCAAACTGAGTCCGTGAAAGACGGCCGTCTGACGCAAACCCTGCAATGAACGACTTTGAAATCGGCACGGTGCGGGTCGGGTCTCCGTCGCTTTTCCTGATCGCCGGCCCTTGCGTGATTGAAAGCGAGATCCACGCGCGTTTTATGGCGGACGCGATCCAGAGAATTACCAGCGATCTGGGCCTGCCCTACATCTTCAAGGCTTCCTACGACAAGGCGAACCGCACTTCGGCCGCGGGTTTTCGAGGGCCGGGGCTGACGCATGGAGTGGGCATCCTGCGCCGGATCGCCGAGGCAACCGGTCTACCGGTCATCACCGACGTACATGAGGCGGGCGATTGCGCGGCGGTGGCCGAAGCGGTCGACGTGCTACAGATCCCTGCGTTTCTTTGCCGGCAGACCGACCTGCTCCTGGCGGCCGCCAGGACCGGGCGAGCGGTCAACATCAAGAAGGGCCAGTTTGTTGCCCCGTGGGATATGCGCTACGCCGTCGATAAGGTGAGCGGCGCAGGCAATCCGCGGGTCCTGCTCACCGAACGAGGCTTCTGCTTCGGGTACAACAACCTGGTCGTCGATATGCGCTCGCTCGCGATCATGCGCAAGATAGCTCCCGTGGTGTTCGATGGGACACATTCTGTGCAGACGCCATCCTCTGCGGGCGGCCAGTCGGGTGGGCAACCGGAGTTTATCCCGGTGCTGGCTCGGGCCGCCGTCGCTGCCGGAGTGGATGGTTTGTTCCTGGAGGTTCACGATGACCCGGCCAATGCCAAATCAGACGGAGCTAATGCGCTCAATCTAAAGGATCTCAAACGGCTGCTCGAGAGCCTGATGGCTATTCATGGGGCTGTGCAAAAAAACCAGTAGCGCAGGCGACCCGCGTCTGGTTAAATATGGCGCAATATGGCTGACACTAAAGTAACGAATCCAGCCTACACTTTTGTGAACTTGTAAGACTTGCTGTACCAAAAAAAGGGCCCCTCGGGTGAGGGGCCAATCTGCCTTGGTTCTCTCGTTGTGTGAGAGCTTTTATGCGGCTTTAGTTTTGGGGCTGCGACGCAGCATTCCGGGGGGAGGGCTGCGGGTTCGACTGCTGCGTCGCGCCTATTGGTGAACCGCCAGTTGGCGTGTTCAAAGCCGCAAGACTGTTGTGCATCAACGTTACGTGTACCACCGTACCGCTGGTGCCCGATTCTGTGGTCTCCTCGCGAGGGGCATTGCCCATCGCCAGGCGATAAATTCTGTAGACCGGCACATGATGGTCGACGACTAAGTAGCGTACGACTGCATCTGCCATATCCTGAGATTTCTGAATACCGACTTGTCCGCGTGCATGGGAGTATCCCTGCACTTCAACAATGTAGCCCTTCTGCCCTTCCAACTGGGTGGCAACCTGATCCAGAGCCTCTTTGGCCTTGGCGTTCAGCGCCGTCTGCGTGGAACGGAAGTGCAGTTCAGTGTCCGTGATCTGTTGATACTGGTCAAGATTCGTAACCGTCGTGTTCAGCTGGCTGGTTTGCGTATTAGCCTGTTGCGCCAACTGCTGCGCCTGACCGGCTTGCGTACTTGCCTGCTGGGCTTGCTGATTTGCAGCATCCGCGGTGCTCTGTGCCTGATGGATGCCTGCCTGAGCCCGGCTATCCACGTCCTTGATATCGTTCGCGTTCTTGGCTGTGAGCTGATCCAGCTCATTCAACCGGTCTTTCACGGGGGCGACTTGCCGATTGACCCACTTCTTACGAGCCAGCGGGTTCATCTTGCCCCAGAAGCCCTCGTTTGACTTAGCGGGTAACGGCTGCCCGGTCGCGTAGGATGAATTGTCTGTCGCGCTGGGTGACGTGCTCGCGACAGGTGCAGTGCTTGCTGGTGCCTGTGTGTCGGCGCTGGTCTGCGGAGCGCCGTTTGCCGCCGGGGAGGAATTTTGAGCGCTTGCCGGCACGCCCAAACTGGCTGCAAGCAGTATTGCTGCGATCGATCCCGGGGTTGCTGTCCTGTTGTTCACGCTAGTCCCTTTTTGTCGGCCCTGACTTGCTGAAGAGGAAGATTGCACACACGGCAAGCTTCCTTACTTGCCAGACCTTATTGCAAGCAGTTGGCCAAATCGCTCCCAAAAAGGGATAATTTATTTAAGTTGCTGATTTTAAAAAGATTAATCTCTCGATCCGGGTGCGTTGTGGATATTCCCAAAACGACCGACCGCAGTGGAAAACGTGCACTTTTCTCTAGGTGGTGCGAAAAAAATGCTCAGCTGCAGTGCACAACAATTACGTTGGTACCGGATACGCGAAACGCTTAACTCATTCATTTGCTGCGGGTACTAATCACCCGGATCTCGGGAATCTGGAGATTCCAGTCCGCGGGGACGGTATCGAAGATCAACCGAAAGTCGCGGGTTTGGCCTGGCTCGATGGGAGCGGCAGACACCGGCTGGGTGTCAATGTATGGTTGCCGGGTGCGTATCAAGTTGAGCGGCAGCGCAATTCTCTGGGCGAACTGCCCCACATCGCTGTGGAAACCAACCTGGACGGTGATCCCGTTCAGCGTCCGATCCCCGGTGTTCGCGATTTGGCCGTCAATGTATGTGACTTTGGCCCCGGAAAAGCTAGTTGCCTCGCTCATCTGTATACCGCTGATGGGCAGCTTGGCGGCATAGGGGTCAGCAACAGCCATGCCGGTACCGCCGGGAGCCTCGGGCGCGCTGCGACCGCCAACGATGGCCAGGGTGCCCAGTCCAACGATGACCACTACGGCGGCAATGATCCACGGTAGCCACGAGATCGCCTCGCGGTCCTGGTGTGAAGCAAGAAAACCTGGATTTTCGTCTTTTTGCTCGGGGGCCGACATCACCGAAGATTGTACCTGCCCGAAGGTGAGTTCCGTTAAACACCAGGTCCCTCAGCCGAAACGGGCCTTTTTGACTGATTGACGGAGGTCATTGCCGCGCATCTCGACTTCCACGCACATCTCGGCCAGGCGCGAGCGCATGCGCTCACCGATGCGGTCGCCCAGAGTCTCTTCGCGAATCGCCTTATCGGCGTTGCGTGCCATGGCTGCCGGCGCATTGGGATAATTGGTAGTGATCAGGGTCGTCCGTTTGTCGTTGTAGCGCGTGTTGAGGACGAGCGCCACCGTGTCCCAAACCCAGTCTGTGGGCTTTTGCGCTCCTAATTCGTCCAGGATCAACACCTCCGCCTCAAAGACAGGCGCGAGGATCTGCAGTTCCGTGGTCGCCACCAGCGGGTTGTAAGACTCCTGGATGCGCTTGAGGAGTTCCCGGTAATCGCAGAAAAGGGCGCGTACCCCTTTTTCGCAGATCAGTGCCTGGATTATCCCCACCGCCAGGTGGGTTTTCCCAACACCCATGCTTCCGGTGAGCAGAAGTCCTCGCCCTTCGGTTGTGACCGGGTACTCGTAGACGAAACGGCGTGCGATGCTGAACGCCTTAGCCAGCGACTGATCCGCCTGACCGAAGCCGGGCTCAAAAGTATCCAAAGTACAGTGCTCGTATCTTTTTGGGATCGCAGCCCGCTTCAGCAGGCGGGCCGCCTGCAACTGCAAACGGCATTCACACGGCTGGGCATAGCGCTCTCCATCAGGTTGGACAATCAAACGCAGGCCGGAGTCTTCACAGATGGGACAAAATTCGGTCATGGGGGATATGCCCAACTTACCTCAAGCGCGGCGCACTCGTCAGGATAGCGAAACGAGGAAGAGTGGAAAGAAAGCACCAAATGACCTAAAATGGAGTTTCGGGCCTTGTGTTCGAGGCTTGCAGGAAAGGTTTGTTCAGATGCCAAAAGAGGGAATCCATCCAAATTACAAGCAAATCCGGGTGCAGTGCGCATGCGGCACCGGGTTTGAAACACGCTCGACCCACAAGGGCGATATTCACGTGGAAATCTGTTCTGCCTGCCATCCGTTTTTCACCGGCAAGCAGAAGCTGGTCGACACGGCAGGCCGTGTGGAGCGTTTCCGCCGCAAGTATGCCAAGTCCGACAGCGGCAAGTCCGAGGCCGCCAAGGCGGCTCCTGCGTCCAGGTAAGCGCGGTTGGTCTGACGCAAAGGCCTCCGGCGACGGAGGCCTTTGTCATGTGGGCGACTCATGAAGAAAGTGTCCATGAAGAAGAATTGGGACAATCCGCGCGAGAACACCATGCCGGCGATCGCGCGCGTGCCGGCTTCGGTCGAGATCGGCGGCGTGCTGGTAGCGCCGGCTACGGTGTTGGCGCCGATGGCCGGGGTCACCGACACGGTGTTTCGCCGCTTCATCCGCAATGCCAGCGTCTTCAGTGGGCAGGAGAGTGGGGATGCGAGGCAGCTGGTGGAAGCGCCTATCAGCAACCAGCAGTCCGGCTGCGGGTTGATTATGACCGAGTTCACTTCGGCGGACGGCCTATCACGCATGCGCGAGTCGAAGCGCAAACGCTATCTCTCCTATGACGAGGATGAGCATCCCATCTCTGCCCAGCTATTCGGGTCCGATCCGGTGACCCTGGCAGAGGCGGCAAGAATTGTAGAAGACGCCGGCTTTGACCTGGTCGACCTGAATCTCGGCTGCCCGGCCAAGCGCGTGGTCAGTTGCAACGGTGGCAGTGGCTTGTTGCGCGATCTGCCCCATATTGCAACCATCTTTGAGCGGGTTCGCGCCGCGGTGCGAATCCCGTTCACGGTCAAATTCCGCATGGGCTGGAGTGATCAGCATATTGTGTGTGTTCCCCTGGCTCGCCTCGCGCAGGAGAGCGGTCTAAATGCGGTCGCGCTGCATGCTCGGACACGGGAGCAGGGCTACTCCGGTCAGGCGCGCTGGGAATATATCGCTGCGGTAAAGGATGCTATCCGTATCCCGGTGATCGGGAATGGAGACATCCGCTCCCCGGAAGACGCGTGCACCATGGTCGCGGAGACTGGATGCGATGCGGTCATGATTGGCCGCGCCGCGCCCGCCAATCCCTGGATCTTCCGC
>Ga0302324_100030578_pt1 | contig 10175 bp, 6 predicted proteins | sample Palsa_T0_1_FD_201949 | JGI IMG/M metagenome (GOLD analysis project Ga0302324, IMG submission 201949) | Peat permafrost microbial communities from Stordalen Mire near Abisko, Sweden - Palsa_T0_1 | ecosystem: Environmental > Terrestrial > Soil > Palsa > Peat permafrost | place: Sweden: Abisko... | reverse complement strand
ACACCACCGAGCTCCAGGAGCTCGACGAGGACGCCTGGCACCCGCACATCTACGACATGCACGACCCGTCCGTGCAGGACCAGTGGGGGACCGCCAACCCGATGAACGAGCTGGTGGCGAAGGAGTCCTTCAACGACCCCGACCCCGGCCTGTTCGCCGCCCCGCCCGTCTGACAGCAACCCCAACCAAGCGCAAGCGTCGAAGGAGACATCGATGAGAGCTGTAACCACAGGTGGTGCGGCCGCCGCCGCCCTCGCCCTCACCGCCGGCCTCGGCCTGGCCGCCTGCTCGTCAAGCTCAACCTCAAGCTCGTCCGCCCCCGCCAGCTCGTCCGCCAGCACCAGCGCCAGCGCCGCCGCGACGACCAGCGCCGGCGCCGGCTCCGGCTCCGGCTCCGGCTCCGCGACCAGCTGCGGCACGATCCCGACCACGCTCCCGTCCGACCCCGACGGCGTGATCGCCGCGCTGCCGACGTCGCTGCAGACGCTGTACAACGGCTACCCGACCACGGTCTACAAGAGCGCGTTCGCGAACTGGAAGCCCAAGTCGAGCAGCAACAAGACCGTCGGCTTCCTGCTGTCGGAGACCAACAACGGCTACCAGCTCGCCCTCGCCGCGATCCTGGAGGGCATGCTCAAGGGCGCCGGCTACACCGTCGACGCCGTGACCTCCTCCGACGAGGTGACCGACCAGGTCGCCGACTTCAACCAGATGGTGGAGAAGAAGGTGGCGATGATCGTCTACGAGCCGCTCTCCTCGACCGCCTTCACCACCGCCGTCAGCACGGCGGCCACGGCCGGCATCCCGTCGATCTCGGTCCTCAACTCGGTCGGCAGCGCCGACACGATCTCGATCGGCGCCAACGACTGGCTGCAGGGCGCGCAGATGGCCGCCCAGGTCGCGACCGACATCGGCGGCTCCGGCAAGGTCCTCGACGTGCACGGGATCTCCGGCGTCGGCATCGACATCGCCGCCTTCAACGGCGTGCACGCGGTCTTCGCGCACTGTCCCAACATCAGCACCGACGACACGATCTACACCCAGTTCGCGGACTCCACCGCCAAGAGCGACGTGCAGACCTACCTGGAAACCCACCCGCAGAAGATCGCCGCCGCCATCACCTCGGGGGCCGGCGCGACCGGGGTGATGGAGGGCTTCCAGGCCGCGGGCAAATCCGTCCCCGAGATCGCCAACGACTCGCTCGAAGACGGCCAGCTCGCCTACTGGTACCAGAACAAGTCGAGCTACAAAGGCGTGGGCATCACCGCCACCCCGCCGCAGATCGCCGCCGCCACCACCACGATCGTCAACGACCTGTTCAAGGGCGACGGGGTGAAGATCAGCGCGATCGTGCTGAACACCCCGCTGGTGACCGACGCCAACGTGGCCCAGTGGTACGTCAACGGCACCACCAGCACCTCGACCGGGAACGCGAGCGGGCCGGCCACCCTCAACGTGCTGCCGGCGTCCGAGCTGGCCGAAGTCGTCGGCTAGCCCGAACCGATGGCATCGACGATGACTGGTAATCAGGCGCCGCCGCAGGCCCCGCCGTCCGCCCTGCTGGCGATCGAGGGGGTGACGAAGTCCTTCGGCCCGACCGTCGCGCTCCGCGACTGCTCGCTTGAGCTGGCGGCGGGCACGGTCCACGCCCTCATGGGCGAGAACGGGTCGGGCAAGTCCACCCTGGTCAAGATCCTGTCCGGGGTGCACCGAGCGGACGGCGGCCTGGTCCGCATCGAGCAGGTGCCGCTGCGGGCGCGTAGCCCCCGGGCGGCGGTCGCGGCCGGGATCGCGACCGTCTTCCAGGAAGTGCAGTGCGTGCCGGGCCAGTCGGTGTTCGACAACCTCTGGCTCGGCACCGACGGGATCCTCCGCCGGTCAACCGCGGGCGACCGGCGCGCCCGGGCCGGGGCGGTGCTGACCGAGCTGCTCGGCCGCTGCCCCGACCTGTCCGCCCCGGCCGGCTCGCTCTCGCTGAGCGAGCGGCAGGCGGTCGCGATCGGCCGGGCGCTGCTGCGCACGCCCAAGGTGCTGATCCTCGACGAGGCGACCTCGGCCCTCGACGTGGCCACCCGTGACCGGCTGTTCGCCGCCGTCCGGGACCTGACCAACGCGGGCGGCGCGGTGCTGTTCATCTCGCACCGGATGGACGAGGTGACCGAGATCGCCGACCGGGTCACGGTGCTCCGCTCGGGTGAGTCGGTTGCCCACCTGGACCGCGCCGAGGCCCGGATCGGCCGCCTGGTCGAGCTGATGACCGGCGGCGAGCACCTGGTCCAGGAAGCGGCCGAGGCGTCCGAGAGCGCCGAGTTCGGCGACGTGGCGCTGCCCGGCGACGGCCTCAACCTGCGGGCGGGCGAGATCGTCGGCCTGGCCGGACTCGAGGGCCAGGGCCAGGACGACTACCTGCGGGCGCTGCGGACGGCCGGCACCGCTTACGTCGCCAGGGACCGGCGCGAAGAGTCGATCTTCCCGCCCTTGTCGATCCGGGAGAACTTCACCGCCGCCACGCTGCGCCAGGACACCAGGGGCGGGCTGATCTCGGCCCGCCGCGGCGCCGCCCGGCTGGCCGGCTACGTCGACGCGCTCAAGATCAGGCTCGGCCGCGACACCGACGCCATCACCACCCTGTCCGGCGGCAACCAGCAGAAGGTGGTGATCGCCCGCGCCCTCGCCAGCGACCCCCGGGTGCTGCTGCTCAACGACCCCACCCGCGGCGTCGACATCGGCGCCAAGCGCGACATCTACGCCCTGCTCCGCCAGCTCGCGGCCGACGGCATGGCCATCGTCATGCTCTCGACCGAGGTCGACGAGCACCTCGAGCTGATGGACCGGGTGCTGGTCTTCCGCGACGGCCGCCCAGCCGCCGAACTCCAGCGCCGCGACCTCAGCCGATCCTCGATCGTGGGCGAGTTCTTCGGCCCCGGCGACGCCCAAGATCAACAAAATCAAAACCAGGATTTGTCCGAACGGACCCTTGATTCCCCTCCCCAGCCAACGCCAGAAGCCTCCGTTCGTTCCGACCGCCTTGGGTGGCTCCGCGCTCACCGCGATCGGGCCTGGGCGCTGCCCGCGGTGCTCGCGATCGCGCTGCTGATCGCCAACTTCTCCGAGCAGCACTCGCTGCTGTCCTGGTCGGCCTGGCCGGTCACGTTGGCCGAGCTGGCGACGCCGGCCCTGCTGGCGATGGCGTCGACCCCGGCCATCCTCGGCGGCGGGATCGACATCTCGGTCGCCCCGCTGTTCACCTTCGCCTCCGTGGTCATCGAGGTGATGCTGCTCGGCCACGGTGTCACCAGCGCGTTCATCGTCATCCCGGTCGCGGTCGCCGTCGGCGCGGCGATCGGCCTGATCAACGGGGTGCTGGTGAACTACGGCCGGTACCAGGCGGTGGTCGCCACCTTGTGCATGAACTTCATCCTGTCCGGCTTCGCCCTCGGCTACGCCCCCGCCCCGGTGTCCGGCACCACCGGCTGGCTCACGTCGCTCGGCAGCACCGTCGGCGGCGTCCCCGGCGGCCTGATCCTGCTCGCGGTCCCGCTGCTGGCGTGGTGGGGGCTGAGCCGCACCCCGTTCGTGCGGACGCTGCTCGCGGTCGGCGGCAGCGAGACCACCGCCTACACGGCCGGGGTGAACGTGGCCGCCGTGCGCACCCTGGCCTACACGTTCGGCGGCGCGATCGCGGGCCTGGCCGGCATCGCCATCGTGGCCCAGCTGCACCAGGCCGAGGCCGATGCCGGCTTCGTCACCCCGTTCATCCTGATGGCGATCGCCGCCGCCGCGATCGGCGGCAACTCGCTCGCAGGCGGCCGCGGCGGCCTGCTCGGCGCGCTCCTCGGGGCAGCCGTGATCTTCCTGATCGAGAACCTCCTCGGCGCCCTCGGCCTGTCCTCCTTCTGGTCGCAGGCGGTCTACGGGGCCACCCTCATCATCGCCGTCGTCTTCGCCGCCCTCAGCGCCACCGCCACCCGCCGATCCACAACCCCCACCCCCACCCGCACCCCCCCCACGACCACCACCCCCGCGACGCCGACTACCGCGACTCCCACCCCCACCAATCACAGAGCCCCCACAACCCCCGGAACGGAGGCAGGCGCATGACCAGTCTCGCGCCGGCGCCCGCCCCCGCCCCCGCCGCCGGGGCCGACACCGCCCTGCGGGCCGCCCGCCGGGCCGCCACCGTCCAGCGGAAGTTCCCGCTGCTCCAGCTCCTGGTCCTGATCGCCCTGGTCGTCTTCGTGGGCAACCGCGACGGCGACTACAGCTGGGCCGACCTATGGGCGCCGATCCTGCTCCAGGCCTCCTTCCTCGGCATCGCCTCGGCCGGCCAGACGCTGGCCATCCTGGTCGGCGGGCTCGACTTCTCGATCGCGGCCTACATCGTCGCGGGCAACCTGCTCACCACCCACCTGACCGGCCTCGAGCACTGGAACTTCGCCTTCGTCGCCCTCATCGTGCTGGTGATCTGCCTGGTCTGCGGCGGCGCCAGCGGCTGGGTATGCCACCGGTTCAAGCTCGAGCCGCTGGTCGTCACCCTCGGGATGAGCTCGGTGGTGGTCGGCGCGCTCCTCGGAACCGACACCAAACTGGTCAACGGGGCGGGCCCGGGCTGGCTGCAGAACTTCACCGCGCAGTCCTCGGACACCTTCGGGGTGCCGATCCCGCCGATCGTCACCGCCTGGATCGTGCTCGCGATCGTCGTCACCGTGATCCTCGCCAAGACCCCCCTCGGCCGGAAGATCTACCTGGCCGGGTCCGGCCCGCGCGCGGCCGACCTGGCCGGCATCTCCACCCGGCGAGTGTGGACCGGCGTCTACGCGTCCAGCGCGGTGCTGGCCGGCCTGGCCGGCGTCCTGCTGGCCGGGTTCAGCACCGGCGGCGACACCAACATCGGCAACAACTACCTGTTCCCCGGCCTCGCCGCCGTGATCGTGGGCGGCACGATGATGGGCGGCCGCGGCGACTACCTGCGCACCTGCCTCGGCGCCCTGATCATCACCGCGCTCAACTTCGTGATCTCGGTGCTGAACGTGAACGCGGCCGCCGCCCAGATCATCTTCGGTGGCCTGATCCTCCTCACCGTCGCCCTCTACGGCCGCGAAAGGAAACTCCGCGACCGTGTCTAGCCCCCGTCGCAGGCGCACCCGCCCCGCCAGCCCGCCCCTCGGCGGCAGACCTGCCCCGCCCCGGGCCCCGTCGTCTCACCCGCCCCGCCACGCGCGCCTCGCACCTCGTCCACCAAGCCCGCGCCAATCAGCCGCCAGCGTGCGCTGTTCGGGTCGTATGGCGCCCCCAGCAGCACACGATGAGGTCGCAACCGGGCTGGCCGCGACCCCAACAGCACACGATGAAGCGGCAGCCGGGCTAGCCGGCCGACGTTGACCTCCTTCCGCTCGCACAGTTGAGGACATTGATGAGACTGCACCACGCCGGGGTTAGCGTTCCAGACCTGGATCGCTCCCTTCAGTGGTACTGCGCGGCGCTCGGCCTGACGCCGGGGTTCCGCTTCGAGGTACCGCCGGTCGGACTGCGGGGCGCGTTCGCGCTCGGCGACGGCGGCACCGGCGTCGAGCTCCTCGAGATGGCCGGCGCCGCACCCGGCCCGGCCAAGTCCGACCCGCCGTCGGCCAACGCGATCCACGGCTTCAACCACGTCTGCTTCCACGTCGCCGACCTCGACGCGGCCTACGACCGGGTGATCGCCAACGGCGCGGTCGCCGTCTGGGGCCCGCGCGAGTCGCCCGAGCCCGGGATGCGGATGGCGTACGTGACCGACCCCGACGGCAACCTCATCGAGCTGGTCGCGCCGGAGCCCGGGAGGGCGGGCCGATGACGCCGTCGTTCACCGGGCAGCTGCTGCGCCGCGGCGACGCCGGGTTCCCCGACGCGGCCGTGAGCCGGATCTTCAACCGGCGGCGGCCGTCAACCCAGCCCGCCGCCATCCTCCGCGCGGCGGGCGCCGCCGACGTGGCCGCCGGGGTGCGGCTGGCCGCGGCGGAGGGCCTGCGGGTCGCCGTCCGCGCGGGCGGGCACAGCTGGGCCGCCTGGTCGCTCCGCGACGACACGCTCCTCATCGACCTCGCCGCCTTCACCCGGATGAGCTACGACGACAACACCAGCATCGTCACCACCGGGCCGGCGATCCGCGGTGGCGTCGACCTCGACCCGTTCCTCGCCGCCCGCGGGCGGTTCTTCGCCGGCGGGCACTGCCCGACGGTCGGCATCGGCGGCTTCCTGCTGCAGGGCGGGATGGGCTGGAACTGCCGGGGGTGGGGCTGGGCGGCCGAGTCGATCGAGGCGATCCAGGTGGTGACCGCCGACGGCGAGCTGTGCTGGTGCGACCAGTCGAGCAACGCCGACCTGTTCTGGGCGGCCAGGGGCTCCGGTCCGGGCTTCTTCGGCGTGGTCACCGCGTTCCGGTTGCGGACCAGGCCGCGGTACCAGGAGCTCACCCAGACCACGTACGTGTACCCGGCCGAGGCGGCGCCGGAAGTGCTCGGCTGGCTGCACACCGCGCGGCATGACGTGCCGTCCTCGGTCGAGCTGGTGGCGGTCGGGATCACCCCGCCGCTGCCGGCCGAGGTCGGCCACGCCGGGCCGGCCCTGGTGGTGGACGGGGTCAGCTTCGATGGCGGACCCGAGTCGCTGCGGGCGCTCGGCACCTGCCCGGTCGCGGGCAAGGCCCTGGTGAGCAAGATCGCCCAGCCGGTCACGATCGGCGAGCTGCGGGCGGAGCAGGTGCGCGCCAACCCCGAGGGACACCGCTACACCGTCGACAACGCCTATCTGGCCGGCGAGACCAGCGCGCTGATCCCGGCCCTGGCACCCGCATTCACCGAGCTGCCGACGGCCAAGTCGTTCTCGCTCTGGTTCGACCTCGCGCATCTGCCGGCCCGGCCGCTCCCGGAGATGGCGCTGTCGGTGCAGACCGACCTCTACTTCGCCACCTACGTCGTCGGTGAGGAACCGGCCCAGGACGACCTCTGCCGATCCTGGACCGACGACACGATGCGCCGCCTGGCGCCGTTCTCGGCCGGCTGCTACCTGGGCGACAGCGACCTCACCATCCGGCCGGACCGGTTCATGAGCGACGCCGCCTGGGACCGCTTCCGCCAGGTCCGCGCGGCCCGCGACCCCGAGCGGCGCTTCGCGGGCTACGACTGCCTGGATGAATCCGCGCTGAACCGAGTCGAGTCCGCCCCGAACGTCGGCCAGCCGCATCCAGACCAGCCGCATCCAGACCACCAGACCGAGCACTCGGAGCGTTACCAGCCATGAGCATCACCTACCTGAAGCAGGCGGTCCCGACGGCGCAGGTGGCCAGGAGCCTGGCCGACGTCAAGGAGACCGTGACCGGAGTCATCGCCGACATCCGCGAACGCGGAGACGAGGCCGTGCGCGAGTACTCGGCCAAGTTCGACAACTGGTCGCCCGCGAGCTTCCTGCTCTCCGCCAGTCAGATCGAGGACATCGTCGCGACCCTGCCATCGCAGGTCATCGACGACATCCAGTTCGTCCAGGCGCAGGTGCGCGGGTTCGCGCGGGCGCAGCTCGAGTCGATGCGCGAGATCGAGGTCGAGACGCTGCCCGGCGTCTTCCTCGGCCACAAGCACCTGCCGATCTCCTCGGCCGGCGCCTACATCCCCGGCGGCCGCTACCCGCTCACCGCCTCCGCCCATATGACCGTGCTGACCGCCAAGGTGGCCGGCGTCGGCCGGGTGGCGGCCTGCACGCCGCCGATCCGCGGCGAGATACCCGCTGCCACCATCGCCGCCGCCCACCTGGCCGGGGCGGACGAGATCTACCTGCTCGGCGGCGTCCAGGCGGTCACCGCGCTGGCCCTCGGCACCGAGAGCATCGGCCGGGTCGACCTGCTGGCGGGCCCGGGCAACGCCTACGTGGCCGAGGCCAAGCGGCAGCTGTTCGGCGAGGTCGGCATCGACCTGTTCGCCGGGCCGACCGAGATCCTGGTGATCGCCGACGACGACGCCGACCCGGAGGTCGTCGCGGTGGATCTGCTCTCGCAGGCCGAGCACGGCCCCGACTCGCCCGCTGTGCTCGTCACCACCTCCCGCGCGCTCGGCGAGAAGGTCCTCGGCTACGTCGAAGCGATCCTGCCGGGCATGCCGACCAACGATTTCGCCGGCCCCGCCTGGCGCGACCACGGCCAGATCCTCGTGGTCGACTCCATCGCGGAGGCGTTCGCGGTCGCCGACTCGTTCGCGTCCGAGCACGTCGATGTGCTTACCGCAACCCCCAGGGACGCGCTGACGGCGATGCGCAACTACGGCGCGCTCTTCCTCGGCGAGTCCACCTGCGTCTCCTACGGTGACAAGGTCATCGGCACCAACCACGTGCTGCCGACCAGGGGCGCGGCCAGGTACACCGGCGGACTCTGGGTCGGCAAGTACCTGAAGACCGTCACCTACCAGGAGATCCGCGACCCGGAGGCGAGCGCCCTGCTCGGCGACGTCTGCGGGCGGGCCTCTCGGGTTGAGTACTTCGAGGGTCACGCCCGCTCGGGTGACATCCGCGCCGCCAAGGTGCGCGGCACCCGGCCGGGGTGGCTGGCCGAAGCCCTGGACAACCGTTGACGTCTCGGTCCGGGCGCATAACGGAGACCGCCGGCTCGGAGACCGCCGGCTCGGCGGCCCGAGCCCCCGTCGGCGAACTGACCGGGCGAACGGCGCTCGTCACCGGCGCGGGCAACGGGCTCGGCCGGGCGATCGCCATCGCCCTGGCCGGGGCCGGCGCGCGGGTGATCCTGACTGGGCGGACCAAGGCCGCCCTCGACCAAACGGCGGCGCTGCTTCCCGGCGCCCCCGACCGGGCTGTCGTCGCCCGGGCCGACGTGGCGGACCCCGCATCGGTCGACGCGCTGCGGGACTCGCTGGCCGGGCCGCCGGTCGACCTCCTGGTCAACAACGCCGGGATCGGCGGCCCGGTCAAGGCGCTGGTCGACATCGACCCGGCCGAGTGGGACGAGGTCTTCGGCGTCAACGTGCGGTCGGTCTACCTGATGTGCCGGGCGTTCCTGCCCGCGATGTACCGGCGGGGGAGCGGCGACGTCATCAACATCGCCTCGGTCACCGGCAAGCGCCCGCTCGCCCGGCGCACCCCGTACGCGGCCTCGAAGACGGCGGTGCTCGGCCTCACCAGGACCCTCGCCTTCGAGGCGGGCCCGCTCGGAGTGCGGGTGAACAGCCTGTCGCCCGGCCCCTGCCGGGGCGAGCGGATGACCCGCAACTTCAGCGCCGAGGCGGCCGCCACCGGGACGAGCTACGCCCAGGCCGAGGAGGCGTTCGTGTCCCGGGCGGCGCTGCGCAGGCTGGTCGAGGAGGACGAGGTCGCCGCGGCCGTGCTCGCGATGCTGCGGATGCCCGGCCTGTGCGGCGCCGATATTGACCTGTCGGCCGGCATGATCGCACCATCGTGATTACCACGTCCCGGCCGCGCCCCGTCGTGATCAGCACCGCTATGGCAAGAAGGAGCACACCGTGAGCGTGACGTCGGCCCTAGTCGTCGGGGGCGGGATAACCGGCAGCGTGCTCGCGCTCGCCCTGGCCAACCGCGGGGTCAGCGTCGACCTGGTCGAGCTCAGCCCGGACTGGCGCGGCGTCGGGCACGGCATCACCGTGCAGGGCAACGCGCTGGCGGCGCTGGCCAAGGTCGGGGTGCTCGACGAGGTGCTCGACCGGGGGGTGCCGTTCAACCAGCTCCGGATGCGCCAGGCCGACGGGGCGCTGATCGCCGAGGTGCCGACGCCGCGCACCGGCGGACCGGGGCTGCCCGCCACCCTCGGCGCGCTCCGCTCGGACCTGCAGGACGTGCTTTGCGAGCGGGTCTACGCGGCCGGCGTCAACGTGCGGCTCGGGCTGACCGTGCGCTCGCTCGCCCAGGACGCCCGCCGGGCCTATGCCGAGTTCTCCGACGGCGGCGCCGGCCGCTACGACCTGGTGATCGGGGCGGACGGGATCAGATCGGCCGTGCGGGCGATGCTCGGCATCGCCATCACGCCGCAGCCGACCGGGATGTCCATCTGGCGGGTAGTCGCGGACCGGCCGGCCGAGATGGACTGCGCCGAGGTCTACTACGGCGGCCCGCGCTACAAGGCCGGCTACAGCCCGATCTCGGCCGGCCAGTGCTACGCCAACATCCTCGACGTCGACGGGGCC
>Ga0302324_100030575_pt1 | contig 10175 bp, 4 predicted proteins | sample Palsa_T0_1_FD_201949 | JGI IMG/M metagenome (GOLD analysis project Ga0302324, IMG submission 201949) | Peat permafrost microbial communities from Stordalen Mire near Abisko, Sweden - Palsa_T0_1 | ecosystem: Environmental > Terrestrial > Soil > Palsa > Peat permafrost | place: Sweden: Abisko... | reverse complement strand
ATCTTCCCAAGTACGGTGGCACGCGCCGCAGAAATCCACCGACGCGACCGGATCCAGGTTCTTCGGATTCATGATCGTCTGCGCACCCGGCTGCGGCGCGTCCGACTTCATGGCAGCGGCATGGGTGGCGCCCGGTCCGTGGCACGCCTCGCAGGTGACACCCAGCGTTGCGCCGCTTACATCAAATTCATTTTTCGTCACGGAAGCGGTTGTGTGGCACGCAAAACATCGCCGGCTATCTTCAGGCGCCATGCGGCGTCCCGCGGCATCTTCCAGGCTGCCCGGCGTTTCGGTCGATTGCCCCGGCGTAATGTTCAGAGCTTTCGAAGAAGCGAAAAAACTCAAATGGCTTTCGTAGTAGCTGCCATTTCTCTCGTACATGTATGTTTGACCCATGTGGCCCATGCCGAATGCCCAAAGCAGCTCGGCGTAGATAGACGTCGCACTATCGTCGGTGCTGACCGTGAGAATACTCTTGCCGCCTTTGGTCACAATCTCTTCACGGTAGGGACCAACGCGAAGAGATAAAGAGTCATGCTGGCGAAGTACCTCGGCGTCGCTCGCGCGAACGGCGGCATGAGCCATTGCGTTGGTTTGCTGGCTCGCAACTTTGTGGCCGTGGCATGTCGCACACACGGCAGTGCCGACATAACTATCCCGTGCTGCATCCCCTTTCGTTGGCCACCAACCGGAAGAGGCAACGCGTTCCTCGGTGGGCATTGAGATGCCCAGCGGGTGTGGCGTCTGAGCGAGGGAAGTGGTGGCAACACAGATTGCGATGGCCGACGCCAGCCGGAAGGCGATACTGGCTCTCTTGATCAAGGCGAGGAGAAACGCGGGGGAAGACAGATAACCACAAGGATTCTCAGCCGCATCAGCTCGTACAGACATATTTACGACTTAAGGCCGGATTTCCCAGATCCCCAAAACGGCTGCCATTGTCCGCTCATGCCACTGTTCGAGTCAACGCGAAAAAAGCAAGATGGACCAGCCTTGAAAAGAACAAAGAGGGCAGGCGCAAACCGAGCGCCTGCCGCGTTTTCGAATGGCCATTCCCGCGTGCTAGAAGTAGAACTTCAAGGCTAACTGGAGTTCCCGTGCTCCTTGCGAACCCGTTATCTTGCCGAACGTCGGGTTGGTGGTCTGCGGGACGCCAGTGGGACTAAGCGTCCACGTGCCCGGATCAAATGATCCGTTGTCGGGTCCACCGGAGAAATCCCAGACCGGATGGTTCAAGGCGTTAAGCGCTTCGAACCGGAATTCCAGCCTTTTGTTTTCGGTGATAGGAATGCTCTTGTGCAGACTCAAATCCACGTTGGCGTAGGACGGGCCACGAACGTTGCCAACGCCGCAGGTGCCAAATGTGTTCGCAGCCGCCGGTTGAGCGGGTCCTGTCATCGAGTTCGGGAGCCATTGAATAAACCCCTGCGCCCCGTTCGACGCATATACAGTCTGCTTTTGCAGATTGATTGGACCGTTGCAGTCCGGCAGTCCAGCCAGCGTTTCGGGGTCGACGCCGTTGGTGTTGTCGGAGTTGCCCCCAACGCCCCAGCCTCCAAAATTATTCAGGGTTAGAGCATTTCCGCTGTGCAGGGTGACAATCCCTCCAATCTCCCAGTTTCCAAGCGCAGCATTCAGGGCCGGGTTCATGTCGTGGCCAAACTGCTTGCCGTGGCCAAATGGCAGCGCATACGTAACGTAGCTGGTGAGGATGTGGGTTTGATCGTAGTAGCAGGGTCCCCAATCCAAACGCGGATTGTAGATGTTTTCCCAGCCCGGCTGTCCGCTCGAACTGGTGGCGCCGGTGCTGCCCCAGCCCTCGCCAAAATATCCCGGAGAGTTGCTCATGCACTTCGACCAGGTATAGGAAACCTGGGCTTCCAGACCGTGGCCCATGCGCTTCAGCAGGACAGCCTGAAGCGCGTTGTATTCCTGATCGGAGTTCGACATGTTGGTTCCAGCGAGGGTTTCTGCGCCGCATGGAGGATTGGTCGTGATGGTGGCAGGGGTGCTTGAGCAGCCGGCGGGGTTGAATTGAGGATTATCCGCCAGATACAGCGATCCAGGAGTTGCACCGCCAAGAAACGGCCCGGGTTCCCGGGTCACGATTGGGTCCCCGCGTCCCGCAATCTTTCCTTGCGCATCCAGGGGAACCGACTGCGCGACGTCCTCGAAGTTGAGCAAGTGTGCGCCCCGCTGTCCGACGTAGCCGATCTGGAAGGTCAGAGTGTTGCTGAACTGCTGCTGGATGGTGACATTCCATTGATTGACCGTTGCCGGTCTGAAGTTCTGGTCAAAGATGCGAACGCGGACACCGTCATAGCAGGCTTGGTTGATGACGCCGCCGCAGGCAACAGCGGTGGTGGCCGGAAAACCGTTCTCAATCGTACCGATCCCGCCGGCTGCCTGTTGCTGAAGAAAACCGAACGGCAGATTCTGGGTGAGTTCTTCATTGCCGCCGCCGCCCTCCATGAAGGAAGAGATGGCGAACCCGGCACGAAATACGGTCTTGCCATTCAGAACCGCCGGCGCCCAGGCAAGCCCAATCCGCGGCTCCCAATCGCCAATTCCCAGGTAATTGTTGTACAGGGCCTTGTTGCCGAACTTGGCGGTTCCGTCAACTCCGGTCTGGGTGTATATCGTTCCCGTATAAAGTCCGAAGTTAACCTCGTGGCCTTCGGTTTCGTAAAGCGGAGCATGGTCTTCGAAGCGCATTCCGAGATTTACCGTGAACGTCGGAGTCACGCGCCAGTCGTCCTGCACAAAACCGGCGAAAACATTTCCCCGAAGCTTGGCGGGAGAGGTAAGTTGACTGCCGGTATCCCGCTGCGAACCCGCACCGCCCGCAACGCTGCCCAGCCAGAAATCGGCAAGGCCGGAGCCCGTCGCCTGCGTCGTGAAAGTAAAATAGCCCAGGGCGCCATTATTTCCCGGATAGATGTAATCCTGGCGTTCGCGCACAAACTGGAAGCCGGTTTTGATCTGGTGTCGGCCGCGAGTGTAGATCAGGTTGTCTTCGAATTGACCTTGGGTAGAGTGAAAGTCCTGCACCAGATTGCGAAGTCCGAGACTCGCCGTTCCCGTGTTGTTACCCGTGATATCCATCTCAACCAGCCCTGGCGCCTGAACGTTGCCACCGGCAATCCCGAGACTCTGACTGATGTTACCCAGCGAAGATGTCGGGGTTTGGCTTTGATTGAAGCGGACGGCATTAAAGCCGAAACGAGCTTCGTTCAGCAAGTTAGAGCGGAAAGTGTGGGTCCAGTTGACAACCGCATTGCGGACAGGCTCGTCACTGCCCTCGACCGCGCCGTTGAAGCAGAAAACGCAAGCCGTGAAGGCTGGCTGGACGAGATCCATTTGTGACCAGCGTCCGAAAACGTGGTCTCTCTGCGAGGCATTGTAATCGATTTTCAGGTCGCCCTGGTTGTTGTTCAGGTCATTCCCGCTCTTGTAAAAGAGGTTATTCGTGTTGAGCGTGTCCAGTGAAGGCAGGGGATAGTACTGGGTGTCGGCAAACAGCTTCGCGGCGACGGGGTCGATAGTGAATCCAGCATTGGCAAGATTGTTATTGGGAAGCGGCAGACCCGCGTTTGGACCACTTGGGTAAGTCAATTGGGTCAGCACGCCTGGCGGCGGTGTGCCCCCAGTACATATGCCGGCACTATTGAACGATCCTCCCCAACCCGTGCAAAGTTGCCCAAAATCTCCGTTGCGCGCCTGCGAGGTCAGAACCTGGGAACCGGTTATGCCGGCATTGACCAGACGCTGGGCCTGAAAATCGGCGAAGAAGAACAGCTTGTTCCTGATGATCGGACCGCCGATCGTAGCACCGAATTGGTTGTATCTCAGTTCCGGCTTGTTGGTTTCGCCTGTGGGGCTGAATCCGGGAACGCGGCCATTTACGCAGACCGTGCCCGGCGCGCCGCAGACGTCGACCCCCTGGGTCCAGCCCGAAGAAGCGAGGTTGGCATCGAGGTAGTCGCTGCGGAAGAACTCATACAAATCACCGTGGAAATTGTTGGTGCCGGACTTCGTGCTGACGCTCACCACCCCACCCTGATAATTGCCGAATTCCGCGGAGGCATTCTGCGTAATCAGGTTGAACTCCTGAATGGCGTCGACGTTCGGCGTGTAGCCCACTTCGTTGTTCTTGTCCTCGCTATTGAGCACGCCGTCGATCAGGTATTCGTTCGCCTGCTCGCGATTGCCGTTGATGAAGGGACGGCCGGAATTGAGCATGTCCTGCGGCGACCGCATCTGATCCGGATCGACGTTGGTGACCCCGGGAGCGAGCAGAGTGAGTTGCAGGTAATCGCGCGAAGCAAGCGGCATGCTCACGGCGGTGTTGGAGTCAATCACCGTGCTTACGTCAGTCGCCTCGGTCTGCAGCAACGGCGTTGTACTGATAACCTCGACCGACGTCGAGACCTTGCCCATCGTCATTTGAACATCGACTCGCGCCGTCTGGTTAAGCACCAGCGTGAAGGGCGCGTGTTCGATGGTTTGAAAACCCTGTGACGTCACCTTGAGCCGATAGGTGCCAACCGGCAAGCGCAAGAGGTTGTAGGCGCCATCGTCGTTGGTGACTGCCGTCCACACTGTTCCCCGATCCACATCGGTCGCCATAACGGTTGCCGTTCTGATGGGCGCGCCGCTCGGATCGGCAACGGTGCCTACGATGTTGGCGGTCACTTCCTGGCTCCAAAGCAGTGAGGACGACGCATTCAGCAAGGTCAGGGCCGCGAAGAGCGCGATTGCGACGGTGAGCGACATTTTTGTTCTCATCACAGAACCCTCCAGGTTAGACACTTTGTTATCCCAACAATCTAATGCATACATGCTATATAGCAGTATGTTTTCCGCCGTCAAGAAAAAAATGAATGGCAAGCAAGAAAAATTTGAGTGCTATATAGAAAAAAATGGATTCGCCGGTTCTTCGGGCCTACAGAAAAGTGGATAAAGATTTCAGTTTTTCTCCCGCAAAGCGGATTTCCACAGGGTCGTCGCGCAATTATGCGACGAACTGCTTTTACCTTAGCAAAATTTTGAGTTTTTCCTATTCGTCACAGCTATATAGCTTTGGTCGCGATTTTTAAACCGCCGTCCCTTCCACCCGAACAATCCGGCTTTACTTTCTTGCATTTGTCAGCTATATAGCAGATGAGGGTGCGATTTCTCTATCTCTGGAACTCGCGTTGCGATTAGGATGACTGCCTATGTCTGACCGCCGTCGAAATGGTTTGCCTGCATACCAGAAGATTCAGCGCGCGATCCGCCAGCGTATCGAGGCGAAGCAACTAAAGCCCGGCGATGCAGTCAGTTCCGAGCGCGAGTTGGCGAGAATCCACAACGTGAGTCTCATGACGGCGCGCCACGCTCTCGCCACTCTCGAGCGGGAGGGAGTCGTCGAACGCCGCCGAGGTGCCGGTACCTTTGTGGCGCCGCCGCGCATTCAGTTCAACAAACTCATGAGCTATACCGAGCAGATGGCCAGCCGTGGACTGACGCCCAGCTCGAAAGTCACCAGCGCGAAAATTGTAGAAGACGAGCCGGAAATCGCGGCCCGGCTCGGCCAGAGCGCGACGAGCCGCATGGTCAAGATCGAACGGGTGCGATTGACCACCGACGAACCATTTGCAATGGAGACCTGCTACCTTCCGGCGGCCGAGTTTGCCGACCTTGTCAATGCACCCCTGGGGCGCGTCTCGCTGTTCGCCTTGCTCGAACACGATTACGGCATTGAACTGGCATATGCGGATGAAGAGGTGGACGCGACCGTTGCCGAGGGTCGCATGGCGCTGCTATTGAATCTGCGGGCGGGTGCCCCTTTGCTGCGCATTCGACAGGTTATTTATTCGTCGAAAAACCAACCGGTAATTTACGTCATCGGCGTTTACCGTTCGGAACGGCACTCGCTGTTTATCCGCCGGCTGCGTTAAACGATATGGCTTGCCGGTCCGGGAGCTGACGCCAAAGCAGGAGCCAGCCACAGGCTAGGGAAGTCCTCGAACTCTTCGGCTTGGTCAGCATCGTCGACAAGCACATTTTCGAGGAGATCAAGAGCTCCCGGAGCCAGTTCTCACGCTTCGAGACCGACTTTCGGTCACTGCGTTCACCACCCTGAGGCCAATCCGCTAGCGGACGTTGCGGCGTCAGGCGCCCGAATTTGGAGTTTCTCGACTCGCCAATGGCGGACACATTCACAAGCTGATCGGCCACCACGCTCGAAGCCGCACGTTTACAGAGAACACTGAATCACCGTGTAGGAGCGCGCCGCTACCTCGAATTTCGTTCGTCCGCCGCGGGCCTCCGGCATCGTGAAAGACTGCGGAACTACCTTTTGCGGCGCCGCAAAAGTGTTCGCCGCCTTGAGATCGTCCCCGGTGAGAACGGACGCCGAAATCACGCGAGTAGGTGCTGCATCTTCCCAGACCACCTCCATCTCGTGGGCCTCCGCCAGATCGCGGTTCAGAATAAAGAGGGAAAGTTCGCCGCTGCCATGATCTAGCGAGCCCGCGACATCCAGGTGCGCTACCGGCTCCATGCCGGCGACTTCGTAGGTGGACGATTCCACCAGAAGATCGAGCACCGCGCCCCGGGCAAACTTCAGCGCCCAGCTATATGGGTAGAAAATTGTCTGCCGGAGAATGCCGTTTGCGTCAGTCATGATTGGAGCGATTACATTGATCAACTGGGCGAGGCAGGCGATTTTGACGCGATCGGCATTGCGCAGCAGTGAATTGACAAGTCCACCGACCAGCAGGGCATCTTCGAGGTTGTAGATTTCTTCCAGCAAATGCGGCGCCTCCTGTTTGTGGCCGTTGACCGCGTCTCCAGTCCGGGCGCGATACCAGACGTTCCATTCGTCGAAGGAAAGCCAGAGCTTCTTGGGCGAGCGTTTGTGGCCGCGTACCAGATCGCACACGGCGACCGTCTCGGCGATCTGGCGCTCCATGCTCAGATTCATCGCGAGATATTTTGAAGTGTCGCCACCGGTGTCGCGTTGATCGTTGCCAAAGTAGCGGTGCAGCGAGAGTCCGTCGACGTACTCGTAGCATTGCTCGAGCACTTCCCGATCCCACTCGAGATAGGTCGGCATGAAAGGCCCGCTCGATCCGCAGGCGATGAGTTTCAGCGAGGAATCGACATCGCGCATCTGGCGCGCCGCATCCGCGGCCTTCATGCCATACTCCGCCGCCGTCATGTGGCCGATCTGCCAGGGACCGTCCATTTCATTGCCCAGGCACCAGTGCTGCACCTTGTAAGGCTCGGCAATTCCATTCTGACGCCTTAGATCGCTCCATCGCGTTCCCTTGTCTACGTTGCAGTATTCGACGAGCGCGGCGGCTTCCTCCGGTGTGCCGGTGCCGAGATTCAACCCCATCAGAGGTTCGGTGCCGACGGTTTTCGACCAGGCTAGAAATTCATCGGTGCCGAACTGGTTGGACTCGAGGGTATTCCAGGCTTTATCGAGCGTGCGCGGACGCTTCTGCTTCGGCCCAACGCCATCGAGCCAGTTGTAGCCGGAGACAAAGTTTCCGCCAGGATAGCGAATGATTGGCACTCGGAGTTGGCGGATCTCGTCGAGCACGTCTTTGCGATATCCGTTCGAGTCGGAGAGCTTTGATCCTGGATCGTAAATGCCCTCGTAGATGGCGCGACCCAGATGTTCGAGGAACGAGCCCCAAAGGTTGCGATCAATCGGAGAAATGGTGCGGCGGGAATCGACGTAGACGCGAGCAGGGCCGCTCGATGAGGATGAGCTTTGGCTGGCGGCGCCTGCGGCGAACAAGTCACGGCCAAGCAGAGCCGATGCAGAACAGGCGATGCCTGCGTTCGAAGCTCGTTTAAGAAACTGCCGTCTGGAGGATGAGAACCGTTTCATGTCTTCTCGCTTGTCGGTTGAGAGTTAGAGGCTTCGCGGTTTTAGAGCCCGTGAAAATCATTGGGCCCTTGGCTTTCGTCGATTTCTATTGTCCACCGCGAAATTATCACATTAACATGCAAAGAGGAGATGGAGCCGACAGTTCTTACAACTCGGTAAACGTCTTCTCGGCTGGTGGGAGCGGGCTAGAGCTCGCCTTTCGAACCGTTGTCGAAACTCTTCCGAGACTGGCGAGAGAATAGATGCGGTTTCAGTGTCAGAACAAAAATTCACACAATCCCCGTCAAGAGTCTTTGTGCTTCGCCGACAGCCGCGGCGAACTGCGAGCCGTCGTCTTTCCCGACCTGTCTGGATCAGCGATAATTGGAGTGATGACTTCGCCGAAAAGATTTGGACCGCTGTTGGCTCTTCTTTTCGCGCTGGGATTGAAAGCGCAGACCGGCGGAGATCGAAGCGCGCCGATTGTCGCGGCGTTGCGCGCCAAGAATTTTGAAGTTGCGGTGCAGTTGACGCGGGAGGCTCTCAGCGCATCCCCAACGGATCCGCAGCTGTGGACCCTTCAGGGCATCGGGCTCTCCGCCGAGAAACACAATCAACAGGCGCTGGCGGCTTTTCACCATGCGTTGAAGATTTCCCCCGACTATCTTCCCGCACTCGAAGGCGCTGCCCAGATCGCATACGAATCCGGGGATAAGGAAGCGGAGCCGCTTTTGCGGCACATCGTTCGTTTACAACCCGGGGAACCGACCAGTCACGCAATGTTAGGCGCCATCGCCTATAAGGAGGGGAACTGTGCGCAGGCAGTGCACGACTTTGAATTGGGCGGAGCGCTGCTGGCCTCACAGCCGGCGGCTTTGAAACAGTACGGCGTTTGTCTCATCGCTCTGAAACAGACGGACAAAGCAGTTTCCGTTTTTCAGAAGCTTGTCGAATCTCACCCGGAAGATGCGCCCGGCCGCCGTGATTTGGCGGCGCTGCAACTTAAAATTCGAAGGCCGCAAGACGCGCTCCGGACGTTGCAACCTCTCTTGGAAACGAGCGCCACCGACACTGGGACAATGCGATTGGCGTCTGCCGCTTACGAGGCCAACCAGGATACTCCTGCGGCTGTCAAATGGTTGCGAGCGGCGATTGTGCAGGATCCACGCGATGTTGAACTCTATATTGATTTCGCTAACATCGCCTTTTCTCACCAATCGTTTCAAACCGGCATCGACATGATCAATGCGGGTCTCGGTGCTCAACCCGACGCCGCAGCTCTTTACATGGCGCGTGGTGTTCTGTATGTGCAGCTGGCTGCCTACGAGAAGGCGGAGGCTGATTTTGAAAGGGCGGAGCAACTGGATCCGCACCAGTCGATCAGCGCGGCTGCGCAAGGGATGGCAGTGGAAGAACAAAACCAAAACGATCCCGACCGCGCCCTGGCAGTCGTGAAATCAAAGCTCGCCAAGAAGCCCGGCGACGCCTTCCTCCTCTATCTTCAAGCGGCCATCATTGCCCAGAAGGCTCCCGCTTCGGGGAGTCCGGAATTTCAGGAAGCCATGCAGTCGGCAAGGAAGGCGGTCGCGCGGCAGCCGACGCTTGTGGGCGCGCACGACATCTTGGCCAAACTTTACCTGCAGTCCGGCGAAACTGAAGCGGCAATCAGGGAATGCCGGGACGCTTTGCGGACCGATGCCACCGATCAAGCAGCCCTTTATCATCTGATCGTAGCGCTGCGAAAGACGGGCCGTCAGACGGAGATTCCGGTCCTGCTCAAGCGGCTCGCTGAAGCTCGGCAGGACGCGACCCGGAAAGAAGCAGAACAGAACCGTTATAAGCTCGTGGTGGAAAGCCCATCTAATTAGATGGTAAGGTTGGAGCACTCTTTGATCTGATCGAATAACCCCTGCTTTTTTACCATGATTAACGCTTGGTGTTTGCATCAACCCATACCTGCTTATGACGATGACTCGCCGTTCTTTTGTCTTGCTTTCGCTTTGTGCTGGAACACAGCAGATGCTCGGTCAGGGCATTGCCACGCGAGAAGTGAAACCCCAGGCCGCTCCCGCCCCGTCGGGGAGGCCCTTCCATGCGCATTTCACCGACATAGCCGAAGTGGCGGGGCTGCGCGCGCCGACGATTTACGGAGGGATCGATAACAAGAAGTACATCCTCGAGGCGAACGGCTGTGGCTGCGCCTTCATTGACTACGATAACGATGGGTGGATAGATATTTTTCTGCTCTGCGGAACGCGTCTTGAGGGAGCTCCGCCAGAAGCAACCAATCGGCTCTACAAGAACAACC
>Ga0302324_100030574_pt1 | contig 10175 bp, 9 predicted proteins | sample Palsa_T0_1_FD_201949 | JGI IMG/M metagenome (GOLD analysis project Ga0302324, IMG submission 201949) | Peat permafrost microbial communities from Stordalen Mire near Abisko, Sweden - Palsa_T0_1 | ecosystem: Environmental > Terrestrial > Soil > Palsa > Peat permafrost | place: Sweden: Abisko... | reverse complement strand
CCTTTGGGCCCCCCCCCGGGTTCGATCACCCTAACGATCCCGACCGTCCGCACGGGCCCAGCGAGTATCCCGCGCCCGCTCCACCGCCCGGTGCATCCAACCGTCACTCTCCCGATGGCGGCTCGTCGCTGGGTTGGATGATCGACGAGAACGTGTCTGTTCTCGTGCACCCTGTCCTGGCTCGAGATCAACGAGGCCCCCGAAAAGGGCGCTCCAATGTTACGTGGATATTGGTCGCTCTTGATTTGGACATACTCCGTAGCCACATTCTTCCAGAACTCGTACAGCGTTATTTCGGGAGCGCCGATCTTTCGCCATATGAAATCGCCGTAGTCCAGGAAAATGAAAGTGATCGCGTAGTAATATATTCATCTGATCCGGCGTTCAGACTGCCAATCGGCATGATTCCCGATGCCGCAGTTAACCTTTTCGGTCGCCCCGTTGCCATCGTCGGCAGAGGGCAAATTCCGATACAAGTTGCTTTGCCCCCAGGCAGCCGTCCTCCAGGAAATACAACCGGCGGGCGGGGCGGCTCTTCGGAACCACCTGAGCAGGAACCCTTCAAGATCGAACCGATCCATTACCACCCTGAGGACCGAGGTTGGGAACTGATCGCGAAGCATCGCAAGGGATCGGTAGAAGCGGCTGTGGCCAGCCTCTATCACAGAAATCTCGCGTTCAATTTCTGCGTGCTTCTCGTTCTAGCCGCGACCATGGCTATGATCGGGCTGAACAGCCGCAGAGCGCGCCGACTGGCACAGCTGCAGATGGATTTCGTCGCCAGCGTATCTCACGAACTGAGAACGCCGTTAACTGGGATTGTCTCCGCTGCGCAGAACATCGCCGATGGCATCGTCGAAGATAAAGAGCGCGTGGCGCGCTATGGGACTGCCATTTTGAGTCAAGCGCAGCAACTAACGGAACTCGTCGAACAAATTTTGCTTTTCTCTGCAGCTGAGAAGGATAGCCATCGCTACCACTTGCAGGCCGTCTCGGTGGAAAAACTCATCGATTCCGTTCTCTCCAGTGCGGCCAGTCTTATCCGCTCCTCCGGGGTAACGGTTGAACGTCAGGTGCAGGCCAACTTGCCTTGCGTGAGGGTTGATTTCAATGCTTTTTCGCAATGCCTGCTAAACCTGGTCGTCAATGCGGTGAAGTATGGCGGGGAACGGCGCTGGTTGGGAATTACCGCCAGCGAAGAAGAGTCTCGTGAGCACGGGAGAGAGATCGCCATCGCCGTCGAAGATCGGGGTATTGGGATAGAAAAGAATAATTTGAAGCGCATCTTTGAACCCTTTTACAGGACGCCGGTAGCGACGGCTGCTCAGATCCACGGAACTGGGTTGGGACTGCCACTAGCGAAGAGTATTGCTGAAGCCATGGGCGGCCGGCTCACGGTCAAAAGCGCTCCTCAGGAAGGCAGCACTTTTACGGTACACTTACCAGTGGCGAGTCAGAGAGCTGCGGAAAATGTGATGTAATCACCTCTGAAGGATTGCTTTCGATCCGACACTATGACGGGAAAAATTCTTGTCGTCGAGGATGAAGAAGTCATTCGGATGGCCCTCGAAGACCGCCTTAAAAGCGAAGGCTATACGGTTGAGTTTGCGGTTGATGGAGAACAGGGTTTTCAGAAGGTGACCAAAGGTGGCTTCGATCTTGTCATTTTGGACATCATGTTGCCGAAGAAAAATGGCTTTGATGTGTGCCGGGATATCCGTATGGCCGGCGTCGTGGTTCCTATTTTGATGCTGACCGCGCGAGGACAAGTCGTCGATAAAGTCCTTGGATTAAAGATTGGCGCCGACGACTTCGTGACCAAGCCCTTCGATGCGATGGAACTTCTGGCGCGAATCGAAGCAGTCCTCCGCCGCAGCAACGCACCGGCAGCTCCCGGGATTCAACAGTTTGGCTCGCTTCGGATTGACCTTCGAGGTACCGCGGTGTCGCGCGACGGGCAAGTGGTACCCCTCTCGGCACGCGAGTTTCAACTGCTGCGTTATCTTGTCGAGCACCCTGGCACAACCCTTTCGCGCGACGTATTGCTGAAAGAGGTATGGGCCTACAGTACTGAAGCATTCACCCGGACCGTGGATGTCCATGTGGCTAGCCTGCGGCAAAAATTGGAAGAAGACCCTAAGAAGCCCTGTCTCATCGTGACGGTGCCCGGTCTAGGGTACAAGTTTACGCCTTGAAGTTCTGCCCCATTTCTTGAGAAGGCGCTTTAGACGTCGGCGCTCGTCAGAAGTGACCCAGTAGTGGTTGGTTAGAGTGACCCGGACTGAGTACAGGACCGAGATGGCGGGGTGTGCTTTATCATCATCCGCGCCGTAGGCGCGCAGGTTGGTTGGAGATCTTAGGAACGAAGGAACAGAACAGTCAACATCATCCACGCCGTAGGCGTGAGTGCGCGAAGTGATCTATTGGTCTGGAGGTGAAGGTTGCGATGCGCTGGCGCAGATAGCGGAAGTACTCCGGACTCACGGAAAGACTCAGGACCTCTTCAATCACGGGCGAGAAGTAGGCCAGCGAGCGAATGATGGCGAGAGGTGGAGCATCGGCGTGGCGTGCCAGACGACGCGCGGCAGCCAGAGTGAGCGCGTTCTCCACCGCCTCGAGCGGCACGCCGCGTTGGTGCAACTGGGCAGCGAGTAGGCGGTCCGGACGACGAACCGCGCCACACGTGCCCGGAGTGGTACGGTAGGCATCGAGAAGCCTGCGGACATAGTCGCGTTGTTCCATGAGTTCAGCCTTGGGGATCGCGGAGTGAGGGTCCGTTGATGGTCACGGTGTGGCAGTAATGCCGCACGCGGCTTAGCAGTGCCTCCACCATAGATTTGTTGCCCAGGAAGTTCTGCCATTCGTCATAGACCAAGTTGGTCGTAATGATGGTGGAGTGGCGATGATAGCGTTCCTCCATCAGCTTGAAGAAAATGTTGGATTGTTCGGGTTTGAGATTTAAGTATCCGAATTCGTCGATCAATAAGATATCCAAGCGAGCCAGGCGATTGAGTAACTGGCGGGTGGAACGGTCGGCCAGTGAGGCGTACATTTCGTCGAACAGATTCTGGGCGCCGATGAACTGACCGCGATAGCCGTTCTGCAAAGCCTTCAACAGGAGCCCGGAAGCTAGTCCGGTTTTGCCCACGCCGGTGGAGCCCACAACATAATGCCCATAATTTCGAATCGTTGACGGTGTATTACCGCTGGCACCCGCTGAGTGGTCAGACACTGCGCGTGTGCCGCCGTGCGAAGTACCGTTATGGAGAGCACGTTGAGTTGCAACTTCCGGACGAAGACAGCATTTGTCGTTCTCTTCCAGCGTGGATGTTCAGCCCGGAGTGTTTGCAGTTCACGATTGGTCCGCCATTGATTTCTGCTGTGGCGCTGCAAGAGCTTCGTGACGTGCTCGATATGGTACGGACCCCTTCATGCGATAAAGGTCCTGGGAAACCTTCCCAGGAGACAAGGCATGAGGCAAGCACCCAACTCATCCGACCTGCAGTTGAATCTCTCCCTGATCCACCCAAACAAGGCAACGGTTCCCAGCGATCAAGAAAAAGAACTGGAGACGGCTCTAGCCGAGTTATTGCTTCGTGCGGCCGAAGACCACGTAAGGTCCCGCGAAAACATAAAGTCACTCGACGGCGCAACACCAGCCGACGGTGAGGTGAATCATGAATCCTAAACTCACTGCGGAACACCTTCGTAAGCGTGCCGTAGTCTATGTTCGCCAGTCGACACCCGTGCAGGTCCACCGCAATCTCGAGAGTCAGCGACGCCAGTACAGTTTGGCCGATCAGGCCCGCACTTTAGGATTCTCTGACGTTCTCGTCATTGATGAGGATCTCGGGCACACGAGCTCTGGCCTAGTAGAACGACGCGGATTCGAACGCCTGGTGGCAGAAGTGTGCAGCGGTGATGTGGGCGCTGTATTCTGTATTGAAGCTTCGCGCCTGGCCCGCAACGGCCGAGATTGGCATCATCTAATTGAACTGTGTGGGATGATTGGCGCTGTGCTGGTAGATTTCGATGGGGTCTGCGATCCACGACTGGTGAATGACCGCTTGTTGCTCGGTTTGAAAGGCAGCATGTCGGAGTTTGAACTAAGTCTGTTGCGGCAGAGATCATTGGAAGCTATTCGACAGAAGGCAGCCCGAGGGGAATTACGATTTCAGCTTCCCATCGGTTTCTGCTGGAACTCGAATGAGAAGATCGAGAAGGACCCGGATCAGCGCGTTCAGCAAGCCGTTCAGTTGGTTCTCAGTAAGATGACGGAGTTGGGGAGTGCCCGACAAGTTCTGCTGTGGTTTCGGCAAGAAAAGGTCTTGCTGCCGGCCATACCTGTGAGCGAACGACGCGAGCGCCGCGTTGTCTGGAAGTTGCCCAGCTATCACAACATTCTCGACATGCTGACCAATCCGATCTATGCCGGGGCTTACGCATTCGGGAAAACCGAAGTACGGACCAAAGTGGTAAATGGCCGAGCCCGCAAATCAGAGGGGCATCGAAAGCCGCGCTCCGAATGGTTGGTGTTGCTTCGCGACCATCATCCCGGATACATTTCCTGGAAACAGTATGAGCGGAACCAAGCGACAATCGCTGCGAATACTCACATGAAGTCGCGTATGCAGCCCAAAGCGGGCCGGGGTGGACAAGCCTTGTTGACAAGCCTCATTCGGTGTCGGCGGTGCGGACGAATGCTCCACGTCTTTTATGGCGGCTATGGTGGTGGGCGTGATCGTGGCGTCCGTTACCAATGTGTTGGCGGCAATATTAATAAAGGGGAAAGCCGTTGCATTTCTTTCGGTGGTGTACGAGTGGATGAAGCGGTGACGACCGAGGTACTAAACGCGATTCAAGGAAATGCCGTGGACGCTGCCTTGGAAGCGATCGAGCAACTGCGAAATCAGCGACAAGAACAACGCAAAACGATCGAGCTCGCGATTGAGCAAGCACGGTATGAAGCACGGCTGGCATCGCGCAGATACGAAGCCGTTGACCCTGATCAGCGACTGGTAGCGGCGGAATTGGAAGTACGTTGGAATGTGACTCTACAGAAGACGCGTGAACTCGAAGACAAGTTGGAGGAGTTCGATCGTGGGAATCAAATGGTTGCCATACCGGACAAAGAGCTTTTGACAAGCCTGGCTCAGGATCTCCCGGCGGTATGGAATTCTCCCACCAGCGACAGTCGCCTCAAACAACGAATCCTTCGGATTCTCATTCAGGAGATTGTTGCCGATGTAGACGAGGAAGGCAAAGCCGTTGTGTTATTGATTCACTGGGTGGGCGGACGTCATTCCGAGCTGCGGGTAAGAAAGAATGAGGTTGGGAAACACCGCCGATGTACGAGTGTCGATACCATCGACGTGATTCGACAGATGGCAGGAAATTATCCCGATGAACAGATTGCCGCCACGCTGAATCGGCTCCGACGACACACTGGAACCGGCAATGCGTGGAATAAGAGGCGAGTCTACTGGGCGCGACACCATTACAAAATTCCCGCGTTTGCTCCCGCTCAACAAAGCAATGAATACCTCACGCTGGAGCAAGCGGCTGAACGGCTGGGTGTGAGCCCCAGTAGCGTGCGCAAGATGATTGAACAGAAAAAGCTCGTAGCGAGTCAAATCGTCGTCGGTGCACCATGGCAGATTCGAGTGGAGGCGCTTGAATCGGAAACAGTCAAACAATCAGTAGGAAATATCAAGAATGGAATCCGCGTCCCGCAATCTCAAAATACGGCCGAGCAATATACAATCTTTTCAAAGAGTTAGCGAGGTGTAGCAGTATGTCGTATGATCGGTTGGGCCCACCAACACCAGGTTCTCGTGTTGGGCGACGAAGTCGAGTTCGGCAAAGGCGCGGATCTGTTTGCGATTCACACTGGGCTGGCGCGACCAGGGGAACGTTTCCAGCGACCATCGTTCCGGCAGATTGGCTCGGCGGATGCGCCATTCCAGCGCACTTTCCTGCCGGTCGTGCCATTGCGAGCGCAACAGTCCGGCGACGAACTCCGAGTACGAAACCTGCGCTTTCTCGGCGGCTTGCAACTGTTCGTCGTACACGCTCAGCATGCGCCGCAGCCTGAGATTCTTCAGAAGTTGTTCCAGTTCTTCAGTCATGGGGATCCCAGTCGGTATCGAGCAAGCGAAAGTAGTCTTGTGCCACGCGGCGCTTGACATCTCTGGTGCGCCTCCCAAGCGAGCTCAACTAGCTTTTATAGGTGCGGAAAAGAAGGACAATACCGCAGATCTCGAATTCGAAATTAACGGCAAGGTAGTACTGCTTCCCTCTCCGCGGTTCTCATTTCCAGATGCCAAGCAGTATGTGCAAGATCTAGGAAGTCGCTCTGGCGGGTGGACGTGGACGCGGTGGCATTACCAGGATATTCCGGGTGAGTATCTGAAACACGGCAAGAATCATCTCCTGATTCGCAGTCGTGATGGCAGGCCCGGTTGGTCGATCATGGTCGCGGACTATGCGGATTTCCATAAAGGTTGTACGGCGCCACCCACATTCCCCAAGTCAAGTGCCAAGAGTGAAGACGGGGGGAAAACCTGGCGGCAAGACAACCTTGGCAGCCAAGGAAAGCTTTCCGGCGAATACGTTTTACGGATACTTCTCGCTTCATATCGACCAACCGGAGCGCTCCTTTCCCCTGTAATCGATGCGGCAGGAGAGAATGGAACGACCTTTAAAACGGCAAGGATCTTGCGTACCCTTCGAGTCGCGGTCGAGTCCCGCACGACATCACGGACCGGGCTGTCGCTGGAGGTGCGTTCCGGCGAATCTCCTGTTTACGCCGCAGAACATTGGGGTGACTGGGTTCGTCCTGCCTCGGACGGGAACATAGCGGCGATCCGGGGTCGATACGTGCAGTGGCGAATCGACCTGTCGACGAATGATCCGGAGGAATCACCTGAAATCATGAGCCTTGCACTAGACGCGGAAGCTACGCAGAACCGTGCCAGCGCCGGCAAAGTATCAATTGTTCGAGAAGACAATTTCGAACTCGGGCAAGCGCCAGAGGGATACAGCTACGAAGACTACCGGTCAGAATATCTCCAGGACTTTCGAAAACACTTCAAGCTGGATGAGGTTGTCGCCCGCGCCCATACCGACTGGGAGCGGCAGCAGCGTTTACTTGACTGGGCTTACTTCGTGTCTCTGAAGAAAGAACGCAGCATTTTCCCGTGGGATCCGCGAAGCTGGGTAGACGATCGCCGGATGCCAGACGGCAGTCTTGCCATGAATAAATACTCTCAGCGCGCCCGCGACGAAATGTGCCTCTATCCCGATGTAACTCTGATGGCTGCCCTACAGAGCTTTGGGTACCCCGCGAGACACATCAACATGAACAGCGAGGGCATCAGCGGGCATGAAATTACCGAAGTGTGGTCCAATGAGTTCGGTAAATGGATTTACCTTGATGCAACCCGAGACTTCTATTGGTACGACAAAGAAACAGGCATACCGATCAGTACGCTTGAAATCCACCGGGCACTCGCGGAGCGTCTAGCGCAAGTTGAAACCTGGCGGCATCCATTTATTTTTGTACAGCGACCGGAAACATATCTCAAGGATCTTCCGATTGCAGCCGCTGGCAGACATCAACCTTATTCCGTCGAAGGGGAGGCAAATTTTGTATTCAGCACGAGCGCTCATCTCCGGATGATTCCAAGGAGCGACATCTTTTCGCATCCTTCCCCCGGTCCTGTCAGCCAAGGCCGGGAGGTATGGTGCTGGGATGGCTATCTGAACTGGGCCGACTCAAAAGTCCCGCCGCTGGAACATTTCACTCACCATACAAACCGCGAGAAGGATTTTAATTGGTCATTGAATCAAATCAGATATGTTGCAGAGGAAACTCCCACGCCGGGACTTCTGACTGTCAGCTTAAACCACAATATGCCGTACCTATCGGTTTTGCTAGCCAGGATCGACGGAGAAGAATGGAGGAAAGTAGAAGCTCGCTTTCAGTGGAGCCTACACGCTGGCCAAAACTCTCTTGAAGTTCGCGGCCGCAACACGGGTGGAGTAGAAGGAATGACCAGCAGTTTGGTTCTCGAATACCAGCCCTAGCTTAGCTAAGCTAGCTATGAACAAGCCAAACCCAATTCAACGGCATGTGTGTCATTCAAAACTGTCTCAGCGTGTGGGTTCACCCCAATTCACCCCATATGTTTGTTGAGACACAATTGAGACACCAACTGAATGGAGCTGTAGTTTCTATTGTTTAGGTCCAAAATGGGCGCAGTTCATTCTTGTGGTCCTCTTAGTCGTTGGGTGCGTGTATTACATCGCCCACTACGGCTTCTTCTCTTTCCTGTTGCACATGATCTTCAGTCCCATGCCCTAATTTCAAACTGAGGCACTACCGATAAATCCCGTTGTACTTTTCAATGCGCGCCATGTACCAGCGCACCCGCGTAACAGTGTATTCGTGGCTGCGGTACAACTGTTCCAGTTGGGGGACAGTCACCTCCTGCAGATCGCGATCCATGGCTGCTTGAGCAGCACTCCTGCTGGCGGAGGGAGTTCCCGTCTGCGCGTATATGCAACTGGCGTTGAGGAGGCTAAGCACAACGAGCAGATAGCAAGAGCTGGCACGCAACGTCATGAGAAGATCCTTCGGACCGAATGATACGTTCTTTAAAACATGTTGTCCCCCGCGCGTAGGCTGGCCCGATTTCGGACCGGGTGCTCGGCTAACGGGGTAGCTCCGGCAGCCGGTCGAACATGGGCCCTGGTCGCACCGTCAGCGTCAGTATCCGACTATTCTCCTCTCAGCCGCACCACCTGGGATTAACCGCACCTTCGAGAAACTTCGCGGCGGAATGAGCGTCGTCTACAAAGCTGAGGAGATAAAGCTCGGCTGGTTTGTTGCCCTCAAGTTGCCCGAAGAGCTGGCGCGGAGAGAATCGGGTCAAGTGGAAACAATTGAAGAGATGGGTCGCGGACACAGAATCTATTTGGCAGGTCATTTGGCGTTGGGTAGCAGGCCTTTTTCCACGAGTACTGGCGGACGGCGGTGCCGGTTGGCTTGCTCATATGCATACGCCCAACCGAGTAAGTCGCCGTCTTTCCATAGTCGGGCTGACATCTCTAGGCCGAATGGCAGACCATCGGGATAAAATCCGCCCGGAACGACGACCGCGGGAACACCGATCATGTTTACCCATCCAGTGTCGCTGTGCGGACCTCCGCTAATCCCCCCGTCTTGCGGCATCGTCTCATCGGGCGGAGGCATCTGTGTCGCCGGGTAGACGAACCCATCGAGGTGCAGCCGATCCAATACCTCGTTGTAGGCGTCGAGTGCCCTTTGCCGAGGGGCAAGAACGTTGGCTTCGGCTTGCGGATCAGTCTCGAATACCGCCTGGGTCAATGGCTCCCTATCCTTTCGGCTGGTTTCATCCTTGCCTCCGATGATCGTGGCCGGTAAAGCAGACTCAACCGCCCGCTGGTACTCGTCGGCCGAGTGGTATTGCGGCGGACCATAGCCGGCCAAAAACTTTTCTGTTCCTTCGCGGACGTAAGGCACGGTGCCGACGCGAGCTACGGTCACGGCAAAGCTGTCGGGGAGGATTGAATCGTCGAAGATGACGGTTGCACCAGCGGTGCGCAGCCCTTCAATCGCTTTCATAAAGGCTTCCCGAGTCTCCGGCCGTAGCGGCAGGCGAGCGGCAGCAGTGTCCTCTGCGACGTCTTTCACCGACTCGGACGCGGGCATGCCCTGAAACCGAATTCCTGCCCCCTCAAGAATGAAAGCAGGGACGCCGAAGCGTTTTCCTTTGAGTGCGTCCGCCTTCAGGTATTGCGTATAGGGGCCAGGCTGGGCCTTTGCAGCCGAACCGGTCGTGCGGGGATCCAAGGGATCTTCTCCGGCCATGACGCCAAGCGCAATAGCAGCATCAGTCACGTCGCGGGCGATTGGCCCAGTGTTGTCGAGCAACCAGTCAAGCGGCGCTATGCCAGCTATACTCACCAGGCCGCGCGTAGGGAAGACACCGACAACGGAGCTAGTAGCGGCCGGCATCCGAATCGAGTTACCTGTATCGGTTCCGTTGCCGAGCAACGCAAAGTTTGAAGTGATTGCTGTGACCGTGCCGCCAGACGAACCACCGGGACTGAAGCGCACATCATAGGCGTTTCCGGTGCGCCCGTAGGCA
>Ga0302324_100030573_pt1 | contig 10176 bp, 10 predicted proteins | sample Palsa_T0_1_FD_201949 | JGI IMG/M metagenome (GOLD analysis project Ga0302324, IMG submission 201949) | Peat permafrost microbial communities from Stordalen Mire near Abisko, Sweden - Palsa_T0_1 | ecosystem: Environmental > Terrestrial > Soil > Palsa > Peat permafrost | place: Sweden: Abisko... | reverse complement strand
TCGTCGTAGCCGCGCGATTGGTTCAGGACATCGTGGTAGCCGACATTGAGATTGACGCCGATGTCGTGTCCGAGGGGAAACAATCCGCTGCCCGAGAAACCCCACGCATCGCCGCCGTCGCCCGAATGCGGCACGTATGACGTGTTGTCGAAGCTGAGCGTGGCCGCCGACATTCCGGAGGACGACGCGAAATAGGAAGGCGGCGGCGGATCGAAACCCTCCGCCGGCAAAACCATCGAATGCTCCTTTGGGACACTCGTCGCCGGAGGCGTGGGTGTATTGCCGGCCGGAGGTGCAGAGCCGGCCGGTGTCGCAGAGCCGGGCGTTGCCGTGGAGGACGGCGCCGGCGCCGGTTGCAGTGTCGTCGAAGGATTCTTTCCGCACGCGCCGACGGGAATGTGCTTGTATTTGCTCGCCCGGTTCACGAGCGCCTGAACAATGTGTTCGTCATCTTCGAACGAACTTCTCGCCGCGGATTGGCGCCCCGTATAATTGTATTCGGGAACCTGGTTTCCATACAGGTTGTTGCTGTACGCCAGGACATATTGTTCCAGGGCGTGGACAAACTCATAGAGTGCCAAGCCCTCCGCTCTTTGCGCCGCTTCGATATCCGCTTTCGTGCCGCATTTTTCCGCCTTCTCCCGGGCGTCCTTAGCCGCGCTATATTTGTCATTGAGCTCAACCAGATTGTTGAATGCTGCTGCTTCGTCCGCGCTCGAAGACGAGCCGGGGAACGGCGATTTGAAGGTCGGCGCGGGCGTCGCCGCTCCGCCATTGCCAGTTTGCGCCAGCGCCGCGTCGCCCGCGAAGAGCGTCAGGCCGATGATGGCGGCCGACAAGACCGCGATGAAAGAATTGCGCGCCATCCTATCCCCCGATCGAAGCGAAACCGACACTCCCCAGATGAACGCGGCCAGACGAACGCGGCTGAAGCGGACAATAGCGTTTTTCAGAACTCCGTTGAAGCCCCGGACGCCACAGACGTGGCCTCGCACGTGCAGGCGCCGCGAAAATCGCCCCCAGGAAATTGATTCGGCTCGACTTTTTCGCTTCGGGAAAACCGCCTTAGAGTAGGGACACCCAGCGCTTACTCAAGAATCCCAACGGTCCAGACACTTCCTTTGTAAAAAGTGGTGTGTGTCCCTACTTTGCCACCGGAATATAGCTTGCCTCACCGCAATCTCGAAAAGGATCAATGCGGCGCCGAGACCGGTGGCAGCGGTGGGGGAAAAATTCTCGCGGTCGTCGGTGTGGCAGTCTGCCAACCGAGTCGTTCGCGCACGCGGTTTCGTATCTGGTCGGCGCTATCCGATTCGGATATCTCGATGTAGCGGACGCCGGCTTTGCGCAGCGCTTCTTTCTTGACCGCATCCCGGCCTGCTGCGTTGCCCTGATAATGGCCGCTACCCTGGTATTCTATGGCCGCAAGCGGCCAGCCCTCTCGATCAACGATGAGAAAGTCGACTCTTTTGCTATTGATCGAGTGAAACGCATTCGAGTTCGGCGATGAAAGAATTTCGCCGAGGCTGGTTTGCGCAAACACACGACAACCTCTGCGTGCCGCTATGACCTCGCCCTCGATGACTTTGAAAGCACAATATTCCGAACGACTGAGCAGTTTTCGCATTTGGAATGATGCCCCCATCACCGCGTGCATTTGCTGTCCAACATCGCTGAGGTCGGGGCGATAGTTGTTCTCAAATCGGAAATGCTCGTAAGGCGTCCGCGAGCGACGGACGCGCAGCGCAGGCAGAAATCCGCCCAAGCCGGCGGCGACGAAATAAATGAGCACTATCGCCGCGACAATCAATACCAGCGCGGCACCGTGGACGACATCTACTGACTCCAGTCCTGACATCGAGCGCCTATAGCCTGATCGTCACACGTCGGTCTGCGCAACATCAAACCACACTATAAGCGTGAGGTTATCAACAGTTTGTTAAGAAATTGCTGGCGCTTCGACAGATTGAAACAATTATGGGGACAGCTGATCCATATCCTGATCATCAGAGTCGGGAGAATTGGATGAGCTGGCACCGTCAATTCAGCTCGCCGAAGCCAGCAACCAGAAATGATGTTCCACCTCTTCCGCGCTGCCTTCGTATTCCGTGCGCAGAATCGAAAAGCCCAGCTCCCGGATCATCCGCTCGTAGCCAGGTCCGGTGAACGAACTCCATGCCATTTTGGTGGCGCCGCACCAGCCTTCTTCTTCGTCATAGGCGAAGTTCCGTGCGCCGAGGCACAGGAGCAGCGTGCCGCGCGGCTTGAGCCAGCGCCGCATTTTGGCGAAGAGAGCTTCGTGTTCCGCGCGCGGAATGTGGAAGATGGCATAGAGCGATAGAATACCGTCGAAAGACTGCTCGTCGAAATCCATCGCGGAGAAATCGCCCGCGACAAACGTCGCATCGGGGACCTGGCCACGCGCAATCCCGACATGCTTGCGGGAGATGTCGACGCCGGTGACGGCGAAACCGTCCTCGGCCAGGCGTTTGTCGAACGGCACGCCGGGACCGCAACCCAGATCGAGAACGCGGCAGCCGCGCGGAAGCAGCTTCGCGAATTGATCGAAGAAGGACACCGCAATCGCGGGCAGCGTGTCTGGCGCGCGGAAGGTCGCGGCATAATCGCCGCTCTCATAGCCTTCCTCCACGATCTTGCACATGTCGTCCGCCACGGCGACTATCGTATCCGACTCGCAGGCGGAGACCGATATGGATTTGAGCTTCCTCGAGGATCCCGTGGGCCATGCCGAGCGCGGGGCGAATCCGACCGTGCTCCTGAAAATGCGCAGCGGTTTTGCCGTGTTCGGCGTCATGCAGTTTCTTCCCGGCTATTGCCTGTTGCTGGCGAGCCCGAAAGCCGATCGGCTGGAAGCGCTCGACCGTGTGGCGCGCGCAGCCTTCCTCGACGACATGGGGCTTCTCGGCGAGGCCGTCGCGCAGGTCTGTTCGCCGCGCCGGGTGAACTATTCGATTTACGGCAACACCGATCCCTATCTGCATGCCCATGTCGTTCCGCGCTACGAGTGGGAAGCGCCGGAGCGCCTGTCCCGCCCGATCTGGACCTATCCGCCCGAGCTATGGACCGATCCGGCCCACATCTATAGCGACGAGAAACACGGCGCGCTCAAGCAACGCATTGCCGTTGCGTTGGGAGGGATTGCGAGACTCTGAATTTCCGGCATACGAAGCGGCCCCAGTGGGCTGTGACTTCGACGCCGTCGCGTTCGCGGGAACGACGCGTTTGATTTGGCAGTCGTCATAATCCTGGCGCCTATAGGGTCAAGTCCAGGCATTCCGTCACGCGAATGCGGCTTCCCTGACGATGCGCTCGCGCGGAAACGATGCGATCATTGTGGTGCCTTGTCCGGGCGCGCTGCGGATGCGCAATGCGCCGCCGTGCAAATGCATGAGAGATTCGCAGATGGGAAGACCCAATCCGGTGCCCTGATGCTTGCGCGCAAGTTTCGAGTCCACCTGTCCGAACGGCGCGAGCGCTATCACGATCTCCTTCTCGCTCATGCCGACGCCCGTGTCGCGCACGACCAGACCGAAACTGCCGTCTTCCTCTTCGCCCAGCGACACCGTCACCTGCCCGCCTTCGGGCGTGAATTTGATCGCGTTCGAAAGGAAATTGAGCAGTATCTGCTTCACGGCGCGCTCGTCGGCGCGCAATCCCGGCAGACCCGGCGGTATGAATACGACGAGCGCCACGTCCCCTTCGTCCGCCCGGGCGCGCATCGTCGCCAGACATGACTCCACCAGGGCGGCTGCGCAGATCGTACTCTCGTCGATCGTAAGCCGCCCCACTTCGAGTCTCGCGAGATTGAGGATGTCGTTGATGATCGCAAGCAGGTGCAACCCGCTGTCGTGGATATGAGTCGCGTATTGCGCATATTTTGGCGTGCCGATCGGACCGCCCAGTTCGCACATCATGAATTCGGAAAAACCGATGATCGCATTGAGCGGCGTCCGCAATTCGTGGCTCATGTTTGCGAGAAACTCGGTCTTGGTGCGATTGGCGAATTCGGCCGCCTCCTTGCTGGTGATCAGCTCTTCCTCATCGCGCATGCGCTCGGATATGTCGTTGATCCACGAAGTTTCGGCGGGGACGCCCTTCCAGTTCACGAAACGCGAGATCGCCTCCAGCCAGACATAGTTGCCGTCCTTGCACCGGTAACGAAATCTATGGCGAGACACCTCTCCCTGCCCCTGCATCCGCAATTGCGTCGCCGCGTTTAGGCGCTGAACGTCGTCGGGATGAATGGCGCTGTCGAGTTCACCCGGCTGGAGCCGCATGAATTCCGCCAGGGAGTCGTAACCCAGGATGCGGGCGACGCTTTCATTGGCAAAGATCAGGCCATTCTTGGTGCGCACGATGACGCCTTGGGACGAGCCTTCGATGATCCAGCGCATCTTGGCCTCTTCGCTCAGAGCCGTCGCCAGATCGTCGGGCACGAGCAGGACGGTCAGAGAATTGCGTGGGCCGGCCTTGAGCGTCGCTAATACTTGCGACCATTCGTTTTGCGTTCGCCGAAAGCGCAGATGAATCGTTGCCGTGGTGCCCTGCCCGGTGGCAAACCACGCTCGCGTATGATCATAAAAGGCGATGTCTTTCGGATGCAGGTAGGCCGCCAGCACCTGCCCTTCGCGCAGCGCCCGGAACATCTCCACCGGGCTCTGTCCGCCCGCTCGAAATTCGATCCTGCCGGCAGCGTCGAGTGTAATTTCGATGCTTTGCGCGGGCCGGATGGATTTGAGCGGCAGGGGAACGGCAAGCATGATCCACGAACTCGAGTCCGGTATAGGCTCGCAATCACCGTAGGATTCGCGAGTTAAGGAGTTCTGTCGCAATTTCAGAGAGACCGCGCTCATTGCGTTAATACCTTCGACGCAGCACCCGATGCCGCGAGCGGCGGAAGTTGAACCGACCGCGGCTGCTCTATGCCGGGGGTTGCAAATCCGTAAGGTTCCCCCGCGCCCCAAAGCCGCCACAAAGCATGTCGATCCTCGCAGCCTTCGCTTCTCGGCAGGGGCCCATGAACGCACCGTTCGTCTTTCTCGGGACGTCGCACGTCACGGCCATCGCACTCACCTTCGCAGCGCCCGTGGCGCTTTCCGCGCTATCGCAGCGGCGACGAAGCGTCAGGCTCGACAAAGCGATCCGCTGGGGGCTCGCGGCCATCATCGCGCTCAACTGGGCGGGGTGGATGGCGCTGCTTTATTTCAAGGGCTGGTTCAACATCGGTAATGTAATCCCGCTCAACCTCTGCGACTGGGCGACGGTTGCAACCTTCATCGCGCTGGTGTGGCCCGGACAGAAGAGTTTCGAGGTCGCCTATTTCTGGGCACTGTGCGGCACGCTGCAGGCGCTCATCACGCCCGACTGCACCTATGATTTTCCCGATGCGCAGTTCACGCTGTTCTTCGTCTATCACGGCGGCATCATCGCGGCCGTGCTCTATCTCGTCTTCGGCCGGGGCATGCGGCCCACGCCTGCCTCGTTCCCGCGCGTGATCGGTTGGACGGCGCTTTACGCTGCGACGGCCGGCGCCGCGGATGCCTGGCTCGGCACGGATTACGGCTTCCTGCGTGCCAAGCCCGACCATCTGACCTTTCTCGATTTCCTCTCGCCCTGGCCCTGGTATCTGCCCGAGCTCGCGCTGGCGGCGCTCTTCTTCATGGCGCTCGTCTATTCGCCGTTCTTCGTTCGCGACCGGCTGGCCGCACGAGCAGCCCCGGCCAACTCGCGCGTTGCGGATCGAGAAACGGGATTGTAGCGTCCAGCCAACCGGCGGGAGGCGTCCTTGCATCGTATCGTGGCGAGTATCGTTGCGCTGGGCGCGTTGTCGGCGTGCAGCTATCAGGTCGAATCGAACGTATCCCCACCCTCGCCTGCGATCATGGCCTATACCAACAAGGTGCCCGGCAAATGGGCACTCCTCGTCGATGCGGAGAAAGCCGCCGTCAGTCCCGAGGCCGAGGGGGGGCGCTGCAGCCGGTCCGACTATCAGGTCGATCTTTCGAATGCCTTCGGAAAGGTGGCCGCTGCCGCATTTGCGCGCGTAGGAGAAGACGTCCGCCTTTCGGATCACCAAATGTCGCACACGGAACTGGTCTCCGGCGGCTACACCGGCGTCATCACACTGCGCGTTTCGGATCTGCGCTCCCACGTGACGGTGGCGGAGCTGATCGGGGGTACGGCGGAGGCAAGCACGACCATCGAAGGCTCGATCCTCGTGACCAGGGAGGACCAGCGTCTCGTCGACTCCACACAATCGGCCAAGGGCGAGGATCAACGCGACTCGGGGCTGGGGTGCGGCGCTGCGGCGGATGCCCTTTCGGCAGCCTCCGGAGATGCCATGCAGGATCTGGCGCGCAAGCTCGCCGAGCAATTCGCCAATTCGCGCGCCGTGCGCTATTCGTCGCCGAACGGCCTCGTTCCCTGATGGCGGCCCTGATGGCGGCCCCGATGGCGCAGACGCCCCCCCGCACACTCAAACGCAGCATGCGTGTCACCGGCGCGCTGCTGCTGACGCTGTCCGCCGTCACACCCGCATCGTCGGTCTTCGTCATCGTTCCGCTCGTGTTCGCCCAGGCCGGCACGGGCGCTTTCGTCAGCATGGCGGCGGTCGGGCTTGTCTCCCTGCTCGTTGCCTATGTGTATGCCGAACTTTCCTCCGCCTTTCCCATCGCCGGTGGCGAATATTCCATGGTCGGCAAGACGCTCGGACCGGCCATAGGCTTCGCGACGCTTGCGCTGACCGCAGTGGGAAACATGCTGTCGCCGGCCGTCTTTGCGCTCGGCGCAGCCACCTATATCGGCGCGCTTGTTCCGGGGCTCGATGCGCGCGCCGTCGCCATTGCGATCATCGTTTCGACGACACTGATGGGCGTTCTTCATATCCGGACCAATGCCTGGGTGACAGGCGGCTTTCTCATGCTGGAGCTGTTGACGCTCGCAGTTCTCTCGGTGCTTGGGTTCTGGCACGCCCATCAGGCCTTGCCCGCCCTGCTATTTCATCCGCTCGCGCTGTCCGCCGGCGCGCTGCACCCCACGACCCTGTCGATGATCGGCTTTTCGGCCGCCACATCGATATTTGCCTATACCGGCTTCGGGTCGGCCGTCTATTTCGCCGAGGAAATGCATGAAGCGCCGCGGCTCGTGGCGCGGACGATCATGCTGGCGCTTGTCGTAACCGTGGTGACGGAATTGATTCCGGTGACGGCCGTGTTGATGGGCGCGCCCGACGTTAAGGCGCTCCTGGGAAGCGCCGACCCCTTCAGCTATTTCGTGCTGGCGACCGCAGGACGCGCGCTCAACGTTGCCATCAGCCTCGGGATTGCACTCGCGATCATCAACGCGGTGCTCGCGACGGTGATGCAGAACGGCCGCTTCTTCTACAGCACCGGCCGCGACGGGACCTGGCACTGGTCGATCAACGACGCCTTTACCCGCACGCACGCCCGCACCAATTCGCCCTGGGCCGCCACGCTGGCGAGCGGCGCCACGGCCGTGGCGATGTGTTTTGTCAGCATGAAGTATTTGCTCGTGCTTACCGGAACCGGACTTGTTTTCGTCTACATGGCCTTGTGCCTTGGCGTATTGATCGGGAGGCAGACCGGCGCGAGCGCGCACGCAGCCTATCGTATGCCGCTCTTTCCGCTCGTCCCCATAGTTGCGCTGCTGGCGCTTGGCTTTGTCGTCTATGCGAGTTGGCTCGACCCCGATACCGGCTTCTGGAGTCTGATCATGAACGCGATCGTCATCGCGTTGTCGTTGGCCTATTACAAATTCGTGCTGGTGCGGCGCAAAGCCTGGGCGCTGAGCGGCCCCGAAGACGAGACTGCGCAATCCTACGCGGTCGGACCTGCCGCCCCACCTTACAAGGCGGCGGCCCGGGGCGACATTCCTGCAGAAATGCTCTAACGTACGGACCGTTGAAGGGGATGGAGCACAACGCGCGGACGGCTAGTCCGTCGCCTTGTTGGGAGGAACGATTGATGTCACGCATGATATCACCCATGGGAATAATGTTGGCCGGGGTCGCGGCGAGCGCGATCGCGGCCGGTTCGGCATTTGCCGCAGACGCAAAAGGCGAAATTACGATAGCCGCGCAGCACGCATCGCTTGCGGCCCAGGCCGGCGATCTCGGCGGCGTCCGCATGCACCTGCACCACACATTGAATTGCCTGGAAGGGCCGGGCGGCGCGGATTTTTCGAAGAAAGATATGAACCCCTGTCAAAACGCCGGCAGCGGCGCCATTCCCGACACGTCCAATCCCACGACGGCTGCAGCACTGCAGTCGGCCGTATCGCAGGCCGTCAGCGGACTGTCGGCTTCTGATCTCAAGACTGCACGGGGCGACGCGAGTGCGACCGCCGCAACCCTGCAGGCCATCAAATAGCAACGCGAAAAGAGGCCGACTCCCGATCGAATCGGGGGCCGGCCTCGAGCGACTTGCGAAACAAGCTGCCTATTGCTGCGGCGACGGATTTGGATTCTGAGGCGCGTTCGGGGGCTTGGCCTCTGGATTGGTTGTGCTGTTCTGGCTGTTGGGCTGCGCGGCAGCGGGCGGAACTGTGTCGTTTGGGCTCGCTGCTGACGTGTTCGGACTGAAAGAGTTCGTCGAACCCGGCGCGGACGCCGTACCCGGAGTACCCGGATTGCTCGGTTCCGTGCCTGGCTGCTGCGGTTGCGCCAATGTCCCGTACTGACCCTGCTGTTGCGTCGTCATACCCTCCGCACCGGGCGTTTGCGGCGAGTTCTGGCTCACCTGGCCGCCTTGTGCGTTCGCACCGGCTTGAGTCAATTGCTGTTTGTTGAGCCGGCGCGTTTTGGCATCTTCGTTCCTGATTTCATTTCGCGCGTTGTGCATCGCGCGATGATGCCGCGCATGGTGCGCGGGCGCCTTGGTCGTCGACTGAGTCTGAGTTGCATCCGGCATCGCCTGATCACTTGCCACGGGTTGCTGCTGCTGGGCAAATCCCGGCGTGGCCATGCCCGTGCAAATCAATGCGATTGCTGCCGTGCCCCCCAAGACTATGGATTTGAATGTCATCAAATTCTCCTTAAATGGCCGCGGCAACGTATCCTCGGCATCACCGATAGTTAACGCGTCCCGTCATGGGACGGTTCCGGTTCGGCGTGATCTCAAAACGGTGCGGGCCGACGCCGGCGCAACAGCGGCAACCCTGCAGGCCATCAAATAGCAACGCGAAAGGAGACCGGCTCCCGATTTAATCGGGGCCGGTCTCAAGTGATTCGCGAAACAAGCCGCCTGTTACTGCGGCGAAGGATTTGGATTCGGATTCGGTTGGGGGTTCTGGCTGTTCGGGTTCGAGCCGGCAGGTTTTGTCGCGTTGTTCGCATTGGGCACGTTGCCGCTGTTCTGGTCGTTGGGTTGCGGCGTTTGCGAAGCGTTGTCGCCGTTCGGGCTCGTTGTTGCGTTCGGAGTCGTGTTGGGCGGCGTCGCCGGATTGGTCGTTTCTGAGCCCGGCTGCTGCATGGTCCCGTACTGACCCTGCTGCTGCTGCGCTCCGGTCGTACCTTCCGAACCCGGCATCTGGCCGCCGGCGTTCTGGCTCATCTGGGCGTTCTGTCCGCTCTGTGCCTGTGCCACTTGCTGCTCGTTGAGACGGCGCGTTTCTGCTACTTCGTTGCCGTTTTCATTGCGGGCATTGCGCAGCGCGCGATGATGCCGCGCATGGTGCGTGGGCGCTTGTGCCGTCGACTGATCCGACGTGGTATTCGCGTTCGCGTTCTGGGTTGCATCCGGCGCCGCCTGATCGCCGGCGACGGGAGCCGTCTGTTGCTGTTGCTGTGCAAGGGCCGGCGTCGCAACGCCCGCGCACATCAAAGCGACGGCCGCCGTGCCACCCAAGACGAAGGATTTGAGTGTCATGAAACTCTCCCTGGTTGGCCGCGGCGAGGGTCTAACCTCTCCTCGGCATGACCGGAAGTTAACGCGTCGCGTCAGGAGCCGGTTCCGGTGCGCGAGGAGGCGTGAAAGCGCGGCGTTCGCACAACTTTCGCGCGTTCAATTCGTATACGGATCAAACCGCGCCGGACTCCGCGCACGTCGCAGATTCGAATTCGCGAAGAGATGCATTGCGCATGGCGTCGGCCTTTTTTCGCCCGCATTCGTTCATGTGCGGTTCAGCTTGAATAAGCGG
>Ga0302324_100030572_pt1 | contig 10176 bp, 6 predicted proteins | sample Palsa_T0_1_FD_201949 | JGI IMG/M metagenome (GOLD analysis project Ga0302324, IMG submission 201949) | Peat permafrost microbial communities from Stordalen Mire near Abisko, Sweden - Palsa_T0_1 | ecosystem: Environmental > Terrestrial > Soil > Palsa > Peat permafrost | place: Sweden: Abisko... | reverse complement strand
TCTCCGGCGAATTGACCCGACATGCGCCGCCAGTTGGTTCCTCTCACGCAGCAGAAGCGGTAAAGTAGGAATTCACGCGTTGCTTTCCTTCATCCGCGGAAAACGTCGATGGGGACGAACTAGCGCTTCGGATTTCATGACACAACGGGCATCCATTAATTCGTGCCTCCGGTCAGCGCGACTGATCGTTCTCGTGTTCATCCTCGTCCTGCCGCCCCTGATTTGCTTCGCCCAGACGAATTCCGCCAACTTTGACGACCTCGCGGCGCAGGCCGCGGCGGCGCGGGAACAAGGCGACGTCCAACACGCCCTCGACCTGTATCGGCAAGGGCTTCAGCTGAACGACAAGTGGGCGGACGGCTGGTGGTTTCTCGGTTTGCTGCACTATCAGGCCGACGAATTTACTGCCGCGCGGGACGCCTTGACCCATTTCATCGAACTCACTCCGAGCGCGGGCCCGGCGCTGGCTTTGCGAGGCTTGTGCGAGTTCGAAATCGGCGAGTACGAACCATCGCTGAACGATATTCAACACGGAATATCGCTGGGCGCGGCCAACCAGCCGCGCAACGACAAAATTCTGCACTATCACGAGGCGCTTCTTCTCACTCGCAGCGGGAATTTTGAGGCCGCTTTGCAACGTTATGCGGTGCTGGCGAGAGGCGATGCCGCGAATCCCGATCTGTTGCTCGGCATTGGCTTGGCCGGCCTGCGGACGCCGCTGCTGCCTAAAGATTTAAAGGCCGACAAACAGGATCTTTACACCGCGGCCGGAAATGCGGCGTTTCTGTTCTGGTCCGGCGATCGAAACCAGGCGGAGACCGCGTTCCAGGATCTGTTTCAGCGCTTCCCTACTGCCCTTAATGCGCATTATCTGTACGGATACTTGTTGTTTCCGACCGACCCGGACCATGCTATTGAAGAATTCAAACGGGAGTTAGATGTAGCGCCTTCGAACGCCGCCGCGCAATTAATGGTGGCCTGGGATTCGATCATGCGCGGCGAATATCCTGAAGCACTAACCCATGCTGAAAAGGCTATGGCGGAAGACCCGTCGCTGCCCATTACCAAGCTGGTGCTCGGCCGGGCGCTGATCGAAACCGGAGACGTGAAGGGCGGCATCGATCTATTGGAAAAGGAACAACTGGTTGAACCTGATAATCTTGAAATTCATCTTGCCCTTGCCAAAGCTTATTCCAAGTCTGGCCGTAAAGCGGACGCGCGACGTGAGCGCCTGCGCAGCCTCGAGATTGAGAAGGGTCAGAATGCGCAGGCCATTCATCCGTAGCGGTGGGCCCTATAACGGCTCGGCTTATGACACTTGGCCCCGCCTGCTCCTGCTTTGCGCTCTGTGCCTGGGCGCAGCGCTGTATGCGGAAGCCCAAGCGGGAGCAAGCTCTGCGACATCCGCCTGCGCGAGTTGTCATCGGGCCCAGAGTCAGACCCAGCCGCTTACGCCGATGGGGCGCGCGTTGCAGCTTCCAGGTTCGAACCTCGTCCTTAAGTCAAATCCTAAACTCACGGTACGCAAGGGGCCCTTCAGCTACACCGTCGAGACGATCGGGGACAAAAGTACGTACAGCGTCACCGACGGCACTGCAACCATCACCCTACCGATTCACTTCGGCTTCGGAACAGGCGGGCAGTCGTGGATTCTGGAGCGGAACGGCCAACTCTACGAGAGCCTGGTGAGCTACTACCCGACTATCCCTGGCCTCGATACCACGATTGGCGATGAGCGGATCGTTCCGAAAACTCTGGAACAGGCCGTTGGACGGGAGCTGGCGCAAGGTGAAATCAAGGCCTGCTTCGGCTGCCACGCCTCGGACGCATTATCGAATCGTAAATTGAATCTCGATACCATGAAGCCCGGGGTTAATTGCGAACACTGTCACACCGGTACCAGCGTTCATCTTCTGGACGCGCTGCAGGGTGAGTATGATTCCGCTCCGCCGAAGCTCGGCAGCTTGCCGTCCGAGGACATCGCCAACTTTTGCGGCAAGTGCCACCGTACCTGGGAAGGCGTGGTCAGAGGACACTTTCATGGCGAGATCAATGTCCGCTTCCAGCCCTACCGCCTATCGAACAGCCGTTGCTTCGATGGAACCGACCCGCGCATCAGCTGCGTGGCTTGCCACGATCCTCACCAGGACGTCGTGCGCGAGGACTCCTACTATGATTCGAAGTGCCTGGCCTGCCACGCGGCCGGGGCGAAGCCGGTGTCCGCAACCACGGATGCACCGAAACCGTGCCCCGTGGCGAAAGAGAATTGCGTGAGCTGCCACATGCCGAAGGTGCTGCTTCCCGGCGGACACATGAAGTTCACCGACCACGAGATCCGTGTGGTAAAGGCTGGCGAACCTTATCCCAACTAAGCGCCTCTATCTATCTGTTAAATCAGCGACTCTGGGTCAACGGATAGATGGCGATCTGATGATTGCGCACCAGCGGCTTCAGTTTTCCGCCGTTCGTGTCGGACACCAGCGTTTCTGATTCCTGAAGCGGCATGTGGCAGTCCACACAATTGGCGGCGAGCTTTGCGCCGTGCGCCGCGAACTCGCCGCAGCTTTCAACTTTGTGGCAGCTCAGGCAATGGGATGAGAACGCGGCAGCGTCGCGCTGGGGCTTGTGAACATCATGGCAAGTCGTGCAGGTCAGGCTGCTGGAGCGGTAGCAACGGCTTCGGGTCAGCAACTGCATCTGATTGCCATGCACGTCGACGGCGGCGTCAGGCGTGTACGGGATGTAGAGATAGTCGCCGAGAACTTTTCCCGGGACAAACGACAAGGCAGGAGTGATGGGGCTTCCGACGCCGGCATGACAGGAGGCGCAAATATCCATCTGTCGGGCGCGCGGAAGCGATGCCGGGTTAACAATCGTTTCGGAAGCTGCGGGCTGCGCGGCGATCTTCGAGCTGTCCTTCGAATCGACCTTGGAACCGATCTTCGAACCGGCCTTCGAATTATGGCTCAGGACATGCTCGCGCCCTGGGCCATGACATCTTTCACAAGTTACGCCGAGTACTAAACTCGACGGATTGAAGCGATTCAGCACCAGCGAGTCCGGCAAGGCGTCAAAGTATCCAGCGTGACATTCCAGGCAGCGCGGGACGACCGGCTTGTCAAAATGCGGCGAACCGTCAGGATATCCCGGGCTATTAATCCATCCCTTGAGTTCGGTCCAATAACTTACCGGCAGCTCAAACAGCCGGTCGCCTTTCCAGTAGAGAAATGTCTGGCCCTTCCGTCCGGAGCCAATCACGACGTCGATGCGCTCGGTGTGAGTTACTTTGCTGGAGGGACCAGGTTCCTCCACCGCGGTCTCGAAGTAGCCCTGCGAGCTTGCACTCATTTCGAAATGTAGATACGGATTCGAAGTGCGAAGCACGTTGGTGCCTGGACCGAAATTTCCTTTAATCGAATGAGCGTTAGGTAGTTGCGATGTCAGGTGATGAGCGGTGCCGGAATACGTGGCTGATTCCTGGGCGTGGCAGGAGCGGCAGGCGTTATCTCCAACGTACTCGTGATGCGATGGCGGCTTCTTGTCGGCGGCGGCTTCCAGTTTCTGGACCTGGGGATTCGAAACGCGAGGTACGAGCGCAAGCCACAGGACAACGCAACCTGCGCGCCTCGAATTCAAGAGCGGGTTCCTCTTGCACCGACCATTCGCACCGACCGTGGATTGCTTCTTCCTGCGACGTTTCTCGACATTGTGATGTTGCCTGAGATTCCCTTGCGGGTCTTCCAGATGCTCGATTATCCTCACAGTATTGAAGAAGTTTACTGAAGTACCTGCTTGCGGAGTGCGCCCAGGCCGATCGTTCTCATTCCCTCGGCTATTCCCTCGCTGTAAACTCAATGCATTCGATGCTTGCTAAAACCGGCCTGTTCATCGCGATAGCGGCGTGCCTGAGCGGGGCGATGTCCGCTGCTGTCGCACCCTGCGCGGCCACTCCCGCGCTGCAGGCCAAGATCCAAGCCCATCCTGACGCTTCAGCTTACACCGAGCTCGGCATGTGGTTCGGCGATCACCAGCAATATAATTGCGCGCTTGACGCCTTTCGCGCGGGGTTGAAGCTCGAGCCGGGATCGGCCCGTCTGTATTATCTGATCGGACTCACTCTTTATTCGACGGGACAACCTGCGGAAGCCGTCGCGGCGCTTCAACAATCGATTCAACTCATCCCGGATGCGGTCAAGCCGCACCTCATCCTGGGTGCCGCGCTGGCAGAGCTGCATCGAAATGATCAGGCGAAATCCGAATGGGTGGCCGCGCTCAACATCGATCCGCACTCCGCCGAGGCCATCGATTTTCTCAGCAAGATGTTGGTCGCGGAAGGCGACTACGGAGGGGCGGTCGCGCTCCTGCGATCCGCGTCACTGGACGAAAATCTCTCGCTGCGACTGGCCTATGCCTACGAAAAGATGGGAAATCTGGAGAGCGCGCGGGACGTCCTGAAAGCTGCGCTGCTTAAGAAGCCATCCTCGCTGGCGCTGGCCGATGCGCAGGAGACGGTTTTGGTGAAGCTTTCGTTTTTTCAGGATGCGATCCGGCAGGCGGCGAAGACGGCACAACTACATCCCGGCAATCTGGAGGCCGAACGAAATTATTTCCGCCTGATGGTGCTCAACGATGACTATGCGCTGGCGACGCCGCTGGGACGCAAACTGCTGCTCAAGGCTCCGCATGACTTCGAGGTGCTCTACTTGAATGGCGTGATGGAGCGCGCATCCGGCGATTTCCCGGCCGCGCGCAGGCATCTGGAAGAAGCCGTGGCGCTTGACCCCAAGCACTACAACGCTCGCTACAATCTGGGCGTGGTGCTGGCCGAACTCAAAGACAACGCGGGGGCAAAGGAGCATTTGGAAAAGGCGCTCGAACTAGGCGCGACCGAGCCGCAAATTCGTTTCAAACTGTCCTCGGTGCTGCGCGCGCTGGGTGAGACCGCTGAAGCCCAGGAGCAACTGAAGCTCTATCAGCAGGAGTTGCAGGACCAGAACAACCGCACGCTGGCCGCGAGCAAGGCGGCGCAGGGCGACAAGGAGATGGAGACAGGCGATCCGCAAAAGGCGGTCGCGTTTTACCGCGAGGCGGTAGGGGCCACGCCAAATGTTCCTTTGCTCAGTTTCAAACTGGCGCTGGCGCTCGACCGCACCGGGGCGGTCGATGAGGAGCGTGCCTTGCTGGAAAAAACGGTGCAGGCGAATCCCGGATTTGCCCTGGCCCAAAACCAGTTGGGATATCTGGCCTCGCGCGGAGGCGACTCGGCTGCTGCCGAAGAGCACTTTCGGCAAGCGGTAAAGGCCGCTCCGGGTTACGTGCAGGCGTGGGTGAGTCTGGCCGCAACTCTGGGAATGGAGTCGCGCTACCCTGAAGCGCAGCAGGCCCTGGCCAGCGCGCTGCAACTCGATCCGCAGAATGCCGAGGCGCTGCAGTTGCGCAAAGACCTGGATGCGGCGCAGGGGCAACGTTAACAGGGGCAACGTTAATTATGACGAAATGATGAGCACCACAGCGCGCATTCGATGACGATTTCAAAATCAGGAAAGTGGACACGGCGGCGCATGCTCCGCACAATGGGCGCCGCGGCACTGACTCCAGCGCTTGTTCCCGGCAGCTTGCGCGCTCTTGGCGCCGTGGATACCGCGGCCAAGCCGTCCGCTAAAACTCCAGTTCCCTTCTCCCACTTTGTTGACGTGGCCGCCGCCGCCGGGCTCACGCAGAAAATGTTTTACGGCGACGACACTCACAATACTTACATCATTGAAGTCAACGGCGCCGGGTGCGCCTTTTTTGATTACGACAATGACGGCTGGATGGACATCTTCATGCTCAGCGGGCGGCGTCTGGAGGGCGTTCCCGCGGGATCGAGCAATCGTCTCTACCACAATAATCGCGACGGAACGTTTTCCGACGTCACAGTTAAGGCTGGGCTGACGGATGCCGGCTGGTCGTGCGGAGTGTGCGTCGGCGACTACAACAATGACGGATTCGAAGATTTGTTTCTGACCTACTACGGCCAGAATCGTTTGTATCGTAATAATGGCGACGGAACTTTCACCGATGTGACCGCCAAGGCGGGATTGCTGAATCCAGCGCCTCACTTCGGTTCCGGCTGCACGTTTATTGACTACGATCGCGACGGACTGCTGGACCTTTTCGTTTCCAATTACGTAGAGATCGATCTGGCGACCGCGGCCAAGCCTTCGCTTGACGTGCCTAACTGCAACTATGAAGGCGTGCCCACCAACTGCGGTCCGGGCGGTCTGGTGGCGCCTCCGCACTTTCTTTATCACAACAACGGAGACGGAACTTTTACGGACGTGTCGAAGAAGTCAGGTATCGCGGGGATCACCGGCTCTTACGGATTCACTTCAGTTGCTTTCGATGCCGACGAAGATGGCTGGACCGATATTTTTGTGGCCTGCGATTCCACCCCGAGTTATCTGCTGCTGAATAACCACGACGGCACTTTCCGCGAAGAGGCACTGTTGCGCGGCGTGGCTTTGAGCAGCGATGGTCGTGTACTCGGCGGCATGGGTGTGGGGGTTGGGGACTACGATCTCGACGGGCATCTCGACATCGTCAAGACACATTTTCAGAATCAAGCGACCGGACTGTATCACAACAACGGCAAGGCTGAGTTTGAAGATGTGACCGCGGCAGCAGGTCTTAGCGCCGAGCGGCGATTTATCAGCTGGGGCACGGGGCTGGTTGATTTCGATAATGACGGCCATCCTGACATTCTGGTAGTGACCGGCACGGTTTACCCCGAGCTGGAAAAATTGAACCCGGCGAAGTTCCCGCCGAAAAGTCCGCGGCTTCTATTCCGCAATCAGGGAAATGGAACTTTCAGCGAGATGGGCGAGGACGCGGGGCCGGCCATCAACGAACATCACGGCAGCCGCGGCGTTGCCTTCGGCGACTTCGATAATGACGGCGATCTGGACGTGCTCATCATGAATCGAAATGAGCCGCCGTCGCTTTTGCGCAACGACGCGCCCGCCGGCAATCACTGGATCAAGGTTCGGCTGGAAGGCGTGCAGAGCAACCGGAGCGCCATTGGCTCGCGCGTGCTGGTGCGCTATTCCGGCAAGGTGCAGGCGCAATGCGTGGTGAGCCAATCAAGCTTTATTTCATCGAACGACCCGCGCTTGCACTTCGGTTTGGGAGCAGCGACCACCGCCGACGTGGAAGTGCATTGGCCTACGGGAAAGATGGAATCGTATCCGCACTTGGAGACGAATCAGTTGGTGACCATTCGCGAGGGCCAAGGAATCGTGAAGGGGCGAGGGTTTCGGTAACAGTTCTCAGTTCTCAGAATTCTAACCCGCCCCTATGGCCCGATCGAGCCTTGTTCTGCCGCGCCCGCGGCGGTATTATGGGGCGCGATCGCGGAGGCCTACAAAATCGATTATTTAGGGGTCCGTTCGCGATAGACGATTGAGTGAACCATCGCGCATTGATCGCCTCCGCTTTTTATCTTGAAGGAATATCTATGGTTCCGTTTGCCCTGATCCGTCCCAGGAGTTCCACCAAGTCCGCGACAATGGCCTTATTCGCGCTCGCGACTCTCTTCCCTTGCGCTCATGGTCAGGCGGTTCCTCCAGCGACCGGAGGGCAAACGTCTGCCGCGCAACCGGCGACTCCGCAGTCGTCCACCATTGTGACCACGGTCGATGAAGTCACTCTCGATTTGATAGTACGCGGTAAGAACAGCAAGCCGGTGCTCGATCTCAAACCTGCCGACATTACGGTTAATGATGGCGGCGCAGCCGTGAAGCTTTCCGATCTTCGTCTTGTGACCAGCGGAGACCATCCGGTGACGCTGGTGTTCGATCGCCTCGGTCCCTCGTCCGCCAACAACGCTCGCGACATCGCGGGAAAGATTCTTAAAGCGATCCCCGCGAGTGGATTCTCCTTCTCAGTGCTGGGCATTGATGGGCGTCTGCGGCTTTACCAGGGGTTTACTTCGGATCGCACCGCCGTTGGCAAGGCGGTCGGCATCGCATGTGAGCGCAGCGAGGCCCGCAGTGATGAGGCCGAGCTACCGGAGAAGAATCTGATCGCGACCGCGCAGTCCGGAATGAGCGCGACGGGAGTCAGAGTGAGCGCCGACGAGCGCCACGTCGCGCAGGTCTTATTAGAGACCCTGGAAGAATCGCAGAAAATTGAACAGAACCAGAGAGTCCAACCCGCTCTGGCGGGTTTGCTGGCACTGGCGCGGACCGAACGGCAAATCTCCGGGCGAAAAGTTGTGATCTATTTCGCGCAGGGCTTGCAAACCGATGTGAACTCCGCCGATATGCTCCGATCAATCGTCGGGGCGGCGAATCGCTCCGGGGTGAGCATCTATGCGGTCGACGCCAACGCGCTTAGCCCGGAAGCAGACCAGGGGCTGGTGGCAATGATGGCCATGGGGGGCGCAAGAGCGGCCAGCGCGCAAAGCGGCGGCTCTTCCGCGACCACTGGAAGCGGTACAGCTCTCTCGCCTACTCCGCAGCTTCCCCCCGGCATGCAAACCCAGATCAGCGATGCGTTCGTCAAATTCGAGGGCGGCGATCCCTCCGACAAAGGTGGTCCGCTTGAACAGTTGGCGTTGAGCACCGGCGGCGCTTACGTTGGCGCCACAGACAATTTGAAGAAGCCGTTGCGGCAACTGATCGAGGACATGACGACCTATTACGAGGTCTCCTATGCCCCACCGATCCAGGAATACGATGGCCGCTTCCGTCCGGTGGCGATTGTGCCAGTGCGAAAAGGGTTGAAGATCAAGTCGAGAGCGGGTTACTTTGCACTGCCCCCAAGCACTACTTCTGCCGGCGTCCAGCCGTTTGAAGCACCGCTGATGGCGATGTTGAGCGCCGCGACGCTGCCTTCCGACGTGAAATTCCGCACCGCAATCCTAAAGCTGGGCGACCTGCCGGATGGAAACGCGAACGCGCTGATGGTGGAGGTTCCGATCTCGGAATTGGAGGTGCGCCAGGATGCCAATTCCGGGCTGTTTTCGCTGCATGTTTCGGTGGTGGCGCAAATCAAGGACAAGACGGGCACGGTGCTCGAACATTTCGCCGAAGACGTTCCCCGCCACGGCGCGCTAGAAGGAATCGAAAGCGCTCGCTCCGATGTAGTGACGCTGCAGCGGCACTTTATTGCCGGCCCCGGCGAATACGTGATGGAGGTTGCGGTTCTGGATCGCAACAGCGGAAAGTCCAGCGTGCGGCGCGAGAACTTCGAGATCGCCGCGACAGCGGCCGGTCCCGCGCTTAGCGATGTGGCTCTGGTGCGAAGGACTGACCCCATCGGCGCGGAGAGCGACTTGCTCGAGCCGCTGCGCTATGAAAACGGCAGGGTTGTTCCCAGCCTTTCCGGCCGGGTGCCGCGTGACGCCAAAAACATACCGCTATTTTTTATCGTTCATCCTGATCCGCAGAGTTCAGAGCAGCCGCGGCTCGAAATGGAAGTCTTTCGCAATGGCGAGCCCGTAGGCAGCGTGCCCTTGCAGCTTCACAAGAGTACCGGCTACGGAGCGATTCCGTATCTGGCGTCAATCCAGGCGAAAGCTCTTCCAGCCGGAGACTATGAAGCAGTCGCGACTCTCACGCAGGATGGCAAGAGCGCTGTACGCAGTGTTTCGTTTCGCGTGGAAGGGCCGGAGTTGGCCAGTGCAGGCGCCCTCACAGGAGCGGATGCCGGAGCCGCCCGGGGCGACGACGCAGCTCCAGATGCCAACCTGACTGGCGTCGAAATGAAGGCGAAGCACGCGCTGGTGATCACCTCCCTGGCGGATAGCGCCGTGCAACCGCCGGACGCGCAAACTTTACAGACACTGATCGCCGACGCCCGGCAGCGCGCGCTCAGTTACGCGCGCTCCCTGCCAAACTTCATGTGCATCGAAGTCACCGATCGCTCGGTGGATGCGGCCGGCAACGGAAAATGGAGGCGCCGGGATTCGATCTCCGAACTGCTGCGCTACCTCAATAACGCCGAGACCCGCACCACCCTGGAAGTGAACGGTAAGGCGAGCACGCTGACTCGAACTGACCTCAGGGGCACGTCCGGAACACTTTCGCAGGGAGAGTTCGGCGGAGTGCTGAACGCGGTGTTCCAGGCTTCCTCGAAGACGGAATTTCAGTGGAAGGAAGCGGCCTCGATTGCAGGTGAAACGGTGCAGGTGTT
>Ga0302324_100030569_pt1 | contig 10176 bp, 7 predicted proteins | sample Palsa_T0_1_FD_201949 | JGI IMG/M metagenome (GOLD analysis project Ga0302324, IMG submission 201949) | Peat permafrost microbial communities from Stordalen Mire near Abisko, Sweden - Palsa_T0_1 | ecosystem: Environmental > Terrestrial > Soil > Palsa > Peat permafrost | place: Sweden: Abisko... | reverse complement strand
CGACGGTCTCGTAGCTGCCCACGAGCGCCGTCGATGCGCCGCCGGCCCCGCCGGTGGCGCGGATGATCCCCGACCACGACGCCCGGTCGTAACTCTCGCGCGCCGTCGCGTACTCCCGCTGGCGCTGGGCGCCCGCGCTCTGCGGCGCCAGGACCTTGGACTTGCCCAGGAACAAGGCGCGGAAGGCCGCGGCGGACCGGCCGGCCCGGGCCGCGTAGTCGAACGCCTTCTCCCAGGCGCGCTCGTCCGTCGGCGCGACGATCGGGCGGAAGGTCACCCAGATCCGCGGGTCGGGGCGGCCGGCTCGCGCGGCAATGCCGTGAACCCGCTCGATGTCCGTGCGCACCTGGTCGATGGATTCGCCGGCGTTGAAGGTGAACCAGTCGGCCTTGGCCGCGCCGACCTCGAACGCCTCGTCGGACTGGCCGCCGATGGAGATCGGGACCGGCTCGCCCGAGTAGGTCCGGAAGCCCGGTCCGAAGTCGTCGAACTTGTAGAACTCGCCGGCGAAGCTGAACGGTTCCGGCTCGGTCCAGGCCCGGCGGAGCAGGTCGATGAACTCCGACGTGCGGGCGTAGCGGCGGGCCTTCGGCTCGTAGTCGCCGTGCTTGCGCTGCTCGGCGTCGATGCCGCCGGAGATCAGGTGGACGACTGCGCGACCCTGCGTAAGCTGATCCAGGGTCGCCAGCTTCTGCGCCGCCACCAGCGGGAACGTGTGATTGGGACGCAGCGCCACGATGGGCTTGAGGCGCTCGGTCAGCTGTCCGGTCGCCGCGGAAACGATGAACGAGTCCGCCATCGACGAACCGTAGCCGTTGAGCGTGTACTCGAAGCCCGCCTCCTCGAGCGCGGCCACGTAACGGCGGTAGAAGGGCAGGTCGAAGCCGCTGCCACCGGCCGCGCCGTTGATCTCGCTGCCCGGGTTGTAGCCGGTGAGGCTGACGAACTCCACCTGGCCGGCCGCCGTGGCCGGGATCGCGACGTCCAGGACAGGGCCAGTCATGCGAGCGTCCCGGCCGGCGCCGTGGCGTACTCGCTATAGCGCGGGCCGTAGTTGCCCAGGTGCTCGGCCTGCAGCGTGCCGCGCTGTCCGGTCGCCTGGCGGTGGGCGAGCTCCTCGCGGACGAGCGGCAGTACGTACCGGCCGTAGTCGACCGCGTCCGCGAGCGTGTCGTAGCCGCGGATCGACACCAGCGAGGCGCCGCGGTCGACATAATCCAGGATGGCCGCCGCGACCGTCTCCGGTGAACCGACCAGCGCGGTCGAGGCGCCGGCCGCGTTGGTCACCGCCGCGGTCTTGGTCCACAGCGCCCGGTCGTAGAGCTCGCTGCGATCGGCGAACGCGAGCGCCCGCTGCGAGCCCTTGTTCTGCGGCGTACCACCGCGGTAGCGGGCGGCCTGCGCACGGCCGGCAAACGTCTCGGCGATCTTGACCACGTACTCGTGCGCCTTCGCCCACGCCAGCTCGTCGGTGGCGGCGACGATCGGGCGGAAGGTCACCCAGATCCGCGGCAGGGTAGTCCGGCCCGAGGACCGCGCGATCGCATTGACCCGCTCGATCTCGCTGCGCAGGTCGTCCAGCGGCTCGCCCCAGAAGCTGAAGATATCCGCCTTCGCGCCGCCGACCGCGAACGCCTCGTCGGACTGGCCGCCGATCGAGATCGGGATCGGCGCCTCGTACGGGGCGAAGCCGGGGCCGAAGTCGTCGAACTTATAGAACTCCCCCTCGTAGCTGAACGGCGCCGCCTCGGTCCACGACTTACGCAGGATGTCGATGTACTCCGAGGTCCGGGCGTAGCGGCGGTTCTTCGGCAGGTAGTCGCCCTGCCGGGCCTGCTCGGCGTCGCTGCTGCCGGAGATCAGGTGGACGACGGCGCGGCCCTGCGTGAGCTGGTCGAGCGTGGCCAGTTTCTGCGCACCGACCGTGGGGAAGGTCGTGTTCGGCCGCAGCGCCACGATCGGCCGCAGCCGCTCGGTCAGCTGGCCGACCGCGCTCGCCACCACGAACGAGTCCGCGCCGGCGGAACCGTAGGGCAGCAGCGTGTAGTCGTAGCCGCTCTCCTCTAGCGAGCGCACGTAACGCCGGAAGAAGCTCAGGTCGATCCCGCGACTGGGAACGGGGTTGAGCTCGGTGGAGGGGTTCAGATGCGACAGGCTGATGAACTCGACCTGCGGCGACGCGGTAGGCGGCAGTGTGGAGTCGAAGGTGGGCGCCGAGGTCATGCGGGTCCTCTCGGTGGTGGCGGGCTCAGCCGGGCTGGGCACCAGTGGCGACGGGACGGTCTGGATCGGCCGACCATGCCGACCAGGATCCGGGGAACAGGACGGCGTCGATGCCGGCCATCTGCAGGGCAGCGATCTCGTGGGCGGCGGTGACGCCCGAACCGCAGTACACGCCGACGGTCGCATCGTCGGGCAGGTCGGCGAGCCGGGCCCGCAGCTCGGCCGGCGGCCGGAACCGGCCGTCCGGCCGGAGATTGTCGCCGGCCGGACGGTTGAGCGCGCCGGGAATATGGCCTGCCTGCGGGTCAACCGGCTCGGTCTCGCCACGGTAACGCTCACCGGCGCGCGCGTCGAGCAGCACCCCGGTTCGGGCCAGGCTCGCGGCGGTGTCGGCATCGACGGTGGGCAGGCCGCCCGCGGCCAGCGTGATATCGCCGACCTCGGGCCGGCAGGTACCGGTGGCCACGGGTTCTCCGGCGGCGCGCCAGGCGCCAAGGCCTCCGTCGAGGATGCGCACATCCGGGTGCCCGGCCCAGCGCAGCAGCCACCAGGCCCGCGCCGCGCTCAACCCGCCGTTATCGTCGTAGACCACGACCGGCTGGTGTGCACCCAGTCCCCATCGGCGCCCGGCCCGCTGCAGATCATCGATGTCCGGCAGCGGGTGCCGGCCGGCTTCGGGCGAGGGAGGGGCCGCGAGTTCCTCGTCGAGATCGACGTAGACGGCATCCGGGAGGTGCCCGTCGAGATAGTGCTTCTCACCGTCCGGGTCGCCGAGGGCCCAGCGCACGTCGAGCAGCGCCGGCGGCCGACTGGAACGCAGCTCGGCGGCCAACGTCGCGGCATCGACGACGACGGTCGGGGCCAGGGTCTCGGCCAGATCAGCGGCGGTCAGGCGACCTGGCGCTCCGCCCTCTTGCACCACCCGCTGGGCCCGGGCCTGCAGGGCCGCGTGCAGCGGAGCTCTGCGACCGAGCTGGCGGGCGAGCAGAACAATCTCACCGTTGAGGTAGTCGGTCTCAACGTCCTTCCCCCGCGCGAGGCTCTGGTAAGTAGAGCTGCCGGGGCGCGTATGACCCGGTACCGGAGCGATGCCGAACCGATCCAGGCGCAGGGTGCTCTCGGCTGCCGTGTCGGCGATCGACCAGCCGGCCGCTTCGAGGACGGCGCGGGCCTCGGCCTGGACGAGACGGGCGGCACGGTCTCGATGAGTCCCCGGTTCAAACAGCGCATCCAGGACGAAGGTCGAGCTGATGACGAGTTTGGCCGCCTTCCACCGCGACAGGTCGGGCACCACCTGCACCTCGAACCGGGCGGCCGACAGGTCGGCGGCGATGGTCTGCGCGGCGGCACCGGCCGGTCCGTCAGGATAGGAGCCCAGCCAGAACACGCCGGTGGCCGGCGCTCCAGGCGAGAGCACCTCGCCGTCGGCGACATAGGTCGACGGCACGCCGAGGACCGAGCCCACGACGGTGGCGAACAGGCGAAGTGCCGCCCGCTCGGCGTCCAGGCCGTTCTGCAGCGTGAAGACCGGCAGGACCTCACCGGCTCGCTGACCGCCGGTGCCAACTGGTTGTCGCGACCACAAGGCCAGCACCCCGTGCGCATCCTGCGACTTGGTGGCGAGCACCAGGATGTCGCGGGAGTCCAGCCGAACCTGGTCAGGGCCGCCGACCGCGGCTACCGACAACGAGCGTGACCCGTCCGGAGTCAGATAGCGCACCGCGCCTGCCCGCAGGAGATCCAGCTGGCGCCCCCGGCCGACGACCACGACGTCCCGGCCGGAGGCCTGGAGTTCGGCGGCGAGGGTGACGCCGACCGCGCCGGCGCCGATGATCACGTAGCGCGTCATGCCGCCTCCCCCGCCAGCACGGAGATCTTCGCGCTGGTCTCGGCACCGGAGAGTGAGGTGGCAGGGACAGGCGGGAGCGTCACAGCCAGACCTTTCGGAAGTGTTCATGGCGGGGTGGCCGCAGCATGAGGTCAGCTGGCTGGCGGCCGTGGGCACAATGGGACATCCAGAACGCGGGCGAGCACGTATCGCGCGCGTGGACCCGGTCGGCGAGCTAGCGCTCGGCGACGAGCTCGGTGTCTACCGACAGCGCATAGCGCCGTCGCGCTTGAAGTCGACCACACGCCGCTTGGTGAAGCGGCGGGTCGACACGCAGGCGTTCAGGGCGTCACGGCGCAACACCGCGTCGCGCTCACCCCGTACGCTGATCGCGTCGGCCAAATAGTTGATCATGTCTATCAGAATAGTAGGGAATCAGCCTGCCCGTCCAACGCCGATTTCGAATCACGCCGATCACGATTCGCGATCATTCGGCGTCCCTATTCTCTAGATTCTCTAGCACTATAGACGACAACACGATGGGCGACGTACTGTCTATCACCGTGCGACGATCGCCGCAGGGCTGCTCCACTCCCCCTACCTCAGCGAGTCGTCGATGCAGGTGGCGGTGTCGTGATCGCCGGCGCTGACGGTGTACGAGGAAGGCGATGGACATGACTGAGCAGCCGATTCCCCGCGCGGGGCAGGACGCTCTCGACCCGGAAACGCGCTGGCAGGTCAGCGAGGTGCTCTCCCGCTTCGCGCACATGGTCGACAACGGCGAGTGGACCCTGCTGCCCATGCTGTTCACTCCCGACGCAACGCTCAACGCCCAGGACGGGACCGCGAACGGACTCAGCGAGATCGAGACCTACCTGCGCCCGGGCGACCGATGGCGAGCTCATCACACGCTGAACACGATCACCCGATTCCTCGCCGACGGAACGGTTAGCGCGTGGAGCCGATTCCTCATCGTCGAAGCCGCCGGCACAACGATCAGCGGCGACTACGTCGACGTGCTTAGCGACACGGCCGAGGGCTGGCGCATCCGCTCGCGCCGGATAAGCCTGCGCAACCGGCCGGGCGCGGCTCCAGACGGACAGCCCTGGCGGACCGAGTCCTTCGCGACCTGGATCGCGGAATGAGCCGGGTGCCTGCGGCCGATGCGTCGGAGATCATCGAGTTGCTCGCGCGCTACGCCCACGTGGTGGACAACCGTGAATGGCGCCAGGCCAAGACGGTTTTCCGCGCCGACGTCCAGCTCGGCCGCTCCCCGGTCATCAGTTCGGGACTCGAAAGCCTCGAGGCACTGGTGGGATCCGCCCCAGCGACCCACGGTCACAACTCCACCGACGTCATCCTCGACGCGCGGCCGGACGGCACAGTGCGGGCGTGGAGCAAGTTTTACATCGTGCGCAGCGACGGCACCGTGGGCAGCGGTGACTACCAGGACACGCTGGTGAAGACCGCCGCCGGGTGGCGCATCGCGGAGCGAGACGTAAGCCGAGGCAACCGGCTCGACACCGACCCGACCGGCGGCGCCGTTGCTGTCGAGTCCTGCGACCTGGAATGGCCCCGGTCGTTCCGTGCAGATGACCCATGCGCCGAAATGCGAGTCAAGCTGGCGGCGGACTTCGTGTCCGTCCTGGATCAGGGCGATGTGGGCGACGTCGGGTGCGGCCCGGCCGGTGAGGGTGGCGGCCGGCACGCCTGGCGGCGGCAGCCCGGCGGCCCGCGAGGAGGCGCCGGTGACCATCGGCCGGCCATCAAGGTCACGGCGGTGGTCCGGGTCGGCGATCGGGTCGAAGCTGAATGAGGTGCCAAAGAAGCTCTTGTGGGGGACCCACTCGCCGCTGGTCCGGGAGTAGGTGACCGTCAGCGCCATCGGGACCGGCCGTGCGGCGTGGGCGCGCGCGAACTTGACGAAGACGACCACGCCGCAGGTGCTGGCGGCCCAGTAGGAGACCGGGATCGTCATCAGGTAATTCAGCTCGGCGGGCAGCGCGGGCAGCCCGCTGGTGAGGACCTCGATGCCGGTGCTGAGCATGTTGTGCGGGTGGAACTGCGGGGGCAGGGCAGCGAGCTCGGCCGGGTCGGGCTCGTCGCTGGCCTGGGCCGGCGGTGAGAGCCGTTCCCGTACCCATTCAGCGAAGAACTCGTCGAGGCCGACGTCGATCGCCTGCCGCCAGGCGGCGTGTGCCCCCTGCGTATCGCCCTGCTGATCGAGGACATTCCCGATGATCATCAACCCGTAGGGGGCGTCCGGAATGCCGGATTGGACGGCGAGCTGGTACGCGTCGCGGATCCCGTCGATGTCGCCAATGTCGCGCAGCACGTTGACCAGGTCGGTGTAGGCGACGTGAGCCCATTCCGGGTCCCCGGCGTCGATCACTGACCGCCAGGCGGCCTGCGCGCCCGCCGGATCGCCTTCTTCCAGCAGCAGGTCGCCTAGTCGGCAACGCGCGGCCGCGGCGTGGCCGCGATGGCCCGCCGCGATGGCCCGCTGCCAGGCGGCCTTGGCGCCGTCGTGGTCACCATGGTGTCCTAGGCATGCGCCGAGCCAGACCATCGCGTCGGGTGCCCACTCCGGATGGCCGGTGTCAATCGCGGCCTGGAACGCGGCACGCGCACCAGCCAGGTCCCCGTGCCCCGACAGCGTCTGCGCAAGCTGCCCGGCGCCTTCTGCGGCGACGTCCAGGTCACTGGACCCGGACGCGCGCCGCAAGCTCTCGATGGCGGCGTCAGTATCCCCGCAGAACCCGTCCAGCAAGATCGCCAGATCGAGCAGGGCCCGGTCATGGCCAGCGCCGGCAGCTCCCTCGAAACAGGCCCGGGCCCCATCGAGATCACCCTGCCACTTCAGCAGGGTGCCCAGGGCCGTCATCGCATAGGCGTCTCCCGCCCCGGCCCAGCGCCGCCACGTGTCCGCCACCAGCCCGGTTATGCCGCGTCGAGCTCAGGCTGCCCCGCCAGGACACCGTCCACATGATCTTCAAGCGCGCGGAGAGCCGCGGGGTCTGCCGGACTGGCGGCCAGCTCCGCGAGCGGCGCCGGGACATCATCGCCGGGATCCTGCATGCCGAAGACCGCTTGCAACAGCCAGCGGCCCAGCATCTGCGGGGTATCTGGGCCAGCCTCGGCTGGCACACCCAGAACCCGCACACCATCCGCAGCCGCGGCCGCAGCCAGATAGGCCGCCGAGTACTCCGGCAAAGACATTGCTGACCTCCGGGTTCACCAGATCCAGCGGCGCGCGGCGCGAAGCGCGGACCCGCGGGCCACCCCACGGTCCCTCAAATCCGTCACACCCCGCCGGGCAGAAGCGATACCGGACCAATCACCGCCCGCACGGTGACTACCCGCTCGCCCCGAACGGTCAAGTCCACCACGACACGCACGCCGTCTCCACGGCGAATTACGTGATCAGGCTGAGAACTGCATGACCGCTCACCCTCAGAACCGGGGAATAACATAGGCCCGGCACTATCACGGTGCTACCGATCGAGCTAGCGAAGGTTCCATGGTTATTCCTTAAGGGCAGCCACGGCCGCACGCAGACCTCTGTCATGCTCGCCGTGGATGACGCTGGACTTGCCAGTACCCGACATCCCGGTCAACAGCACCCGCTTCACGGCCGCGATCCTACGACCCAGGACGCCATGACCGCTGGCCAGAACGTCCGGCTCCGGATGCGTCAAGGCGGCCAGCCTCCTCATCGCGGTGGCGCGGGCGAGAGCCTGATCAGCTTTTACGCAGCGTGCCGACCGTGACGTGAGGCCAGCTCAGGCCGTTGAAGTTGAGCAGCACGGTCTGGGAGTACTGCAGCTGGGTCGGCGCCGCCTGCCCCTGGAGCGTCTCCAGCCAGAACAGTGCGGTCACGCTCGCAGCGACCGCGTTCGGGCCTTGCGGGCCGCCTCGCAGAAAGGCGGTGTTTGCCGTCCCGCCTCCCGGGACCGGATTGTCGGTGGTGGAGACGTGCAGGGTGATCGTGGAGGTGATGCGCTGGCCCGCGATCGCCGCGTGCAGGGCCGTGTTGGGGTTGTCGACCATGGCCTGGGTCACGCCGGTCAGCCCGGCGCCGGCGGTCCGGGATTTGCTTTGCTGGTTCAGCGCCTGTTCCGGGAAATCCACGGTCTGGTCCGGATGGCCGATCGTGAACGGCTTGATGCCGATGCCGGGGATGGACGGGCCGGCCGCCGCGGTGCTGGCGGTGCCCTGGAGCAGGACCGCCGTGCCGTGCGGGATCGCTGCCAGGCGGATCACGGTCGGGGACACGCTGGGGTCGCTGGTCTTCGGGACGGCCGCCCACAGGCCAGGTTCGATGTGCAGCCCGGCCTTCAGGTTCGCGTCGGAGATCTGCTGCAGGTAGGTCAGGCCGAACATGTTGATGTCCGGCTGCAAGAACCCGCGGTTGGGTATCGGCCCGCTGATCGCAGCGAACTCCAGCTGGTCGGACGTTACGTTGAGCTCGAGGAAACGATCCTGACCGGACGCGCTGTCCGGCCGCCAGATGACGTTGAAACCCCGGCCGGCCCACTTCCCCGCCAGTCCGGCCAGCGGGCCCAGCGGACCGGCGACGTCAGGGAACGGGTCCGGCGTCGCCGTCTGGACAGCCGGAAGCGGCTGGAAGGAAAAATCTGCTGCGAGATCCATGAGCCTCCTGCCCGGATCGTAATAGCACGCGGTCTGATGCCAGCAACTACCCTGAACATATCCACGCCAGGTGGCGCAAAATCCTGCGCCGCGCCGAGAAAGTCCCGGATGACCGCATGTTCTTGACATGGCGAGGCCGACAAAGAAAACAGCCCGGCCAGCCGAGAAGGTTCAGCTAACGGATCGTTGCCGCAAGTGCCGGGCTGGAACGAACGCAGGCCCCTCAGAACTGGGGAATTACGGGAGGGCCGACATCCGACGTGGCGGCGCTACCGCGTTCTCGTGCCGGAGTGCCAGTAGCTCAGCATTCTTCCCCCGGTCCCCGCGGAACACCAGGACCGCGAGGCTGAGTAGCCGACGAACCAGCAGGTAGACGATCTTGAGCAGCACCCGGCAAGCCAACCATCACCGCGTCAAGTCAGCTGGTGACAGTGCAGGTCAGCGACACAATCGAGTATTCGAGCGGGATAGGTTACCTGAGCGGTGGAACGATGTCGGTGTGGAACGTGTACGTCGGGCGCCGCGACGCGGACTCGACGTTAGCCGCGTAGTCGGCGGCGCCTTGCTTCGAGTGGTCTATGAACTCGCCTTCCTTGATGTTCAGGGGTGGCTTAAGCTCGGAGATTCGATCCTGCTCGAGCGCGAAGGCCTCTTGTTCAGTCAGTTCGGCGTGGACGACGATCCGGTCGGCCTCTGCGATTTCCCGCCTTTCCTTCTGAATGTGCTGCCACCCGCGTTCGACCCAGCTGATCGGGTCCTTCCCGTCCCGGCCACCGGACTTCCCTGCGTAGAGGCAGCGGCCTTCGCGGTCGTAATACTCATAAACTTGGTAGCCCCGCTGTGATGCGGCGACCTCAGCCCGGTCCGCGTCTCTGAGGAACCACTGGGCGCCGCTCGTGCGACGCTCGCCCATGCTGAGCAACTTGACGCGTGGCGCTGGAGCTGGTTTGGGCTGGGACAAGGTTTTGGGAGGCTCCGGCGCTCCCGGCTTCGGCTCGGTGGTCTTCGGCGTTCGGCCGTAGAGATCATCGACCGTCGGCGAGCCCGGTGGCCGCTCAAGGGCGCGCGCTTCCATAGCGCCGCCGTGGCCCACCTCGGCGGCCGGCATTCGCACGCCCGCGCCGCCGGCCCCCGCCGCCTCCACTTCGGCGGCTCCCAGCTCGCCGGCCACCCGGCGGAGCCCGGCGACGAGGTCGCGGAGTGCCTCGAACAGTTCGCCAGCCTGTCCCGCCGCGCGCGCGACGAGACCCTCGAGCCATTCCAGCACCGTGCCGAACAGCTTTCCGAGGCCGCGGACGACGTCGAGAGCTCCCTCAGCGAGGGCAGCAGCCGCCCTGCCAGCGATTGTCAGCGCCTCCTTGATGAGATTGCCGATCGCGTCGGTGCCGACCGCCAGCAGCACCTCGAACAGGACGCGTCCAGTGAGCTCACCGACGTCCTTGCCGATGTCGTCCCACGGCTCGTCCAGGAAC
>Ga0302324_100030567_pt1 | contig 10177 bp, 8 predicted proteins | sample Palsa_T0_1_FD_201949 | JGI IMG/M metagenome (GOLD analysis project Ga0302324, IMG submission 201949) | Peat permafrost microbial communities from Stordalen Mire near Abisko, Sweden - Palsa_T0_1 | ecosystem: Environmental > Terrestrial > Soil > Palsa > Peat permafrost | place: Sweden: Abisko... | reverse complement strand
AGAATCTCTGCGAAGATCTGCTCTTCAACAACGGAGCCTACGCGGAATATATTCGCGTCCCCAAACGCATCGTCGAAGCCAACATGTTGATCATTCCGGCGAATGTCACCTTCGAAGACGCCGCCATGACCGAGCCTTTGGCGTGCGTGCTCCGAGGTCTGCACGAAACTGGAGTCGAGATCGGCGACACCGTCACCATCCTCGGCGGCGGACCTATCGGACTCATGTTCGTGCAGGTCGCCCGCGCCATCGGATGTAACGTGATTTCCGTCGTCAAGCGTGACGGCCAGGTCGATGCCGCCAAACAAATGGGCGCGCACGAAATCGTGCAGACCACGAAAGTGCCGAACGTAGTCGAAGCTGTCCGCGCGCTCTCGCCGCAAAAGCGCGGTTGCGATGTTGTAATCGAAGCCGTGGGCAAGCCCGAAGCCTGGGAGTGGGCCGTGGAGATGGTCCGCAAAGGCGGCACGGTGAACTTCTTCGGCGGCTGCTCCAGCGGATCGAAGGTACAACTCGACACCAATCGGCTGCACTACTCCGAGATCACGCTCAAAGCCACATTCCATCACACGCCGGAAACGGTTCGCCGGGCGTTCGGGCTGATCGCGGCCAAGAAGATCCGCCCCACCGACTACATCACCGGGGAGGCGCCCTTATCTCGCTTGCAGCAGGTTCTCCGACACATGCTGAACCGCGGCGGCGACATCAAGACGGCAATTATCCCCGGCCACTAAAGGGGCTAGGGATTTGGGGCTAGGGACCAGGGACGGCCGAAAGCTAACGTATTGTCATCCTGAGCGAAGTAAATGGTTCGCTGAAAGCGGACCGTTTACGCAGTCGAAGGATCCCTACCGCGCCCGTACTGCCGTAGCGAAGGAAAGAATTCTCACGGGACGGGCAGGCGCAATAAGAACCGAATCGCAATGAACCAGACCGCCACCGAAAACCCGCCGCTTACACCCGCCGAGTCAGGCTGGTCCCGCCTTCCTGCCGCCTACGCTATTCCCGCAACCGCACCCACGCTCGGCGAAGCCCGCGAATACTGCGCCCGCCTGGCTCGCAGCCACTACGAAAACTTCTCTGTCGCCAGCTGGTTTCTTCCCCGCCGTCTGCGCCAGCATTTCTTCAATGTGTACGCCTACTGCCGCATCTCTGACGATCTCGGCGACGAAGTCGGCGACACCTCCGCTTCGCTGGAGCTTCTTGATGAGTGGCAGCATGAACTCGACGCCTGTTACGAGGGATCTCCGAAGCATCCCGTGTTCGTAGCCCTTGCCGAAACCGTACGTCAGTTCGACATTCCGAAGCACGAGTTCTCCGATCTGCTCACCGCTTTCCGCCAGGACCAGACGATCACGCGTTTCGAAACCTTCAGAGACGTACTCGCCTACTGCCGCTACTCCGCGAATCCCGTCGGCCATCTGGTGCTCTATCTCTGCGGCTATCGCGATGAAGAGCGCCAGCGGCTTTCCGATTTCACTTGCACCGCCCTGCAGTTGGCCAACTTCTGGCAGGACGTCACCACAGACTATGCCAAGGGCCGCATATATCTTCCACTCGAAGACCTGCGCCGCTTCAGCGTTACTGAGGACGACATCACCTGCAGTCGCAACACGACTGCTTTTCGCGCCATGATGAAGTTCGAAGTCGAGCGCGCGCAGGATTGGTTTGGTCAAGGCTTGCCGCTCATCGGTAAAGTCGAGCGCGAACTTGCCATCGATCTGGACCTGTTCAGCCGCGGCGGGCAGGAAATTCTTCGCGCCATCGCACTCCAAGGCTATGCGGTCTTGGGAAATCGCCCGTCGATTTCGAAACCGCGCAAGCTGGCTCTGGTGGCGCGCGCCGCTGTCGGTAAACTATTCGGCGGCGCTGCCGGCGCAACCAGCCATGGCAAAGGGCTGGATCAGGCATGAGTGCTGGCACGCAGCAAGCCATGGTCGCCTGGACGCCCGCCCCCCGCCAACTCGTTATGGCGTATTCCGTGTGCCGTGGCATCACGCGCACAGCGGCCAAGAATTTTTACTACGCCTTCCTGGTTCTGCCCCGCCGCAAGCGTGAAGCTTTGTGCGCTGTCTACGCCTTCATGCGCCGCTGTGACGACATCACTGACGACTCCGCGCTCAGGCTGCAGGAACGCCGCCAGAAGCTCGATGCCTGGCTCGACTCCTTGCACCGCGCCCAGCAAGGCGAGCCCACCGACGACCCGATCCTGCTGGCTCTGACCGATGCCCAGCGCCGCTACCAGATTCCTGCCGGACTGCTCGACGAACTCGCCCTCGGCACTGCCATGGACATTGAAGAGGCGACAGCCGCGCAGCAAACCAGCACAGCTCCCGGGGTTACGATTCAGTACAAGACTTTCGAAGATCTCCGCGTTTACTGCTACCGCGTCGCCTCGGTGGTTGGGCTGGTCTGCATCCATATCTTCGGCTATCGCGACCCGGAAGCCGAGCCCTTGGCCGAGCGTTGCGGCCTCGCCTTTCAACTCACGAATATTGTTCGCGACGTGAAAGAAGACGCGAGCATGGGCAGAATCTACCTGCCGGAAGAAGACCTGGCGAAATTCAATCTTTCCGCTTCAGAGCTGCTGACAACTCCCGACCCGGCGCGTTTCCGTCCGCTGCTGGCCTTCGAAGCGGCCCGGGCCCGCGAGTTCTACGCCGCCGGCGAAGCGCTGATTCCGTACATTTCCGAAGACAGCCAGCCCGGACTCTGGGTGCTGGTGACCATCTATCACCGGCTGCTGGAGAAAATCGCCGAAAAGCAATATGACGTCTTCACCGCCAAAGTTTCGCTCAGCACAACAGAAAAACTCCGCATCCTGGGGAAAGGTTTCTTCAAGAGGATCACGTAAAATTGTGGGTGCCCCATGTCTTGCCGATTTTGCGAGACATGGGAATCTTCACTCTAGATGACTCCTCCCCCATCCCAATCCACTGTCGCCATCGCCGGAGGCGGACTCGCCGGACTGGCCGCCGCCTGCGCTCTATCCGACGCCGGATTCCGCGCCACTCTCTTCGAGAAGCGTCCATTCCTCGGCGGACGCGCTTCATCCTGGGAACTTCCCGGCACCGACGAAGTCGTGGACAACTGCCAGCACGTCCTCTTCCGTGTATGTACAAATCTGATTGAGTTCTACCAGCGGATCGGAGTCGCCGACCAAATCCGCTGGTACGATCAGATGAATTTCATCGAGCCCGGCGGCCGCATCTCGATGATGAAGTCTTCCCCGCTCCCGGCGCCGTTGCACACTGCACCGAGTTTCCTGCGATTCTCTTTTCTGAGCGCCGCCGACAAGCTCTCGATCGCGCGCGCTCTCATCCCGCTCACCCTCACGCAACAGCGCGACACCGGACAATCCTTCCAACACTGGCTCGACCAGCACGGCCAAACCAAGACTGCAGTCGAGCGCTTCTGGCGGCCCATCCTGGTCAGCGCCCTGAGTGAAGAACTCGACCTGATTTCAATTTCCGCCGCCGCGCAGGTCGTGCGCGAGTCCATGAAATCGCCCGCGGCGCGCCACATGGGAGTGCCCACCGTCCCACTGACCGAACTGTACAACAAAGCGGGAGACTACATCCGCGCCCGCGGCGGCGAGTTGCACTTCCGCAATCCAATCGAAACCTTCGCCGCCGATTCCTCGCAACTGCGCCTTCAACTCCGCAATCAAAACGAAGCTCGAACCGAGGGAGCCCCACTTCTCGCCGATTTTGCGAGAAGTGGGAATAGCGATCTCGAATTCGACTACCTCGTGCTGGCCCTTCCCTTCGATGCCTTGTCGCGGGTTCTTCCCGACGTTGCCGAGAGCGCTCCGCTCCGCGAGCACCTGACTCACTTCGAGAACTCGTCCATAACTGGAATTCATCTCTGGTTCGATCGCCAGATTTCCGATCTCGACCATGCCGTCCTGCTCGATCGCACCATCCAGTGGATGTTCCACAAATCGCGGCTGCAACCTATGCGCACCCACAACGAAAACGGAGAACCTGGCGGCAGCTACATTGAACTCGTCGTCAGCTCCTCGAGATCGCTGATCGACAGATCGCGCACCGAGATTGTTGACCTCGCCCTGGCGGAAGTCCGCGAATTCTTCCCTGCCGCCCGCGATGCACGGCTAGTGAAGTCGACGGTCATCAAAGAAGTCAACGCCACGTACTCGCCGCGGCCCGGCATTGACGCCCATCGCCCTGGTGCCATCACTGCATGGCCACGCGTCTTCCTCGCCGGAGACTGGACTGCGACGGGATGGCCCGCCACCATGGAAGGGGCAGTGCGCAGCGGATACCTCGCGGCCGAAGCTCTGATTCGCGCCGCCACCGGCAAAGAATCCCGCTTCCTGTCCCCCGACCTGCACGCAACCGGGCTCATGCGCCTGTTTTAGCTGTCCGCTATACGCTGTCAGCCGTCAGCTATCAGCTGTCAGCCAAAGCAAAACTTAAAAGCCCTGTCATTCCGACCCTCGAGCGAAAGCGAGGGGCGGAGGAATCCCCATCCGCGCGCTGTTCCTCATGCGAGCACACCGTTGATTTCGCCCGATAGCCCGCACTTCGCCAAGAAAAAAGAAAACCCCACTCTTCCAGCTGGAAGTAGTGGGGTTGCGGCCGCATGAACCTTTTTCAACGCTACCAGACCTCGCAAATTACATACCGTTCTGAAACACCAGCGACGCCTTGTCGCGGTGGAAGTCGATCTCGTCCAGCGTTTTGCTGGATGAGTTGACCACCACGCTGTCCTGCACGGCTTGCGCGTCGTTGGTTTTCAGCGTACCCGCTGCTGTAGCCACGGTCTTCCCGTGCTGTAGGAAATTCACTTGCACGTCGGGACCGGTTCCCTGCCACTGTACCTGGTAGGTACCTGCTGGCAACTGCGCGTTCCCTACTTGCACCGCATTCGGAATCTCCACCGAACGCTGATTCTTATCCCGGGCGAACGCACTCAACGAGCACATCGCCGCGAGAGCCGACACTACCGCCAAATTCCGTAAGTATTTCATTTCACAAATCTCCTAGTGATGAATTCGATCTAGAACGGAGCAGCAGTTTAAGACTGAACGTCCTATCCTATAGAGATGCTCGCTCGAGGAGTCAGGATGCAGCGCGGACCGGCGCAGAGTGTAACGTTAAGTAAACTCTTTGGCTCACAGCAGGCGCTGTCGCATAAACCGCGACAAAAGTTCGGGGACCTGGCAATATCTATTGCGAGAAGCTGGCTCTTAACCCGCCAGCAGAGCCACGCCCGTGGCCACGAGAATCGCCGCGATCCAGCGGCGGCGATCAACTTTTTCGTGGAGGAAGATTTTCGCAGCGAAGGCGTTGCCGATAAAGGTGAGCGAGGCCGAGGCCGGCGCGACCACGCTGAGTGGTCCCCACGACAGCGCAAATAGCAGGCTGAAGAAGGCCGCGGCCATGGCGACAATCCCTAGCAGAAAATTTGGATTTCCCGCCGTGCGCCGCACCACCATCCATGCCCCGCGTTGGCGGAGGAGAATTCCCACATCGCCGACTTGTTTCATGGCGCGGGAGAGCAGAACGTCGCCGATCACCGAGCCGAAGGCGATGGCGAAAATTGCGCACCAGGTGTAGAGGTGTTTCATAGTTTCGTGTAGGTGCCGGACAATTCGAACAGGTTACGGAAAAACTATATTCGCGCCGCTAACATTTCCCCCAGCGGCTGAAGCCGTCATTCATTGCACACGACTTACGGTGCGGCTGGAAGCCGCACCCTTTCAAAGCAAAGGCGCCTCGCGAAGCAAAGGCGCTTCATGACTTCGGTCCGGTGCAGGACGCCGCTATGGCGACTTCCACATTGCGCTCTTCTTCTCGTTCCTGATGCTTACCCCGATCTTTATCGCGAGACGCAGAATCGTTACACGCCGGCACAGTCAGCGCAGGACCTCTGGCGACGAATCCCACGCCGCCGGCGATCAACGCGATCCCGACCCAGCGCAACGGAGTGATGTGCTCGTGCAGCGCAAAGCGGGCGATCAGCGCGACCAGAACATATCCCAGCGACGTTGCGGGTAGAACGTAGGTGAGGTCCGCCCAGGAAAGAGCGGTCATGTTAAAGACGACGAATGCCAGTAGGACAAGAATTCCAACTGCGACCCAGGGATTGAGTACGGCAGCGACCACGCTCTGCAGGTGATTCGGAGAGACTCTTCCCACCTGCTTCATCCCGTACGAAAGCATGGAGTCACCGGCGGGTGCGAAAATGGTGACTCCGGCCAGCACAAGATACTTGCGAATGGTCACAAATTTATTGTCATTCCGGGCTTTACATTCCGAGCGAGGAGCGGATGCAGGCTGCAACGTAGCCCACTTCTGGCAAAGGAGGCGAGAAGCGGGGCACCCGTTTCCGGGGCACCCGCGAATCTCACGCCTTGGCTAACTCCGCAGCGGCCGCTTCTTCGCCATGCTGCTTGACCACTTTGTTGCGGGCCGCGCGCAGCTTCAGGAAGCTCTTAGCCTCTTTGTACAGGCGCTTGCGGTCGTTGCTGTCAAACATCGCTTTTCTCAAGATGCGGTAGATGGCTTTTGGACGGAAATAATATTCGTCATAGAACCGGTGTACCGCCGACATGATCTCATCCGCCGGCAGGCCCGGATATTGAATCTGGGCCAACTGATGTCCACCCTCGTCGACCATTTTGTTGTCGCCGACGATGAAACCGTTCTTCACCGCATAGTCGTAGAGTTCAGTACCAGGGTAGGCGTGCGCCACCGAAACCTGGATGGTTTCGACGTCCAGTTCCTTGGCGAATGCGATGGAGTTGTTGATGGTCTCACGCGTCTCGCCGGGCAGGCCCATAATGAAGTCGCCGTGGATGACCAACCCTAACTTGTGGCAATCCTTGGTGAACTGGCGGGCGCGTTCAATGGTGGCGCCCTTCTTGATGTTCTTCAGAATCTGCTGGTCGCCGGACTCGTAGCCGACGATAAGCAGGCGGCATCCCGCTTCCTTCATGGCTTTCAGCGTTTCATAGTCAGTGGTAACGCGCGAGGTGCAGGACCATGTCAATCCCAACGGCTTCAGCTTGGCGCAGAGTTCGATGGTGCGTGCCTTCTGAATATTGAAGGTGTCGTCGTCGAAGAAAAATTCCTTCACTTCCGGCCAGTAGGCTTTCACCTTCGCCATTTCCGCGGCTACGTCGTCAGTGGAACGCTTGCGCCACGGATGTCCACTTAACGTTTGCGGCCACAGGCAGAAGGTGCATTGCGCCGGGCAACCGCGCGTGGTGTAGAGCGAGACGAACGGATTCAACAGGAACGGCACGTTATACTTGGTGACGTCCAGATCGCGCTTGTACACATCGGTGACGTGCGGCAGTTCGTCAAGATTCTGAATTTGCGGCGCATCCGGATTGTGCACCACTTTATCGTCTTGCAAATACGACACGCCGGGAATCTCCGAAAGCGGCTTGCCCTTGGCATAGTCCACCACGGCAAAATCAAATTCCTTGCGACAGACAAAATCAATCTCTGGACATTCCCGCAGAGATTTTTCCGGCAGCACGCTCACGTGCGGGCCCACGAATGCAATCTTGATCTTGGGATTCACCTTCTTGATCGCCCGCGCCAGACGAATGTCGCCCGGAAACCCAGGCGTGGAGGTGAAGAGCACGAGAAATTCGTAGTCCTTCGCAATCTCGATGGTCTCATCGCCTGAGATGTGATGCGGTGGCGCGTCCAGCAACCGCGCGCCCTCCAACATGCCCGTGGGATAAGCGAGCCACACTGGGTACCAGTAACTTTCAATTTCGCGGGTGGCGGGCCAGCGCGAGCCGGCGCCGCCGTCAAAGTTTTCAAAAGATGGAGGATTGAGGAACAGTGTTTTTAAAGGCATAGTGGGTATTCAATTATTCTAACATTCAGACTCGGTTCGCCCCGTATTTCTGCGGGTTCCCCGGCCTGAATTCTTGACGTGTAACTTAACCTAAACTCTTGAATCCAATCGTACTAGCCCCGCCACGAATAAGAAACGTTACGGGACCGAATGCTGGGTTGGATGCAGTGAAGAGCGAAAAGAAGCGGTGAATGGCGAGGTGGAAGGACCGAAATAATTACTGGACCTCGTCTACTGGCCTGCGTCCGGTATGGGTACGTGGAAACTTACGCCGCGCTCGTCATTGGTCTTGATGGTTGCGGGCAGGTCGATATCGGCGAGTGGAATTTTCTGTGTGTGCGGGGGTCCGAAGCTCCACAGGGTCTGACCGATAATCGCGTAATTTTGAATTTCCTGTTTGTGCTGGTCGCGAAAGACGAGCACTGTGGCGGGAATGATGGAAGCTCCCTGCGCTTCGTTTTCTGCTCCCGCACCTCCCGCCAAGGGATTCGACGAGTGCGGTCGGGCGTAGATATCCTGATCGCCGTCGGCTTGCTCCTGACGAAACATCTGCTGCTCTTCCAGGCTCTGCCGGTTCATATCGGCAGCCTGGGCGACATCATCCTGATAATCCTGATCGTACGAGGATGAATCGGAATCCCCCCACCAGTAAGGATCGTAGTAGCCACCGTAGTCGGGATAGATGTATGGGCAGTTGTAGCCGTAGCAGTTGCGGTATCCGTATCCGTATCCGTAGCCGTATCCGTTGCGAAAGCGAGGGCCGCGAAACTCGTTGTGCAGGTAAGGACCGCTGGAGCGGCCGGGCCGTGAGAAGGCGCGCTGAGAATAATCAGGACGCGAAAAGCTGCGCGAGCCGCCGGAAGCGGAGTGTACCGCGCCCGAACTCATTCCCCTCGAGGCGCCGCCGGAAAAATGACTCCCGCCACCGCCGCTGAAACCGGCGTGCCCTCCGAAACTACCGCCGCCATGTCCGCCGCCAGCATGACCACCTCCGCCGTGCTGGGCCCATAGAGGTACAGCCAGGAAAAGCGCGAAAGCCGCTACGGACACTGCGGACAGCATCGGGCGTCGCATAGCTTCATTATAGACCTCTTTGGCAAGGGGAATCGAGCCAACTGCGGGACACGGGGTCGCAGGAATCCGGACCGCTTCCGCCGGGATTATGGTACAGTCCGCGCGCAGCCGCATGATGAGCTCGATGGAAGACAGAGAGTGAGACTTATCCTGCCGGAGCGATCCCGCCGCTTCGGACTCACTCCGCGCACGAAGTTATGGCTGTAAAGATGTGACACGCTTTTGACAACCTACTGACAATCCCTTCACTTCGCGCCCACAGACTGCTACGCGGCACTCTTCGAGCGCACCTTTAATCGGCCGGGAGTGCCCTCGCAGCGCTCCGTCCACTTTGCGGTCGCCGGGAGGTGAAGCGGAGACAACGGAAACTCCGATTCCAACAATTGTCATCCCCATAGGAGGATTGTCATGAATTTGTTTCAACTCAAGACCTGGGCCTGGGCTGCCGCACTGGTGGCGGCCAGCGCGCTAGGCGTCCGCGCCGAGGAAAAATCAGTCAGCATCGCAGTGGTCGCGTCCACCGTGCCGTCGAATGGCGACGTCAACCCGTACGGCATCGCTCGCATTCCGCACAGCTCCGGAGCGCTTCTCGAAGGCAACATTCTGGTCAGCAACTTCAACAACAGCGCCAACCTGCAAGGCACGGGCACGACCATTGTTCAGATTTCTCCGGCTGGCGTGACCAGCCTGTTCGCTCAGATCGACGCCAGCAAGTTGCCCGGTCCCTGCCCCGGCGGAATCGGATTGACTACGGCATTAGTTGTGTTGCGCAGCGGATGGGTCATCGTCGGCAGCCTGCCGACCACTGACGGCACCGCCGCCACGGCACAGGCCGGATGCCTGCTGGTGCTCGACAATCAGGGCAACGTTTGGGAGACGTTTTACGGATCGCTGATCAACGGTCCATGGGACATGACTGCGTGGGACGGCGGCAGCACTGCGGACTTATTCGTAAGCAACGTTCTGAACGGAACGGTAGCGGCAGGAGGCAAGCTGGTGAACGGCGGCACCGTCACTCGACTGTCGCTCGCCATTACTCCTGGGGCGGAGCCTTCGCTGCAGTCGATTACCGTGATTGGCTCAGGCTTTCCCGAGCGCACCGACCCGGCGGCGCTCGTGATTGGGCCCACCGGCGTGGCACTCGACGCCAAGGCGAATATCCTTTACGTGGCCGATAGTCTCAGCAACCGCGTTGCGGCGATTCCCAATCCGCTATTCCGCGATACCTCCGCCGGAACCGGTGCGACGCTGTCGAAGGGCG
>Ga0302324_100030566_pt1 | contig 10177 bp, 8 predicted proteins | sample Palsa_T0_1_FD_201949 | JGI IMG/M metagenome (GOLD analysis project Ga0302324, IMG submission 201949) | Peat permafrost microbial communities from Stordalen Mire near Abisko, Sweden - Palsa_T0_1 | ecosystem: Environmental > Terrestrial > Soil > Palsa > Peat permafrost | place: Sweden: Abisko... | reverse complement strand
GTGTCGTTGTAAGATGGCGGAGTCAATGCACCGGCGATTTTCGTCGCGTTGCTGAAATCGTTGACGGTACTCCGATAAACCTGATACGCCGTCGCTCCGCTGACCGCATTCCATGTGATGGCCACGTGGTGCGGGATGGTTCCCTCGCTGGCGGTGACATCGGTCGGGGCCGCGGGTGGCGGGGCGACGGTGAACGGGGCGGAGATGTCGGTGCCGGCGTTGGGTCCCTGGTTGGCGGTGCCGCCGGGATCGGGGACGACCCAGATGAAATAGGATCCGGAAGTTGTGCCGGCTGGAATGGTGACGTCCGGCGAGAATGATTCGGTGCCGTCATCTTCGGCCAGTGCGTTGACGTTGACACTGCCCAGTATCGGATCAGTGTCGCTGGGTGCGGTAGATGAAGCGCTCAGGACGATGTTGGCGGTGGTCGCCAGGGAAGCGCCGTTGCCGATGTCATCGATCTTAAAATTGACCTGCACAGTTGACCCAGCCCCACCACCGGTTGGAAGCAGCGTAAGATTCTCCGGCACGAGGTCAGCGTACACATTCTCCAGAAAATTCGCCGCTACCCAGCCCTGTAGATTTGGCCATTTGACATCCCACCATGTGAAACTCTCGCCGTCCAGACTTGCGGTCTCCGGCCCGGCCAGAACACTCCCTCGCACATCCGCATCCACCGTGCCGACGACCGTGCCGGCGGGAGTGGAACGCACATTCGTTCCGTTGGTGGTGTCTTCGACAGTTCCCCCCACAACAATGCTCCCGCCCGTGAGCACCGCTGGCTGCACGGTGATGGTTGGGGTGATCGAAAGCAGAACACGAGATTCTAGGGATTCAATGAATTTCCATCCGTTCATTGAATGGTTTCGATGAAACGCTGACATGGCTGTCCGCTCCTTTTGCTTTGCGTTTGTATCTGCGTGAGTCGCCACCCGTTCACAAAATTATACCATTTGCAGGAAGCTGCGAAAGCGCAAAAAATTCTCGTTCCGCCCTATGATGATCGCATGGAACACCTCGAAGGCCGGCAGTCGGTGTTGGCGGCGCTCGCCGCGCGGCAACGAAAGTTCGACGTGATCCTTATTCGCCACGGGATACACGAAGAGAAAATCCGAGATGTGCTGGATGCCGCCGCCGCGATGGGGGTGCCAATCCGACGGGTGGATTCACGGGAATTGGATGATATTGCCCATGGCGCAACCCATGGCGGGGTGGTCGCACTATGCTCGGCCAAGCCGCGCGCGGAGGCGGCGGAAATCCTCGAGATTGCCGGGAAAAATCCATCGCCGATGTTTCTGCTGATTGAAGGAATTGAGGATGCGAGGAACCTGGGTTTCGTTCTGCGCACCGCCGAGGCGATGGGCGCATCTGGTGTACTCATCAAAAAGCATTTATGGGATTTCGATCCGGTGGAGATCGCCCGGCCGGCGTCCGGGGCGTATGAAAGATTGCCATTGGCGCAGATCGAAGATGTGTCGCTGTTAAAAACCTTACGTCAGCGCGGCCTGTCACTGCTAGGCTGCGTCGCCGGTGCCCGGACAGACATTTTCTCCGCCAACCTCACCGGCCCAATCATCCTCGCCATCGGCGGCGAAAAGCGCGGCCTCTCCGGAGCGGTGCGAGATATCTGCGATGGATTCATCACGATCCCGACAGTTGTTGGCGCATCGTCGCTTTCTCTATCGCATGCCGCTGCCATCGTGCTGGCCGAGGCCAGCCGGCAACGAAGAGGTTGAACCGCCAAGACGCCAAGGTCGCCAAGGAAGAAAATACGCCAAGAATTGAATTTCAGGTCAAATAGAATTTTTCTTCTTGGCGTGTTTTCCGACCTTGGCGTCTTGGCGGTTAATCCTCTTTGGATTTCCGCATGCGCCCTGGGCGTGCCAACATGACCAGAATTCCCCCGCAAACTATGCCGAGCGAAACCGGTTCGGGAACCACATCGCTGAGGAATTGGCTCGGAGAAAGTGCCTGATCCGAGATTCGCACCTCGTCGATGTAGCCGTCGAAATACTCGTTGTCAGCCGCCTCAACGTTGCCGATACCCAGGCCGGGGTCCTTGTCGGATTCGAGCGTGGCGAAAGGCCGGATGCTCGTTGTCGTGGTGGCAACAAGATCGCCGTTCTCGTAAAGGTCCATGACGCCCGTGGCATTATTGAGAGTGCCGGCAACCTCGGTCCACTGATTCACGGCATCGAAAGGAACCTCCACCACGACCTGATCATTGGAAGCATTGTTTATTTCAAAAACGAGGTTGCCATGGTTCATGTCCAATTTGTACGGGTCATACCCGTCGCGAGTATCGCCACGAAAAACTATTGTCTGGCTGTCCGTGGGTGATCCCGAAATTGAAGAAACCGACAATGGGTCGATGTACGCCTCCAACGTAAGGCTCTGTGTCAGTGCCAGCGACGGATCATCCGGGATGAAGATTTGTTGGTTCGTTCCGTTGAACAACATCGAAAGATGGTTCGACGCGCCGGTCTGAGGGATGGTTGAAGTGGGCACATTCGTCGAATAGGTCGGACCATTCTCCGGCGTGCCGTTATTGCCATTTCCCGAACTATCCAGGATCGTGCCGGTCCCGCTCGCCACGGCGCCAGGGGAACCCTCCTCGAACCGCCAATAGCCCACTGTCGAAGATTGGGCAGCGCAGGGACGAGCGCAAAGCAATGTGACCAAGAGCAGCGGTAATACCATTCTCCGCGCCATATTTCCGTCTTTCGTTTCCGATGTGATGAGACATTTGACGACGAATGTCGTCGGCAATTCTAATACGATACCGAGGTTTGGGCCTCGGTGAAACATTTTTCTTGTATTTGGGCCCTAAAATCCCGACGAATTTTGGCGAAAAGATACCCATCTTGTCATGTGGTGGCCCGATCGTGCTGGCCGAGGCCAGCCGGCAACGAAGAGGTTGAACCGCCAAGACGCCAAGATCGCCATGGAAGAAAATACGCCAAGAATTGAATTTAAGTCGATTTGAATTTCTCTTCTTGGCGTTTTTTCCAACCTTGGCGTCTTGGCGCCTTGGCGGTCAATCGCATTTGATTGCCGGAACCGTCCCACATTCCGGACATCGATCGGGCGTGGCGCGCAGGTCGTAGCCGCATTCAACGCACGTCCCTGCTAGCGGCGTTCGCTTTCGCGATGATACCGCCAGCAACAAAAAGAGAAGAACCGGTTGCCAGAAGGGGATGTGAATGAGCGTCGCGCGGAACGGAATAAATCCGCCGACTTGCATGGACGTGAACTCCCCCGTGGGAGGGCGATTGATCCGGGGCTCTTTAGGGTGATAGGTTTCGGCGTGATAGGTGATGCCACGGTAGACCAGCGGCGCGGATATCCCGGATTCAAATGTTCCCTCCACCGCGCCCTCCGAGATTTCGATGGTGGTGAAAAATCGATGGTAGGTGGTGGGGAGGACGATATCCCGCCGCAGGGTCCAGGTATCGCCGACGAAATAGCTCCGTCTCCAAGCCAGCGCCGTCAAAACGGCCAGAAGAAGCCAGCCGCGGGAAATTCGGAAGAAGCCTTTGGTTCGCATGTTCAAACGATTGTACGTCATTTAACTTTCATCGGCTGGCGGAAATGTCGGTTATATTGTTTCACCTCATGATTATCGCTGAGACCGAGCGGCTGATTCTGCGGCATTTTCACATCGTCGATGGCGAGGCGATGGACCGCGTGTTCGGCGATCCCTCGGTGATGTATTTCGGCAACGGCGTGCAAACAAGCGAGTGGGTCCGCAAATGGCTGCGCGGTTGTCTGGAAGATTATTATCAGAAATGGGGATTCGGACTCTGGGCGGTTGTTGAAAAGGAAAATCGAGAAACACTCGGATTTTGCGGTTTGAGCCGATTCGATGATGTGGGCGGACAACCGGAGACCGAGATCGGATACCGCCTGGCCCGGGCGCATTGGGGCAACGGTTTCGCAACCGAGGCCGCGCGGGCGGTGCGCGATTATGGATTTGGCACGCTGGGGATGACGCGATTGATTTCGATTGTCGATGCGAGAAATATCGCGTCGATTCGGGTGGCGGAGAAGGTTGGGATGCGGTTTGAGAAGGATGTGATTTTTCAGGGGTTTCCGGATCGGGTGTATGCGATGGGAAGGCCGAGGGTGGGACTCGTTTAGCTGCCGCGGCTAAACATGGGGGCGAAAATCGGGTATTTTTATCCATTATGTCCAAAGCCCATGTAGACCCCACCGAGTTGCGGCGATTTGCGCATGATCTGAATCGATTTAATAGCGAATTGCAGGGCCTGCTGGCCGGGCTGCATTCCAAGTTGCGCGGGCTGGAGGCGACCTGGCGGGATCAGGAACAGAAAAAATTCACCGAGGCGTTCGAGCAGACGGCCAAGTCCATCGTCGGATTCCTGGATCAATCCCAACAACATGTGCAATTCCTCGGCAAGAAGGCGACGGCCATCGAGGAATATCTCAAGCAACGATAGGTGTGGCATGCGTGAAAACATCGGCATAAATCGGTTCGAGCCGCGCCCACTTTTATTCCCTCTCCCAGTACTCTGGGAGAGGGTTAGGGTGAGGGGCATTTCGGATCGAAGAGGACGCATCGCATTTCACGCCAGGCCCTCACCCCTACCCTCTCCCGGAGTACCGGGCGAGGGGGAGGAATCGGAGTGACCCATGCCCACCGGCGCACGCGTCGGTTCCATCGACGCGGTCAAGGAATTTCGTATCGAACTGGCCAAGTTCCAGGAATCGGCGAATCTCGCCTTGGGCGATGCCGATTCGGAAATCAATCGTATCTGTTCCTGGCTGGAGCGGGACCAGATGAGCTATTGGTCGGCGCAGATTCGCAAGCGGCAGGATTTGCTGGCGCGGGCCGAGGATGCGCTGCGGTATAAAAAACTTTTCAAAGATGCCACCGGCCGGCGGCCGTCGTGCGTGGAGGAGCAGAAAGCGGTGGACGCCGCCAAACGCTCGCTGGCCGAGGCGATGGAGAAGTTGAAGAATGTTCAAGGCTGGCTGCGGCGGGTGCAGCGGGAGATTTCGCTGTATCACGGCGGCGTGTCGAGATTTTCGGGGGATGTGGCGCAACTGATCCCATCGGCCATGGTTCAGTTGGGCAACTATATTGAGAAGCTGGAAAAATACGTCGGCATCGGACCGGCGTCGCTTAGCGAACCCGTCGGCGAGGCTGACACGGTGATTGGAGCGGAATCCACTGCCGGTTCGATGGCCAGGGCGGTTGGTGAAATGCCAGAGGCGGAGTTTGATGTCGAGAAAATTCGTGCTTCGCTTCCGCCGGAAGAACAGCTCATCGCCGCCAAGCCGCGAGGGCATGGGCCGTTGTCATTGGCGTGTCCGATCATCGGAGAAAATCAGCAATTGACGATCGAGACGATGGTGCGCGGATTGGACGCGGTTGCCGACGATCAACGAATTTTGCTCGCAAATTCAGCCGAATTGGCGGTGCGGGTTTACCTGCTGCATCTGAATTTGCCCAGGATGTGGCTGATCGGCGCTCTCGAAGCGGAGGCGGGGGCATCCTACAATACGGTGTCGGCCGGCGAGTTGTTGAAGGGCCGGCCGGACCTGGCGGAAATCCTGAAGTTACCGTCGGGGACTCTGGTCGCCATCGTGCCGGCGGGGGTGACGATTTACGATGGGGAAAACCGGCTGGTGTTGTCGCTGCCGAATTGAATCCCCGGGATCAGGTGGAGTTTAGGACGCCGAACTATGGGCATGCACGAAGGCCGCGCTCGGCTGGGAAAATCCATGAGGCAACTGATGGCGCGCTGGGCGGCGACGCGCATGCAATGGAACGACGCCAACGCCGAGAATTTTGAAACCCAGCATCTGGCCCCGCTGGAAGCGGACCTGCGGCTGGCGCTGACGGCGATGGACCAGATGTCGCAGATTCTGCAACAGATAAAAAAGGATTGTGAATAAGCGAGTGAATCCAGACCAATCCAATCGTGATCTGCAACGTGGCGCCCTCGAGCAACTGGTCGAGTTGACCAGCCAATGCGTCGCGCGCGAAAACAAGCTGGACACTGATTTCCGGAGTCTGCATCGGGATGCCGAATCGAAAAGCGCTCGCGCTGCCGCTGATCTGGACCGAAATTATCGCGCGGTGCAGGAGCAGATCGGACAGAAGTCAGCGGAGCGGCAGGAGCAGATTCAATCGCGCTTCCAGCAGAATATCGCATCCATCCGGGGTCATGATGTTTCGATTCGCAAATCCGCGCGGACCGAATTTGACGCGGTTCAGCGGCGGGTGAAGGAGAAATACGATCAAGCCGTCTGGCTGGCAGAAAGCGTTCTGGAAGCCTCCGATGCCAAGGTGGCGGCCGAGCTGAAGCAGGCCCACGAGTTGCACGCATCGCAGGATGAATTGCTGAATTCCAAGGACGTGCAGGTGCGGACGCTGTTGGATCGTTACAGTTTTACCCCGCCGCCGAAAACGGAGGCGGAAAAACAGGCGCTCGATCCGAACGCGCCGGTGGATTTCAATCAGTTGGTTCAGACCGGGGACGAGTATTTGCAAAAGATGGCTGAGCTTGGGATCCCGAATTATTTTGTGGGGGCGGGGTCGTATCTGACGGTGTTTGCGGTGCTGGCGATTGCGGCGGCGGCGCCGCAGGCGATCGCACAGACGATGCAGCCGCAATGGATTCCGCTGGCGATCTGGGTGGGGTCGGCGGTGGTGTTGCTCACGGTGTTTCTTCTGATGCTGCGGGCGAAGGGGCGGCGACAGATTTTGGAGGCGTATCTTCCGCTGCGGGATGCGCTGGAGGCGGCTCGGTGGGGCAACGAGCGGATGCTGGAGCAAGCGAAGATCAAGCACGACACCGATGCTGTCAACGCCCAGCAGATGCACAACAGCGAATTGCAGAACGCGCGCGACATGGCCAATCCGATTTTGGAAACCGCCAAGAAAAAAATGGATTCGGCAGCTATCGCATCGCAACAGGAGATGGAAAGCCGATTGATGGACAACGAAGCCCAGCGCCGCACGGCATTGGCGGAACTGGAGCAATGGCAGGCGCAGAAGCTTTCGGAATATGAGCAGAAATATCAGGCCGAGCAGACCACCGCAGCCCAACGCTACACCCAGCGAAACGCGGAACTCGACCAGCAATTCGCCGCCGAGCGATTGGCGTTGGAACACGATTGGAGCAGCGGCCTGGCGCGCATCCGCCAACCGATCGGCCAGGATGGATTGGCCCCGGCCAACTGGAATGATCCGAGTTGGGAAAAGTGGGTTCCGCCGACGAAATTTCCGGATGCGGTGCGATTTGGGGAGTTGCAGATCGATCCAAAGCAGATCATCGCGGAGGTTGCGGGGGAATGGCAATTTACATTGCCGCTGCCGGATGTTTTTTGCGTGCCGGCGCTGATGGCGTTTCCGAAACAGGCATCGGTGATGTTTCATGCGGAGCGATTAGGGCGCGGAGAGGCGGTGAATGCGCTGCGGATGATCATGACCCGTCTGCTCACGAGCCTGCCGCCGGGACGGGTGCGATTTACGCTGATCGATCCGGTCGGATTGGGACAGAATTTTGCGGGGTTCATGCATCTGGCGGATTACGATGATGCGCTGGTGGGTGGACGAATCTGGACGGATTCGGAGCACATCGACCAGCGGCTGGCGAATCTCACCGAGCACATGGAGACGGTGATCCAGAAATATCTCCGCAATGAATTTGCCACCATCGACGACTACAACGCCCAGGCGGGGGAATTGGCCGAGCCGTATCGGTTTTTGGTGATTGCCGATTTTCCGGTGAATTTCAGCGACGAGGCGTTTCGCCGGCTCAGCAGCATCGCCAGCACCGGGGCGCGCTGTGGGGTGTACATGCTGATTGCTCACGACACGCGCATCGCCACCGGGGCCGGAGTCCATCTCGATGATGTCGAGGCGCACAGCATCAATCTGGATCGGAAAGAGAGCGGATTTGTCTGGCGGGATCAGATATTTTCGCGGTTTCCGCTGAAGCTGGACGAAGCGCCAAATGATGATGCGCTGACGAAGCTGTTGCACCGTGTCGGGGAAAAAGCGCGCGAGGCGAAGCGCGTGGAGGTGCCTTTTGATTCGATTGCTCCAAAGCCCAACCAATTCTGGTCGCTCAAGAGCGCGGCGGATTTGCAGGTGGCGGTGGGGCGATCGGGCGCGACGCGCTTGCAGACATTTCGCTTGGGTAAGGGCGTGGCGCAGCATGCATTAATCGCCGGCAAAACCGGGTCGGGCAAATCGACATTGCTGCATGCGCTGATCAGCAATCTGTCCATGTGGTATTCGCCGGATGAAGTGGAGATGTATCTGATCGACTTCAAAAAGGGCGTGGAATTCAAGACGTATGCATCCCACCAGTTGCCGCAGGCGCGGGCGATTGCGGTGGAGAGCGACCGGGAATTTGGGCTTTCGGTTCTCCAGCGGATCGACGCGGAGATGGCTCGGCGCGGCGAATTGTTCCGCAAATTGGGCGTGCAGGATTTGTCCGGATATCGGCAGGCATCGGGCCAGCCGATGCCGCGGACGCTGCTGATTATCGACGAATTTCAGGAATTTTTTACCGAGGATGACAAGCTGGCGCAGGATGCGGCGCTACTGTTGGATCGAATCGTTCGACAGGGCCGCGCGTTTGGCGTGCATCTTATTTTGGGTTCGCAGACCATCGGCGGAGCATCGGGACTGTCGCGTAGCACGATGGGGCAGATCGCCGTGCGCATCGCGCTGCAAACGAGTGAAGCCGATTCGCATTTGATTCTCGGCGATGGAAATGCCGCAGCGCGATTGCTCTCGCGCCCGGGCGAGGCGATTTACAACGATGCCGGCGGACTGGTCGAAGGCAACAGCCCGTTTCAGGTCGCCTGGCTGCCGGATGAACGGCGCGACAAATATCTTGAGCAGGTAACGGCACGAGTGCGCCAGGCCGGTATGCATCCGACGCCGCCGATCGTGTTCGAGGGCAACGCGATGGCGGATTACACGCAGAATAAAATGCTGATGGATCTGTTGGCGTCACCGCAATATCAGCCGCTTGTCTCGCCGCCGCAAATGTGGCTGGGGGAGCCGGTGTCGATTAAATCGCCGACATCAATTTCATTGCGACGGCAGAGCGGATCCAACACGCTGATCATCGGGCAGAATGAAGACACCGCGCTGGCGCTGGTGAGTTTGGCGATGGTGGGATTGGCGGCGCAGCTCCCGGCGGATGCAATCAGCTTTCGGCTGCTCGATGGCGCGCCGGCGGATTCGCCGTCGTTTGGCGTTCTCCCGCGCGTGGCCGCAAGTTTGCCGCATCAGACGAAAGTGGTGGACTATCGCGCAGTGGGGGAAGCGATTCACGAATTGGCCGGGGAAATGCACCGCCGACAGGATGCCAGCGCCGCCGCCGCGCCGGCGATTGTGCTGATCATCTACGGGTTGCAGCGATACCGGGCGCTGCGAAAGAGCGAAGAATCGTTTGGATTTTCCGCCTCGGACGAGGAGAAGGCGGCCGATCCCTCCAAGGAATTCGTCGAGCTAATGCGCGAAGGCCCGGCGGTGGGCATTCACATTCTGGCCTGGATCGACACTGCCACCGCGCTGGACCGCACGCTGGATCGTGGCTCAATGCGCGAATTCGACAACCGCGTTCTCTTCCAGATGAGCGCCGCCGACAGCAGCAATTTGATCGATTCCCCCGCCGCCAACAAACTGGGCGTCTATCGCGCGCTGGCGTTCAGCGAGGAACAGGGCACGATGGAAAAATTCCGGCCGTATGCGAATCCAGACGCCAAATTTCTGGCTGAAGTGCAACGAAAGTTGGCGGCAAAATCTACGCAAATCGCACAACCCATCGCGCGCGGTTGACGAGGGCGGTTTTCAATTCTCAAGAAAATCGACCGCGAAGCCGCCTTGGTCAAGGGAAGAACATTCTTATCGGCGTCGGTTTCCGCGCCGACGAGGATCCGTTGGCTCGTATGTGGACACGAGCCGCCGCTTCCAAGCCGGTCGGCTTGCCCGGCGACGTTCGCGGCGGCATTTTCGATGGGACGGAGCAGAGCGAGGATCCCGCCTTCGGCGGCGGGATGCGAAGGAGTTTCGAGCACATGCTCGACCTCAACCGTCCAATGCAGCCCTGCTTGTCCGACCTGCCCTGGGGATTTGCAGGGGACAATGCTCCCGCTCTTGCGGCGGAGGTCGGACATTGGGGCG
>Ga0302324_100030565_pt1 | contig 10177 bp, 8 predicted proteins | sample Palsa_T0_1_FD_201949 | JGI IMG/M metagenome (GOLD analysis project Ga0302324, IMG submission 201949) | Peat permafrost microbial communities from Stordalen Mire near Abisko, Sweden - Palsa_T0_1 | ecosystem: Environmental > Terrestrial > Soil > Palsa > Peat permafrost | place: Sweden: Abisko... | reverse complement strand
AGATGGGTATCCCCGTTCGTGGCGCGGACTTCGAAGACGCCGTCGCCGATTTCCAGCACCGAGATATCGAAAGTTCCGCCGCCGAGGTCGTAAACGGCGATCTTCTCATCCTTTTTCTTGTCGAGGCCGTATGCGAGCGAAGCGGCCGTCGGTTCGTTGATGATTCTCAAAACCTCGAGGCCGGCGATCTTGCCGGCGTCCTTGGTCGCGTTTCGCTGGGAGTCGTTGAAATAAGCGGGAACAGTGATGACCGCCTGGGTGATTTTTTCTCCGAGCTTCGCCTCCGCGTCCGCCTTGAGTTTCGCGAGGATCATCGCGGAGATTTCCTGTGGCGAGAATGTCTTCGACTGTCCTCCCACGCTGACCTGCACGTGCGCATCCCCGTTCGCCGCCTTGACGATTTTGTAAGGGACTCGCCGTTCCTCTTCGTGCACCTCGTCGAACTTGCGTCCCATAAAACGCTTGATGGAAAAAACGGTGTTGGTGGGGTTCGTGACGGCCTGCCGCTTAGCGGCCTGGCCCACGACGCGCTCTCCGCTTTTGGTAAAAGCGACGACGGAAGGAGTGGTCCGCCCTCCTTCGGAATTTTCTACGACGACGGGTTCGCCACCCTCCATGACGGCCATGCAGGAATTCGTGGTGCCCAAGTCAATGCCTAGTATTTTGGCCATAAAGACAATACAACCTTTCTCTGGCGTCCCTATAGCAAGGCTCATTCCAATCGGTGAAGAAATATTTAAGTGTCTTACTATAAGAAAGTTATGAGATATCCAACAATGGAAACATACGAGTCATAATGGCGCTATTCGTCAATAAACGGGACATGCTGTGACACTATGACGCATGCGCGTTTCCGCTTTTCCGATGGCCGTTTTTGGGGGACTTTTCTGATTTTTGTGGATTTTTCTGGAAACTCCTCTTGCAGGTTTATCCCGATTTCATTACAAAGGACCCTCCTTGCGCGAAGCCGCTGGGGGAGTTACAGTGGCAGACAAGGGGATTAGAAATAGTAGTAACTATGAATCAAGACACAGGGGAGAAACCAGCCGGCAGCGATCCACTCGCATCCGAAAAAATCTCCATCGAACGCAAGATTTTTTTTCTCGATCTCAAAGAGAATAACCGGGGGCGTTTCCTCAAAATAACCGAAGACGTTGGCGGCAGGCGCGATACGATCATGCTTCCGGCGGCGGCATTTGGCGAGTTCCTGGAGGCGCTGGCGCGTCTCATCGAGGTCGAAAAAAAACTGCCCTCCTAAAGCCGGTTGGCGGCCCTCTACCTCAGCTCGGCGAAGAACAACTGGCCCGCCGTTGTCTGGAGCGCCCCGGCGATAGTGATCGGGACCGTCTTGCCGATGTGTCCGCGGGCATGGTTGACGACGATCATCGTGCCGTCGGAGAGGTATCCCACCGCCTGGTGCGAATCGCGCCCTTCCTTCACCAGGGCGAGATCCAATTCATCCCCCGCGTTTATCGACGGTTTCATCGCCCTGGCCAGGTCGTTCAGGTTCAGCACGGAAACACCTTGCAGCCGCGCGATCTTGCACAGGCCGGAGTCATTGGTGATGAGTTGCGCCTGAAGCAGCCGCGCCAGGTGAACGAGCCTGGTGTCCACGGGAGAGTTATCTTCTTCCACGCTGTCGTGAATGGCCACACTAAGCCGCGGCATTTTCTGCAGGTCGTTGAGCCGGTCCAGGCCGCGGCGTCCGCGTTCGCGCTTTTTTGCGTCCGACGAGTCGGCCAGCCGCTGCAACTCGTCCAGCACGAAATGGGGAACGACAAGGGAAGCGCTCAGAAATCCGGCGGCGCAGATTTCGCCGATTCGTCCGTCGATGATGACACTGGTATCGACCACCAGCGGCGCGCCTCCCGAGATCGATTGCTGGAAGCGCACAAAGGGAATGACGAGGGCAAATTCGTCCCGGTTGCTGCGGATGGCCAGCATCGTCCCGATGTAACCGAAACCGGCGTAGATCATGAGGCTTATGATCCAGCGCGCATCCTCGGTCAGAAATCGGAGAACGTTCGAGACGAGCAACAGGTGCGCCAGGACGAACCCGAGGAGCAACCCGAAGGTCGCCGCTGAAAAAAGACGAAGAGAAAAACCCTTCAACAAGCGGTCGAAGAGGACCACGAGCAGGCCGAAGACGACGCCCGCGTTGAGGCCGCTGTAGAGGTAGCCATACCCCGAGCCAATCGTCACCCCCGTGAACGCGCAGGCGACGATGAAGAGCACTCGGAGGAGGTTGATCGTCAGGGTTGGCGTCATGGGAAAGATCAATGGGAAATCGCGCGCCCGGCAGGAGTTTGCGCCGGGCGCGGAGCAGTGTCGCGGTAAAAAAGGAGGCCCCGCTGCCGGAGATTCGCGATGAGCGCCTTGAGGTTATCTCCCAATTCCCGGTTGGAAAGCAGGGCCGCGATGGCTCCGTCCCCCTCCGTGGCCCGGCGAAGGACCTTCCTCGCATCGGCGATGGCGCCGCGAAGATCTCCGGCCGCGCCATTGGCGGTGGTCATTGTCTGCTTTGTCGCGTCGATGGCGCCCTGGGCATTTTGGAGGACGACGTTGAGATCCTTGGACGCGTTCACCACGGAATCGCTCGTCTTCTTCAGGTTCTCGAAAGTGCCCTGCATATTTTTGAGGTTCGTATCGCTCAGGAGGAGATCCAGCCGGCGATCGAGGTCGGTCGTCGTCTCCCTGAGTTTCACGAGCGATTTTTTGAGCTCGTCCATGACGTCAGCGCCTTTTTCCGTCAATTCCCCGATTCCACCGTTTCGCGTGCCTTCGATCCGCGCCCCGTCCTGGTAGATTTGATTCGGATCGCCAGGATCGAATTTTTTCGGGTCGAAATCCTTCGCCATCACGACGGAGATGTAACGGTCGCCAAGGAGGCCGGAACTGTCCACCTTGAACTGCGCCGTTTTAGGGATCTTGATCTCATTGAAGATTTTCACCTCGATGGCCACCGCGCCGATGGTCGGCAGGATTCGCGGCTTCTCGGAGACGAAACCAATCCTTGCGCCGGCCAGTTGCACGTCGGATCCCTTGAGGAGGCCGTTGGCGTCGGGGATATCGACGGTGAGATGGTAGAATTTGCGGAACCCTTCGCGGCTAAGGCCGAATTCAACGATCATGGCGGCAATGACGGCCAGGCCGATCAAGACAAAAATCCCCACCTTGAGTTCCAGAAGTCTTTCCTGATCTTCCATTAGTCGGTGCCTCTGGAACGCCCAAGAATAAAGTCCTGGATCAAAGGATCCGGCGAAGAACGAAAATCGGACGGCGAACCGTGAAAATAGATGCGCCCCTCGTGCAGGTAGGCGATCTGGTCGCCGACGTGGAAAGCCGTTTTCATATCATGGGTTACCACGACGGAGGTCACTTGGAAACGGTTTTGCATTCGCCGGATGAGGTGGTTGATGCTGTCGGCCACGACGGGGTCCAGCCCCGAGGTCGGCTCGTCATAGAGGATGGAAGCCGGGTTGCTGATGATCGCGCGCGCAAGGCCCACCCGTTTCTTCATTCCCCCGCTGAGGCTCTCCGGCATCTTCTTTTCCTGTCCCTGCAAGTCCACCACTTCGAGCGCCTCGGAAATTTTCTGCCGGAGCACGTTTGGATCCCTCTCACCGGCTTCGCGCAAGGGGAAAGCGAGATTCTCCTCGACCGTCATCGAGTCGAAGAGCGCGCCGCTTTGGAATAGAATGCCGACCTTCCGCCGGATGACGGCCAGTTGCCGTTCGCTCAGGTGTATGATGCTCTCCTTGTCCACGAGGACGTCGCCCGAGGTCGGCTTCATCAGCCCGATAATGTGCTTGAGCAGCACGCTCTTGCCGCCGCCGCTGCGCCCGACGATGACGGCAGTCTGGCCCTCATTCACCTCGAGATCCACGCCCCGCAGGATCTCCTGGCGGCCGATTTTCTTTTGAAGGTTGCGAACGCTGATCATGCCTCAGCCTCCGTAGGGGAAAACGACGTTGAGCAAAAGGGAGAGAAAGAAATTCGAGACCAGGATGGCCAGCGAGCCGATGACGACCGCTTCCGTCGGCGCGCGTCCGACGCCCACCGCGCCCTCCTTGGCATTGAGCCCCTGGTGGCAGCTGATGAAAACGATGAGGAAGGCAAAAACGAACCCTTTGGAGAGCGCCATCTTGATGTCCCGGAGGCCGGTGAACTTCTGCATGTAATGCACGTAATAGACAGCCGGAATATCGAGCAACCCGACGCCGACGACGTAGCCGGCGACGATGCCGACGCCGACGCATTCGGCGACAAGCAGGGGCATCGAAACCATCATCGCCAGCGTGCGCGGCACGACAAGGTAATCGACCGGGTAAACCCCGAGCGCGCGCAAGGCGTCGATCTGCTCTGTGACTTTCATCGTCCCGATCTCGGCGGACATCGCCGCTCCGACCCGCCCGGCGACCATCAACCCCGTCAGGACGGGGCCAAGCTCGCGAAACATCGAGACGGCAACCACCGAACCGACAGCCGAGTCCATTCCCAAGGAATGAAACTGGAAGAACGTTTGCGCGGCAAAGACGGCGCCCGTAAACGCCCCGGTCATGATCACGACCAATTGCGAGCGAAATCCAACCTCGAGGACCTGGCTGAAAAAGAGCCGCCAGCGGATGGGAGCGGTAAATATCGACTGGGCGGTATCCGTCGCGAGGAGGACCAATTCCCCGAGATACCGGAGGAAAGAAAGCAGGGAGCGGCCTATGAACCGGATGGGCATGGGTCAGAGCCCTTCCCTGCTCTTTTCACAGTCTCTAAGCTTCCTCGGCAAACGTTGGAAGGATCTGCGTCTTGCTCTTCTGGCTCAATTCAGCGGGAATGTTGCCGACGATCTTTGAATTCAACCCCAGCTTGCGAAAGATCGCATGAATCTCCCCGAGCATCAAAACGGGAGCGTCGAATTCGAGGTAAACGATGTCGTGATTACTGTCCACCTTGTAGCGGAGGCCGGAGAGCGCCTCCAATGCATGATCCAGTTGCAGGATCTTCTCCAGATTGCGGACGCCCGCGGCATAAACCTCGACTTCAATCATACGCGCACACTCTCCTATGAAGACGATTTGTAGCTGCGTCGGGGGAAAAAGCCAAGAGAATTCCGCGAAGTCACCTATTGCCCCTCGGCGCCTGCTCTGCTAAAAGCCTCTACCCCCGGAAAGGGGTCGCTCGATGCCAAAAAACACCGGACTGAAAAAAATACTTTTGATTGGTTCGGGGCCGATTGTCATCGGGCAAGGGTGCGAGTTTGATTACTCGGGAGTCCAGGCGTGCAAGGCGCTGGCGGAGGAAGGCTACGAGGTCGTCCTGGTCAATTCGAATCCCGCGACGATCATGACCGATCCCGAGTTCGCGGCCCGCACCTACATCGAGCCGATCACGCCCGAGATCATCGAAAAAATCCTCGAGCGCGAAAAGCCGGACGCCATCCTGCCCACGCTCGGGGGGCAGACGGCCCTCAACGCGGCGATGGATCTGGAGCGCAACGGCGCGCTCGCCAGGCACGGCGTGCGCCTCATCGGCGCGAATGCCGAGGCCATCGCAAAAGGGGAGGACCGCCAGTTGTTCAAGGAGGCGATGCTGCGGATCGGACTGGACGTGGCGCGTTCCGGCGTCGCCCATAAATTGGAGGAGGCGCGCGCGGTCGCGGGCGAGATCGGCTCTTTCCCGCTCATCATCCGGCCCGCGTTCACTCTCGGGGGGGCGGGAGGGGGCATCGCTTACAACCGGGAAGAGTTCGAGGAGATCGTCGTTCGCGGCCTGGACCTTTCTCCCGTAAGCGAGGTGCTCATCGAGGAATCGCTTCTCGGCTGGAAGGAATTCGAGATGGAGGTGATGCGGGACTGCGCGGACAACTGCGTGGTCGTCTGCTCGATTGAGAATCTCGACCCGATGGGCGTCCACACCGGCGACTCGATCACCGTCGCGCCGGTCCAGACTTTGACGGATCGCGAATACCAGATCATGCGGGACGCCTCCTTCGCGGTGATCCGTGAGATCGGGGTGGAAACGGGCGGCTCGAACATTCAGTTCGCCGTCCATCCGCAAACCGGAAGGATGCTCGTGATCGAGATGAACCCGCGCGTCTCGCGATCCTCGGCCCTCGCGTCGAAGGCGACGGGTTTTCCCATCGCCAAGATCGCCGCCAAACTGGCCGTCGGTTACACCCTGGACGAAGTAAGGAATGACATCACCCGGGAGACGCCCGCGAGTTTCGAGCCGGTCCTCGATTACTGCGTGGTGAAGGCGCCGCGGTTTGCATTCGAAAAATTCCCCACGGCCGACCCGACTCTTACCACCCAGATGAAGAGCGTCGGGGAAGCGATGGCGATCGGCCGCACTTTCAAGGAGGCCCTGCAAAAGGCCCTCCGATCCCTCGAGATAGGGAGCTTCGGCCTCGGGGCGGCCGGCCCGGATCTGCCGGCGCGGCTTGCCGGCGGCGATTGGGACTTCGAACTCATCCGGCGGAGATTGGCGGTTCCCAACGCCATGCGCATTTTCTACCTCTATTACGCGTTCCTCGCGGGCCTCGGCATCGAGGACATTTATGAACTCACCCGCATCGACCGATGGTTCCTCCACAACATTTTGCAACTCGTCGAAGAGCAGCGGGCATATCAGGAAAAGCCCGAAGAAATCCCCCTTCTGCGGGCGAAAAAGCTCGGCTTCTCCGACCGGCAGCTCGCGGTGCTCTCGGGCCTGAGCGAGCCGGAAATCCGGACACAACGAAAAAGAGCGGGCATCCTGCCCACTTACCGCCTGGTCGATACCTGCGCCGCCGAGTTCGAGGCTTATACGCCTTACTATTACTCCACCTACGGGGATGAAAATGAGACCCGCGAAACCGCCAAAAAGAAGGTCATGATCCTGGGCGGAGGGCCGAACCGGATAGGGCAGGGGATAGAGTTCGACTACTGCTGCGTGCACGCGGCGTTCGCCCTCAAGGAGGAAGGTTTCGAAACGATCATGGTCAACTCGAATCCCGAGACCGTCTCGACCGATTACGACACCAGCGACCGCCTCTACTTCGAGCCGTTGACGCTCGAGGACGTGCTGAACATTTACGAACAGGAACAGTGCTGGGGCGTCATCGTTCAATTCGGCGGCCAGACCCCGCTCAACCTCGCCACGGCCCTGCAAGAGAACGGAGTGAACATTCTTGGCACCGCGCCCCGGAGCATTGAAATCGCCGAGGATCGAAAGCAATTCTCGGCCATGCTGGACCGGCTCGGCCTTCTCCAAACCCCGAACGGAACCGCCACCAATGAAGAGGAAGCGCTCGCCGTGGCCGCCCGCATCGGATACCCCGTGCTCGTCCGCCCCTCCTTCGTCCTTGGCGGGCGCGCGATGGAGCTCGTTTATAACGACGAAGACCTGCGCCGTTACATCCGCGGCGCGGTTCAGGCCAGCCCGGAAAGACCGGTGCTGGTCGATCGCTTCCTGGAGGACGCCACCGAGGTGGATGTCGATGCGGTTGCCGACGGCGAGAGTTGCGTCATCGGCGCCATCATGGAACACATCGAGCAAGCCGGCATTCACAGCGGTGACAGCGCCTGCGTGATCCCGGCGTTTTCGCTCTCCGGCGAGGTGAAGGAGAAGATCTCCCAGGCGACAAAGGCCATGGCGCTCGAACTCCAGGTCCGCGGCCTCATGAACGTCCAGTTCGCCGTGAAGGGGGACGAAGTCTTCGTGCTCGAAGTCAATCCGCGCGCCTCGCGCACCGTCCCCTTCGTCAGCAAAGCCATCGGCAAGCCGCTCGCAAAGCTCGCCGCCCGGATAATGGCCGGAAAAACCTTGGCCGAGGTCGGCTTTATGGAAGAAATCGTTCCCGCGCACTATTCCGTGAAGGAAGCCGTCTTCCCGTTCATCCGGTTTCCCGGCATCGACATTTCGCTCGGGCCGGAAATGAAATCCACCGGCGAAGTCATGGGCATCGACGAGGACTTCGGCGTCGCCTACGCCAAGTCCCAAATGTCCGCGCAGCCCCCCTTGCCGGCGGGCGGAAACCTCTTCATCAGCGTCAAGGACTCCGATAAGGAAGCGGTCGCCCCGCTGGCGGCGGACTTCGCCTCGCACGGCTTTGCCCTCTACGCCACGGCTGGGACAGCCGCCGCGATCTCCGCGCAAGGGGTGCCGGTCAAGAAGCTCTTCAAGCTAACCGAAGGCCGTCCGAACGTCCTGGACATGATCAAGAACGGAGATATCGCCTTCATCATCAACACGCCCAGCGGGAAAACCCCGCGCCAGGATGAGGTCAAGATCCGGAGCGCCGCCGTCGCATACCACATCCCCATCATGACGACCCTGCGCGCCGCCGAAGCGAGCCTGCGAGGCATCCGCTCGATGCAAAAAAAGGGAATCAGCGTCAAGACGTTGCAGGAATATCACAGGGGTCTGTGATGCAAAGGCTATTCATGCGTTCAGTCCTCCGTCGAGCGGAGAAACTCCGTCCGGTATTTTGGGGCGAGCGCTTCGGCTTTCGCTTTGATCGCCGCCTGGCCCGCCGCGTCGAGCTTGGGCGTCGGCGATGTCCGGCTCGCGACGGGGACGCCAACGGCCATGAAAAACTCTTCCTGTCCGGCGGGCGAACAGATGCACAGCAGCCGCGCCGGTCGCTCGGAGGAGTTGCGGAACTGGTGGGGCGCGTTGGCCGGAATGTTGGCCGTCTCGCCGGCTCGCACGACTGATTTCGCGCCGCGGAAGGCGACCTCAATCTCGCCCTCGAGAATGGTAAACATCTCCTCGAAATCGTGGCGATGCGGAGGAGGACCGCCGCCGGGCGGGACAAGCATGTCGATGAGGCAGTAGCGATCCGCGGTGTCTTTGCCCGTCAGGAGGATCGTGTAGGTGTCTCCCGCTAATCCAATGTGAAGCAAACTCTGGTCTTCGTTCGGTCGCGCGTGCGCGAGATTTCGTTGGAGGTCATCGGGCGGAAGGGTCGGGTTTTCGATTGTCATGGTAATTGAGGCTTAGGGTTGCGCACACGGTAGATTATTTGACAGGCGGGTCGAGCGTTCGTTTTTGGGGGGATTCCCTTTTTTGTAGAGGCGGCTGTGCCAGCCATCCTGACTATTATTTTTCCCTGAAGTGGCACTACTCTAGCTACTTCCAACGGTCCGTATGGCTCGGATCGACTCGTTTCTCAAGTTCATGAAGGAGCAGGATGCCTCCGATTTGCATCTCTCCACCGGCAATCCGCCGATGCTTCGGATCCACGGCGAACTCGTCAGGATCGACGCGCCGCCGCTCGAAAACGACGACCTGAAGGCTCTCGTTTATGAGATCGCCCCGGAGACGAAGATAAAACTCTTTGAGGAGACGGGCGACGTCGATTTCGGTTACGAGTATCCGGGTCTGGCCCGTTACCGCGCGAATTTTCTGAACCAAAAAAACGGGATCGCCGCCGTTTTCCGGCTCATTCCGAGCAAAATTCTTACCACCGAGCAACTCGGCCTTCCCGGGGTCCTCAAGCGGTTCGCCATGCTCAAGAAGGGGATGGTCCTGGTCACGGGCCCGACCGGCTCGGGCAAATCGACAACGCTGGCGGCGATGGTGGATTACGCGAACTTGCACCGGAAGGATCACATCATCACCGTCGAGGATCCCATCGAGTTCGTGCACCGCAGCCAGCAGTGCCTGGTCAACCACCGCGAAGTCGGCGTTCACACCAAGTCCTTCGCGTCCGCTCTCCGGGGCGCTTTGCGGGAAGATCCGGACATCATCCTCGTGGGAGAGATGCGCGACCTGGAGACGATCGAACTCGCGCTCACGGCGTCGGCCACCGGCCACCTCGTCTTTGGAACGCTGCACACTTCCAGCGCTCCGAAAACCATCGACCGAATCATCGACGTGTTTCCCACGAACCAGCAAAACCAGATTCGCGCTTCCCTTGCGGAATCGCTCAAGGGTGTCGTGGCGCAGAATCTTTTCAAACGGGTGGATAAGCCGGGACGCTGCGCCGCGCTGGAAATCCTGGTTTGCGACAATCCGATCGCCAACTTGATCCGCGAGGCCAAGACCCACCAGATCCCGGGAATGATGCAGGTCGGAAAGAAAAAGGGGAACCAGCCTTTGGACGACGCCATCATGGATCATCTGCGCGCGGTGCGCATAACGCCCGAAGAAGCTTACGAGAAGTGCACGGACAAAAAGAAATTCCGCCCGATGCTCA
>Ga0302324_100030564_pt1 | contig 10177 bp, 8 predicted proteins | sample Palsa_T0_1_FD_201949 | JGI IMG/M metagenome (GOLD analysis project Ga0302324, IMG submission 201949) | Peat permafrost microbial communities from Stordalen Mire near Abisko, Sweden - Palsa_T0_1 | ecosystem: Environmental > Terrestrial > Soil > Palsa > Peat permafrost | place: Sweden: Abisko... | reverse complement strand
GCTGCGGCGCGGCGAGGACTACTCCATCCTCGGCACCTCAGGACCGGCGTTCAGCTACCACCCGGACAAGCTGTCGATGGAACGGACGGAGGACTCCGCCTTCGGACCCGTCGATCGCATCGGGCAGCTGACCATGCGGAACCTGGACATCGCCGACTCCCGGGCCAAGCTCGAGCAGTACGCCGGGCTGGGGATGGTCGGCAGCGGTCAGCCGATGCTGATCGGTGCCGCGCAAGCGGCCTCGACCGGCCTGATCGGCGCGATGTCGGAGGGCGGCGCCGAAGCGATCGCCTCCCGCGGGAAAGCGCCGCACGACGACCTGCTCGACCGCGCCGCCATCGAGTCCGGCACCGACTGACCGGCGTCAGCGGCGGCGCTGCCCCAGGCTGCGCTTGATCAACCTGATGAGCCTCCGGATCAGGTAAATCATCAATGCCACCTTTCCTCCGGTGTCTCATTTATAGGTGCCAGGATATTCGCGTCCGGACACTGATCGGGGACCGTGCAGCGCCGCGGCTAGATCATCGAGGTGCCGGGCGACCGGGCCGAGCATGAGCAGGCCGCTGCCCGCGCCCGCCAGTTCCCCTGCGGCCGGGGCGAGAGCAGCATGGGCGCGGTCCATTACCTCGCGGTCACCGACGGCAATCGCCGCCCGGGCGGTCAGGCACCACAAAGCCTCGAGCAGCAGGTCACCGGGCGGGTCGGGGACCTGGCGCAGTGCCAGCGCGGCCTCGGCGCGGCGGCCCCGGGCCAGCAGCACCAGCGGCCAGGTCCAGGGGCGGTAGGGACCCCAGTCGATCTGCTCAGTGATCAGCGCAGGCTCGATGGGCAGCGCAGGCTCGATGGGCAGCGCAGGCTCGATGGGCAGCGCAGGCTCGATGGGCAGCGCAGGCTCGATGGGCAGCGCGTGCTTCACGCGCAGGCAGAGCAAGGCGAGAGGCAGCAGGCCGCGCTCCAGGCCTGGCATGCCGGACCCGTCCAACTGGGCCGCGGCGGCGCGGTAGGCCTTGTCCATTTCCGGCAGCGGCGCCTGCCGCGTCGCGGCGAGCCGCAGCACCCGGTACCACCGGGTGAACACGCCGGCCAGCGGGATCTCGTGGCGTTCGGCCAGCCGGTCGGCGGCATCGGCATGCTGGTCAGCCTGGGGAAAGTCCGCGAGCGCGCTGCGGGCCTGGATGCGGACGAGATGGCCGAGTATCTCGTAGGTGACCAGGCCGTTCCGCTCAGCCAGGGCGATCAGCTCGACGCCGATCTTGTCGCGGTGCGGGGCCAGCCCGGCACGCCGGAAACCTTGGATGAACACGCCGTTGAGCGCGAAGGCCAGCAGCGCGGGGTCAGCCAGCCGCCGCCCGATCTCCTCGGCCTGTCGCGCGGCCACTAGGGCGCGCGCTGAACCGGTGCCGCGCGATTCCACCGCGATTGTGGCCAGCAGCCGGGCCCGCGTCGCCTCGGACGTTCCTGGCGGCAGGCCGGCCAGGGCGCGTTCGGCGGCCGCCGCGATCCGCGCCGCCTGCTGCGGGTCATCGGAGCGGGTCCAGATGGCCGGGACGTCGTAGCTGCCGATCACGCGGGCGGTCAACTCGGGGTTGCCGAGTTGCTGCGCTGCCTCGATGACCGCCTCGCGGTGCTGGCGGACGGCCGCCAGGCCGCCGCCGCCGGTGATCGCGAGACTCCGCAGCAGGCCCACCGTCGACTGCAGCCGGGCATGGGATCCCGCTGCCACGGCCCGGTCGTAGGCCTCGGTCACGTCCGTCCAGACCGTCGCGGTGGCCGGCCCCGGACTCGATGCCGGTTCGAGGTGGCCGGCCTGACGTTCGAGGTGGCCGGCCTGACGGAGGATATCGGTCTCCAGGCGGCGCAGTTCCGGGCCAGGATCCACGCCCAGTTCCTTGGCCAGGAGTCCTCGTGCCCGGCGCAGGACCGAGAGGGCGTCCGCCTGGCGGCCGGTGCGGTACAGCGCGAGGGCCAGCAGCCGCCAGCCTTCCTCGCGCCATGGCTGCTCGGCGACGTAGGCATCCAGGTCAGGTACCGCCTCAGCGGCCAGGCCGAGCGCCAGCCGGGCTCCGGCGCGGCGTTCAAGGGCCTGCAGCCGCAGTTCGGCGAGGCGCGAGCGCTCGGCATGAGCCCAGGACTCGTCGGCGAAGTCAGCGTAGGCGGGCCCGCGCCACCAGTCCAGGGCCTCCCCCAGCCTGGTGAGCGCGTCCTGCGGGAGCGCGGTGGCCGCGTCGGCCACCGCCTGCTCGAAGCGCCAGGCATCCACCGCCTCCGGCGCGGCGCGCAGGGCGTAGCCGGGTCCCTCGGTGACCAGCAGCCCGGCCGGGGTGCGGGGCGGGCGTTCCGGCTCCAGCGCCCGCCGCAGCGCGCCGACGAACGTCCGCACCGCGCTGACCGCGCCGGCCGGCGGGTCGTCCCACAGATCCTGGACAAGGGTGCCGGTCGGCACGACGCGGCGGCGGGCCACGATCAGCCGGGCCAGGACCGCGCGGTGCCGCGGCCCCTTCAGCGCGATAGCCGAGCCGGTGTCGTCCCAGGCCGTTACCGGTCCCAGGACCCCGAACCCGACCCGCACCGGCGACCGCCTCCTGCCTGGACATCACCCGCTGCCACGGTAGCGCTGACCGGATGCTCATCGGCGCCCGGCAAGCTGGGACGCACCTGGTCATCTACCGAAAGGGACCCGATCATGATGCCTGTCCTGCCCGGCTTCGGCTACCAGCGCGTCCCGGTCGCCGATGGCGTGTCGCTCAATGTGGCCGTGGCCGGCTCGGGCCGCCCGGTCGTGCTGCTGCACGGCTTCCCGCAGACGCACCTGATGTGGCGGCACGTCGCCGCTGACCTGGTCGCCGACCACACCGTGATCTGTCCTGACCTGCGCGGCTACGGCGCCAGCGACAAGCCGGCCGAGACGGATGACATTACCTACGCCAAGCGGACCATGGCCGCCGATATCGTGGCGCTGGCCAGCGCGCTCGGGCACGAGCGGTTCGCGCTGGCCGGCCACGACCGGGGTGCCCTGGTCGCCTTCCGCGCGGGCCTTGATCACCCGGCGGCGATTACCCAGCTGGCCTGCCTGGACGTGCTGCCGACGCTGGACATGTGGGACGCGATGCACGGGGTCACCGCGGCTGTCGGCTTTCACCTGTTCCTGATGGCGCAGCCGCCGGGCCTGCCCGAGCAGATGATCGCCGCCAGCGCGGACGCCTTCTTCGGCCACTTCCTCGACACCTGGGCCGGTGACCCGCAGGCTATCCCGGCTGACATCCGCACCGCCTACCTGGCCGCCTGCCGCGCCGCCGTCCCCTCGATCGTCGCCGACTACCGCGCCTCCGCCGGCATCGACCTGGCTCACGACCGGGCTGACCGGGACGCCGGGAGCCAGCTCCGGATGCCGGTGACGGTGCTGCAGCAGGACTGGGGCGCCGCGCTCGGCTTCGACGCCGCCGCCCTGTGGGAAACCTGGGCGCCTGACCTGCGGCACAGCATCGTCAGCCACGGCCACTTCATGGCCGAGGAAGCCCCAGCCGACATCGCCAAGGAGGTGCGGGACCTGCTACGCCGACCGGCCAACCGCTTCAGTCAAGCCGGGCTGTGAGATACACAGATGATCAGGGCCGATATTTTGTTTATCGCCAGTGACGCCGCGCGGTAAAGGTACTTGACTGTGACCATGAGCACCGGCGTGTGGGGACCAGGCAGACGAACTGCCGCGGTCAGCGTCACCTTTGACCACCTTGGCGAGGCCTCTGAGCTCCAGGCCGGTGAACTGCCTGCCGATGCGGAAATCGGCGACCACCATAGCGTTGTCACCGACCTGCCGAGAGTGCTCGGGATGCTGGCCGAGCGTTCCGTCCGCACGACGTTCTATGTCGAGGCGTGGAACTGCGAGCACTACCCGGAGGCGCTGCACTCGATCGTCGAGGCAGGCCACACGCTGGGCTGGCACGCCTGGTGGAATGAACCTATCTACCGGACGACGCCTGGTGAACTCACCGCAATCATGGCCAAAAGCCTGGCCGCGTTTGATGCGGTCGGCTTGCGTCTTGTCGGCGCGCGTCCCCCCGGAGGCCTGCTCGGACCGCACAACCTAAAGGTCTTCCAGGACGGCGGCTTTGAATTCCTCTCCCTGGCCGGAGCCGCATACGGGCTGAAGGACGGGACGCCGATGCTGCCATACGCATGGCAGAACATCGACGGCTGCTACTACCTCGCGCAGTTCTCGGGTCTGCGGGTTCCGCCGGGAGACTGGCCGGTCGGGAGCCGGGGACTGCTCAAAGCCCATACCGCCTACGTCGAGCGCACCGTAGCGGCGGGCGGTTTTACCTCCTTCATCTTTCACGTGCCGTGGACGGACACCTCAGAACGCGTGCAGGTGATCGGTGAACTGATCGACCAGCTGACGGCCGACCAACGGATCTGGTTCGCACCCTCGGAACAGATCGCGGACTGGATCCGGCAGCATCCAGAGGACTTCCCCCAGGTCGAGCACACGGACGAACCGCCAGCCTGGTGAGGCCGCCTAGCGCAGAGCCTGGTCAACGCCCGGCGCCGCGGTGACGCAGCCCGTTCATGAGGAGGGCAAGCAGGCGGTCGGCTTGAGCTGAGCTGTCCAGCGCGTCCTGGGCGGCCCAGGCCATAGCGCCGACCATCTTCAGCACATCGGCTTCGTCCGCACCGGCGACGACCACGCCTGCCTGCCGCGCCCGCGCCAGCAGCGCAGCCCCCACCTCGAACAGTTCCGCATGCCAGGTCGATACCAGGCCGTTCTCGCGGTCGAGCGCCGAGTTCATCACCGCGGCCGACAGACCTCGGTACGTCAGGGCGTGCATGAGCGCGGCACGCAACCACGTGGACAATGCGCCGAATTCGTCTTCGGCCGTCAGCAGCCCGCGGCCAAGGCCGACCAGGTCGGCTATCTGCCCGGCCAGCACCGCCTCAATGAGATCCAGCCGGGTGGGGAAATGCCGGTAGAGCGTCCCGCTGGCCACCCCGGCCCGCCGGGCGATCTCGTCCAGCGAGGCATTCACACCAGACTCGGCGAACGCAATTCGCGCCTGCTCGATCAGCTGTTCGCAGTTACGTCGGGCGTCTGCCCGCATCGCACGCCCGGCATGCGACCGCGAATCGTGAGCTGCCAGCTCAATCACCACGCCCTTGCTAACCGGGGACATAGTCCGCTACCGTTTCCACCTAACCGGACTATGCCTCACTTTACTGCCTTGACCCACCCGGAGCATGGAGGGGCCGCCCCGATGGCGCTGTCGGACCAAGATCGAATCGACATCAACGACCTGATCAATCTCCACGGCCACCTGACGGACGCCGGCGAGCTAGACCACCTGACTGAGCTCTTCACCTCAGATGTCACCTATGACCTGGACGACTTCGGCCTCGGCTCATTGCACGGGACCGCAGCCATGCATGAGGCCGCGCTGGCATTGGGCGACGCCAACCCGGTCGGTCATCACGTCACCAACATCGTGATCACCGCGATCGACGATCGCTCGGCGCGGGTCCAATCCAAGGGCATCGGCGTCAGGGCCGACGGAACGGCCGGCAGTGTCAGCTACGACGACATCGTCACGCGCCAGCCCGACGGCTGGAAGATCAGCTACCGCAAGGTGACGGCCAGGCGAGCGGCACTCGGCGAGAAGGAAGCAGGTGCGCGCCAGGTTCTGGAGCGTCTCCGCCAAGCCGCTGTCAGCCAGTCCGCCGATGAGATGAGCCGCGTGTACGCAGTCGACGCGGTCCATGAGTTCCCGTTCACGGCCCCGGGCGTGCCGTCCCGGCTCGAGGGCCGGGACGAAATCGTGAGCTGGATAGCCGCCGGGTGGAAGGCCTATCCGCTGAAGTATGAGCGTTACCGCACGCTCGCCATCTACGACACCAGCGATCCGGGCACGATCATCGTCGAGCAGGAAGCTCTCGGGTCCAGCGCATCCAGCGGCGAGTTCGCGCTTCCGAACATCGTGGTGCTCACTGTGCGCCACGGGCAGATCGCCCGTCTGCGCGACTACGCCAACATCGCGGCAGCCGCAGCCGTCATGGGACGACAGGTAAACGCGGCTACCCCGGACAGCTGACCCAGATCGGCCGCACGCAGCCCGCGACCAGGATCGTGGGCATCTGCACCCCCGCGGAGGGGTGTAAATGCCCACGGTAATCCGGCAGTGTGACGGGCGGGGTCGGGAGGAATTCTGGGGTCTCTGGGACGAACGTCGGAGCCGGGGTCTGGGCTTGGGCGCTGGCAACTGGGGCTGTGCGATGCTCTTGGAGTGCAGCAGGCACCAGGCAACCAGGGCACGACCAGCGACTCGCGGGCGCGCCCGGCGAGGATCCGTGACGTGGCGCGGCTGGCCGGCGTCTCGCACCAGACGGTGTCCCGCGTCCTGAACGGGCATCCGAGCATCCGGGACACCACCAAGTCCCGGGTGCTCGCGGCGATGGACGAGCTGCAGTTCCGGCCCAGCCGGGCGGCCCGGATGCTCTCGACGCAGCGCTCAGACACGATCGGCGTGCTGGCCGCCGCGGTCGGGCCGCACTACGGGCCGGCCAGGAGCGTGAGCGCGGTCGAGGACGCGGCGCGCGAGCGCGGCTACTACGCCACCGTCGCCCACCTGGTCTCGGTCGCGCCGGATGCCATCTCGGCGGCCGTCGAGGACCTGCTGGGGCAAGACGTCGAGGGCATCGTCATCGTGGCCCCGCGGACCTCGGTGCTCACCAGGCTGGCGGCACTGTCGATGAACGTGCCGATCGTCGCCGCTCAGGGCAAGCAGAGCGAAGCGGGCGCCATCCCCGTCGCATCGGTCGACCAGCAGGCGGGCGTGCGGATGATGATGAGGTACCTCCTGGAGCAGGGGCACCAGCGCATCCTGCACCTGGCCGGCCCCCCGGACTGGAACGACGCGCAGTCCAGGCTGGGCGCGTACGAATCGGAGATGCGGGCGGCGGGACTCGCGCCGCTGCCCCCGGTCTTCGGCGACTGGACCTCCGACTCCGGCTTCGAGGCAGGCCGGGCGGTTATCCGCGATGCCGGGCGCGCGACGGAGCTGCCGTTCAGCGCGGTCTTCGCCGCCAACGACCAGATGGCGCTCGGGCTCATTCACGCCTTGCGCGAGGCCGGCCTGGACATTCCGCGCGACGTCAGCGTGGCCGGATTCGACGACATCCCGGAGTCAGCGCACTTCTGGCCGCCGCTGACGACGGTGCGGCAGGACTTCGCCGTGCTCGGCACCCGCTGCGTGGCGATGCTCATCGACTTGATCGGAGAGTCCGGCCGGCCCCGGCAGCTGCGCGGCGGAGCTACCGCCGCGCCGGCCGTGGAACCGAGGCTGATCGTTCGTGACTCGGTCGCGCGGCGGTACGATGACCTAACTTTGTGATCGGTCACATAGTTAGGAGTTCCTCTCGTGATTGACTCACACAGCCTTCCCGCCGACATCACCGCCGAGGTCAGGCGACTGCGCGCGGAGGTGGCCCGGCTGCACGCCGAGCTGGTCCGCTACGGGCTCGTGGTGTGGACCGCGGGCAACGTCTCCGGCCGGGTCCCTGGTGCCGACCTGTTCGTCATCAAGCCCAGCGGCGTCGACTACGACGAGCTGACTCCGGACAACATGATCCTGTGCGACCTGGATGGCGACGTGATCCCGGGCACCGGGGGGGCCGGGCTGTCTCCCTCCAGCGACACCGCAGCCCACGCCTACGTCTACCGCCACATGCCCGAGGTCGGCGGCGTGGTGCACACCCACTCCACCTACGCCACCGCGTGGGCGGCCCGGGCGGAGCCGGTCCCGTGCGTGATCACGGGCATGGCGGACGAGTTCGGCGGCGAGATACCCATCGGCCCGTTCGCGATCATCGGGGACGACTCGATCGGCCGCGGCATCGTGGCGACCTTGTCGGGCCACCGGTCCCGCGCCGTGCTGATGCAGAACCACGGCCCCTTCGCCATCGGCAAGGACGCGCGCGACGCGGTCAAGGCCGCCGTCATGGCAGAGGACGTCGCCCGTACCGTGCACATCGCTCGGCAGGGCGGTGAGCTCGTGCCCATCGCCGCCGACGCGATCGACGCGCTCTTCGCCCGCTACCAGAACGTCTACGGACAGCATTCCGAAGGAGCGCAGCGCTGATGCCCGCACCGGCCGCCCAGGACGAGGCCGAGGTCTGGTTCCTGACGGGAAGTCAGCACCTGTACGGCGCGGAAACGCTCCGCCAGGTGGCGGAGCAGTCGCGCGTTATCGCCGGCACGCTCGACGACGCCCAGGCCGTTCGGGTCAAGGTCGTGTGGCAGCCGGTGCTGACCGACCACGACGCGATCCGCCGGGCCATGCTGGCAGCGAACGCCGACGACCGGGTGGTCGGCCTCATCGCGTGGATGCATACGTTCAGCCCGGCGAAGATGTGGATCGCGGGGCTGTCGGCCCTGGACAAGCCGCTGCTGCACCTGCACACGCAGGCCAATGTCGCGCTGCCGTGGGCGACGATCGACTTCGACTTCATGAACCTGAACCAGGCCGCGCACGGCGACCGGGAGTTCGGCTACATCTTGACCAGGCTGTCCGTGCCGCGCAAGACCGTCGCGGGGCACGTCACCGATCCGCGGGTCGTCGGGCAGGTCGCGACATGGACGCGGGCCGCGTCCGGCTGGGCGGCGACGCGGTCGCTGCAGCTGGCGCGGTTCGGCGACAACATGCGGTACGTGGCGGTCACCGAAGGCGACAAGACCGAGGCCGAAGCCATCTTCGGCGTCCAGGTCAACACGTGGGGCGTCAACGACCTGGTCGCGGCGGTGGACGCCGCCGCCCCAGCGGACGTCGACGCGCTGGTGGCCGAGTACGAGGACAGCTACGACGTCGCGGCCGAGCTGCGGCGCGGCGCCGAACGCCACCAGTCACTGCGCGACGGCGCCGCGATCGAGCTCGGGATGCGGTCCTTCCTGGCCGCCGGCGGTTTCGGGGCCTTCACCACCAACTTCGAGGATCTCGGCGGCCTCAAGCAGCTGCCGGGCCTGGCCGTGCAGCGGCTGATGGCGGACGGCTACGGCTTCGGCGCCGAAGGAGACTGGAAGACCGCGGTGCTGGTTCGGGCGGCCAAGGTGATGGGCGCCGGCCTGCCCGGCGGGGCCTCGCTGATGGAGGACTACACCTATGACCTGACGCCGGGCCGCGAAGCCATCCTCGGCGCGCACATGCTCGAGGTGTGCCCCTCGCTGACCGCAGCCAGGCCGCGGCTGGAGATCCATCCGCTGTCCATCGGCGGCCGCCAGGACCCGGTCCGCCTCGTCTTCAGCGCGGACCCCGGGCCGGGCGTGGTGATCGCGCTGTCCGACATGCGTGACCGCTTCCGGCTCGTCGCCAACGTCGTCGAGGTGATCCCGCCTGCCGAGCCGCTCCCCCGGCTGCCGGTGGGCCGTGCGGTGTGGCGGCCGGCACCGGACTTCGCGACGTCCGTGACGTCCTGGCTGCAGGCGGGCGCGGCGCACCACACGTGCATGTCCACCGCGGTCGGCATCGAGGCGTGGGAGGACTACGCGCGGATGGCCGGCACCGAACTGCTGGTCATCGACGAGGCGACGACGGCGCGGGAGTTCGAGAACCGGGTTCGCGCGAACGCCGCGTACTACCGGCTCGCCCGGGGTATCTGACCGGCTAGATGCCGCGCTCGACGGGGACAAGGCCCCGGTCGGCGGCCTTGACCAGAGCGGCGTGATCTGCCTCGGTCTGGTCCGCGTACAGCCTGGCGAACCGGGCCAGGGCGATGTCCAGACGGTCGGACGTGCCGGCGTAACCGACGATCATCGACGCCCCGCTGGTGCGGGCGTGCCCCTTGGCCAGCAGGTGCCCGACGACCGCGGCGTAGTCCGCCAGGGCCGCGGCGTCGATGGAGTCCAGGGCTACGCTCCCCTTCATGTTCCGGAACTGGCGCACGTAGTACTGATGCCCGCTGACGGTGGTCCAGCCCAGCAGCGGGTCACTGACCGTCTGCAGCGCCTGCTGGTACTCCACGACCCGCTGGCCCTGGTGCGCGTGCCATGCGGACTCGCCGTGCACGTGCCGGGCCAGGACTGACCGCCGTGCCTGCTTCAGCTGCAGGAACACGACGTCATCAGGGCTGCTGCCTTCGAGCAGCGCGACGTAGGCGCGCAGCCCGACGCTGCCGACGCCGACCACCTTGTGGGCGA
>Ga0302324_100030563_pt1 | contig 10177 bp, 13 predicted proteins | sample Palsa_T0_1_FD_201949 | JGI IMG/M metagenome (GOLD analysis project Ga0302324, IMG submission 201949) | Peat permafrost microbial communities from Stordalen Mire near Abisko, Sweden - Palsa_T0_1 | ecosystem: Environmental > Terrestrial > Soil > Palsa > Peat permafrost | place: Sweden: Abisko... | reverse complement strand
TTGTGACGCAGCCCCAGCCGTGCCGCTGACGCCGCCGCGACCGCCACTCCCTGCTCATCGACGGCCAGGACGGCGTCGAGCGGTGTCCGCCGATGGAGAGACACGATGGCCTCCACGGCGGCGTCAGCGGCATCGAGTGGCACGAGTACGGCCCGGTCGCCCATGAACCCGGCCAAGGCCTGGAGGTGCTCGGAACCCACTACGACGTCGACACCCAGACGAGCGGCCGCGGCCAGGAAGTCCGCGGCTCGGTAGGTCCCAGTTGGCAGGAGCAGGAGGATACGGGGCACAGCCCTAGGATGGTACCGAGCAACGAAGGTTGAGGCGAAGGCAATATGACCGAGATCGGGACCAACGGCGTGCCCGTCCTGCGAGTGACCGACGCCGCTCTGGCCATGGTGCTCGAGGTGCGCGCCAGCGAGGGAGGCGAGGAGTCACTCGCCCTCTGGCTCGAGATCAGCGGTTCGAGCGGGGACGCTTACACCTACGACATGTATTTCCAGACGGCCGCCGACGCCCAGCCCGAGGATTGGTCCGCTGAGCCAAACGGACTGGCACTCGTGGTCCCCAGTGAAAGCATCGAAAAGATGCGCGGGGCCGTCCTCGACGTCGGTGAGGGCGGGATGGTCATCGAGAACCCCAACCATCCTCCGGCACCGGCCGCCGCCAGCCCGCCGATGGCGGGTCCCCCGGCCGACCTCAGCGGGGATGTGGCCCAGCGCATCCTCCAGGTCCTCGAACAACAGATCAACCCGAGCATTGCGGCTCACGGCGGCCGGGCCGACCTCGTGGCGGTCGAGGATGAGGCCGCCTACCTCCGTTTGAGCGGAGGCTGCGCCGGGTGTGGGATGGCCACGGTGACCTTGAGTCAGGGGATCGAAGTGGCCATACGCGAATCGGTTCCTGAGATCATTCGGGTGGTCGACGTCACCGATCACGCGGCGGGAACCAACCCGTACTACGAGGCAGCCAAGAAGTAGGTTCTATGCGCCGACGAAACGGCGAGCATCCTGCGCCGCATACGACGCGACAATCGCATCGGTTGAAGCGGTTGCTTGGATCCGACCGATCAAGGCCTCAAGGCGGCTGGCTGGAATGGCGCATGTCATCTCCGCGCTCGGCATCGCGGTACGAGTACGGCTCAGCATGCAACCAACGCTGACCGCCACTTCCCCCTGCTGTTTGGCTACCGCCACAATGTGGCACTGCGGTTTGCCCTCGATTCGCAGGCCTGGCAGGGCGTCGGCGAGCACCATGAGCTGTTTGGCGTTGATGCGGATCAGCACCACGTCCGGATCGACTGGCGTTTCCGCCAGCGGGCCATAGACCACGAAATCAGGGCGGTCTGCCACAACGGGGATACCGGGGATCATGTCCATCGTCACCCATCCCGACTCCAGCAGGGCAGCCACATCGGTGCGGCCAGCCACCTCGTCAAGGGTGGCGAAGCCGTGGGTCAGACTGCCCACGCTGCAGTTGCCGTGGTCCGCGGCAACCGTGGTGAAAGTCCGGTCTACTGCCTTGGTCCAAAACACGCACCCCGCCGGAACCCGACCGGTGCGGCCGTCCGGGGTGGGTTCGGGCATGGGGGCATCGAACGGCCCGACACCGGCGGGGGCCGATGCTGAGAACGTGATGGCGATCGGTGACGTCCGGAGGTCCAGCGCGGCGGTGAGAGCGGCGGAGGCGTCGGACCAACGCGGGAGAAGGGACATGGGTGCCAGTCTTGCCGGGCCTGTAGCACGGGGCAACATGCCCCCCCTGAAGTGCCCGAAAGCTCGGTTCGGTGATCGACAAGCGTGTGCCCGCGTGGGGGCGCGACCACTACAAGGGGTCATATCTCGACCGGTATCTCGGCCAGCGAGGGGGGCCACACCAGTCGCTTGCCCCCTTGGTGCCACTGCACCACGAGCACCGCGTGTTCGGCCTGGAGCCCGTCGGGGCCGAGCCCAAAGCGGCCGAAAAATGTGGTGCAGCGCAGCCTGAGGGCGGCCGCATGGAGGGCGGCGTCCTCGACCGTTCCCGCCTCTTGGACACAACGGAGGGCGATGAGTGCCGCCGCGTAGGCCTGGGCAGTCGGATAATCGATGTGCCCGAGGTTAGGCCCGACTTCGAGCAACGGCGATATCCGGGCCCGTAGCGAACGCACAACGTCGGAAGGGCGGATCCCCACGTCAGGATGAAACCGAGCCCCCTCTTCCCATTGGGACGGGGCCAGCACGCCCTCAGCCCGGACCTCGGCAGCGAAGGCGCCCAGCCCCGCGGCGACCGCTGCCAGGACCGGGGGCCGTCGGCGCAGCCGGCGGATGAACGCCACGTCGTCGGCGAACGAGCCCGCCGCCAAGAGAATTTCCACGTCCGGCTGGTCAGAAATCTCGTCGTGGGCGGCCACCGTCACCTCCATGCCAAGGCGCCCGGCGGCGATCACCACACCATTGGCTACCGAGTTCCCGAACGCGCCTCCGCCAGCAGCGACGAGTACACGGGCGCCAGGCATCTGGGCCACAACTGCATCGAGCACGGGAGCGAAATAGCGGCTCGCCGGAGCTGGTACCGAGACCACCCCAGGAAGCCGTTGCGCCTCGTCTGCGCTGCCACCATGGTTCCACAGCACCCGGCTTCGTTCCGCCGTCCACCGGGCAGCCTCGACCACGAGATCGCTGCCGTAGGGTCCGATGACCAGGTCGGCACGCGCCAGCACGTCGAGGGCATGGCGTACGCCTGCCCGCGTGCCACCGTCGTCGAACATCACGACCTCGGGCATGAGCGTCCGCCCGCCCACCCGCACTCCCCCGCGATGGGACACATCCTCGACAGCCTGTTGGAGCCCGGCCGCCGCCAGCCGCCCCAGATGGCTGTACCGGCCGGTGAGCGACATTGGCGCCGCCAGGACCAAGGAACCGTCCGACACTACGACCGGCCGGCCAAGTCCTTCAGCCGGGACCGACTTCCCGCCCAGGGTGGTCAGCCGGAACATTGGCGAAACGTCAGCCATCGCTGCTCCTTACCCCGGCCGGCCGCATCATAGGCGCCCACGTCGGCGGAGTCCCCGATCTATATGAGGAGGCCGTCCGGGGACACCCCGCCGCTCCCGCCGCGATGCGCCCACCCGGAGGTGGGCGAGTCATGAGTTATGGATCGCGCGACCGGCGCGAATTCGGGGCCGACGTCGCACACCGCGGTAGTCCGCGGTGAAACCCTCAGACGTCGTCGCCGTTGCCACGGCGGCCGTGCTTCCAGTAGCCGCGCACCGAGGCTTGGGAGCGGGACAGCCCCCGGTCCTCAAAGAGGTGGCGGCGGATGCGTTGCATCGCCGCGGCCTCTCCCGCCACCCACACCCGGATGCCGGGGTCGAGGTCGGCGCAGCGGACAGCGGCGAAGAGCGTGTCGCCGGAAGACGCGTGGGGCGGTAGATCACACCACTCGGCGGTGAGGCGTGGATGATCGGGCAGCGCGACCTGGGCGTCAGGGTGGGCGACCTCGATGTGCACCTGCACCGGCCTCTGAGCGGGCAGGGCCTGGAGAATTTGGCTGATGGCAGGGTTGGCGGTCTCGTCGCCGACCAGGAGGAAGGCGGGCGCATCGCGATCGATGGCGTAGCCGCGGCCAGGACCCGAGATCGCCGCCGGGTCGCCGCCCGTCCGGCAGGAGGAACTCGTTGCCGTTCCAGTCGGGACGACGAGCTCTTGGGTTTCGGGCCATGGCAGCAGTAGCCGCACGCTCGCCGCCGGATGCTCGACGCTCAGACTCTCGAGGTCGGGGCCGCCGAACGTGATCCGGACCAGGCGGGGGCTCACGTAGCCGACTCGGCGAACCCACATCTGTCGAAACCGCGGTGGTTCACGCCGGGTGCGCTCCGAGTGAGGACCTACCTATCGCGTCCGGTGAAGCGGTACACCTGCACGGCGAGATACCCGGCTATGACCACGACGACGATCGGCATGACCGAGTGCCGAAGCAAGCCCACAGCCACCCAGGCCGTCAGATAGATCGCGCCAGCAGCGACGATGAACGTTACGAGTGTCGGCCCCACCCGTCGCTTTAGTGGTCCTCGGCGGGCCGATTCGATGTTCGACATGGCGACCACCTCCGAGGTTCAGCGTACGCCTCCAATATCGGTGGTTGGCTTCATTGCCCCACTTGGTTGAAAGAAGGCAAATCCTGTACAGCGACATTCTTTGTCCAACGAGTCTCCTCTCGCAGTGCCTCTCGCCCACGTCGGATGATGTCGGATCACGCCGTATTCGACACCCCGACCTGCGGCTTTTCGATCTCACCTCGGCCGACCGCTGGGTTTGGGGCTTCGAGCTTGTGCAGCCCCAGGTACACGACGGCGGCCACTACGAAGCCGACATAGAAGGAGAGGTCCGCTCCGTCCAACGCCTTGGCCACCGGACCCACGAGCAGTCCGGTGTTCATGAAGGGCACCATGGCGCCGAACCCCACGACCAGGCTTACGAGCGCCGGCCACCCGGTATTGAGGTTCTTCAGATCCATGAGAGCGGAGAGACCTCCATAGGTAGTGGAGCCTTTGCGGTCGTGCCAGTCGACAAGGACGATGGCCAGAAACGGGGCGATCCAATAAGCGCTGAAGAGCAGCATACTTTGGAACTTGCCCGACGTATTGCCTCCGTGGATCCAAAGGATCAGGCAGAAGGCGAGCACGGTCCCAAGTGCGGCGCTCCAGTTGCGTCTCAGCTTCACTCCGGCAGCTTGAAGAGCCAGGGACCCCGAGTAGTCGTTCATGGCATTGCTGGTGATCGCGCCGAAAAAAACGGCGATCAGTGCCAAGGTGCCCAATGCGCCCCCGCCCACGAGCGACTGTACGCCCGCCGCCGTTTGGTTGCTGAGCACTCTCGCCCCAGCCAAGCCAATCGCATAGGTCCAGATGTACGAGGCGCACAGACCGCCTAGGGTCCAGAGGAAGACCGGTGATGACGGGGTGTCCTTCTCCTGGTAGCGGCTGTAGTCCGCGGCGTAGCTGGCCCAACTGAAGGCACCGCTGAACGCGATCGTCGTCATCAAGATGAACGCGCCCACCGCCGCTCCGCCGTGGACCGTGTTATGCAGGGGAATGTCGCCGCGTTGGAGGATACGCAGCGACAAGACCACGAAGAGGACGCCCAAGATGGCGCTTCCCCACTTCTCTAGCTGGTGGATGAACTCATAACCCACGAAGCCGATCAGGCCTTCGAGTGAGAGCACAATGAGCACTCCTACTGCGAAGGGGACATGGAACAGCAGCTGGGCCCCTTCGGCACCGAATAACCCAACAAGACCATCCCAGGCGATCGCACTCAGCCACTGCACGGCCGCTGGGAGAGCAATGCTTTTGCCAAAAGGGAGACGAGCGAGCGGTAGCTGCCCCATGCCGGTCTTCGGTCCGAAGGTAGAAAGGAGCGCGACGGGAAGTGCGCCGAGGCACACGCCGATCACAATGGCAATGAAGCCAGGCCAAAATCCCAACCCGAGCGTGAAGGCCAAGGTACCGGTGAAGACACCGGACAGCTCCATATTGGGTGCGAACCACACGGTGAAGTTCCGCCGGGAGGCGCCGTAGCGCTGGTTCTCAGGAATCGGGGCCATTCCATGGCTTTCAACAACGAAGTCGCCGCTGAGTGCGGGCCGAGCACCTTCAAAGACACGGCTCCGTGTAACGCTCTTCAAGAAGTGGGCAGCATCTGGCGAATCGACCACCTTGTCTCCTCCCTTCGCCGGCATTATCCGGAGCAGGTTCAACGGTCGGCGCCCGTAAGGCACCCTCTCAGCCCGGTCCATCCGAGCTCCCGTATGCTCAGTCTCGCGCACCCGATCTACAGAGTGCTCATGATTGACCGGCTGTTGAGCGCCGCTCGCGGAGTTCGCAATGCGACAGCAAAGTGTCGGGGGGCACCCGTATCTCAACCGCTTCGTGTAGCGTTCAGGGATCGCTCTGCGGGCACTCGAAGTCTGAACCGGTTGAGAGGCTTCGGGTGCCAGTAGCCGTTCCTTCTCCGGAACGGGCTATGGGAACGCCAACCGCCTTCTGAAGTAGCACGCCACTGCCCGGACCATCACCGATAGCTGATCCGTGAGCAGGCGAAACTCGCGAGTAAGATGAGACTTTGACGGGCGCGTCGGGCGGACTGCGGCATCTCTCAGCCTTCTGGCGTTTCGTTCAAGCAAAAGACCTCAAGTGCGCAATGGCGGCGTCAAGTGCGATCTCAAGTGGCCGCGTGTTGCGCTCGAGCTCGGCCAAGAGCAAGCCGCCTTGCAGGCTGGCGATGGTGCTGACAGCAAGGGTGGCGGGATCGGCCTCCGACGAAAGTGTTCCCGCGTCGATCATGCCGGCCAGACCGTTGGTCAGCAGCAGCTCCCAGGATGCGAACGCATCGACCAGCTGCTCCCTAGCAGTGTCGTCTAGTTCGGACAGCTCATTGGCGAGTGATCCCAAGGGACATCCGCTCCGACATCCGCGCGCTGCCTGGAGCGCGACGATCCCATTTCGCCAGCACTCGATGTCATCCCAGTTCGAAAGTGAGTCGAGTTGAGGTCGATGAAAGCCGAGGACCTGTTGGCCTTGGCGGTCAATCACGGCATGGACTAGGTCGCTCTTGTCGTCGAAGTAGTGGTAGAGCTGCGACTTGCTGGTTCCGGTCACCTGGCGGACGTCGTCGAGGCTGACGCCCGCCACGCCCCGCTGGTAGATGAGCTCCGACGCGGCGTCGACGATGCGTTGCCGGGTCTGGCGGCCTTTCGCAGTCGCCGGGACGTCTTCGTCGTTGGGTGCGTCTGGCACGGCTCCACATCTTTCACTCATTGGACTTGACAGTCCATTGTGTGCCTGCAACAGTGGACTCTTTAGTCCATTCTAGTCAGAGGAGGGCCCATGCCCACTTCCGGATCCCCTCGGTCCCTCCGCGGCGAGCTCGATGCGATGACCGCGGGCATCCCCGAAGCGATCGGCTCGCGGATCGACGCAGGCGTACACGAGATCGAAGCGTCGGGGATGCCCCCGGACTCAGCATCGGCGACCGCGCGTCGGACTTCACGCTGCCCGACGCGCTGGGAAAGCCGGTCGCTCTCTCGGACCTATTGGTGAAGGGTCCGGTCATCGTGACCTTCTATCGGGGCAAGTGGTGCCCGTACTGCAACATTCAGCTGCGGGCTCTACAGACGGCGCTGCCTAGCTTCACCGAGCTGGGCGCCTCCCTCGTCGCCATCAGCCCTCAGGCTGCCGACCACGGTCTGTCGCTTGTCCAAAAACACGAGTTGGCCTTCCCGGTCCTGAGTGACCTCGACCAGTCCGTGATCCGGGACTACAAAGTCCAGTTCACGTTGACTGGCGATCTCGAGGATCTCCAAGTCAACGTCTTCCAGCACGACCCGGCTCACCAGAACGCCGATCACAGCAGATCCTTGCCCTTGACTGCCACGTACGTCATTGACCGCGGCGGCGTCGTGCGGTACGGGTTCGTGCCGTCTGACTGGCGAGTCCGGGCCGAACCCGCGGACATCGAAGCGGCGCTCCGCTTCCTCTCTGCCAGCAGCTGAATCCAGCTCCGGGCTTGCGGGAGCATTCCTCTAGGAACCAAGAAGCTCTCAATCCGTCAACTACCAATGGGGAGGCCGTCATGGACGCCGTGCGATTCCACTTCGATCCTATTTGCCCCTGGTGCTACTAGACCTCGCGATGGGCAAAGCGCCTCGAGCGGCTGGGCGAAATCCAGCTCGACTGGGGGTTGTTCTCCCTCGAGGTCGTCAACCTCAAAGACGAGTCCGACCCGCACCAGCTGGAAGCCCGCTCGGGCCCGGCTCTGCGGACGGCGACCCTCATTCGGGAGCGCAAAGGTGGCGCAGCGATCGGCCCTTTCTACAGCGCGCTTGGGAAGAGGATCTGGGAGCAGTCGCCGCCCGAGCAGGACATGGCGACTGCTGTGCGGGGCGCACTCGAAGAGGTTGGTTTGGACGTCCAGTGGTGCGACGAGGCGCTTAGGGAGCCGGCGACCTGGGAGGCCGTTCTTGAGGAGCACAATGGACTGATCGAAAGGACGCGAAGCTTCGGGGTACCGACCATCGTTCTTGATGGAGGTAGTGGGCCGGCCATCTTCGGACCGGTGATCAGCGAGCTGCCGACCGATGAAGAGGCGGTGGAGCTGTGGCGACACGTTTCATGGCTGCTGCAACGAGAACTTCTCCGAATTGAAGAGAGACCGCACTAATGCGCCCGACCTGCCCGCGGTGGCCTGGCATCGCGCCCAACGTGACGCAAGCAACGCGAGTTGACGCCCTCAGTAGTATCTCCCCGAGTGACGACGCTACGAGAAAGCAGGAACATGACTGACGGGGCAAGCAGCCTTGAAACCGAGCCGATCATCACGACGCTCGTCGAGGAGTGGGCGGCGCTCCAAGACCTTCTCGACGGTTTGGAGGCAACCGAATGGTCGATGCCGACAGCGCTTCCGGGATGGAGCGTCCACGACGTCGTTGCCCACCTCATTGGCACCGAATCTCGCCTCTCCGACGAGGAAGAGCCCCCCTCTCCGATCGACGTGACCACCCTCGCCCACGTTCGAAACGCCATCGGCGCGGTGAATGAGCACTGGGTTCGTGCATTGCGCCCTGAGACACCCGTGGAGATGCGTTTCCGCTTTCGAGAGGTCACCCGACGGCGGGCCGAGATGCTCATCGCCATGAGTCGAGAGGACTTTGACGCCCCCACGCAGACGCCGGTCGGGCAAGCGCCATATCGCCGATTCATGGAGATCCGGGTCTTCGACTGCTGGCTGCACGAGCAGGATATCCGTCAGGCACTCAAACGACCAGGCCATGAGGTCGGACCATGTGCCGAGATGTCCATCGACGAGGTAGTGCGGGCCCTCGGCTTCATCATCGGAAAACAAGCCGCTGTTCCCGATGGCTCTACCGTCACTTTCAAACTCACTGGCCCCGTATTCCGGACCATTCATGTCGCAGTGAACGGAAGAGCCGAGGTCATCTCCGCGCTTGATAAACCAGCCACCACCACGCTCCATCTTGCGTCGACACTCTTTGTAAGGCTCGCAGGTGGCAGGGCTGACGCCCTGTCAGACCCTGACGCGATCGACGGCGACCTTGATCTGGGCCGCCGAGTCATACAGAACTTCGCATTTACAATCTGACCCAGCACGTCCCGAAAGACTTCGCCACCACCTGGGATCTGGTACCTCACGCCTGTACCGGACATGTCCAAGGCATTGCACGTGGGGCCAGTGATGCGTCCCGCAAGCCGATCGTCCATTGGCACGATGGGCTTCTCGTCACCAATCCCGCGCGACACCGTCGCAGCCAGGAGAAAGTAGGCCCCGGCTGGGACGATGGCGACGGCGTAGGATGAATACGATGAACTCCGAGCCCTCGAATCCGTCGCCAGACGGGCAAGCGATGTCGGCCGCCAGGGCGCAGACCTTGGTTCTGCAGGGGCTGGTGAACCGGATCGTCCGGGGGTTGCTGCGGACGCCGCTGTTGTGCCGGGTCGTGGGCAACCGCCTGATTACCGTGTATGTCGTTGGTCGCAAGTCCGGTCGGCATTACGCCGTGCCGGTCGCCTACACCCGCCACGACGGGATCCTGCTGATCGGTACCTCGTTCGCGTGGGGGCGCAACCTGCGCACCGGCGAGCCGGTGGATATTCGGTTCAAGGGTAAGCGGCGTCCTGCGGATGTTGAAGTCCTCGTCGACGAGAATGGCGTCGCAGAGCACTACACCGTCATGGCGCGTGACAACCACAACTTCGCCAAGTTCAACAAGATCGGCCTTGACCAGGCCGGCAATCCGAGTCTCACAGACCTTCACCTGGCGTGGGACGCAGGCGCCCGAGGTTTCCGATTGACTCCGCGCTGATAAAAGAACCGGCACCGGGAACTCAGCGGTCGAGATATCACCTGATGCGGCGCTCAAGGAATCACTTGCGCCCCCATCGTGCAGACTGCGGGAAACACCGCTTGGCACCTCCGGTGGGTCACTTGCGGATCCCCTTGTGACGATAGATCGGGCGGCGGCCGTAGTTACGGAAAGCGCGTCGGTGACAGTTCCGCTATCGGACGCGACTCCCGATGGTGAGGTTCCTACCTCGTCGTTGACCGTTAAGTCTCGTCGAGGCTATGGGCGATCCAACCGGGCGAATCGATACGCACCGTCGAAACACCGACCAGCGTGG
>Ga0302324_100030562_pt1 | contig 10178 bp, 6 predicted proteins | sample Palsa_T0_1_FD_201949 | JGI IMG/M metagenome (GOLD analysis project Ga0302324, IMG submission 201949) | Peat permafrost microbial communities from Stordalen Mire near Abisko, Sweden - Palsa_T0_1 | ecosystem: Environmental > Terrestrial > Soil > Palsa > Peat permafrost | place: Sweden: Abisko... | reverse complement strand
GTTCGCCGCTGGCTGAGAGGCCCATTAATTATGGCTCAATCTGATCATAGCGGCCGGAAAAGTGCCGGTTGTGTCAGCTGCGAACCGTCCACCACCTTAGTAGCCTCACTTCCCGCGAATCGCTGGTCCAGACCCCAGAACGCCACAGGGAATATACGGGTAAATAAGTCAAATTTAGTGCTTCTTCTTGGATGTCGCTTATAGTTACGGAATGAGCTGCACAATTAGGTTGGCGAAATGCAGGCGATAGGGTCGCAAGAACCAAATCCAACACCGGAAATCTCCAGCTCGCTTCGAGCTCTGGCTGCGGTGGCTTCTCGATTGGGGTTAGACGTGAGCGTCGACCAGCTGCGGCGGCGCTTTGCTTTACAACCCGGGGAGCCTGACACGCCGACGCTGATCGCACTGGCACGGGAGCTGGGCCTCGAAGCGGAGGCTTTGCGGCTGACGTTTCAGGAGTTACCGCGGCTCGCCCGGGCATTACCCGCGATATTGCGGGCGAAAGATGGCGGTGCCCTGATACTTGAAGACGCGCGCACGGACCCCGCGAAGGGGACGGTCGCGGTTATCCGGGACCCGAGCGCGACTGACGACGTGGTGCTGGCCATCGATGAGCTGCATCTCGCCGAGGTTTGGGAGGGCGAAGCAATCCTCGTCAAGCGCCGTCATTCAGCGACCGACGAGCAGCAACCCTTCGGCATGGCCTGGCTCATCGGGCAAGTGGTAAGAGAGCGCACTCTATTCAAGCAGATCGCTGCGGCGGCCTTTATCAGCACGGTGTTTGCAATCGCACCCTCCTTTATTTTCATGATCGTGATTGACCGTGTGCTGGTCAATAACTCCATATCCACTCTCAATGTGGTTGCGGGCGCGATCCTGATCATGCTGGCGTTTGAGACGTCACTGGGGTACCTGCGTCGCATCTTGACGCAGGTGGCGACCACGCGGATCGACGGCCGCATAAATTTGTATCTCGTGGAGAAGCTCGTCAAGCTACCGATGGACTATTTCGAGCGCACGCCGACAGGGCGCACCCTCAGCAAGCTCAATCAGATTTGGCAAATTCGTCACTTCCTGGCCGGGCAACTCTTCGGTGCGTTTCTCGATGCCGTGCCGCTCGTCGGACTCGTTCCGGCGATGCTGATTCTCGAATGGCACTTGGCGCTTTTGGCATTCGCGCTGGCGGGCATCATTTTCTTCATTATCATGGCATTTATGAAGCCGTTGGCGCGGCGGTACCACCGGATGGTTATTGCGGAGCAGGCCAAGCACTCACATCTAGTCGAGACGATTTACGGCATTCGGACGGTTAAGTCGTTGGCGTTGGAAGGGCGGCGCCGCCGGGAGTGGGACCATCGCGTGGCTGATTCGGTCGCTGCCCATCACGCCTTCGGGCTCACGTCGAACTATCCGCAGACGCTGACGCTGCCGTTCGAGCGCTTAATTTACTCAGGCTGCATGTGCGTCGGCGCCTATATGATTCTAGCGACGCCGGGCACAATCACTTCGGCAGTTGCGATCATGACTCCGGGTCAATTGGTCGCCTTTGCCATGCTGTCCATGCGACTTGCCATGCCCTTGGTCAGATTCGCGAATTTACAGATGGATCTGGCAGAGGTGCGTGGAGCCGTCCAAGAGGTGGCAAGCGTCTTGAATGTACCCCCGGAGGAGGCTCGCCCCAATGGCCTGCGCCTGCCGATCATGGGCGAGGTATCTTTCAAACAGGTGCGCTTTCGCTACTCACCAAACGCACCGTATGCATTGGAGGACGTTTCCTTCAACGTGCCGGCCGGTACGATGCTCGGCGTTATGGGCCGCAGCGGCTCGGGCAAGACCACCGTGACTCGTCTATTGCAGTGCCTGAACTCAAGCTATGAGGGAATGATCAAGATCGACGGTATGGATCTGCGCGAAATCGACCTTATGCATCTGCGCACGCACATCGGTGTCGTGCCGCAGGAAAATTTCCTGTTCTCGGGCTCCATCCGCGAAAACATCTCTATGGCCAAGCCGAATGCGAGTTTTGCAGACGTCGTGCGGGCGGCGCAGCTCAGTGGCGCCGAGGAATTTATTGAGTGCCTGCCGCGCGGTTACGATACCGAGCTGCAGGAGGGCGCCAGCAATCTGTCCGGCGGCCAGCGCCAGCGCCTGGCACTCGCGCGCGCGCTGCTGATCGACCCGCCGGTGCTGATTCTCGATGAAGCCACCAGCGCGCTCGATGCGGAGAGCGAAGCGATCGTCAGTGCCAATTTGAAGCGCATGGCTAAGGGCCGCACAGTGATCTCCATTTCTCACCGCCTGTCGATGCTGGTGGACTGCGACGCCATACTGGTGCTCGAGCGTGGCAAGGTATACGACATCGGGACACACGAGGAACTCCTGCGGCGGTGCGATATCTACAAGCACATGTGGCATCAGCAGAATCGTCATTTCGATCCGCGCACTGCCGAGAAGTCTGTGGCCGTCTCCCGAGGGGCAGCTCGATGAGCCTCCAGCTCGCCAATCTAAGCAAGTTAGCCAATCCCAGCAAGTTACCTGTTGTGCGTCGCAGAACCGACGTGGTCGGCGACGTCATCGGCGCGTTCGAGTCGGACACCCTCGCGGTGTTCCGGCAAACGGCGCCGGTCAACGAGCATATTATTCTGTACGTCATTTGCTCCATGCTCGTGCTGGCGGTCGTGCTCGCGACCGTCGTCAAGCTCGATCGCGTGGTCACGAGCCAGGCGGGTTTCATCGCCCCAACGAGTGGTTCCTTGTATGTGTCGCCACTCAATCCATCGGTTGTGCGGTCAGTCAATGTGAAGGCGGGCCAAATCGTGAGGAAGGGCCAGCCACTCGCGACGCTGGATCCGACTTTTACGCACGCAGACCTTGTACAGCTGCAGCAACATCTCGATAGTGATCAGGCCGCCGTCAATCGCGAAACGGCTGAACTTGCCGGACGTCCCTACGTATATTCCAATTCGGACACTTATCAGTCGACTCAGGGATTGCTCTGGCTGAAGCGGCAAGCGCAATATCATTCTGACCTTGCCAATCTCGATGGCCAGATCAACAGCGCTGAGGCGCAGATGTCGCAAGCCATGTCCGATGCTCAGAAGTACCAGAAGCGCCTTAAGCTCGCGGCTGATGCCGAAGAGGTGTATCAGCCGCTACTGGACAAGGGCTATGTGTCCAAGCTGCAGGTGATGACATCCACGGACGCTCGAACCGAAATGAGCCGGCTGTTGGCGGATGCAGAGAATCAGATTTCTCAGTATCGGGAGACAGCGGCCTCCCTGAAGGCGCAACGGGAGTCCTATATTCACAAATGGTACTCCGACACATCGACTCAGATGGTACTGGACCGCAACGATCTGGATCTGACGCGAGATAGTCTGATAAAGGCGCAGAAGCTGCAGGATCTGACGAGCCTCGATGCGCCTGCCGACGCGATCGTACTCAAGGTGGGCAAGCTTTCCCCAGGTTCCGTGGCGCCCGGCAGCGGCACGGACGCCATTACCATGGGGACGGACCCATTGTTTACGTTGACGCCGCTCGACGCGCCGGTGGAGGCGGAGCTCGACATCAGCACTTCGGATGTCGGCTTCATCGCAGTCGGCGACCCGGTGCAGGTGAAGCTCGATGCCTATCCCTTCATACGCCACGGCATGGCTAAAGGCGTTGTCAGGAGCATCAGCGAGGGGTCATTCACCGTCGACACCAACAACACGCCCGTCAATCCATATTTTAAAGTCAGAGTGACGATGAAGGACGTACATCTGCGCAACGTTCCGAAGGATTTCAGATTGATTCCCGGAATGACAATCGCTGGCGATATCATGGTCGGAAGCCGCACGATACTATCCTATGTGGTGGAAGGCGCCCTGCGCACGGGGTCGGAGGCAATGCGCGAACCGTAGAAGTACTCAGTCTTGCTGTGGAGTACCAGAGCAGACGACTGCGCACGAATTCATGAGTCTCGCATCGTGATTCCATAAAAGTCTGGATCAGCTTCCCTGCGGCGCTCGGTCATTCGACCTGAGGTCATTTCATTTTTTTCGGGTCCGCTCGCTCCATGATAGATCTCTATATCAGCGCAGGACTGCGCATCCAAAGACTTCCAGCATTAGGGCCTGGCGGACGCGGCAATCGGTACATGTCAAATTCTGCCCCCCGGAGACGCTTATTACTTTCCATCGTGATTGCCGTCTCAATACATGCCGCGACATCGGCGCTGGCAGACTCAACATGTGGGCCAGCGGTTGAGTTGCTCGATTCCAGATCAAACGGCTATAACTATGGCTACGCGCCCGCCATTGTCCGTCAGGGCAAGGACTACCATTTATTTTACTGCAGCCCTGGAGCCCCTGGTATCAGCTGGGACGTAGTGCGCTACTCGTCATCAAGTGACGGGCGCACCTGGACCAAACCGACTGTGGCTCTAAGTGTAACAAGTAAGTATCGAGAGAGAGCGGCTTGCGATCCATCTGTCGTCAGGTACTCCGGACCCGACGATGCAAACCCGTTCTATTATCTGTTTTATACTGGGGCACCGATTAATATTCAAGGGTCCATGTATGTAGCGAGGTCTGAAGACATTGGTGGGCCTTACTTGAAGTTGAACAATGACGGTCGCTGGATTGCGGATGCTCCCAACCCAAAAGTCATTCTTTCACCGCGCCAACCGAAGCCGGAGAATTCAGGATGGTATGGAGCTGGACAACAGTCGGTCCTGGTGAAAGACGGGAAATTATATAGTTGGTATACTGACCAGACTCTATGTACCGTACCCTGCAATCGAATCTTGTTTTCCGCGACGAAAAACCCCGCGACCTGGCCACAGGGTATTCCGACGAACGTTGCGGACGCATCGATTGATGTCAAATACGATGTCCAACGGCGACATTTTGTGATGTTTTCAATCAGGCCAGTACAATCGGGCGGCATTGATCCAGGCGCCGTTGAACTGCGAGTTAGAACCTCAGACGACGGTATCAGTTGGACGGATCCTGTTACATTATGTGCCGCTGGAGTTCTCCCCAGATGGTCGCATAATCCAGGAGTAAGTGCTGATGTCGAGGGGCACCTTATTGGCGACAGTGCTATGGTGAGCTACGGCGCTCCATACGGACTCTCGCCAGAGTACAACTACGATTGCAAGCTTGGCACTCGCCCATATTGCAGAGGATTCTGGGATCTTTACAGCAACCCGATTACTACAGGAGGCAAAGAATGACCCTGGAGGTAATCCGGGCGCACAAATTCCGACAGAAATCCAATAGTACTGATGTCGGATCATCGCTTCGACGATTAGATATTCGACGTGTGTAAGAGGCCTCGTGGAAAGCGCGCTATCAGCGCGCATTGCAGTGGCCACAGGAACCTACGAGCCACCGGTGCTGCTGGCATTCACGGCTGGCACTCTGTGTAAAGCGCACCGCGTGAACCACCACCTATGAGAAGCGACAAGGTGTCGCTTACGCAATTGCAGCGCCTCGAGGCCGAGTCAATCCACATCATGCGCGAAGTGGTGGCGGAGGTTCAAAGGCCTGTGATGCTGTATTCGATGGGTAAGGACTCGGCGGTTATGGTGCATCTGGCGCACAAGGCATTTGCTCCGTGCTCGCCGCCGTTTCCGCTGCTGCATGTGGATACCACGTGGAAGTTTCGGGCGATGTACGAAATGCGTGACCGCATGGCGCGGGACTCGAGTATGGAGCTGATAATTTACCAGAATCCCGAGGCCAAGGCGCGCGGCATCAACCCGTTCGAACACGGCTCGCAGCTGTATACGGACCTGTGGAAGACGGAAGGGCTGAAGCAGGCCCTCGATCTGTACGGCTTCGATGTCGCCTTTGGCGGCGCGCGTCGCGATGAGGAGGTTAGCCGTGCGAAGGAGAGGATATTTTCGTTTCGCTCCGCGAGTCACCGCTGGGACCCGAAGAACCAGCGCCCGGAGCTGTGGCGCCTCTACAATACAAAAAAAACCAGGGGTCAGAGTGTCCGAGTATTCCCGATTTCCAATTGGACTGAGCTTGACATCTGGCACTACATTCATCTGCAAGACATTCCGATCGTGCCCCTATATTTGGCGGCTGCAAGACCGACGGTGCGGCGCGATGGGCTCCTCCTCATGGTGGACGATGAGCGATTTCCGCTCTCCCCCGGCGAGGCGCCCATCATGCGCTCGATCCGGTTTCGCACACTCGGCTGCTATCCGCTCACCGGAGCGATCGAGAGCGAGGCCACGACTCTTCTCGAGGTGATTCAGGAGACGCTGCTCGCCACGACCTCCGAGCGCCGGGGCCGCGTGATCGATCATGATCAAACCGCAAGCATGGAGAAGAAGAAGCAGGAGGGTTATTTCTGATGGATAACGGCGAGCGACAGGGCAGCCAGAAGACGCAAGCGCTCATCGCTCGAGAAATCGACGCCTATCTGCTGCGGCACCTACACAAGAGCCTGTTGCGCTTCATCACCTGCGGCAGCGTGGACGACGGCAAATCGACCCTGATCGGCCGACTGCTCTACGATCAGAAGCTTATCTACGAGGATCAACTGGCCGAGCTGGAGGCCGACTCCAAGCGCCTCGGCACTCAGGGACAGAACATCGATTTCGCGCTGCTGGTCGATGGCCTTGCGGCGGAGCGCGAGCAGGGAATCACCATCGACGTCGCCTATCGCTTCTTTTCGACAGAGCGGCGCAAGTTTATCGTGGCCGACACACCTGGTCACGAACAGTACACGCGGAACATGGTCACTGGTGCGTCCACCGCCGACCTCGCCGTGATTCTGATCGACGCCCGCAAGGGCGTGTTGACCCAATCGCGACGCCACTCCTTCCTCGCCCATCTGATCGGCATCCGTCACATTGTCCTCGCTGTCAACAAGATGGACCTTGTCGACTATGATCAAGGCACGTTCGAGTCCATCGTCGCCGATTACCGCCGCTTCGCCGACCGGCTTGGCGTCAAAGATTTTATTGCCGTACCCATCTCGGCGCTAGCGGGCGATAACATCTCCACTCGATCAACCCACACGCCCTGGTACCATGGGCCGTCGCTGATCCAGCATCTGGAAAGCGTCGAAGTTGATATCGACGCCGCGCAGACTCAGCCGTTTCGCATGCCAGTGCAGTGGGTCAACCGGCCGAACCCGGATTTCCGTGGCTTTTCCGGGTTGATCTGCGCTGGATCGATCGCGCTCGGTGACAAGATCCGCATACTGCCGTCGGGCCTGAACTCCTCTGTCAGCCGCATTTTGACTCCGGACGGGGACGCGCATGAGGCCGCCGCCGGTCAGTCCGTCACGATCTGTCTTGCGGATCAAGTCGGCTGCTCGCGTGGCGACGTGCTCGCCGCCGCTGATGCGCCCCCGCAAATTGCGGATCAATTTGAAGTGACCATCCTGTGGATGGCTGAACAGCCGATGCTGGCCGGCCGGCCCTATTGGCTGAAGCTCGCGACGCAGACCGTTAGTGCCACGGTGCAGGCGCCCAAGTATCAGATCAACGTCAACACGATGGAGCATCTTGCGGGGAAGACGTTGACTATGAATGCCATCGGCACCGCCAATCTCGCGACCGATCGTCCGATCGTCTTCGAGAACTACGACGTGAACCATGACCTCGGCGGATTCATCCTAATCGACAAGCTGATAAACGCTACCGTCGCCGCCGGCATGCTCCACTTTGCACTCCGGCGCAGTCAGAACGTTCAGTGGCAGGCGCTGGACGTCAGCCGCGAGGCGCGTGCGATCATCAAGAATCAAAGGCCGGCGGTTCTATGGTTCACCGGTCTATCGGGCGCGGGGAAGTCGACGATCGCCAATCTGGTGGATAAGAAGCTGCACCGAATGAATCGGCACACGTTCTTATTGGACGGCGATAATATTCGCCACGGCTTGAGCCGTGATCTGGGATTCACCGATGCCGATCGGGTGGAAAACATCCGCCGCGTGGGCGAAGTTGCCCGCCTCATGACGGATGCCGGCATCATCGTCATCACTGCATTCATTTCGCCCTTCAGTGCGGAGCGCAAGATGGTGCGCGACATGATGTTGGCCGGAGAGTTCATCGAGATTTACATCGACACGCCATTGGCGGAGGCCGAGCGACGCGACGTGAAGGGGTTGTACAAGAAAGCACGGGCGGGCCAACTGGCTAACTTTACCGGTATCGCGAGCGCCTACGAGGCGCCGACTTCCCCCGATATTCGCATCGACACGACCAAATTAACCGCCGAGCAAGCCGCAGCGCTAATCGTCGAGCATCTAATCGGGCCAATATGATGGAGCATCGCCTAAACTCTCATAGAAGCGCGGCGCGATTCCGATAGCGGTCGACAGGAGCGGAGAGCGGCAGGGCGGTCGGCCTCGATTGTTAGTCCGCGCGCCAACGCGCCGGCGGGCGCTCAGGCTTAATCGAGTGTTCGAAACCAGACCCCGTGATATACAAACAATTCGGCAGAAACATGCAGGTATGCAGGATTGCGCATTACGATCGGCGATGCTGGCGTGCACGTATCCAGTTCATTCGCGTAGCACCACGTTCGAATAGCATTACCAATCACACGCGATTGCGCTTCGAGACTCGCTGGCACAAAACGAGGTCCTGATTATTCGCAATGCCCCTCGTCACTATCTTTTTAACAGCAAAGAACTTGCTCCATCGCTTTTGAATATATTCGTGAGTATGAAACGCTGTATGATAAAAACTTGGCAGCCCCGGCGTTCCTTTGCCTACTCTGTAGAAAAACCCGTCAGTCTGAAGTGTTTCCTTATCTTCGGGCGGGGCTTTTAGCAAATGCTCTCCGTGTGTGCTCAGAACGAGAAAGCCATTTGGTCGTGTGACGCGCCGAAGCTCATCGAGCCATACCAGCTGCATGTCCTCAGGGAGGTGAGTGAATATGGAAATGGAGTACAAAAAATGGAAGAATCCATTTTTGAACGGTAGCGGCGGTTCGGGCGCGTTAAGCACGAAGGTGCCAATTGGATGTAAAAATCGTTGGCACCATCCAATCGCCTCTGGATCTATATCAGAACCATACCAATCAAAACGACCGTCGTCGACTTTCCCTTTGGCGCACAATTCATGAAGAGGTTTGATCACACGGCCGCATCCACAGCCAAAATCCAAAACGTTAGCGTCGACGGATAATTTGGGCAGCCCCTTTATTTCGTCAAATAAATTGCCAGACAGGATTTTGCCTAAATTGTCAAAACTAGCTTGATCTGCGGCACCGTGGACTCTTTGGCGAAGGTGTGTCGGCGGAACGGCTGTCGTCGAATCGTACCCGCGAATCTGTTGCACAACTCTACGCACTTCAAGTGGTACGCCGGGTCGATTCTCGCGAAACCCGAATTGGATGAAATGTTGCCAGCCAGTCCAGCTGTTTGAACGCTCTATCGCCAGTCGTACGTCTGGGTTCGCCTCTAAGTATTCCGATTCTTTGAAGCCCACTATAGGTCCCGCAAGGTCAATCATAAAGCACTCCTCGCATGCGCCGCTGCATTGGGGCTCATCCACGGTTTCCTCGAGTGAACGGGCCGATCTCGCTAATCGTCGCCATATGGTAGCTCCGCCGGTCGCCTTCGACAATGCGATTACGCAGCTAGCAGGCCATCGGCACACGCCTGCAGGCGGCGCCGCCAAAAAGTATTTATCGAGCATACGCCCGGTTCCAAAGGAAGGATTATTGTCATTTCGCCGTTCCCTATGGTGGCGATGATCTCATCCTCAGTAATCCGGCGCGCCCAACTTAGCAGTTGGAGTTCTACTGATGAAAACAGTCACTCTCATTTGTTTGGCCACCCAATAGGACTCAGCAACCTAAGCATAAAAATAACTCCCAAGAAAAGCCTGGAAGGCATGTTGTATAGGGCGGCGAGCATACTTCCGCGAGGGTCAAGTCGAATCTATTCATTTTAGCAGTCGGAGCACCACGCGCTCTTTGTTATACGTACATCGCCCAATGTAGTTTACTTCGCTGAAAATATCTTGGCACGAATTTATAAAAAGCGCCTCGTTATATCGGTCGATCGAGACTGAGTTCCGGGTCATTATTTCTTCAGTAGCGCTTACACATCCTTCAAAGTAAACACCATACCGGCACATTGAATGTAGCCATTTGAGGGCATCGGGGAGCGTCAGCTCCTTATTCTGAATAATCCACCAATGAATTATAGAATTCGCTATA
>Ga0302324_100030561_pt1 | contig 10178 bp, 4 predicted proteins | sample Palsa_T0_1_FD_201949 | JGI IMG/M metagenome (GOLD analysis project Ga0302324, IMG submission 201949) | Peat permafrost microbial communities from Stordalen Mire near Abisko, Sweden - Palsa_T0_1 | ecosystem: Environmental > Terrestrial > Soil > Palsa > Peat permafrost | place: Sweden: Abisko... | reverse complement strand
CATCGCGCCGTTGTACGTCCCGGCGGGGAACTGGAAGCCCAGGTCCGTGTCGATGATCGCCTGGACGTAGAAATTCTTGATCATGGTCGGAACGCCGGCACCGTTGAGCGTCACCGCCGTGATCGCGCCGGCGCCGTACTGCGCAGGATGACCGGAACCGATATACGGATTGGCGAGAAGTTCAGCGGTCGTAAACGCGCTCTGCGAGCCGGTGTTCACGAGAGCGCGGGGATTGATCACGCCGGTGTAGTACCCTGAGCTCGCGTCGTTGATGGTCCCCGCCTGGATCGTTGTCCCACCATCGATGACGGGGAGGTAGGGCACCGCGGTCGTGATCGGCGGCCCGCCATTCAGGTTGTTGTTGTAGTACGTGGTCCCGCTAAGGGTTTGAAAGGTGACCCCACCCGCTACCGTGTAGGTCATCGATGCCGAGGTCAGCGGCAGCCCGCCGCCGACGCCGATATTGTAGCAGATGTTGCAGGCGGGCAGGTTGGCGAGCGAGGCGGCGCTGTCGAGCACGTTCTGGACCAGGGCTTGCGTGATCGTCTGGCCGACCTGCAGATTCGTCAGCGCCGCGAAGGCCGGGTTGGTCAGCACGCTCGCGAAGGTGGCTTGCGCCGATTTCCCGGCCGGGTTGGCGCTGCGGATCGGCGCGGCGTTGTCGAACACGGGAAGCGTCGTGCCGCCGGTGCGGCCGGGCGGCCTTCGAGCAGCGCGTTGGCGCGCATCACCTGGGCGGTCGGCGCCTTCTGGGCCGGCCCGGGCGCCTGGCCCTTGCCGAGCACCGTCAAGGTCAGGCCGGGGCGCGTCACCGTGCGCGCGGCGCCGTCGACCGCGACGGTCAGCGATCTGCCGTAGACCAGGGTCGCCGCGGTGGCGCCGTTCTGCGCATCGACGTCGATCCGCACGATGCCGCCGCGGATGCCGACCGTTGCGGTCGGCGTGGTGACCAGAATGCCCTCGTCGCCCTTGGAGGCGCGCCCGCCGATGATGCGGATCAGGCCCGCCGTCTGGGTCAGCGCCAGCTCGGCCGTGTTGGCGTCGGGATCGTAGACGAATTTGTCGACCGTCAGATCGGCGCTCGGCCCCATCGTGACCGTCGAGCCGTCGCGCAGCAGCAGCTGCAGCTGCCCCTCGGCGCCGGTCTTGAGATGCTCGTCCTGCAGCACGTTGGTGCCGACGTCGAGCACGCGCGTCGCCATCGCCGGTGGCGTCCCCGACGCATCCGGATTGACCGCCGCCGTGACGCCCGCATCGGCGGCCAGCGCCGCGGGCGATGCGAGCGCGGCGAGCAGCGCGAGGTATGACACGAGAGCGAGGCCTGGGACGAGCTTCATGTGCCGAACTCCTCTTCGACCGGTGACGGCGCTGCGGAGGGCCGCCTCGTCGCAACCAACAAAGTCGTCATCCTCGGGCTCGTCCCGAGGATTCACGCCTTTTTTGCGGTCACGCTCACCCAAAGACGTGGATCCTCGGCACAAGGCCGAGGATGACGGTTTGAGTGGGCTGAACCGAAGTGCCCGCGCCGGGCGATGACGTCAAAGGTCAGTCTCCTAGAACTGCACCGAGATCGCGGTCAGCACGGTAAAATCCTTGTAGGCGTAGTTCGGGATGTTCGAGGCGTTGATCGTCTCCGAGAGCTGCACGATCAGGGCGACGTTCTCGGCCAGGCCGACGGTCTGCGACAGGACGGCGTCCCACTGGCGATCGCGCTCGGCCTGGGTCGGATCGATCAGGAAGTTCTCGGTCTCGTAGAAACGCCAGGTGCGGGTCAGCCCGACCGTGTTGTACCAGGGCTGGTCGGTCAGCCCCCACGGCGCCGCGTAGCGGATCAGATAGGTGCTGCCGAGCAGGTAATAGGCGGCGCGCTGGTAGCGCTGGTTGGCCTCGACCTTGTCGCGCTCGAGCAGCAGCGACATCACCTGGTTGTCGGTCAGCGCGAAGGCGGGTTTGATCTGGACCGCCTCGAACCCGCCGGTGCGATCCTGGATCAGCGGGCGCAGGCCGTTCGGCGTGTAGTGGCGGTCCTGCGCCTCGAAGGTCGTGTCGAGGATGAACCAGCTCGTGAACGGCGCGTTGACGTTCACGCCGCCGCCCGAGCTCATCAGGAAATTGTTCGCCTGCACGGCGAAATAGTTCATCAGCCCGTAGGGTCGCACGGTCAGGCCCTGGCTGATGCCGTCGAGCCGGAAGCGCGGCCCGAAATCGGGCTGGACGTAGAACAGGTCGAGATCCTCGCGCTTGAACTGCTTCTGGCCGAACCCATTGACGTTGGCCTCGAGCACGAACGGCACCTCGGTGTCGAGATTCGGGTCGTACGAGGCCGAGCCGCCATAGGCGCCGATGAAGCTCCAGTCGGCGCGCCGAGCCCCGAGATCGGGAAGTCGAAGCCGATCAGACGCGCCAGCCCGGTCGTCGGGCCGAAATTGGCGTTCGACTGCCAGCGCGTGCCGGAGGTGAAATTGGCATGCCATTGGAAGTTCGACGCGCCGCGCTCGGTGCGCGACAGATAATCGTCAGCGCGCGCGCGATCGTCCGCGGTCAGCTTGCTGTCGTCGAGCACGCGGCGCAGATAGGCCTGCGCCTCCTCGTAGGAACCGAGCCGATAATAGAGGATGCCGATCTCAACCCGGATGCGCGGCAGGTCGGGATTGAAGATCAGCAGCCGCTCGAGCGCCCCTAGCGCGCCTTCCATGTCGCCCGCCTCGATCGCGATATGGGCGAACTCGATCGCCTTGTCGGCGTTGCCCGGGTCGGCCTGCATCGCCTCGAAGGCGGCGCGGTATTCGGGTGAGTTCTGATCCGCCGCGCGGCCGGTCGGGGTCGCCGCCAGCAGCAGCGCGGCGGCCAAGCAGAGCAGTCCGGCGCAACGGCCCAACGCACCTGCGAACGCGCGCATTCCTATCGCGATCGCTGCGGCTTCAAGCACCGCTCAGCCCGCTGCCCCCCGGTGGCCGGAGTCCGGGGGCCGAACGACGATCGCGACAGGTCGAAACCATGTCGACAGGATAGCTCAGGAATCCTGTGAAATCTCGATAAGATTGCCGCTATTCCGCCTAAAATTTTTGGTTTATCTGGCAATCGAGGGAAGCGTCGTCCCACCCGATTGCGGCGCACCGGTGGCTAGATGCCGCTTGTCGGGGCGTCGGCCATTTTCTTCGACGGGACAGGCGATTCCGGCTGAGCGGACTCTGCCCCGAGCCCCCAAACGACTGACGGCGGCGCTCTTGCGATGCGCCGCCGCCCGCCGCCCGTAATCGTCGTGTTTAGAGGACCGATTCGACCCAGCTGTAGAGCGCGCTCTTCTGGAGCGCGCCGATCTTGGTCGCCGCGACCTGGCCGCCCTTGAACAGCAGCAGGGTCGGGATACCGCGCACGCCGTAGCGCTGCGGGGTTGCCGGGTTCTGATCGATATTGACCTTGGCGACCGTCACCTTGCCGGCCATGTCCTTGGCCAGATCCTCGAGCGCCGGGCCGATCGCCTTGCAGGGGCCGCACCATTCGGCCCAGAAATCCACTAGAACCGGCTCCGCCGCCTTGAGGACGTCGGTCTCGAAAGAGGCATCGGTGACCGCCGTGGTGGCCGATGCTGTATCCGACGCGGTGCCCATGGACGAAACCCTTCGGTTGTTTTCCGCCGGCTCCTGCTGGTGCGGTCCGGCTTGAGGAGCGCGACTCTAGGCAAGCCGTGAAAGCCAGGTCAACTGTGCCCCGGACACCCCAACCGTGTCACTTTGGCAACGTCCGGATCACAACCGCTTTCCCGCGGGCGTTAAATAATGTTCCGCGAATGTTCATCCAAGAGGGCGGCCGGCACCACCATCAAGGCGGGCCCATCGGTCCATAGCAGCGCCGCCTCGACGACGTGATTCGGGTAGATCCGGCGCACCAAAGCGCGATAGGTCGCGAGCTGGCGCAGATAGCCCGCGGCGACGTCCTCGACCCGAATCGGCGGCGGCCGGTTGGTCTTGTAGTCGAGGATCAGGACGCGGTCGGCCGAGACCGCCAGCCGGTCGATCTGGCCGGACACCACGGTCGCGCCGAGCCGGCCGACCAGCGGCACCTCGGCCTGGCTCCCCGGCGCGAACAGCGGCGCGAAGCCGGGCTCGTCCATCACGCGCAAGGTCTCGGCGAGCAGCGCCTCCGCCGCCTCGGCGCTCAGCCCATGATGGGCCTGGCCGAGAAACCGCCGCCCGGCGGCGGCGCGGCGGACGAGCGGCAGCTCGGGCAGGGTCTGGAGCAGGCGGTGGATCAACAGGCCGCGGCGGAATCGGCCGCCGTCGTCGTCGCCGAGCGGCGAGCGCACCGGCGGCGCCTCGTCGGGCCGCGACGGCGCGAGCGGCCGGGTCGGCGCCGGCTCGGCTGCCGGTGCCACACGAACCCAGACCGGAAAGTCTCGTGCCGGCGCGATCGCGGTCGACGGCACCGGGCCAGGCTCGGGCGCCGCGCTCTGGTGCCGCATCAGGCGCCAGCCTTCGCCGCGCCAATCGCCGAACCCGAGCGGGCCGAAATCGAACTCGACGCGCTCGGCGCCGTCGCCCCCGAGCGCCGCCAGCCCGGCCTCGACCAGGTGATACCAGCAATCCGGCGGCGCCGGGCGCCGGGACGGCCAGCCGACCACGTAGAGCCGGTCCTCGGCGCGCGTCAGCGCAACATAGAGCAGGCGGCGATATTCGCGGTCGCGGCTCGCCGCGGCGGCGCGCCGCAACCCGGCGGCCAGCGCGTCGTCATGCTTGGTGCGCGGCACCCAGAGTGGTCCCCACGGCAGCGCGTGATGCGACCCGGGCGCCGGCGCGTCGGGCCACAGCAGGCGCTCCGGCTTGTCGGGCTTCTGCATCGTGTCGGCCAGGATCACGATCGGCGCCTGCAGGCCCTTGGCGCCGTGCACCGTCATGATGCGCACCTCGTCGCGCGGGCCGACGTCGCTGTCGCGCTTGACCTCGAGGCCGCCGCGCTCGAGCCAGTGCAGGAAGCCTTGAAGCGACGCCACGTGGCCGCGCTCGTAGACCAGGCACTGGCCGAGAAACTCGTCGATCGGATCGTTGGCCTCTTCGCCGAGCCGCGCGAGCAGCTTTTCGCGCCCGCGATCATGCGCCAGCACGCGCGAGAACAGCTCGTAGGGCGGCATGAAGTCGGCCTGGGCGAGCAGCCCGGCGAGATATTCGTGCGCGTCGGCGCAGCGTTCGTCGGTCGCGGCGTCCCGGCCGAGCGCCGTCCACAGGCTGCCCGGGCGGCGGTGCGCCAAGCGGAACAGCGCGTCGTCGTCGAACCCGATCAGCGGGCTCTTGAGCACGCAGGCCAAGGTCAGGTCGTCCTCGGGCAGCAGCAGGAAGCGCCCGAGCGCGACCAGGTCCATCACCGCGAGCTGGTCGGTCAGCACCATGCGATCGACCCCGGCGACCGGGATGCCGAGCTCCTTGAGGGCGCGCACCAGCGCTTCGACGAAGCCGGTGCGCCGCCGCACCAGCACCAATATGTCGCCGGCGCCGATCGGCCTGCCGCGCGATTCGAGCGCCGCGCCCGAGCTGCACAGCGCGGTGATGTGGCGCGCGACCAGGCGCGCCGCGCGCACCATCGGCGCCAGCGCTGCCGTGCGGGCGGGCGGCGGCTGCCAGTCGTCGACCGGCGCGCGCTCGGGCAGCGGCGCCAGCGGCCACAGCTCGACCAGCCCGGCATGCCCCTCACGCGATAAGCCGTGGCGCAATGCCGGGCCGTCGACCACGCCGTCGCGCGCCACGGCCTGGCTGAACACCGCATCGACCGCGTGCAGCACCGTTGCGGTCGAACGGAACGACAGGTCGAGCGGGATCTCGCGCCATTGCTGCTCGGCCTCGCTGACGCGCTGCTGGAAATGGCGGCGCATGCGCTCGAAGGAAGCCGGGTCGGCGCGCTGGAAGCTGAAGATCGACTGCTTGGCGTCGCCGACCGCGAAGATGGTGCGCGGCGCCCGCGCGATCCCGTCGCCGGCAAAGAACTCCTCGGCGAGCGCCTGCACGACCTCCCATTGCTCCGGGTTGGTGTCCTGCGCCTCGTCGATCAGGATGTGGTCGAGCCCGCCGTCGAGCTTGTAGAGCACCCACGAGCAGCCGCCGTCGCTGCGCAGCAGGTCGCGCGTCTTGAGGATCAGATCGTCATAATCGAGCGCGACCCGGTTGCGTTTGGCCGCCGCGTAAGCTTCGAGCAGCGCCGCGCCGAGCCGCAGCAGCGCCGCGGTCGCGGCCAGCATGGTTGCGCTGTTGAGCCGCGCCTCGATCGCGGCCAGCCGCTCGGCCTCGGCGTCGAGGATGCCGCCCAGATGCGGCGCCGCCGCGAGACAGGCCTTGGTGGCCAGCGCCTTGCGGATGTCGCCCTTGTCGGTGAAGAACACCGAGCGGTAGTCCGCGTAGGCGTCGTGGCGCGCCGCATGGTCGAGGAAGCTCCGGATGGTTTCGCCGCAGCTCTGGTCCTTGGCGCTGCCGCGCGCCAGCGCCGCGACGGCGGCGCGCAGATCCGCCTCGCGCGCGGCGTCGAGCGCCACCGCCTCGGCGCGCACCGCGTCGGGGCTCGCATCGGGCGGCAGGCCGAGCTGCGCCGCGATCGCCGCGATCAGCGCCTCGACGCCGCCGTGCAGCGCGATCATGCGGCTGACCCGGCCGCGCTCGTCGGTCAGCGTGGCGAGCAGCTCGGCAAACTCGGTCTCCTGGACATGGTCGGTGACGGTGGCGAGCGCGGCGGCCAGGGCCGGATCGATCGCGCCGCCGAGATCGCTGGCGCGGGTGCGCGCGAGCACGGCCTCGCGCGCCTCGCGCCGCAGCTCCTCGGCGGTCGGCTCGTCGATCACGGCGAAATGCGGCGCGACCTCGGCCTCGAGCGGAAAGCGCGACAGCAGCGATTGGCAGAACGCATGGATGGTCTGGATCTTGAGCCCGCCGGGCGCATCCAGCACGGTCGCGAACAGCTGGCGCGCGCGCACCAGATCGCGCGGCTCGGGCGCGCGGCCGGTGAGCTCGCGCAAATCGAGCAGCAGCGCGCCGTCGGTGCAGGTCGCCCAGACACTGAGGCGCCCGACGACGCGCGTCATCATCTCGCTCGCCGCCGCCTTGGTGAAGGTCAGGCAGAGCACACGGTTGGGCGGCGTGCCCTGCAGCAGCAGGCTGAGCACGCGGTCGGTCAGCACCTTGGTCTTGCCGGTGCCGGCCGAGGCGCTGACCCAGACGCTGTGGCGCGGATCGGCTGCCTGTTGCTGCTTGAGCGTCGCGTGCGCGATCGCGGCTTGCGCGCTCATGTGCCGTCCTCGCCGCCCGACCATTCCTTGATGCGCGCCAGATGGGCGTAGTCGGAATGCGCCGGCGCCTTGTCGGGCCGCGGGATCGGCGGGTAAGCGGTCGCCGGATCGTCGTACCGATCGATCAGCGCGCGCAGGCCGCGCGCCGCCGCGTCGATCGCGGGCGCAACCTTGTGCGGCTTGAGCAACATGATCTCGCCCGGCGGATCGCCGCCCGACAGGCGCCAATAAGCCAGCGCGGCGACCTCGCAGGCTGGCAGGTCGGCAAAACCGCCGGCGCGCGCGATCACGGCCTCGAGCGGCAGCTGCGGCGACAGACCGGTGGTGACGTCGTCCCAGCTCGGCGGCGCGCCGGTCTTGTAGTCGACGATCGCGAGCGCGCCGTCATGCGCGCGCTCGATGCGGTCGGCCTTGGCGGTCAGGGTGAACGGGCCGCCCGCCGCGTCGATCACGAGCCGGCCCCGGCTCTCGGTCGCGACGCGCGCGAGTCTGCCGCGGCGCGCGGTCTCCTCGGCGACGAACCAGCGCGCAATGCGGGCGAAGCGCGGCCACCAGAACGCCCATACGGCCGGCCGGTCGAGGCTGGCGCCGAATGCCTGCCGGCCGAGCTCGATCAGGCGCTCGACCGCATCGGTCGGCAACGCGTCGGGATGAGCGCGCACGAACGCGTCGAGCGCGTGGTGGATGAACAAGCCGCGCTCGGCGGCGCCGGGATCGGCGTCGAGCGGCTCGAGCGCGCTCAGATCGAGCACGTGCCGCGCATAGATCTCGTAGGGATCGCGCATCCAGCGCTCGACCGCGGTGACCGACAGCTTGCGCGGCCGCGCCGCGAGCGGCGGAAGCGGCGCCGGCGCCGGCCACGGCGCGGCCGCCGGCGCGGCGGCGTGGCGACGATACCAGGCGAGCCAGCGCGGCGCCCGCTGGTCGGTGGCGTCCAACGCCGTCGGTCGGCCGGCGGCTTGGAGCACGGTGGCGAGGCGCTGCAGCCAGCGCGACGCCACGGTCGGCGTGCCGTCGACCTTGGCGGCGCGCGTCAGCACGATCTCGCGCGCGCAGAACGCTTGGGCGAAATCATGCGCCGCCTGGCCGATGCGGCGCTCCGGCGCGGGCAGCCCGAAGCTGGCGCGCATCGGCCGGCTGAGCCAGGCGTCGACCGGCGGTTCGGCCGGCCAGGTGCCCTCGTTGAGGCCGCCCAGGATCACGCGGTCGGCGTGCTGCAGCCGCGCCTCGAGCGGGCCCAGGATGGCGAGCCGCGGATGCAGCCCGTAGCGCGGCCGCACCACCTGGCCCTGGATCAGCGCGTCGAACAGGCCCGGATAGAACGCGCCGCGGATCGCCGGAAAGCCGCGGGCGGCGTCGAGCAGCTCGGCGATCCAGCCGGCGGCGGCCTCGCCGGCGTCACTCGCCCACAGGCGTTCGGCGCCGTCGTGCGTCGAGGTTGCGGCGAGCGCCTCGGCGACCGCGAGATGGCACTGCGCCAGTTCGCTCAGCGTGACCGTCTCGGCGGCGAGCAGCGCGCTGAGCGGCGCGAGCCGGCGCGCCACCCGGTCGACCAGGCGCGCCAGCCGGTCGCGGCGCTCGGGCGGCAGCCGCGGGTCGGGGTCGCGGCGGATCGCCTCGGCCAGCGCGGCCAGCCCGATGCCGGGCCGTGGGCCGCGCAGCACGCTTCGCTCGAGTTCGCGCACCGCCTGGCGGAACGCGCCCGGCTCGCGGCGCGCCGCGGCCAGCGGATGCTTGAGCAAGGCGAGCACGGGCACCGGCGCGTCGTCGGCAGCCGCCGCCGCCGCGAGCAGGCGCAGAAACACGCCGGGCGGCGTCTGGTCGAGCGGCCGGCCGGCCGAATCGTCGATCGCGATATCGAAGCGGCCGAGCTCCGCGGCGACCCGCCGCGCCAGATCGCGATCGGGCGTAATCAGCGCCGCCGTCTCGCCTGGCCGCTCGAGCGTCTCGCGCAGCGCCAGCGCAATCACGCCGGCTTCCTCCTGCGGGCTGGCGCAGTCGATCCGCGCGACCCCGGTCAGCGCTGCGTCCGGCAGGGTCTCCGGCCGGCGCCAATCGTCGGATGCGGCGGCCGGCAGCAGCGCCGAGCTCAGCCAGCGCGCGCGCAGCGCGGCCGCCGCGGTCTGCTCGCCGGCGTGCCACGGCAGGACCGACGCGCGCGCGAAGCCCAGGCGCTCGATCAGCGCCTTGAGGCCGAACTGCGGATGGCCGGGATCGAGCTTGGCCCAGGCCTCGTCGGTCATGCCTTGGTCGAGCCCGGGCAGCACGATCGCGCCGGCCGGCAGCCCGGCGATCACCTCCAGCAGATCGGCGGTGGCCGGGATGCTGCCGGTCGAGCCGGCGGCGATCACGGGATCACTTGGCGGCGCGGCGCGCCACAGCGCCGCCTGGGCCGCCAGCACCGCATTGCGCCGATCGGCCGCGTCGACCGCGCCCTCCTGGCGCAGCACCGACGGCCAGCGCTCGGTCAAGATGGCGAGGAAGCCGAGTGTCTTCTGCCAGTGTGCCGCATAATCGTCGGGCACCAGCCCGTGCAGGCGGGTCAGATCGAGCCGCTCGGTGGCGACCTGGTCGAGCAGCCGTGCCAGCTCGCGCGCCAACGCCGCGGCCTGCTCGGGCGCGGCCAGCTCGTCGGCCAGGATCAGCCGGGTCAGCAGGAGCTGGCGGCGCAGCCCCGACAGGGCAACCGGCAGGGTCGCGCCGCCGCTCGCCGCCGACGGCATCTCGTCGGACGCCGCGTCGCCGCGCAGCTCGATCTCGTCGACATCGACGTCGCCGAGCGGCAACAGCTTGGGCAGCAGCAGCGCCTCGCCGTCCGCGGCGCGCAGAAACGCGTCGCGCAGGGCGCGGCAGGCGCGCCGGGTCGGCAGCAGGATGGTGGTGCGCGTCAGGGTCAGCGGATCGAGGGCGCGGG
>Ga0302324_100030560_pt1 | contig 10178 bp, 8 predicted proteins | sample Palsa_T0_1_FD_201949 | JGI IMG/M metagenome (GOLD analysis project Ga0302324, IMG submission 201949) | Peat permafrost microbial communities from Stordalen Mire near Abisko, Sweden - Palsa_T0_1 | ecosystem: Environmental > Terrestrial > Soil > Palsa > Peat permafrost | place: Sweden: Abisko... | reverse complement strand
GCGGGAATCACTGTTGGCGGGGCGCCCCGTGCCGGGCTTTCCCGAAGTTCTCAAGATCGAGTGAAGGATGGCGGTTGGAGTACATGTTAAAGTGCAGCGCACCGCCCGGTGCTGTTGTTTGAACCCACTTAAGTAAGCGTCATCCTATGTTCGCAGAGGACGAATCTGTCGATCTTCAGCGCCGCGATTTTCTTGTCCGCTTCTGCCAGGGAGCCGGAGCGACGCTGGTCCCGGCGAGGTTGTGGAGATCGACCTTCTTTGGTCTCTCGCAAACTTCGCCCCGCGAAGCCGCGCTCGATACCGGGTTTCACCTGGTTCCTCATTATCGGAGCCCACGTCCTCTCGATACCACGCTGTTGCAGGTGCAGGCCGGACTGGACGATTTTCCGACGGAAAAATATGCCGATCAAATTGGGGTAATTCTTGGTGAGTTGAGCAACAGCTTGCTGAGGTCTCCGCCAGAAACTCAGGCACTCAGGAAAAGCCTGGCGGCCAATTTCTCCGGAGTCTCGCTTCGGCCCACGCAAACTCGCGTGGTGCGGGCCGGTTCGGGCATTGAGGTGCGCGAAAATACTTTCGCCACCAACTCCGCGCTCGACGGCGATACGTTTCTTCGGGAATTTCAATCCTGGCTAAGTACATTCTCAAGAATCGTGACTGCCGAATTTCAGATCACCGCAATCCACGCGACGTCGAGGGAAGTTCCTTCTCCATCTCAAGGATCGGGCCCACTCCAAACTCGTGTGCGTTATGAAATTGTTGGCGACGGACCAGGCTTCTACCGCGAGCAGCGTGGGGGCAACTGGGAAATGCTGTGGCAGCCTTGGCCATCCGGAGAATTTCGTCTCAGCAATTGGCGCGTTATCAACGAGACGCAAGCCCGGTCCCGCTCACCCGTCTACGAGGATTTTACTGCCGCAGCACTCGGCAGCAATTCTTCCTACGCTGCGCAGATGCTGCACGGTACGGACTACTGGCGCACTGTAATCGACGGCGCTTCTGGCATTGACGTATACGGTCACAACGGGGTTTCCGTTGCCGACATCGATAACGATGGCTTCGATGACATCTACGTCTGCCAACCCGCGGGGCTCCCCAACCGCGTCTATCGCAACCGCGGCGACGGCACTTTCGACGATATTACGGAATCGTCCGGCCTGGGAATTCTGGACAACACGGCTTGCGCGCTCTTCGCCGACTTCAATAACGACGGTCATCAGGACGTGGTTCTGGTCCGCGCCAGCGGGCCGCTGCTGTTCGTGAACGAAGGGGATGGAAAATTTCGCGAGAAGCCAGGCGCATTTCGATTTGCGCAGCCTCCACAGGGAACGTTCACCGGCGCGGCCGTAGCGGACTACGATCGCGACGGCTGGCTGGATATTTACTTCTGCCTCTATGCCTACTATCAGGGCACGGGACAGTACAAATATCCATCGCCCTATCACGATGCTGAGAATGGTCCGCCGAATTTTATGATGCGCAACCAGCGCGATGGCACCTTCGGCGATGTGACCGCCGAGACGGGCCTGAAGCAAAACAATACGCGCTACAGTTTCTGTTGCGGATGGAGTGACTTCAACCACGACGGCTGGCCCGATCTTTATGTAGTAAACGATTTCGGACGGAAAAATCTCTACCGCAATAATGGCGACGGGACTTTCACCGATATTGCTGCACAGGCAGGAGTCGAAGATGTCGGCGCGGGTATGAGCGTCTGCTGGTTCGACTATGACAACGATGGGGTTGAAGATCTCTACGTCGGCAATATGTGGACCGCAGCCGGGGAACGCATCTCGACACAGGAAAACTTCAAGAAGAATTCGCCGGCCGAGATTCGCGCACTGTACCGGAAGCACGCGATGGGCAACTCCCTGCTGCACAATCTCAGCTCTACATTCAAGGAGGCAACCGAATCCGCGAGCGTCGGAATGGGCCGCTGGGCGTGGTCGAGCGACGCCTTCGACTTCGATCACGACGGTTTTTCCGATCTTTACATCACCAACGGAATGGTCTCGGGTCCGTCCCGCCAGGACCTTAACAGTTTTTTCTGGCGTCAAGTGGTTGCCCGCTCGCCCGATGAAGCCCAGCCCTCGGGCGAATACGAGCAAGGATGGAATGGGATCAACGAACTCATTCGCTCCGACGGCACCTGGAGCGGTTACGAGCGCAATGTTTTCTATGCCAACAATCGGGATGGAACTTTTTCCGACATTTCGGCCGTGGTTGGGCTGGATTTCCCGGAAGACGGCCGCGCCTTCGCCCTGGCGGATTTCAATCGTGACGGCCGGATTGAACTGCTCCTAAAAAATCGCAATGCACCGCAACTGCGCCTGCTGAAGAATCGACTGGGAGATTTGCCGGCGTCGATCTCGTTCCAGTTGCAGGGCACGAAGAGTAACCGCGACGCCATCGGGGCCACCATCACAATTGAATCTGGCTCGCGGCGGCAGACCAGGATGTTGCAGGCGGGATCAGGCTTTCTTTCCCAGCACAGCAAAGACGTTTTTTTCGGGCTCGGTGAAGTGATTGATCCGGTGAGCGCGACCATCCGTTGGCCCAGCGGCCTCGTGCAGGAACTGCACGACCTTCCTACAAATCATAGAGTCTGGGTGAAGGAGGGAGTCGAGGCTTGGCGCGCGGATCCGTTCAAACCGGCGACGGTTACCCGTTCCAGCGCTGTCGCTGGCAGAGAAGGCGAGTCGCTGCCGGCGACGGTGGAATCTTGGCTGTTGGCGCCGATTGCCGCCCCTGAATTTTCACTGGCTGAACTGTCAGGAAAAACTCGAACGCTCCAGGAATTTCGCGGCAGGATCGCGCTACTGAATTTCTGGGCTGTGCAGTGTCCTCAATTCAGGGAGGAACTTTCAATTCTCCAGAAACTTCACACGGGCTGGGCGTCGCGCGACTTGCAAGTTGCGGCGGTGAATGTAGACAACGCCACGGATAACGATCTCCGCACCATCATCCGCGATCTACGCCTTTCGTTTCCAATTCTCCAGGGATCGGACGACGTCGTTGCCATTTACAACATTCTTTACCGACAAATGTTCGATCGTCACCGCGACCTCACGCTTCCAACCTCATTCCTGATTGACGAGAATGGGGACATCGTGAAGGTTTATCAGGGTCCCATCGACGCCGAGCAAGTGGAAGCGGATTTCAGACGAATTCCACGGACTGACGCGGAACGATTGGCGCTTGCCCTGGCTTTTCCCAGTGTGATGCACACGCTGGAATTCGACCGGAACTATCTCTCCTACGGTGCTCTGTTTTTTCAACGCGGATATCTCGATCAGGCAGAGGCTTCGTTTCAACAGGCTCTACGCGATGATCCGGCGAGTGCCGAGGCGCTATATGGTATCGGAAGCGTTTCCCTCAATCAGAACAAGAATTCTGCCGCTCGTGAAACCTTCGAGCGGGTCGTGAAGCTGAAGGCTAATTATCCGGACACGCTGCCTGACGCGTGGAACAACCTCGGCGTAATCGCGACACGTGAGAATCGCATCGATGATTCGGTGCAGTGCTTTCAAGAGGCGTTACGGCTCAATCCCCAACATCTTCTTTCGCTCGACAATCTGGGCAACGCCTATCGGGCGCTAAAGCGTTGGGGCGACGCGCGCGAGGTGCTGGAGCGAGCGCTCGAAGTCGCGCCCGAGGATGCTGAGGCGAACTATAGCCTGGGGATGATATTTGCTCAGGCCGACGATACCGGAAAAGCCTACGAATACTTGCAACGGGCGCTGAAGGCGCGTCCCATCTATCCGGAGGCTCTGAATAATCTCGGCGTGCTTTACCTGGTAACGCAGCGGCGCGATCAGGCGGTAGAAAGTTTTCAGCAATGCATTCGCGTCGCGCCCGCGTTCGACCAGGCGTATCTAAACCTGGCGCGGGTCTATGCTCTCGAAGGCGCGCGCGACAAATCTCGGAGCCTGCTGCTCGATTTGCTCAAGCGGCATCCCGACCACGCGCAGGCAAAACAACTTCTGGAACAACTCCAGCAATAGAAAAGATGCCGAAAGAAAGCTGCGACTTTTTATCGGGCAAGTCCCCGTGCTGGCTCGTTGCGCGTCATGATCTAGCTCGTTGCATGTCATGATGTGGAGTCACTAGAATTCTCAAGCAGACGCAGGAACAGGTGATTCCGACCGGACCATCCTTTCCGCCCGTCCCAATGCCCTGTCCTTTCCCATTCGCCGGAAGATTTCGATGCGCTTGCACCGTAGCAGCAATCGTAGCGCTCACGCTGTTTGCCGCCGGCGCGCGATCGCAGACTGCCGCCGCAGGATCAACGGAGAAAGGATCGACAGTACAAGGTTCGAGGTTACAAGATTCGACGCAGAAAGGTTCGACGGTGAGCGGAGTGGTTCGCGACTCCCGCGGTCAGCCGATCGGCGGCGCGGTCATTCACTTGGAAGCCAAAGATGAGAATCTGTCTCTCCAGGTGCAGGCCGATGCACGCGGCGGCTATAGTTTCGCCGCTCTGCACGAAGCCCTCTATACCCTGCGCGCCGAGATGGCTGGTTACGCGGAGTTTACCCTCCCTCCCTTTTTCCTCGGCGCTCAGGAAAGCAGGGATATCGACGTGACTCTGGTAGCGAAGATCCCGTCGTCGAAATCAGCGCCATCGAAATCAGTGTCATCGAAATCAGTGTCGGTAGGCGCTCCAGAATTTTTCGATCACCCACAGTTCACAGTCGCAGGAGTTAAGGACACTACGAATCTCGGCGGCCACGGCTCTGACACGGTAGTGCGAACTCAGGCGGAGTTGGCCAGGGAGACGGTCTCGCTGTCGGCGACGGGGACGAATTCGTCCGTTGCAACTGGCGTGCCGGCGCCGTCTGCCAAGAGGGAAAAACATTTGCGCGAAGAAGTTGAACGCACCCCCGGCAACTTTGACGCGAATCACCGTCTTGGCGAGGAGCTCGTAGAGGAGGGTCGGGCGCGGGATGCTATTCCCTACCTCGAACGCGCCGCTGCTCTCAATCCCGCCGATTATGGCAGTGCTTACGATCTGGCGCGGGCCAACGCCGAGGTTAGCAATTACGACCGCGCACGTCAGAACGTACAGGAGTTGTTGGTACATCGCGAGACGGCGGAGCTTCATCATCTGCTCGCGGACATCGAGGAAAAGATCGGGGATTCTCTCGCTGCGGTCCACGAATATCAGTGGGCGGCGGAATTGGATCCGCGTGAAGCTTATCTTTTTGACTGGGGATCGGAGCTGCTTTTGCATCGCGCCCCGGAGCCGGCTCTGGAAGTTTTCACTCAGGGCAATCGTCTTTATCGGGGTTCTGAGCGCATGCTGATGGGGCTGGGCGCGGCCTGGTTCGCAGGCGGCTCGTATGAACAAGCAGTGCAGCGTATTTGCGAGGCATCCGATCTGGATCCCGGCGATCCGGCCCCTTACCGTTTCCTGGGACGAATGCAGAGCGCAGAGACCTCCTCGTCGAACCGACTGATGGAGAAGTTCCGCCGCTTCGTTACGCTGCAACCGCAAAATGCGGAAGCGAATTTCTACTACGCGATGAGTCTCTGGAAGCTAAGGAAAAGTCCCGCGGACACGCGCACTCTGTCTGAGATTGAAACGCTGTTGCATCGTACGGTTGAACTTGACCCCAGGTTTGCTGCTGCGCACCTCCAACTGGGGATTCTTGGCACGGAGCAGAAAGATTATCTTAAAGCGATTTTGGAGTTTGAACTGGCCATCCGCGAGGAACCCCAGATGGACGAGGCGCACTATCGTCTGGCTCACGCTTACCGGCTGAATGGAGACGAGGACAAAGCAAAGGCGGAGTTTAATATCTACGAAGCAATGTCCAAGGAAGCGGCCGAGAGGCAGGACCGGGAGCGCCACGAAATCCGGCAATTCGTATACACGCTGCGAGACCAGCCGCGGCCGCAAACCCCGTAAGGCGCGCAGCAAATGACCCACCGCACTCGCCGGTGTATAATCCGAATTCGTAACTCTGTGGCCTGAATTCTTTTCACCCTGCGAGGAACCATGTCCGGAACGAAGATAGAAGATTACGTTAGCCGCACTGCCACGTATTTCGTGTTCATTTTTCTGATCGGTGCAATGATTGAAACTCTCATCGCGAACTTTGGCAGATAGCCAGGAAGACGCCCGCCGGGTAGCGCGAGAGATAGCCGAGAGCAATCAACCACTTCGGACGTCGATCCCCGCCACATGAAATGCCTCCGCGCGATGGGCTGCGTGCAGGCGATGTGCCTTCGGCTGTGTTACACTTTTTCGTTCAACGGAGACTGATAGACAGGCAGCACTTCCGATCCGCACATGCTTTTTTCCAAAGAATATGTGGGCTATCTGGCCCGCGAAGTCACCAAGAAACTGATTGCTGGCAAGTTCATCGAGACCGCAACTGTTCCCGCGGTCACGGAGCGCGTGCACGCCGCCCTGGTCGACGAACTCTCGCTGGAAGACCGCATCAATGACGAGGTGCGCGTAATCCTCGAAGCCTACTCGGACGAAATGCGCAACAGCGGCGCCAACTATCAGGAAATGTTCCGCAAGGTGAAGACCGAACTGGTGCGCAAGTACAAGGCGGTGCTGTGAGACTGAGCCGCGACAAAGTCAACGTACTGGCCCGCGCCGTCTCCGACGTGCTCAAGCAGATGGACGAAGTGGAGTTCATCGAAGACCCCAACACCATCCGCCAGGAAACCCGCAAGATTCTCGAAGATCTGCTTAATCAGGAAGCCAAGATTGATTTATCCGCCCGGCAGAAAATCGAGAGCCAGAAGCGGACCATCCTCGAAGGCTCGCAGGAGTGGGACATCCTCTACCGCAAGTATTACAACGAGGAAGTGAAGAAGCTGGGCGTGTAGCTGCGAACTTTCCTGCAGTTCACTTCTTTCAGTTGACCTCTTTCAGTTCAATCGAAACTAAATTGCGTACCGAGCGAGCCGGACGCTTATCCTCCGTAACGACGAGCTTGAACGGGCCGGAGTGCGCGTCTAGCGGCTTTCCGTCAATTGTGTCGGCGACCAGGACTTCTCCGGAATGAAAGCCAGGATCCACTTCCCCGAGGGCGAGCACGGCTTTGTAGCCGTCAGAACCGGTTGCCACAACGTAGCCAGCCAGAGCTTTGCCGCGAAGTTCGCTGCCCAATGGCGCTCCCAGCTTAGTGAGCAAATCAGAGAGACGGACGCCGGAATAGGTTTCGTCTGCGTTCGTGTGCGAATTGTGAATGGTCACCGAGATGTGCGAAAGCGTTTTCAATTCATCCGGCGACAGCACGACCGGCTTGGGATCGGAGAATGAGAGCAGGGTTAACGTGGCTTTCGCGGACAGCGCAGACTCTGCGTGGCCGTGACTGCCAGCTACGGAAGGCGTTGCGCCCTGCTGGGCGGGCAGCACAAACGGTGTGAGGAACAGGATGCCGACGAGGATTATGCTGGGTGTGCGAGAGCGCATGGTGGAGCATAGCGCGGAAGTTGATTCTTGTCAGCAACGGTCGAATGCGATGGCGCGTCATTCATCTGCGCAGCAATCTGCATATCGATAAAAAGGGCCCCGCTTGCGCGGGGCCAAGGGGGAGATAAACCACAGTCCATTCTCAGGCGGCTTGCTTTCTCCGCAGGATGGTCTGCAAGTGCTGTTGATACTGCTGCGCGTTATGGGAGATTTTGCGCAGCGGCAGACTGGTGAGCCATTGGTCGCGAGTAATCGCGCGGCGTTCGCGGCGCGAGCCCACATGACCCCGCTGGCGCAGGTTCACCGGAGTCTTCTCCGCGGTTTTTTGCTGCCAGCCGCTGCCATCGCTCACACTGAATATTCCGATGTAGCCTCCAGTCAGCAGCTGTAGCGGAGTCTGAATCTGATTGCCTCGGTCAAACTGAGTCGAACCCTGGGCCCGGAAACTCTCAAACCAAGCCGGATAGACAAAGTCTGAGACCAGCACATTGTTGATCTGATATCCGAAGCGGTCGTCTTCGCAGGCGTCGCACACTTCGTAGGCAAAAAGCGTACCGCTGGTGTTCGCGTTCTGCACGAACACGGTCAGGTTGATGTTGGGGTCGGCCAGCATCTCCAGCAATTCGTGGCTGGCGGTGACGCTCCAGGAAGTGCTGGCTTTCAAGTCGCTGGCCGCGAACACCTTGCCCATGGGCAGGCCATCCGGCGTCAGGTCATGGTAGCCCAGCGCTCCCGCTTGATCGGAGTCGTCTAGAACGACCAGCCACCAGGTTCCCGGAGTTGCCGGTGTGCCCTGGGGAACCATCGTGAGTTGAGCGTCAATGCCCCAGATGGGGCGAAAGTCATTGCTGACCTGCTGTTGCAGGGCAGCCACGACCGGTATAACTTCAGCATCGGTCAGCACGGTGCTCTCGTTGATGACGGATATCTGAGTTGGGGCTAGTTGCGCGTGAGGACCTTGTGGCATGAAGTGTTTTCTCCTTTGGTGTGAATTTTTTGGAGAACGCGCAGGCGGACTTGCGTGACTCTGTAAGGAAAAGTCTTATACCCTGATTCATGGAAGGCAACAGAAATATTGCGATGAAGCGACTCCCGGTTTCACTTTGGGAACACGATAGTGCAGGCGAGCAAAAGAGCCAGTAGGCGAATGAGCTCAAGAAAAAAATTAAGAAAAGAAAAGGAGAACTGGTGCCGAGTGGGATCAACGATGTGAAGGTGATCGTAAAGCGCGCCGCCGAGCAGGCCGGATTCGAGCTCTCCGGCGTCGCGCCCGCCACTGACGCACCAGAACTTAAGCATTTTTCGGAGTGGATTGCCGCCGGTCACGCGGGAGAAATGAACTACCTGGAGGCGCGCGACGATCGCGGCAATCTGAAGCGGGCAGCACTGGCGAACGTCGCTCCCTGGGCGCGAAGCGTAGTAGTTTGCGCCATCAACTACAACACCGGTCATCCGTACTCAACTCAGGTCCACAACGCTGACCGGGGATGGATCTCGCGTTACGCCTGGAGTCGCGAAGACTATCACGATGCTGTGCTCCACCGTTTGAGGCAAGTGGAAGCTTCGCTGCGGCAGGCGCTGCCCGCCGAGTTGCAGCGGGATCTTATAACCCGCAGTTATGTCGATACCGGTCCCGTGGTCGAACGCGTCTTCGCGAAGTATTCCGGGGTGGGGTGGATTGGCAAGAATACCTGCCTCATCAACCAGAAAATAGGATCGTGGCTTTTTCTGGGAGTGATCCTCACTTCGCTTGAACTCGAAGCCGACCTTCCCGCGCCCGACCGTTGCGGCAGCTGCACCCGCTGCATCGACGCCTGCCCGACCGATGCGATTATCGCCCCCTACCAGCTCGATTCCAACAAGTGCATCTCTTATCTCACCATTGAAAAGCGGGGATCGATCCCAGAGGACCTACGCGCCGGAATCGGCCATCATGTTTTCGGGTGTGACATCTGTCAGGATGTCTGCCCGTGGAATCGCAAAGCTCCGGCAACAGCCGCGCAGGAATTTCAACCACGCGAGGGACTGATGAATCCCGCCCTCGCCTGGCTGGCCGAAATTTCTGTAGAGGACTTTCGCGAAAAGTTCCGCGGCTCTCCCATTCGCCGCACCAAGCGCCAGGGTCTGCGCCGCAATGCAGCCATCGCCATGGGCAACAGTGGCGACCCGCGGTTTCTCGCCCTCCTCGAAAAGCTCTTGGCCGATGAAGACGAATCCGTAGCCGAGAGCGCTCGCTGGGCCCAATCGCGCCTGCTCTCAGGCGGCCAGGGAGTCTGATGCTCATCGTTTCTTAGCCCAGCAGATGCCCTGAAATTATCGTCTTTTGTTCGCCTGTATTTCCCTCCCATTTTCTACCCTAATTCCAGCAGACTTCCGTAACTGGTCTTTCCCATTTCCGGCAACTAATCTCGGGTACAGGGGTTCTTATAGCAGGCAAAAGGCTTGTGGTACGTGGCTATTATGTTCAACGGCTTTATCCAGCCTATGCGGCGCATTTTCAGTCTCTTAGCGGTCATGGCCTTGGCCTGCGCGTCTCTTTCCGCAGCCTCGGCCACGCTGCTCTTGGAAGAACCCTACGGTAACCTTGGGTTCTTTACAGCGACTGGTCACGCCGCAGTCTATCTGTCCGGTGTGTGCGCGCAAACACCGCTCGTGTTGCGCCGCTGCGCCCCGGGGGAAACCGGAGTCGTTCTCAGCCGCTATGACGGCGTTGCCGGCTACGATTGGGTCGCGATTCCGCTCA
>Ga0302324_100030559_pt1 | contig 10179 bp, 4 predicted proteins | sample Palsa_T0_1_FD_201949 | JGI IMG/M metagenome (GOLD analysis project Ga0302324, IMG submission 201949) | Peat permafrost microbial communities from Stordalen Mire near Abisko, Sweden - Palsa_T0_1 | ecosystem: Environmental > Terrestrial > Soil > Palsa > Peat permafrost | place: Sweden: Abisko... | reverse complement strand
GAATCCTCAGCCAGATGTTCCCCCGCAAAGAGTACTTTCCCGTGCGCCCGATGAAGCAAAGGCCGCAATGTCAGCCACTGTCCGGGATGATAGACCGCATAGGCTCCATGCACCCATGGATCGTTCTGCCAGGCCTTCGAGTGCGTCGTGAGGATCGCATTGGCGGCCTGCGGCGACACTGCCAGCAAATCGCGGGTCATTTGCGCCTGACGCGCGGCCGCACTCTCCGCCGCGAGCACGTCTGCCTTGTCGCCAACCGCATAAGAGCACAGTATCCCCATCGAACCTCCCTGCCCCTGGGTCGTATGAAAATACTCATGCGACGTCTCGTCGCTCATGAGCGCAAAGTTCTCCGCCGGCCAGAATCGTCCCTTGCACAGGACCTGAGTCTTCATGATCCGTCCATACTCCAGCTGCTCGGCCGCCTGCAGTTTGGCTGCCGCCAGCGGCGGATCGAACTTGATTGAAGGGATCACCGTCGCAGGTGCCGCAAAGATGCACGCGTCTGCGGCGAATTTCTCTGTCGCGGTCGAAATCGAAACCGTCCCTGATCGTTGCGCGATGCTCGTCACCGGTGAATTGAAATGCACCGTCCCGCTGGGCAGCCTCGCCACGATCGCGTTGACCAGTTCGGTGTTCCCGCCCTTGACATGAAAGTCCATCTCATCGGTTTCATCGGGATTCATATAGTCTTCCTCGGCATACTCGCCTGCTTCGACCAGTGCCGAGGCATCGCGCGTCGACTCACCGATATCGGTGCTGTCGATGATCTCCCGAATCTGCAAATCCTGTTCGCTAAAGCCCATCTTCCGCAGCCACGCATACCAGTCATAGGTGTCCAGCCGCTTGAAGTCCTCCGGCCCATAGTGTTTGTAGGCCACGGCAAACTTCTTCCACCCGGCGCGCGCTGCCTCCGAGAATTGCCAACCAGGTCCATTCAACTGCCCGCCCAGCAACAGCCAGAGCCGAAATGCATGAGGCTCCAAGGGAACGCTCAACTCCTTGCATAGGCCAAGCATGTAGTGATGATCTTTGCCGATCCACTCCCCGCCCATCTCACAGACCAGTTCCGGAGCCTCGGGGAACCGATACGACCATACACGCCCGCCGGGCCGGTCGCGCGCCTCCAGAACGGTTACCTTCCATCCTCCCTGATGCAAGCGAAGCGCCGCCGAAAGCCCTGCCAGCCCCGCACCAACAATGACGCACGAAGACACCGGCTTCGCCGCGCAAGCATACCGCGCAAATGGCAGACTAAGCGTCGCGAGGGAAGCGAGTTGAAGAAAATTGCGGCGATTCATCTCGCCTGTCGCGCTGGGCTCGGCGTGCAATGCAACCTCCGCGAAATCAATCGTTTCAAAACTCATTCCTTAGCACCTTAACCTATAACTTGATTAGTTAAACCTCTGAATCGCTCCAGCACAGGAAGGGGCAAGGCTTCATCCATGCCATAACTCCTGCGGGATCGGCGCGGCTTTAGCCGCGGAAAGGCCGGCTGCCGGAGTGCCCAGAGGCTCAATGGGGCCTTCGCCGCCGCTCACTTTCCCTTTGACTCTACGTTAACAAACACTTATCATTAAGCTGCGATCAAAGAAGAAGATTCGTTGCAGTCGTTTCTTTGCGCACGCTCCACACTGTAGTCACTTCTGCCACAAGCAACTTCGAAATCTTGGCGCTTGCCAATCTGTTCGTGGAGTTCAACCGTGAAATGCTCCTCAGGTAGCGACGGTTGTTATAACCTCGGCCATCCACCAGCTTCGCAATCCGGGAACGATCTCCTCTGCCGCTCAGCGGTTATCACCGCCCGCAGTTGGCGCAGCGAACCGGTTCCTCAGGGTGTTGCTGGCATCTTCTGCCGCCAACGCTGGTTCGCCCGATACGCGCGCAGCGAATGTCGTTGGTGCTTCTCCTTCTAGTTCTGCTTTGCAACGCGCCGATTTGCTTCTTTCGGACGCCCCCGACTGCAATCGCACACCATAAGGATGAAACCCCATGCATACTTTGCTTGAAAAAGAACTCGCTACCTACGAATCCCGCACTCCCTCGTCCCGCGAAGCGCTGAAAAAGGCCCAGCCACGCATGCCCCTTGGCGTCGCCAGCAACTTCCGCAGCTACGAGCCCTGGCCACTCTACATCAAGGACGCCAAAGGCACCCACATCCACGACCTCGATGGCAACGAATACATCGATTTCAATCTCTGCTTCGGCGCGCTGATGGCCGGCCATTGCCACCCCGCCGTCGTCGCCGCCGTCCAGGAACGCCTCTCGCTCGGCACCATGTACGGTATGCCCCACACCTTGGAGTTTGAGCTCGCCGACGAGATTTGTCAGCGCTTTCCCGTGGACCAGGTCCGCTTCGGTTCCAGCGGAACCGAAGTCACGATGCACGCCATCCGCCTGGCTCGCGGCTTTACCGGCCGCGACAAAATCATCAAGATGGAAGGCGCTTATCACGGCGTCCATGACTCCGTCCTGGTAAGCATGAAGCCGAAGCTGGAACTCGCCGGCCACGGCGACCGCCCCACCCCGGTCCCCGCCGCAGCCGGTGTTCCTATGGACACGGTCAAGAATACCCTCATCGCCCAGTTCAACGATCTGCCTGCCATCGAGCGCCTCTTCGCCGAAAATCCCCGTCAGATCGCATGCATCATCGTCGAGCCCATCATGATGAACATCGGCGTCTGCATGCCCGAAGAAGGCTATCTTGAAGGCCTCCGAGAGATCTGCACTCGCGAAGGCGCACTGCTCATCTTCGACGAAGTCAAGACCGGAGCCAAGCTTGGCCGCGGCGGCGCTTGCGAATACTTCAACGTCAAAGCCGACCTCGTCACGCTTGCCAAATCCATCGGCGGAGGCTTCCCTCTGGCCGCCTTCGCTGCCAGCAAAGCCGTCATGGACATGATCGCCAGCCACAAGGTCTTCCACGCCGGCACCTATGCCACCAACCCGCTGGTGATGGCCGCTGGACTCGCAACTTTTCGCGAAGTCCTCACCCCATCTGGCTACGAACACGTCGGCAAAATCAGCGAGGCGCTCGTCGATGGCTATAACCACATCCTCAAGACGACCTCGATCGAGTCCTATGTCGAAAGCGCAGGAGCCAACGGAGCCTTACTCTTCTACCCCAAACGCATCCGCAATTTCCGCGATTGGCAGAAGGTCGACATCGACCTCTGGAAACTATACTGGTTCGGCATGATCAACCAGGGTGTCATGGCCCAGCCGTTCTGGTGGGACGAACAATGGACCATCTCCATGGCTCACTCCTTTACCGACGTCGACCGACACCTGACCGCGTTTGAAAAACTCGCGCCGGCAATCGAACAAATGCAAACCCAATCGAAGCTCCAAACCGTCAGCTAGTCGAGAAAGAACACTTGTCATCCTTAACGCTGTGAAGGACCTGTCTCCTCAACAATTGTGGGTGCCCCAACCTTGTCGCAGTTTCATCGCGACAAGGTTGGGAGGAAGCTGTTCATCACACCGCCTAACCAAGTCACAAAATAAAAGTCCAACAATAAAACCCGCGTCGCCAGCCTTGCGGGGTTAGTATTTGAAAATCAGCAGCACCAAATTAAGCGAATTCTCCCAGCAATAACGTCGGAGGCAAGGTGGGCAAGACGATCGCGTTCGGCAGCCGTAAATCCGGCCTTAAGCGAGTCCTCGGCCGTAAAGACCTTATCTTGCTCTTTGTCGTTGCCGTTGCCAACCTCAACATGGTGCCGCCGATCTCCGCCTCCGGCCCCATCACCATCTGGCTCTGGATCATCGCCCTCAGCTGCTTTTTCTGGCCGCAGGGCGCAGCCGTCACCGAACTCTCCCAGAAATGGCCCGGCGAAGGCGGAATCTACCTCTGGGCCAAGCGCAGTTTCGGCGAAAAACATGGTTTCCTCGCTGGCTGGTGCTACTGGCTCTCCAACGTCTTTTATCTCCCCACCGTGATCCTCTCCTGCATCGGGGTCGGTCTCTACATTGGGGGCCCCCACATCCAAAAGCTAGAGCACAGCTACGTCTTCACCGGCAATGTCTCCATCGGAATCATCGTCTTCCTCATGCTGCTGAATATCCGCGGCCTCTCCCTCGGAAAGTGGATCAACAACCTCGGTGGTGCGGGCACCATCGCCGGCGGCGCGATGATCTGCTATCTCGCCTATGTCACCGCTACCCATCACGGCAGCGCCTTCCATCTGTCACAGTTGCACCAGCCGGTCACCGACTGGCGGCTCATCGGCGCCTTCGGCACGATCTGTTACAGCTTGATCGGCCTCGACCTCGCCTCGATCATGGGGGACGAAATTCAGGAGCCGCGGCGCAACCTGCCCTTCGCGATCTTCTGGGGAGGACTCGCCGCCGGCGCAATCTATCTCGGCACCACGCTCGCTATGCTCATCGCCATGCCCCAGCAGGACATCGGCATTCTCTCCGGAATTCTGCAGGGCATCAACCTCATGGCTTCGCGTAGCGGCCTTATGGCGGTTGTCGTGCCGATCGCCGTGCTCGAGTGCATCTCCATTCTCGGCACCGCCTCGGCGTGGTTCAGCGGAACGGCACGGCTGCCATTCGTCGCCGGCATCGACCGCTATTTGCCCGCAATCATCGGCAAGATCCACCCCAAATATGGAACCCCCTATATCAGCCTGATCCTCTTCGCCGTGCTTTCGTGCCTGCTGATCGGCGGCAGTTTCTTCGGCGCTTCTGTTGAAGAGGGCTACCTCACCCTGCTTGATCTCGCCGTCATCATGCAGCTAGTGCCGTCCTGCTACATGTTCCTTGCCCTGCTTCGCCATGCGCGCCATCCCGAAAGTGAGCTGAAAGCTGCCAAGCCCTACCTGCTGGCAAACTGCATCGCCGGCCTCACCGCCACTGGAGTCGGGATCTGTGTCGCATTTATTCCGTCGCGGCAGGTGAACTCGGTGTGGCTCTATGAGGTCAAGCTGGTCCTTGGTTGCGCGGTCGTTTTCGGCACCGCTTATTTCTTCTATCGCCGCTCCCTGCGCCACGCCCACCACGCCGTCCTGATCGAAGTCCCCGCCGCTGACGCCTCGTAGCGTGTAGAACCTCCAGCTGATCAACCTAACTTAACTAACTTGTCATCCTGAGGATGAACTGTAGTTGATGACGCTCGATAACGACTTGGCGCGCGTTGGACAACGCTTCGTGAGAAGCGATCCGCCCCAAGCCTCTTGTTGGAGACTGCCCGCCGTCCATCAGACCACGGCATTGGTCATGCTCACCACGGAGACTGCAAGACTGCGGGCGGGGGCTTGCGGGGGCTGCGGGGGCAAGTCCACTTTGCGTTCTCGACTTTTCGATGTATAGTCTCGGCGAGAGTTGCATCGACACCTTGAGGTACCGCTACGTGGGAGACTACGATACTGCAACGGAAAGCCTTTCGCTTGAAGGGACGATCGTAAGAATCAACAATAAACAGTATTTGGTGAAGCCGGCACTCAAGCAAGATGACGACGATCCGGCCTTCACGTCGTGGCCGTTGGTGCCGTTGCGGGGCAACGGCCGGAAAGCATCCGATAGCATCCTCCCTGAGTTTGTTATCAAGACGGTCCAAGGCGATTTAGAGGGCCAGGTCATCAGGGCGCAGGCGGAGGTGTCTCGACTGTATAGAATTCCGACAGTCCCGGTTTACCATCTCGGCGAGCCTGATTCTCAGCAATTCGGCCGGCTCCCGCCTCTCGCCGTGATTGGAGAGAATGGCGAGAAAATCGAAGCCATCGTAGTGCGCGACTTCGTTCGCGGAATACTGCTGTCTGAGTGGATCGAGATGTATGAACGGGCCCAAGACAGTCCTCGGGAAGTGTTTGCCGGGCTTAGGGACACAAACACTTGGTTTGAGCTAGCGCGAAAATTGATTGAGGCATTGATCCTGATCCACAATGAGCGCCTAGTGCATGGCGATCTGCGCCCACGCAGCATCATGCTGAAGGGCATTCTGCTCGATTTTCTGAGCGGGAAGAAGACAGAGAAAGAATCGCGAGCGCAACTGCTAAATCCGGACTTCAGCAAATTGGAAGTGATATACCTCGATCCAGAGGGCGACGTCCCGGAAAAGTATGCGGCGGCGGGTATCATCGACACCGGCACCTTCCGGCGTAAGTACGACTCACCGTTGCGGCTCTTCGAGAAGAAAGATGAAAACTCCGATTTTATAGTGGCAAAGCGAAAACCGGCACATTGGTTTGCTCTGACCGACATCTTCTCACTGGGCATGATTTTGTTCGAGCTGGGCTACGGAAGCGATGCGAAATTTGGTCCTTTCATTGGAACCAACGAATTGGATCACCCACTACGGAGTAAAGAGGGTAAAGGACCCACTTGGTTCAAAGTGAACCAGTACCAAGCGAGACTGAGCAACCAGCAGCTAAAGGACCAACTGTTCGACGCCTGGAAAATCCGCCTGAAGGGGTTAAATAGCTGGAGACAGGAAACCGCCATGGACCGGCAGCGGTTCATTTGTATGCGCGAGGTAATACTGGCATGTCTGCGCACCAGCGACCCAGCTGCGACCGGTCTGAGTGGGATACTTGGCACGAGCGTGGCATTTGATCCAAGGTCGTTGGACCGGTTTTTCAGCGCGAAGAGGACTGAATCCGCCGAAGGAGCCGGTACTGAGGAAGAGCGGAAAAAGCACGCCGGTGCTATCCAGGAAAGCGTAGATGGGTACCTGGATTCGTGCGCAGGTAAGATGCCGGAGACTCTAAAGCGCATTATTCGGCAGCGGAGCGTTCGTCTCATCGGCCGTCTGGGAAAGCTCACTGATCCAAATTACGGGTTCGACCGGATTGGTGGCCGGGAAACGATCGTCGAGACTATGGTCCTGTTACTCAACGGTCTTCAAGAACACGAGTGCTTTCAGGCAATCCTGACACCGAGTTTCTTCAGAATGGAAAATATCGGATTATATGGACGCGTCAGGTCGGCTTTGCAGTTGGCGGCGCTCCGCGGAAGAAACGTAGAGTGGGTGATCGTCGTAAACGAAGAAGAACTTTATACAAAGGAAATTGCCGAGGTGTTGGACGCACATCACTCTTCCTGGAGACACATACGGAGATTTCTGGCCGAAAAAGGCCATCCATATGGGATTTACTACAAGATCGCTACGACCGGCGAGTACGACAGGCTCTTGCGAAATCAATACACCTCTCTTGCAATCGGTACGGATTCGACAGGGTATGAGTCGCTGCTCAAAGGCGAGGGTCTTCTCATCGCTCCCGACTATCATGGCGAAGTACCCACGATATCCGCTCTGCGGCTGTGGCCCGCCCTAGGCGAGGAAGGTGAGCTGCGACACAAAGTTCGAAGACAGCAATTGCACCAAGCATTTCATGAATATAGCGAGGGCAAGCAGCACATCAGGACATTTTACCGCTAACCTGCGTCGCGGACCTTACCTTTTGAAAAGAGGAGTGTCATGGAACCTGATGCGTCGGCTGCATCGCAGAATCCAAACAAAACGTCCCTCACCATACTGCGCCTCTGGTCGTATCTCTGGCCACGTCCAAAACCTGAGGATAATCCGGGCTTGCCGGAGTGGCCGCCCGACGTCTTCGCGCTGTGTGCGGCCGTGCTGAAAAAGTCAGGCGTGTACACCGTTATCCTCGATCCCCGTCAGGTGCGAACTGTCGATCAGGACGTCTCCCTGGAAAGAATTCGTGAAGAGACTCATGCGAAGATCAGGAAGCGTGAGGAGAGAGTACGCAAGGCCGGTGAGGCGTGGCGACAAAAGCTGGGACTTCCTGCGCCGGATCGGCTTCCGCAAGATGTGCAAACAGCATGGGAAGGCGTCTCTCAGCTATGGGACACAATCTTCAGCAAGATCAACTACGAGGTCTCCGGACTCATCAACCGTCCCGAGGTTTGCATAGCACTAATCGACCTGCTGGCCATATCGGACGAGGCGTGTCGGGGGTTGGGGCTACCCAGCACCAACCCTCTTCCAGCGAAATTGAATATCAAAGAACGGGAACGGCAGGTAGCGGAGCGGGCGTTCTATGCCGAGGCAGAACGGAAACTCTTTCCACGGCAATTCGGCTCGACATTATGCAAGAATATCCATCCCTCAATCGCGCGAGTGCTGCCAAAAATGCACACGGCGCAATGCGGTTTGACAATCAGGTCCTTCTCTCATCATCTCGCCTTCTGCGAGTCCGATGAAGTGAGGCCGTCATGGTTTTCTGTCCCCGGATCGATCGGAAATTCCGAAGACATCTACCGCATGAATATCCTGATAGCGCCTTACCCCTTAAAGCTTGAGCCCGCTCAAATATCAGAGGTGAAGCAGGAAGTCTTACCCTACCGCAGCTTCGATGTGGATGTGAAAGACACGAACGGTGGTGTCGCTGAGGATGTCGTCGCGCTAGCCACCGCAGCTGAAGCGTGTGTAGGTCAAATAGATGCTGTGATTATGCCGGAAATGGCCATAACGACGCGCGATTACCGGTTACTGCGGACAGCGCTTCTGCGAAAAGGAATACTTTCCATCGCAGGCGTTAGTGCCAGAAAGCGGGCCTCAAACTATCTGGCGATCGACGTTCCAATCAGCAAACACTTTGCTGTCCATTTGCGGCAACGCAAGCATCATCGCTGGAAATTGGATGAAAGCCAGATCAAACAGTATCATCTCGGTTCGCGACTCAGAACCGATAAGCGATATTGGGAACACATCGACGTGCAGGATCGTCAACTGCGTTTCATTGTTCTCCGCCCCTGGCTGGTAACAACCACACTCATATGTGAGGACCTGGCGAGGCATGATCCAGTGGGTGATTTGATCAAAGGGGTCGGCCCAAACCTGGTGATTGCGCTCTTGATGGACGGACCGCAGATTACAAACAGATGGTCATCGCGATATGCGGCGGCACTGGCCGATGACCCGGGGTGCTCGGTGCTCAGCATTACCAGCCTTGGAATGGCTGGACTCAGCCGCCCACCCAACGACGATGGCAGGTCCTCGAGGGTCATAGGTCTGTGGAAGGATGCGTTCTCTGGCGCTGCCACCGAAATCGCAGTGAAACCAGGGGATCATGGCGTGGTGATTACAGTCATGATGCGCACCCGCACCGAAAAGACGGCGGATTTTCGAAGCGATGAAGGTGTTGCGAGCTACCCCACTATCTCCGGAGTTCACTCGATCAAGCTTCCCGACAAGTCTCCTTCCATCGAAAACGCATTGCAGTCTCCGGGCTGGCTTTCGATTGCGGAAGCATGCGAACTTGCCAGTCTTGCTCAGCGGCCTTCGATGTCACTCCGTCCCTCCGCTGCGAAACAAGAAAAGGCCAGGGAGCCTTCCGATGCAATGCAGGCAGGTTTTATGCCGAAGGGACTGGAGAAATTGCAGGGCAGCGCATTTCGCATTGGTCGGGAGATTTGGAGAATAAAGACCGCCGGTAAAAAGCCGGAATGTGGAAAGGATGAACCCTGGGCGACTCACGAAGAGGAAGAAGCTGCCGAGGAGATTGTTAGATGGGATAAAACAAATCGGGAATTCCACACGTAAAGGAAGCCTTGGGGATGGATATCCGCGCAATGGCTGCGGACACTCCGGGTGGCAGCCTCCCTTAGACATCGGCTTGCCAGATACCCCCGCTTCGGATTCATGAAACTGCACCTTCCCCGATACCTCGCGATACGCGATCCTCTGCTTCATGGGAGACCAACCGTTGGCATCAAAGAGACTTCTAGCTATAGCTAAGCTAGGATTCCACGGGCGCGAGGATTCTCAATCGTCTGTCGCAAATCCCCCAGCAAGCGACCGGGCAATCGCATTTGAAATTCAGTTGAACCACGGTTTGTACTTACGGTAGCCGTTTGGAATGGCTGAGGTTCTTGCAGGAGGATTCTATGTCCAGCAAAGAGACCCTGGGGCAGTTTGGTTCCTGTTGGGAAGGGCTGGAGGAGCCGCGCAGCGGCAATGCCGCCTTGCATGACTTTCACGAACTGCTGATGATCGCGTTAAGCTGCGTGCTTTGCGGCGGCCAGGGGGCGGTGGATATGGCCGTGGTTGCCGAGGCCAAGGAGCCATTCTTGGGCAGCTTTCTCACGCTGGCCAACGACCTTCCCAGTCATGACACCTTCAGTCGCCTGTTTCGCAATCTCGATCCGGATCAGTTTCGCGATTGCTTTCAACGGTTTATGGCGCAGTTTTCCGAGCAGTTGCAGGGTGTG
>Ga0302324_100030558_pt1 | contig 10179 bp, 6 predicted proteins | sample Palsa_T0_1_FD_201949 | JGI IMG/M metagenome (GOLD analysis project Ga0302324, IMG submission 201949) | Peat permafrost microbial communities from Stordalen Mire near Abisko, Sweden - Palsa_T0_1 | ecosystem: Environmental > Terrestrial > Soil > Palsa > Peat permafrost | place: Sweden: Abisko... | reverse complement strand
TTAGCGACGCAGTACGCGATCGGCCGCGCGGCTGCCGAGAACGTGCAAATCGAAGAAGACTGGATGCAGCCGGGCGCCGTGATCGACCCCCTGCGGGGTACCGGTGTCAATACGCTGTTCCAGCCCCTCGAAGCATATACGACCTTCGGCGGCGGCGTGGACGGCACCGCCGGCACCGACACGAGCGAAGGTTACGATTGGTACGACGTGGATTTCGGCGGGAACGCTGCGACCGCGTACGCGTCTTACGCCGTGTTCAATCAACCGACGTACGATAACGAGTTCAGCGTCCGCATGGGCTGGTGGGACGCGATCGCGATCAAACCATCGCTCGTCGATTCGACGGCTCCGGCCACCTCGACGATCTGCAGCGCCGCACCCACGCCGACGGGCGCCAACATATGAGCATGTTTCGCTTCGGGAACGACCGCGGTCAGGCGCTCATGGAGACGGCGATTTCGCTGCCGCTCTTCATCCTTGCGATGTATGGTTTGTTCTGGTCGATGCGGATCGGAACGCTCGGCGAGCGCCTGCAGCTCGGCGTCCGGTACGGCGGCATCGTCGACACTCCGAGCAACCCCTACATGAAGTATTCGCTCTTTGCGATGTACGCGCGTATGGACGACGACACGATCACCAACGAAGTCGCGTGCGGGGTCCCCGCGCAGACCGAGGCGCTGGGCGGCCGCAAGTCGTTCTTCACGGCCATCGCTCCGATTCCGAATCCGATCTGCACGCCGGGCTTCACGATCGTGAACAGCCCAGAAACCTATAACGAACCGATTCTCGTCCAATCGCAGTGGGTGTCGCTGACGGCATCCGCCCCTGTGACGGGCCTCGGATTCTTTACGTCAGGTTCGTACGCGAGCGCGCCGCCGTCGACGACGGCCTCGCAGAATTTCTTCCGTTCGCCGGACGTCGGTCAAGTGACCGCGTGTTCGTCGAACCTTAACGTCTTCAAGAAGTCGCTCGAGCCCGCAACCGACACGTCGAACGACGGTGCGACCCCGGCAGCTCCGTTCTCGCCGACGATCGCGACGGATCCGCCGTCCAATCCAGGCTGTCAGATTTTCGGAACGGCCGCGCCCGCACCGACCGGAGCGATCAATCCCTCGCCGCCGCCGGTAACGCCGCCGCCAACGGCAACGCCGGTTCCGACGCCAACGCCGACGGCAACGCCAAAGCCGACCGCAACGCCGGTTCCGACTGCAACGCCGGTTCCAACGGCAACGCCGAAGCCGACCGCAACTCCGGTTCCGACGGCAACGCCTAGCCCGACTCCGGTTCCGACACCGACTGCCAAGCCGACTGCGACGCCGACGCCTACGCCGAAGCCGACCGCAACGCCGGTGCCGACCGCCACGCCGACACCGTCGCCGACGCCGAGCCCGACCCCGGTTCCGACGCCCACGCCGAAGCCAACCGCGACGCCGACACCGTCGCCGACGCCAACGCAGAAGCCGACCGCGACACCGGTTCCGACCCCGACAGCGACGCCGAACGTGAACGGCACCCCACCTGGCGGAGGCGGCTCGAACTCCTAAAACGAGCCCCTCGATCCAAAGAAGAAGCCCGCAGCTCCGGCTGCGGGCTTCTGCACGTCCCGCCGCCGAATCGTCGAGCATGGAAGCTACCGTTGACGTTCGACTCGCCCGGGTCGAGAAGTTCTTGACTTGGCCGACGCTCATCACCGTGCTCGTGCTGTTGGCGCTCTTGCTGATGCCGCTGACGGCGACGCTCGATCGCGCGCAGGAAGCGATGCTGTGGCGCGCTCAGGTGATCACGGGACTGCTCTTCGTCTTCGAGTATCTCGTGCGCTTGGGCATCGCGCGCGAAAAGATGCGCTTCGTTCGCGGGAACGTGATCGACACGGCCGTTGCGGTGAGTTCGGTGATGCTTCCGCTGCTACCCGACCTGCGCTTTCTACTCGCGCTACGCGTGCTCAGCGCCGTCAGCTTGATCCTCGAGGTCGGTAAAGACGTCCAGCACATTTTCCGCGTCAAGAACATTCCGTACGCCATCATTGGTGCGTCGCTCGTCGTGGTCGTCATCGGGCTGCTCGAGTTTCACTACGAGAACCCGGCAAAGGGCAGCAACATCAATTCCGCCCAGGACGGCCTGTGGTGGGCGGTCGTGACGATGTCGACCGTCGGTTACGGCGACAAGTATCCGATTACGACCGAGGGCCGCGCGATCGCGGTCGTCTTGATGATGCTCGGACCGGTATTCCTCGGCATCTTATACGCCGGCCTCACGACGATGTTCATGCGGCCGACGGAAGAAGAACTCGCCGCCCAGCATCGCGCCGACGACGAACGTCTCGCGCGCATCGTGCAGCAGACGGTCATCGACACCGTGCGTCCGCTGAACGAAAAAATCGATCGCGCCCTCGGGCAAATCGAAGCAAAAAAAGCCAAAGGCCCGGACTCTTCTCAGTCGCCCTAAGCGATAGCGTTCGCGAGAAAGGCGATTGCGTCGCGAGCGCGCGGAATCGACGTGCCGGCAAAGCCGATGATCAAGCCGTTGCCGGTGGGTTTGCCGCGGTAGCAGCCCGAGAGCGGCCAGACGACGAGGCCCGCGCTTGCGGCTTTGTCGCTCACGCCGCCGTCGTGGATGCTCTTCGGCAAGTCGACGACGAAGTGCAAGCCCGCGCGCGAGTCGCGCACGGTGAATGCCTTCGATGCCGCGGTGAATCCCGCGCTGACGAACTGCCGGCGCTCGTCGTAGATCTTGCGCATCTTCGAGATGTGCCGCGCCAAGTGCCCGTCGTCCATGAAGCGCGCGAGCGCCGGCTGCACGATCGCATTCGGGGCTCCGCCGTCGACCCGCTGCAGCGCGACGAACGCGCGTTGCAGTTCCCGCGGCATCACGATGTACGCGAGCCGCAGCGCCGGGGAAAGCACCTTGCTGAACGTTCCGACGTATAACACGCGCCGGCCTTGGGCCAACCCGTGGAGCGCGGGAACGACGCGGCCGCTGTAGTTGAACTCGGCGTCGTAGTCGTCTTCGACGATCCACGCGTCGTTTCGCTGCGCCCACTCGAGCAGCGCGAAGCGGCGTTGCAGCGAGAGGACGGCGCCGCTGGGATACTGATGCGAAGGCGTGACGTAGGCGAGCGTCGCGCGCTTACGCGCGAAGGTGCTCGGGTCGATGCCGTCACGATCGACGGGGGCCGGTACGATGCGTGCGCCGTTCGCTTGCAGCGTAGCGCAGACGCTCCAGTAGCCGGGCTCCTCGACGATCGCGCGGTCGCCCTTTTTCAACAGCAACCGAACGATCAGCGAAAATGCGGCCTGCGCGCCGTTGGTAATGAGGACTTGATCGGGCGTGCACGCGACGCCGCGCGTTTGCTGAAGGCGCCGCGCGATCGCCTCGCGCAGCGGCTCGTAGCCGAGGGGATCGGGATATCCCAAGTCCGCGGCCGACCAGTCACTCGCCCGGAAGCAGCGTTTGAACTGCGTCGTAGGAAAAAGATCGAGCGCGGGAATACCGTGGCGAAACGCGACGAGCTCGCGTAAATTCGCCGCGAGCGGTTCGGCTTCCAGATGTGCTTTCGCAAGCGGCGTCGGAACGAGCGCAGGCTCTTCGGCCGGCGTCGCTTCACCCGGGCGCGGGGTGAAATGATCCGAGACGAACGTACCGACGCCGCGCACGGTGATGAGGTAGCCTTCCGAATGCAGTTGCCCGAGCGCATCGACGATCGTGTTGCGCGACAGCCCGAGATGCGTTTGAAGCTCGCGGCTCGAGAGAACGCGTTCCCCCGGCACGAGCTTTCCGGCGAGGATCGCATCGCGCATCGCCTCCGCCAGCTGCCGGTGCAGCGGAGTCTGAGAGTTCCGATTGACCAGGATACCCGAGCCGTCCATAGTGGCCCTAGAGTTACCGGGTTTTGGCGATCTTTCCTTGGGCCACAGCCTGGAGCGACACAGCTTGAGAATTTGCACGGCGCAGTCAAATTGCTAGTCGCGCTTCGGATAGTAAGCCGCTAGCACGTGCGCTACGATCTGTTCGGCTGCTCCGCTAAAGTTGTAACCGTTGCTGAGGACAACCACGGCAAGCTTCGCGTCGGGAAAGATCGCGTTCAGGCAATAGCCACCCGCTCCCGGCGCGAGGCCGTTGTGCCATAGAACGCGATGGCCGGCCAACGTCGCCGGGACGAACCCCATGGCATACGCAACGCTCTTGCCGTCGCGCAATTTGCCGGAAGTCCAGAGCGCCTGCATGGACTCTGTGTCGAGGAGAGCTCCTTGCATTAAAGCGATGTTCCATACGGTCAGGTCAGTAGCGCTCGAGACCATGGCGCCCGCGCCCGCTGTCAAGTCGAGGCTAACTATCGGTTCTTGCGGTTTAAACGAACCATGCCCGTGATAAGGCAGCGCCACCTCAGGTCGTTGTTGGGCGGCGTAACCGAAGCCCGACTCCGTCATTTTTAGGGGGCCGAAGATGTTTGCTTGCAAGAACGACGCTTCGTCAGTTTCCGCGACCCTCGCGATGATAGCCGACAGTACGGCGTAGTTCGTGTTGCTATATGCCCACTTGGTGCCAGGAGCGAAATCTGGTTTGTCGGTCGCGAGAATACGGAGTAAAGAATCAAGCGAGATTCGCCCGCTAAGAGGCCACGGGTGCTCGCTCAGCAGGGGATAGTTGTGCAAACCGGACGTCTGGTTGATCAGCATCCGGATCGTGATTGCCGATCCGTTCGGGAACTCAGGCAGATATTTTGCGAGCCGATCGTCAAGCGAAAGTCCGCCCTGCTGCGCAAGCAACAGAATCGCCACTGCAGTGAACTGTTTAGTGATCGAGCCGATGGCAAAGCGTGTGCGTTCTTCAACCAGACTCCGTCGCTCCACATCGGCAAACCCATAGCCGTTCTCGAATGCGACCTCGCCATCCCGAGCAACCGCAAAGGAAAAGCCAGGCGCTGTTTGCAGCGCGAGCGCGGTCGTCCCAATAGTTTCGAAGGCGATGTCTGGCGGCCTCAACGCGCGGCTCAGACTATTCGCGGGAGGGCAAGCGTACTACTTGCCCTTGTGATCCGAACGTATCGCGAACGCCGTAACAGGAGCGGAGTAAACCACCCTAGTTCCGCCTCCTTTGTAGTGGAGCACGAATCTGGGGATCGCCGTAAGTCAAGACGGCGAAGTTGCGACGGGCTACGCTGCAACGCACTCTTGTCCCGCCGACTCCGCATTTAGAAAGAGAAGAATGAACACCTGACAAATGCGTGTCGTATCAAAGCGCCGCTGCATACATCGGGCGCTATGAGTCGTTCGCGGCCCACAGCGGGCCGGCGGCAGCGATGACGCGTTCGCGATGGCGCCGGCCGGCTTCGGCAGCGCGGGCGGAAAGGAGATCGTCGATGCCCTTTGAGGCCGACGCGAGCTTTTCGTAAGAGATGTGAATTTGATCGGGTACGAGCGGCTCGGCGAGGACTGCCGCGGCGTACGCGGTGTGCAATAGTTCGAGCGCGAGCGCACGAGGTTCGCGGAGCGCGGCGAGTCGAGCCCGCGTGAGAACGTCCATGAAAAACGTCGGAGCCTCACGATCCGCAACCGGCACGCGCTTCGCAAATGCAATCGCTTCGTTGCGGTGCTGGTCCGTTCCGGAGGCGAGCAAAACGTTGACGACGGTCGCGAGCGTCATAGCCATGCAACTCGACGTATTAAAGGCCCACGGCGACGCGCTCAGCCACTGCGACTGCGCGAGCGCGTCATCCAAACGGCCGTCCTCGAGCGCTACGTGAGCCAACGCCTGGCGGCACTGCCATTCGATCAGCCCGAGCGGCAGCACCGAGAACGATCGACGGCGCCGGATCATCGCGAGCAAGCGCAGCGCCTCTTCGCAGCACTGGGCCGACCGCTTGAGCTGATTGACCGCGTATGCGACCGCGCCGATCGTGTAATGGCCCTGGGCCTCGACGTCGGGTCCCGCGAATTGTGCGGCGTTGAGTTGACGCCGAGCCCACGCGTCGCATTCGTCGAAGCGCAGCATGCGCCGCAGGGCGTCGCCGACGCGTTGCGCGAGCGAGGACGCGGCACGGTATGCGCCCGCCGCGATCGCGCGGTCGTAGGCGACGCTCGCCGTCTCAACAGCTTCGTCGTAACGCATCGTCACGCAGAGCAGGCGAGACGCGACGTTCGCGGCTTCCAACTCCGTCTCGAGAACGCTCGCCCGGCGACTCTCGGTTACGGCTTGGCGAATCGCCATCCAGGCGGAGTCCACATTGTGCAGCCGGGCAAAGACGTTACCCGCTCTCACGAACGCATCGGCGCGAACGCTTGCGTCGGCATCGTCGTGCGGATCGGTGAGATCGAGTACGGACGAGAGCGATCGGACCGACGACGTGAAGTGCCCGAGCTGGTTGAGGACTTCGCTCCGGCCGAGGTGGAGGTCGCGCAGCAGGACGTTCGCTTCAGGCGACGTGACGGCGTCTTCGAGCAGCGCGATTCCTCCGTCGAAGGCGGCTAGCGCATTCGACCACGCCGCTGAGGAGACGAAGGCACGACCGGCCTCGAGCCACGCGGAGGCTGAGTCGCGTTCGCGGCCCAGGGTGAGATAGTGCTGGGCGAGCCGAAGTTTTGCCCGCGGATGTTCGTGCAGCGCAAGCCGTGCAGTGACTTCGGCAACGGCTTTCCGCCGGCGTCCGTTCGACAACCGTCGCGCGGCGATGTCGCCGAAGAGCGGGAACGTAAATTGCGCGGGTACTCGCCCTTCGACGATTCCCAACAAAATGAGCCGAGCGCCGGCTTCGCCCGCACGCTCGACACTCCACTCGGAGAGCGCGGCGATATCGTCGTCGTCGAGTTCCGGCTCGAGCGCGAGCAACTCGGCGACCCGTGTGGCGTCATGTCCCGCCGCGATCAACTGCGATTCGAAGACATCGGTCGCGAGGGTGCGGCTCACGCGCCCCAGCTGCACCTGAAGCAACAGCGGATGGCCGAGCGACGCTCCCCACAAACTCTCGGCCGTGTGTTGAGCCGGCCGTGTCGCCCACCGCGATACAGCTCGCGACAGCTCGTCGCGGGTCAGCGGACGCAATGCGATTTCTTCGGCTGCCGGATATGCGGCGCGGGATTCGTCGAGCTGTTCGGGACGAACGCACGCGATGATGCGACCTACGCGATCGGAAATGCCGTCGACAACCGTGACGTCGGATGGAGATTGCAGATCGCGGGCGAGCGCTTGCGCAACAAGCGCGGACTTTCCGATCCCCGCGAGACCGCTGACGATGAGGGCCCGCGGGGCGAGCGGCGACGCGAGCCATGCACGAATATCCGCGAGCTCGCTCGTACGCCCGGCGAATCCGATGTCCGGGGCGACTTCGACGAGCGACGGATCGCTCGCGCGCTCGGCGATCGCCGCGCTCGGCTTCAATCCGATCTCGGCGAGCGCGCCTTCGTAACGGCGAAAGACCGCATTTGCTTCGCGACGGTTTCCGAGCGAGAGCGCGTATTCGATGAGCGCGACGTAGGCTTCGTTGCAATACGGATCGCGTAGCAATAGCCGTTCGGCGACAACCGGCGACGGACTCGCGAGCAGCTCGGCGCTCAGGAGGTCTTCGATGCGGGCGCCGATGCGTTCGCGCACCGCGGTCGCCCATGGGCCGTAGTCGCCCGCGAGGAATTCCCCCTCGCACATCGCGATGACGCGGCCGCGTTCGGTCCCGCTCGCACAGCGCTCGACTTCGGCTACATCGGTGTCCACCCGTGCGATCCAACGGACATCGTTGCGATCGGCGACGACGATCGCGTCGGGATCGACGCCCGCCGCGCGGAAGGCACCGCGAATCGTCGAGAGCGCCGTCTTCAGACTGTTGCGCGCGTTGACGGGCTCGGAATCGGGCCAAAATTCGTCGGTGAGCGTCTCGCGCCGAACGCGTTCGCCCGCGTGCATTGCGAGATAGGCGAGCAACGAGCGGCTCTTGACGTTCCCCGGGGCCTCGACCGTCACGCCCTCGACGGCAATCGCGAAGCGGCCAAGCAAGCGCAGGTTAACGCTGGGAGCTCGAGTGACGGCGCCCGACGGAGCGTTTACGGTCAGTTTACGATGGGCTGCTATCAATTGCGGGGTTACACACAGGGGAACCGACCGTATGCACAATCGGGCGTTCGTATTTGCCGTTTTTTCGTGTTCTTGCCTTCTAAGCGCTTGTAGCGGAGGCGGCAGTAGTCCCGCGCCGCCTCGAAGCGTCGCGACCGCGACGCCATCCGCGGCAGCGTCGACGGTGCCGAGCGCCAGCCCGAGCCCGACGCTCGCGCCGACGCCCACGCCGGCGCCCACGCCGTCCCCGACCCCCGTTCCTACGCCGACGCCGGTCCCCGCGACGTATCCGTATAACGCCGGCAGCACGTTCATCTACGGCGGTACGCGCGCGCAATCGTTTCAGTCGTTTCCGGAAGTCGTCGCCCCCGGATCGCCGTCGCCCGAGCCGATCGCGACGACGCTCGCGAACGTCACGCAAACGGTCACCGTCAATTCGAATCAGACGTTCGATGGGACGTCCAAGTTGACGGACTTACATCTTTCCGAGACTGACGCGCTCGCGAGCGGACTCGAAGCGACCACCTCGACGACCGACACGTACGAGGCCGTCCCGAGTGCCGGCGCTACCGCGCAACTGCTCGACTACGGCTCCAACTACGCAGACGAAAGCGGCGACACCGTGTCGACACTGTTAACGGCGCCGGCCATCGTCGACGAATTGCCGGAAATTGCTGGAGCGCAGTGGAGCAATGGACCCGCTGCAACGATCGACGAGGCCCTCGCGGGCAACGCGACCGGTTCCGCGATCACGGTCGTCCGCACGGTCAACCCCGACGGCACGTACTCCGAGAAGACGACCTATCCGCCGAATTACAGCGGCTCGGGCGTTACCGGCGTCGGCGCGATTCAAGAGAACGCGGACGGCAGCGGAAACTTCGTCATCGCCAGCAACGGTGCGACGCTGACGCTCACGTACAGTCCGCCGGAACCTCAGCCTAGCGGTTCACCGCTGATCACCGTCAACGAATACGAGGGCACCGACACGACGGCGACGCCGCAGTCGAGTTTCCAGATTCCATCGTGGTACGGACCTGCGCCCGCGCTATACGCGGAGAGCGATCGTGATCTCGGTATCGTAAGCGTGCCCGTTGCGTGTGGACTCGGTTCGACGCTGCCCGCGAGCGCGACCGAGATTTCACAGTCGATCTCGCGGACCGACACGATTCTCGGCTATCTCGAAACCGAAACGACGAATGCGTACGTGGCACCCGGGTATGGAGTCGTCTGCACGACCTTCAGCGACAAGCAGACCCTGATCTACGATTTCAACGGCGACGAGCCGTTCGTGTTCACGAGTGCACCGCCGCTCGAAATTACGACCGCGAGCGAGACGCTCGCCCTGCAGCCGTCGTCGACCATCGCGACGTCCACGCAGCGCCGGCCCGCGTCGCTTGCGGTTGCGTTGCGCGCGCGTTTCGAGCACGGCATCCTGGCCGCACGCGAGCGGCGGATCGGAGCACTGATGCGACGAGCCATGAGCCGACTTCGGAAGGGCGCTCGATGAAGCGCGCGCACGTTCCAGCCGCGCTGCTGAGCGCGGCAGTCGCTCTTTGCGCATGCAGCGGCGGCGGCCACGTTCCCTTAGCGCCGATCCCCGTGCCGGCAGCGACTGCGCAACCCGCGAGCGGATCCGCGAGCGCGACCTTCACCTACGGCGCCGATGCGACCGCGAAGTCGCACTATACCGGGCCCGCGCACGTGGGTTCGGTCGCCGTCGACGTTGCATTACGGCTTGCGAATCCCGGCGGCCTGGAGCGCTACGCCCAAGCGGTGAGCGACCCCGCGTCGGCCTCGTACCGCAAGTTTCTCTCACCTGCGGAGATAGGGACTCGCTTCGGCGCGCAGGCTGCGACGGTGACGACCGTCGCGCGCTACTTCGAATCGTACGGGCTGCACGTAGGCAGCTGGCCTCAGCACTTATCGCTCGTGGTTAGCGGTTCGCAGCACGCGCTCGAACGCGCGCTCGGTACGACGCTCGGCACGTTCGCGGCCGGTACGTCGACGTTCGTCGGCCCGGCGAGCACGCCGCACTTCGCGGTGACGCTGCCCGTAACGGGCATTACGCGATTGGTCAGCGCCAAACGGTTATTCCGCACCGAGATTCCCACGAGTGGCGGTGCGGTTACCACGAGCGGC
>Ga0302324_100030550_pt1 | contig 10180 bp, 7 predicted proteins | sample Palsa_T0_1_FD_201949 | JGI IMG/M metagenome (GOLD analysis project Ga0302324, IMG submission 201949) | Peat permafrost microbial communities from Stordalen Mire near Abisko, Sweden - Palsa_T0_1 | ecosystem: Environmental > Terrestrial > Soil > Palsa > Peat permafrost | place: Sweden: Abisko... | reverse complement strand
CGCGTTGGCCCACACGGCGATTAGAGAACTGCCTGCATCGCATAAAAACCTATGCGCGGCGGACGTACCGACGAATGCGCGCGAGCATTTCGGCGGGATGGAGTACGGCTGCGACAAAAAGATGGCCGGCGCCAGCAAGATACCGGCCATCCAGATATCTTTGCCCGGCGGTGCGCATGTGCAGCCTGGAGGAGTCCTTGCGATATCTGCGCAGGCGCACCCAAACATCCTTCGGCTGGGCAAGCCTGAACTGCTCCAGAGTCAGTTCCGGCGCTGACTTCATGCGCCGCTTATAGGAGTCTTCCGCCCATCGTCTCTTTTCCTGCATCTCCGCAAATAGCCTGTAGGTATTTGCGCTGGTGTGAAAGCGGTAGGCGATCACCGGCTCGCGCAGCACAAGCACAGTGCCTGCCTGCGCCAGGCGGAGTTCCAAGTCCCAATCATCCGCCGGATAGTATGCCTGTCTGAATCCGCCCGCCGATCGAAGCGCCGCGGTTTGCATGAACATGGTCGACCCCAACAGGCATCCGTCTATCATCGGCTCGAACTTTTTCGCTTCGCCCGGCGCCATGACCACTTTGTCCGCATTCGACCAGCGATGCCGGCTTCCGAATTTTGTTGTATAAGCAAAAAGGCCAATCGCTTCCGGGCGATCCTTCATCACCTGCCGTTGCCGCTCCAGTCTTTCGGGAAAACTGATATCGTCCTGGTCGCAGCGGGCAACCCAAGGTGCTTTGGCCTCTGCGATTCCGGCGTTCAAGGCATCGCAGAGTCCGCCATTTTCCTTTTCGATCAATCGTATCCGTTCATCGTCGAAGGAGCGAACAATCTCGCTCGAGTTATCCGTGCTTCCATCATCGATTGCGAGCAGCTCAAAATCACTGAATGTCTGCGACAGGAGCGACTGAATGGTCTCGGAGAGATAAGCCGCACCGTTGTAGATCGGCACAAGGATGGAGACTTCTGGACGTTTCATGAATGTTTGCGGGTACTTGCGCAGGAGATAACCCAGTACTTCGGAATTCGAGACACTGATTCCTTGGGCATCACTTCAACATTCCCGCCATTGCTGTACAGATTGTCTTTGAAGACGCGTGCCTTGGCCGTGCCGAGGATACGGCAAAAGGACTTGATACAGAACTGAACAGGCCAAAAAACCAGCCACCAAGGCAGGAATGCCTGACCATGGCAGGCCTTGATTTCGAATCGTGTTGACAACAAGCCGATCAGTTCTGGTCCAGTAAATTCGCGGATATGATAGGGGTTTGCGGGATGCCTCTGAAAGAAATACATCGTTGAAACGATTCGCCTGTCGGGAGTCGAAACCAGGTAAGTGCCGCCCGGCCGCAGAATCCGCGCGATCTCGTCCAGATATGCTTCCACATCGGGCAGGTGTTCGATTGTTTCAAAGGAGACAACAACATCGAATTCGTTGTCGGAGATTGCGGTAAGATCCTGCGCATTCGCGGCACTGTAGGTCACTTTGGGATTGTCGTTGCACTCGCGGCATAGATTCACCGCGTCTTCCGAGATGTCCATGCCATGAACTGTTCGAGCGCCGGCATCGGCGAGCATCTTGGACCCATAGCCGGTTCCGCATGCAAGATCGGCTACGAGCTTTCCCGCGACCATTGACTGCGCGAACCGATAACGCGCCAGGTGTTCATTCTCAATGAGGATGTCATAGTCGCCCAGAGTAAGGCGCTCGCTTGTTGTTTTCATCTTGCCTCAGCGGTGAGTGGTGCCGAAATAGAAATTCAAACTAAGAGCGGAACATGCCTGAAAAGAAAAAGGCCGCATGCAGAATGGGCCGTGACTCAGCGGCCGCGAGAGCTGCGCTGGAGTCCGGCACGATTCGTCATGGATCACTTCACTCCGGCATAAGCGGAAGTCGCGATGCCAGATTGGATTCCTGTGCGACGCGCCTTGACCGTACCAGCAACGCAACTGCAACAATTCCTTGAAACATGCAGTGCGCTCCCAAAAGTCCCAGTAGCGATCCGCTCAATCCAAGCCTCTTCGCCAGCGGAAATGCAAAGAAAAAAGCGAAGGCCGTCATGGCCAGGTAAGACCAGAAAATTGGAACCGTGAACTCGAGCGCAACCAACCCCGCACGCAACGGGCTGCCAATAAAAAGGACGACGTAAAGCAACGCATAAAGCCGCAGGATGTAACCGAACTGAAACATCGCCCCGCCGTACATCAGTTTCAGCCAGAACCCCGGCCAGGCGGCCATGAGCGCTGCGAACAAAAAGGTCAGGCCTCCCCATTTCAAAAGGATCGAACGCGTGTAGGCGAGCATTGCCTGCACGCCGCCCGCGCGAAGGCGCCGCGCAGTCTCCACCGGAACCACGTTGTCAAGACCCTGGAACCAGACATGGGTCACGCCCATCAGGTTCTGCGAAGCTTTCAGCACGCCCGCCGCGGCCGGTCCGTAATAGGCCGGGGCAGCGATCACGAAGAGATTGCTCGACGTCCAACTCAGCAAAGACGAGCCGGTGAGCCAGCGGGAGACGCTCCAGTGGCGTCGCGAGATGGCCTTAATCCAATCCCAATGAAATTCGAACCGTTCCACCCAAAACCATCCCACCGCCATTCCGACTATCGAAGTTCCCGCCATCACCCAAAGCGCTGTTGCGCTGTTCAAATGCCCTGCGCGGTGGAGAAGAAAAAGGATCGGCAATTGGGTTAGGTAACTGAGAGCGTCATCGGCCAGTGCGCGGCGGCTGCGGTGTACCGCGAAGAAGTAGCGCCGGACAAAGTCCTGCATCTGATACGCAAATGCAGACACCGCAAGCGGCAGCGCAAGGTGCTGCAGTTCCGGATGGTGAAAGAAACTACTCGACGTCTTGAGTGCAACGAAGACAAGAGCGAAGGAAGCGGTTACTAGAACGAGTTCCTGAAAGACAACCGCACCAATGTAATAAGGCCTGTCCTTCTCTTCCTGCTTGGGTCCGATACTCATCATTGGAGCGATGATCAACGGGGTCTGCAGGCTGTTGACGAACAAGACCGACATCCAGGCAAGCACGAAGATTCCAAATTCGCGAAGGCCCATAAACCGGGCGAGCATCAGGTTAGTCAGAAAATTTGTTGCGCTCACAATGGCCTGGTCGGCTAGCGCCCAAACTTCTCGTCCCAGGAATTGCCGAAGTACGCCGCTTCGAAGTCGCTCCCAGAGCCCGGCTTTCCCATTCATCCTGCCTCCCGAAGCGCCTGCGTCGATCGTGTTGCCGCTTTGCTACGGATGCGTGACGATGGCCGCCGAGGTGGCCGCCGACAGAATCGCCGTCGCATCGGTCAACGTGGCCTTGATCCTGCTCATCGGCACATAGACTACGTCTTGCGCCTGCAGTTCGAGCGGCCTCTGAGTCCCCTTCATAATGCTGTCGTACGAAAGTGAGAAGTCCAGCACGGTTCCGTCCGGATTGCGGCGCACCACACGCAGGCCGCCGGTATTGGCGGTCAAAACTGTTCCTCCGCTGAGCGCCAGGGCCTGGGCGACATTCAACTTCCCATCCTCCTGCATCACGTATCCGCCGGGGCGGAAGACAGCGCCCAGAACATAGACAATTCCGGTGCGCGGAACGATAACCGTGTCCCCGGGCCGTACCAGAATTGCGCCGGACTGCCGATTGCTTTCGCTGCGAGAGAAAGGCACGTCCTCCTCTGCGGCGGAATCGTCCCCGCCATGGCGGATCTTGATGCGCGTGCCTGCTATGGGAGTCAAGCCGCCGACCTGGGCAAGAATGTCGCTGAGCATTGTGGGTGCAATTGTCGTCACCCGGCCCGGGCTGTTCACTTCGCCCAGCACAGCCACGTACTGGCCGGCGTATTGTTGCACGTCGACATTCACCTGCGGGCGGATCAGCACCTGGTCTTCCTTGAGAGTCGCCTCCAGGAGCCTTGCCACCTCCGGTGTGGTCAATCCCTGCACTTTCACTTTGTCGCATAGTGGGAGAGTCAGGTCGCCTTGGGGGTCCACCCGATACGCATCCGTGAGCTCGGGTGTGTCGTAGATCGAAACGCTCAACAAGTCGCCCGGCTCGACGCGAAGCTCCGAGAAGTCCCTGGGAAGGACGACCGGCCCCAAACCCTGGCCTGCCATTCCGGGTTTAGCGCTGGCGTTGGAGCCGGATCCGTGAGGCGCGGAGGCCGACGCGGTCGCTTCCCCGGCTACCTGGGCAATTCCAGATACAGCCACCAACCCGGGCTGCACTGCAATACCGGCCACAAGCAGTGAGACCCAACTGAGAGTCCGCTTACTTTTCACCGTAGTATTTCTCCACGTTGTATCCATAAACGCTCCGATATTCACTGGCAGACATATCCACTGCCTGAATCACCATGCCGAGAAGATGGATCCGATTGCGGGCAAGAATTTGGACGAAACGGCGCAACGCTTTCCGGGATGTTTGACCAGATCGCAGCACGCCGATGGTCCCATCGCAATGCGAAGCCACCTGTACCGGATCGGCTACTGGTAAAACCGGGGCATTATCCACCAGGATCAGGTCGAACCGTTCCCGCGCCATCTGCAATATCTTTACGATCTCGCCCGATTCCAATAGTTCTGAGGCGAGAGGCGTGCTCTGGCCCGCGGACAGAAGGAATATGTTCGGCACTACCGAATGCGGCTGCAGCACCTGATCGAAAGATCCGATACCGGCCAGCAAATTCGATAGCCCCTCTTTGCGCGACACGCGGAATAGAACATCTTGCCGGGGACGTCGAAGATCGGCGTCGATGATGAGCACTTTCAACCCGGTTGCGGCGAATGCAAGGCCCAGGTTGTAAATCGTGTACGACTTTCCTTCACCGCCCAGCGCGCTGGTGACTGCCAGGAGCTTCAACCTGCGCCCCGCGCCGGAAAGCGTGAGCCCCGAACGCAGACTGCGCAAAGCCTCTGCGGTGGCCCCGTCCGGATCGATAAGGAAAGGGCTCGATTCTGTTCCCAGTGCGCCATCTGTTCGTGTTCTTGTTTCCCTCTTGTGGAACGGAATCAGGCCGAGCACCGGGACGTGCGTCAGCTCTTCTACCTGGAAGCTATCGGCAACGGTGTCGTCCTGGCTTTCCAGCAGATACGCCAGGCCGATACCCAGCACAAGGCCACCGAAGAGACCAACCAAAGGAAACAGGGTACGCTTTGGAATCCAGGCATTTCCCGGGGGACGCGCGGGATCGGCAACGGTCACATCCACGGCGCTGCTGCCCGAGTCGATATTCGTTTCCTGCAGCTTGCCGTAGAGAAGGTCATACAACTCCCGGCTGGAGGTGGACTGCTCCATGAGAATTCCAAGCTGCACAACATCGTCATTCATCTTGCTGGTAACAGCCTTTTGCGCATCGAAGATTGCTTTGAGATCTTTCTCGTTCTGCTCCGCCAGCGTAAGATCGTTCTTCGCTCGCTGCTTGATCTTCTCCATCTCGGCCTGAAGCTGATCTTCGAGGGACTTGAGTTGATTTTGGAACGCCACCAGACGCGGGTTTTTAGCGCCGTACTTGGTCTGGGCATCGGCATAGGCAACTTTAGCCGTTGCTTCCTGCTCACGCAGTGCGGTGAAAACCTCGAGGCCATTCCCCTGGGAAATTACGGTCGAGCTGGCCATGCTTGGAAGAGAGCTGGATGCCAGCGTGGAAATCACTTCCGGATTCTGTGTCTCTGTCAGACGGTAGATGGCCTCATCGCTCAGGCGCACGGCTTCAGCCTGCGTTACTTCCTGGTTCAACGCCGCCAGGCGATCCAGTTCCGGAATGCGCATTCCGCCGCCGCCGCCGCCACCGCCGCCGCCGCCGCCGCCGCCAAGTCCAGATACCGATCCAGGAGATGAGGACGCGCCTCCTCCAAGGGTAGCCAGGCCCGGCATCGCAGATGAGAGATTGTGGGTATGTTCGAAGTCAGCTACGGCCTGCTCGGATTTGGTCACCTGATCCGACAGACCGCTCAACTGGCCCTCGAGCCACTTCGACACATCCTTCGATGAAGTGAAGTTCGAGCTGAGCAGATAGAGTTTGTACTCGTCGACGATTTGGTTGGCAATGTTCGCGGCCTGCACCGGGTCAGTACTTGTGTAGGTAATGGCGATCAGACGCGAATTCTCAACTTCTTTAACCTTTAAATTGTCCTCGAATCCAGCAATCAGGTCTTCCCTTCGCTTTGCCGGAAGAGCTTCCAGACTTACGATCGGTCCTTGTTCTTTCTTCGTGAACAAACCTCCCGTCCCGGCAAGGCGCAACATTCCCAACCTGCTCATCACGTTCAGGGCGATGGTGGAGTCTTCAATCACCGCGGTCTCCGTCTGCACCTTGACTTTGAGATCGTCTGTGCCGCCGGTCGCCGCCGAGGCCAGGTCGGCGAGTGCGCTCACCCCGGTACTCTTGTTCTCGTTGAGTTCGATTGTGGCGGTGGCCCTATAGCGCGGAGTCATCACAATCGTGACGAGGATCGCGACCAGCAGACCGAAGATTGCGCAGCCGATCACAGTGCGTTTGCGCTTCAAGGGAACGATGACGAGTTCCCTGAGAGAGACGTCATCCTCAGAGTCGAAAAACTGCTCCCGCGTTACGGGTAGACCTTCCGGTCGGGCGCTTGGATTTTCATTTTGATCAGTCAAGTGAGTATCTTAATCTCGCGACTTCGGCTGGTTGTTTTTATCTTACAGCATCCTACAGAACCGTTCCCTGGGGAGCAGCACGCTGAATCCATCACGATCGCTATAGATGATGTATGTGCCAGAGCAGTATTCCCGTTGCAGGCAATCCGTCCCAGTTTGATGGACCGCCGCTTGAATATCTTGGAAGAATCGAGCTTGTCCATGTAGCAGAACTCATCGGATTGCTCGATGCTCTGGATTGCATTATGCGTTTCCCTCTTTCGTCGATAACCGGACCCAATCCGCGGCGATAGGTGACTTGCGAATTGATCTCCCGGACTTGCAGATAGATCAGCAGTTCAATCGGTGTCTGGGTGGGCCAGTCTGAACCTCGCTACGACCCCGTCCCCGCCAGCACCACAACGACCGTGCGGGCCAGGATCTTCAGGTCCAGCCAGATGCTCCAGTTATCCACGTAGGTAACATCCAGCGAGATGTAGTTATCGAACGACGGGTCCTGACGCGCCTGCACCTGCCACAATCCGGTGATGCCCGGCATTACATCCAGCCGGCGCAGATGGCTGAGCTTGTATTCCCGCACTTCGCTGGCCAGCGGCGGCCGCGGGCCCACGATGCTCATGTCGCCGCGCAGCACGTTTAAGAATTGCGGCAGCTCGTCCAGAGAATACTTGCGCAGAAACCGGCCCAGCTTGGTGATGCGCGGGTCGTTGGCAATCTTGAACAGCACGCCGTCGCGCTCGTTCATGTGCATTACGTCGGCACGCTTCTCCTCCGCATCGCGCACCATGGTGCGGAACTTGATGCAGCGGAACACCCGCCCCTTCTTGCCCAGCCGCTCGGAGAAGTACAGCACCGGTCCGCGCGAGTCCAGCTTCACCGCCAGCGCAATCAACAACAGCAGCGGCGAAAGAACCACAAGAATCGCGCTGGCCAGCAGCATGTCCATGCCCCGTTTGAGCAGCAGGCCGATCTCCGGCACATGCCCGCTGTGCAGTGGAATCGTCGGGAACTGCCCGATGTATTCGATCGGCGAATTCCACGCCAGCCCGTCGTACATGTCCGGAACCACGCGCAGATCCACGCCGTTGGCCATGGCCTGCTCCAGCACGTCCTGCACAATGCCGCGCTCGCACGGAGTGGTAAAGAATATCTCGTCCACAAACTGCTTGCGCGCGCTGTCGAACATGGTGTCGAGCGTGCCCACCACGTCTCCGGAACTGGCCGCAAAGCGCGAGCCCGATCCGGGAAAATCGATGAACCCCTTGAACGTGTAGCCCAGGTGCCGGATGCTCTCCAGGTGATGGCGCAGCGCGTGCGCCTCAGGCCCGGTGCCCACGATCAGCACATTGCGCGTGCCCACGCCGCGCTCGAACTGGCGATAGATCAGCATGCGGTAGACCAGCCGCCGCAGGCTCAGCGACACCGTCACCAGCGCAATGGTGACGAGCACCACGGAACGCGAAATGTCTTCCGCGTGTATCAGGTAAAGCGTGCCGGTGAGCAGCAAGCCGGAGTAGAGGCAGGCTTGCATGCTCAGATTCTGCTCATGCAGAAAACTGGTCAGCCGGATGGGCGTGTACAGATGCATGCGCCGGCTGGTCACGATCAGCGTGATGGTAAAGCCGCACAGCAGCCCCAGCAGAATGCTCATGGAGCGGCCATGAATCAGCGTGCCGTGCCAGAACCCTTTCACCTCGTCCACCGGAGTGGTATGGAACTTGTACACCACCGCAAGCGCCGCCGAAAGCACAACCGTTATCACATCCAGAACAATCCACAATCTGCCCTTGGTCGAGGAGATGCGCAGGAGGCTCCCGATCGATCTTTCCTGCCGGCGCGGTGAGGATAACGCAGAACCGGATACTCTCTGCCAGAATTCAGATGTAGCCATATCCTTCCGCAGACCTCCGGAATTCAACATTCGGAAAAAAGGGGAACCGCATCCCGCAGAAGCCGGGAGTTGGGCAGTTGTCCAAAGCTAGGTGGACTTGTTCTGTTGGTTTCTTGCTTAGGGGTTCGAGTTGCCTGACTTTTTCGAGGTAACCCGACTGATCTCAACCGTGAACTTCGTGGCGTTCTTGCTCTGCATCCAGCACTCGACTTCAGCGTTGCTATTCTGGGCGCCTGAATCCCGGAAAATCGGATCCGAACGTCCAATGAATTGTGCTTCCACAGCCGGGCCTACGCTGCCCAAAGCTGAACCGCGCCAACCAAGATCAAAGCCAAACCCAGGTTCCGGATTCGGAAAGGCTCATTCTTTGAGCATAAAGCCGATGATTCTAAATCGATTATACAAACTTGAGAGCAATTTCAAAACTTCAATTCCGGGGCTTTATCCGCCCCGGTGTTTGCTCGCCGGGTGCGTTTCAAATCCCTGAATCTAAGCATAGTCATGAGGTATAGGCGGTTGGCAAGCAAAATCGACAGTTACCAGGGTTACTACATGATAACTGTCTCAGTCCGAAGGTAATACGTATGCGTCCAGCGCCAGAAACTGCTGGATATGCGGCTCGCTGGAAGCCAGAAATCCCTTGAGCGGCCCGAAGTAGCTGGCGCGGCCCTGATCGAGAAAAAGCACCTGGTCGGCGAGCTTTTCGGCAAAGCGCATGTCGTGCGTAACCACGATGCTGGTGAACCCCAGTTGCCGCTTGAGGCGTTGGATCAAATCGCCCAGCCGTCGCGCAATAATGGGATCAACCATGGTGGTGGGCTCGTCGTAGAGCACCACCTCCGGCTGCGCAGCCAGGGCCCTGGCGATGGAAACCGCCCGCTTGCGCCCGGTGGACAGGCTGGCCGGAAATGCGTCGGCCACATCCTCGGCGCCGACCATGCGGATCAGCCGCTCCACGATCTCGATGATCTGGTCTTCGGCCAGTCCGCCGTGCTCGCGCAACGGAAAAGCCACATTCTCCCGCACGCTCAGCGAGTCAAAAAGCGCCCCATTCTGGAAGACCATGGTCACTTTCTTGCGCACCGTCCGCATTTCCTCTTCGGTAAAGGCGTTGATCTCCTCGCCTTCCACGCGAATCGAGCCTACCTGCGGCTTGAGAAAGCCCATCAGGATGCGCAAGGCAACCGACTTCCCCACGCCGCTGCGGCCCAGGATGCATAGCGTCTCACCCCGGTTTACGAAAAAGCTGACATCGTCAAGAATCTTGCGGTCGCTGAGCCAGATGGAGACATGGCTGAAGGAGATGAACGGCAAGCCGTCGTCGTTGCCAGGCTGCGCGCTCATGTCCTGGTCGCCTTTAGTCAGCCCCGCCAGCGTCTCCGCGATATCGGGAATCAGCGCCCCGGTGACTTCCGGATTGGGTAAAGAGTCGGACATCTTCGTATGTTCAGCTTACGCGAACTGCGCCTGCGAAATGAATCTGAGCGCGGCGCAGTTCCTGATCCGTGTTGACATTCAGGAACCACCTCGCCGCCGGCAAGCTCCACGGATGGGATATCTGGCCGCACTGAATCAGCGGTTCCACTGGAACTACCGTCACTGCTTCACCCCGGCTGGCCGCGGCAGCCTGAAAGCCAGCGAAGCACCCGCCGCGGCCGGCCTCCAATTCCCTTTG
>Ga0302324_100030549_pt1 | contig 10180 bp, 5 predicted proteins | sample Palsa_T0_1_FD_201949 | JGI IMG/M metagenome (GOLD analysis project Ga0302324, IMG submission 201949) | Peat permafrost microbial communities from Stordalen Mire near Abisko, Sweden - Palsa_T0_1 | ecosystem: Environmental > Terrestrial > Soil > Palsa > Peat permafrost | place: Sweden: Abisko... | reverse complement strand
TTTCCTTCGTTCTTTTGTTCAGCCTCTCCACCTTCCTGCCTCCCTTGACTCCACGGGCGTTACCCCGCTTCTTCGCTACTACGGAGGCTCTGTCACCTCCCGGGCACAGTTCTTCGGGCCTTCTACCTTCAGCTACGGACAGGCCAGTGCTCCCGTCCGGAAAGGATTTCCACCCTTCTGTTGGTGCGTACTTTCAGGCGCACTCCTGTAGCCCCTGCGGGGCAAAAACATCTCAAACCACCCTTAACTTAGCGCCATTCGGCTCAGGCTCACGACAGCAAAAACCTGTTTATTTCGGACGGCAGCCAGTTCACAACCGGCGCGGCGGCAGATCCGACGCTGACGATTGTCGCGCTCGCAATTCGGCAAGGGGATTACATTGTTGATCAGATGGCAAAGCAGATTATCTAAAAATTGCGCTCTCGCTATTGCGGCCAATGGCGACGTGCAACCGTGAAAGGTTTTCAAAGTTTCGGCGTCGCGGCCAGCCTTAGTACAGAACGGACTTTCCGCGTCGCGGGCAGGGACGGGGATTGGATCACGCAAGACGGCAAGCGATTCGGAAAAGGTCGTTTCGTGCACAGGCCGCTGTTGCAAAGGCATTTCCCGGTGCGAACTGAGTACGGGCTGGAAACCGATGCAACCTTCAATCTTTCCTCTACAACACCTGCAAATTGAGATAACATCTCTCTGTAATGTTTTATGAATAGACCTTACAAAGAAAATTCCTGTTTCTTTTACGAGTCCATCGACCAGGAAGCCTGCCCCCGTGTCACCCCGCTCGTGCGCGAGACGGCCGGCAATCTCGCCGAAAAATGGACCGAGCTCGAATGGCAGGCGATGTGGTATTCTGGTGCCTTTGGGACAGCGTTTCGCACTGTTTCCGGTTCTCTCGTCGAAATCATCCAGTTCGGATTCTGGAATCGGGAGCCGGGCCCCGATTTCGTTCACGCCGCTCTGCGCGTGGATGGAGAACAACTGCTCGAGGGAGATGTCGAACTGGATATGCACGTCGCAGATTGGGACCGTCACGGGCACTCGCAGAACCCGGCCTTTGATCGAGTCGTGCTTCATCTGTTCCTCCGTAAAAGTGGGGTCAACCATTTTACGCGGACGACCCTGAATCGGGAGGTCATGCAGATTCACCTGCAAAGCGAAATTGACCTGATCCAGGACCTTCCCCCAATTGCGCACCCGGGCCGCTGTTGTGCGCCTCTGGGCCGGCTCCCCGCCCCAACGATCGATACTCTTATCGAGACGGCTGCCACGGTCCGAATGCAGAAGAAGGCGGATCAACTCCGTCGGGCGGCAAACGCTCATGGGATGGACGAAGCCCTCTTCCAGGCGCTCGCCGTCGCGCTCGGGTACAAGCTCAACAAAATTCCGTTCCTGGTGCTTGCCCAGCGAGCGAAACTCCGACTGCTTCGTGAGCACGGACCCGCCGCCGAAAGTCTCCTCTTCGGCGTCGCCGGTTTTCTGGAGGACCGGACACTTAACAGCCCAGCGTCCATCGATCTGGACTATTGGCGGCGCCTTTGGGAGCATTGGTGGCAGCTCCGGAGCCAGTTCGCACACATCACCCTTCGCCAGAACCTCTGGCGATTCGGCATGACGCGACCAAGCAATCATCCCCATCGACGGCTCGGTGCGCTCGCCGAATTGGTGCGCCGCTGGAAAGAAGTTCGATTACTATCTCCTCGACTCGAAGAAGTCGCCGAATGGATCAGCGGCTTGTCCCACCCGTTTTGGGATTACCATTTTACCCTAACCTCCCGGCCCACAATGCGACGGTTTCATCTGCTCGGCCAAACCCGTATCAACGAGATTTTGGCGAACGTCATTCATCCGATGCTGGTCGCCACGAACCAATCCGACTGGGACTCCTACAAAAAAATTCGGGCAGAGCTCAGCAATCGGCGACTAACGATCGTCTGCAAGCGCCTCTTCGGCGAGACCGATCGCGCCCGGGAACACGTCCGATTTCTCTATCAGCAGCAGGGACTGCTGCAGATCTTCGAAGATTTTTGCCTCGCCGATGCAACGAATTGCGCAAGTTGCCGATTCCCCGAAATGGTCGCCAAAATGGCGGATTAAGCTTAAAACGGATGATCAGAGATAAAGGGGTCACTACACCAAACGTCAAGTATTCCGTTCGTACGTTTTTCGCGCGGTATTGGTACCTCCTGGATCGTCGTCGTTCTCGTCCTCGACTTCTGTGGATACGGGAATCGCGTCGATTGCCAACGGCGTTGAAAGATCGAGGACGATTGGCGCTACACGGCGTTGGACATCAGCGGACTAAACTTGGCGGTGCTCGCGATCATGTTTTGGAACACGATAGAAAGCGCCAGAGAAACCCAAAGGTCATCTCCGGCGCCCTCCCCCCCAAGACGTTAGCTGCACCCCTGCGACGTTCCGCATTCTGTGCAGACGCCGCACGCTCCGGCACGAATAACTTTCGTGCTGCCGCAATTCGAACAACTCATGCCGATATACATATTTTCCAGCGCCTCGCGAACCCGGTCTGCGTGCGTCTTGGATAAGCCGTTTCCATTCGAAACAGGCACAGCCGTACCCTCGGAATTTGATCGATTGGTAATTACATCGATGATCTCTCTCTCAGCCGTCCGTGGCAGTTCCGCGACGGGCCGATTGATCGCTTTCTTATCGATATCTGCGATCTCCTTCATCGGTAGGTCGAGTTGCGACCGGCCCGGGGACGTCGCTTCCTTGTAGCCTTTGATGAACTGGCACCCGAGCCATCGAAAGATGTAATCGGTGATGCTCGTCGCGTTGCGGATATCGGGATTTTTGGTAAAGCCACTTGGCTCGAAACGCTGATACGCGAACTTCTTCACGAGGCTCTCGAGGGGCACTCCGTACTGCAGAGCAAGCGATGTCAAAGTAGCGACCGTGTCCATCAGCCCGCCAATCGTACTCCCCTCTTTCGCCATTTGGATGAACAACTCTCCAGGCTGACCGCTGTCGTACAATCCAACAGTGATATAGCCTTCGTGACCGGCGATCTCAAATTTGTGCGTGAGCGAGACCCGCGTGTCCGGCATACGATTTCGAGAGGGCTGCGTGATTTCCGCTCGAAGTGTCTGGACTTCTTTCTCAAGATCCACGATCCGGCGCTGCATCGCTTCCGGCTCAGGGCTCACCTCGGCAACCGCTTCAGCACCACCCATATCCTTCGTCTTCTTGGTGTTCAGCGGCGCAGAGCGCTTCGACCCATCACGATAGATCGCCACGGCCTTCAGCCCAAGCCTCCATCCTTCGATGTAGGTGTTCATGATCTCTTCGGCCGTCGCGCCATTCGGCAAATTGACAGTCTTCGAAATCGCACCGCTCAGAAAAGGCTGGCACGCAGCCATCATGCGCAAATGCCCAAGATAATGCAGGCTCCGCTCCCCCTTGTACGGCTTGAACGCGCAATCGAAGATCGGAAGATGTTCCGCTCTGAGCCCACTCTTGAGGACGCTCTGACTCTCAGGGACCGCTACATCTTCAATCGTGTCATGTTCATTAATGTGGGCCAAAATCTGCTCGGTCTGTTCCGGCGCATAACCCAACTTCTCCAAGGCCGCCCGCACAGTCTGATTGACAATCTTGAGCATGCCTCCCCCGGCAAGAAGCTTATACTTGACCAGCGCTATGTCCGGTTCAATCCCGGTTGTATCGCAATCCATCAGGAATCCGATCGTTCCGGTTGGCGCCAGGACAGTCACTTGGGCATTCTTGAATCCATTCGTTGTGCCCGCACGAATCGCGTCATTCCAAACCTCTTTCGCTTCTTCCTTGAGGAAACCAAATTCGATAGAGTTCTCAATCCGATCGCAATATTGCCGATGCAACCGTATGACTTCCTGCATCGCGTCCACATTATCGGGTGCGACAGTCCGTGCGAACCCGGTTGCCCTCGAGTCTCGATACCCGGGAAACGGCCCCATCGTGGAGGCTGTACGAGCGCTCTGGAGGTAAGCTTCACCGGTCATGATGGCGGTAATTGAGCCGGCCAATGCCCTTGCTTCGTCCGAATCGTACCCGTGCCCGTAACTCATCACCAGCGCGCCCAGGTTGGCAAAACCAAGGCCAAGCGTCCGAAAGACATGACTGTTCTCTGCAATCTCCTTTGTCGGATAACTTGCGTTATCGACCAGGATTTCCTGGGCAGTGATAAACACCCGGACCGCTGCCTTGAACTTCTCGACGTCGAACACCCCATCAGCTCGCTTAAACTTCATCAGGTTCAGCGAAGCCAGGTTGCACGCGGTATTATCTAGAAACAGATATTCTGAGCACGGGTTCGTTGAATTTTGCCGGCCTGTCCCTTTGCAGGTGTGCCACCGGTGGATCGTCGAATCAAATTGCATACCGGGATCACCACAAACGTACGTCCCTTCGGCAATCTTTCTTAACAGCCCGCGCGCCTCTTTTTTCTCACACGGCTTTCCACTCACGACGTTGCGCGTCCACCATTCATTTCCGTCGATCGCGGCCTGCATGAACTCGTCACTCACCCGTACAGAAAGGTTTTCGTTCTGGTACATGATCGAGCCATATGCCTCGCCGTTATAACTGCCGTCGTACCCCTGCTCGATCAGCGCCCAGGCCTTCTTCTCTTCCTTGGCTTTCGCCTCGATGAATTCTTCGATATCCGGGTGCCAATCCTTGAGCGTATTCATCTTGGCCGCGCGCCTGGTCTTGCCGCCGCTTTTCACCACGTTCGCTACTTGATCGTACACCCTCAGGAACGATAAGGGGCCACTGGGACGTCCACCACCGCTTAACTTTTCACGCGTGCTTCGCAGGGTAGACAAATCCGATCCGGTTCCGCTCCCGTATTTGAAGAGCATCGCCTCGCTCGTCGCCAGTCGCATGATGTCTTCCATCGTATCGTCAACCGCTTGGATGAAGCAGGCGGAAGCCTGTGGATACTCATACTGCGTCGACGCTCGCTCCGCCTTGCCCGCCTCGCGATTGAAAAAGTAATTCCCTTGTCCAGACCCTTTTCCGATCCCGTATTGCTGATAGAGACCGACATTGAACCAGACCGGGCTGTTGAATGCGCCATGCTGATTCACGCAGAGCCAGGTAAGATCGCCGTAGAACGCCTCTGCCGAAGCTTGATCCGAAAAATATCCGTCCTTCAGCCCCCAATCCGAGATCGTTCGCGTCACTCGATGAATTAATTGACGAACCGAACTTTCGCGGCCGCGCGCGTGCGGATCCGTGCCGTTCGCAATATCTCCATAGAAATATTTCGACACCGCGATCTTCGTTGCCAACGCACTCCAGGATTTTGGGACTTCGACATCCTCCTGGCGAAAGATGACCTTCCCGCTGTCGTCGGTAATCTCCGCAACGCGACGTTCCCACTCAATCTCATCAAAAGGCGAACTGCCTTCCTGGCTGAAAGAACGCTGAAATTTTAGACCGCTTTTCTTCTTTCGCGCGCGCGAGCCTCGCGCGGACGGCCTCAAATCACTGGTTCGGACACCTGGTTTCAATTTAATCATCGAGGGGCCTTCTTCCTGAAATTTGTGCTCCGCTAACAATAACTTGTGAATAACTGCCCGTTTCCGGGTTACATCCTGTGGTTAACTTGTGATTTCGCGGGGATAACCGGCCCCATAACCCATCATCTAGCACAAGCGTGGTCCACTAAACACTAGATATTGTGGGTATCAAGCAAAAACCGGCTGCAACCGAGTAATTTTTTTGTCGCAATCGGTAACGTTCTTCTGGCGAACCTGACGCATCAAAACGCGGCCGTACCTGTTTGGCGCGCTATTGTGACCATTTTGTGATGCGCTCGCCGATTGGGCGGGGTGCAAGTAACGAGCCGAGGCCCCCGGCCCCGTGTCGGCGGTTCGCCGTGTCGGCGGGTCGGCGTAGGAGGAACCGGGTTGACCAGCTTGCTTCTTTTTCAACGACGCTGGGGTATCTAACCCAAACTGTAGCCTGCATTAGCCAAATTCGGCTCAGCGGACCAAGTCGGATTTCTCTTCGGGTTTCGCGCTGTTTGTCGCCATCAAACGTCGATCTTCGGCGAGGTCCTTGACCGCTCGACTGATTGCTTTGTCGACGATGGCCACTTCCGTACCGCTCGTGATCCAGTTAAACACCTCGATGATGTCGGTGGAGCGCATTCGAATGCAGCCGTAGCTCGCTTTTCTGCCCAATGAGTCTTCTTCAGGCGTCCCGTGGATGTAAATGCACCGGTGAAAGGCATTCCTTGTCGTGTAGTCCAGACCGCGCAGCCAAATGATCCGACTCACGATCGGATCCCGGCCAGGCGCGTTGATGGACAGAACCTCACCGGTGTAATGTCGCCCTTGAAAGACGCCGCCAAACGGGACAGCGCCACCAATCTTCGTCGCGACCGCCAGACGTCCGATAGGAGTGCACCAACTTCCGAGCGCGTCCCCTTCCCCATAGCGTGAGGTGGAGATTTTGTAGCTTTTGTATACCTTGTCATTCACCACGACCGCCAGCTTCTGTTCTGGAATACTCACGACGAGGTGCGTTTCGAGGACCGGCGCGGGAGTCGGCGTCACGCCGACCGTCGGAGGTGCACTCTGCGGCGTAGCCGCCGGGGATGCGACAAGGGAGGAAGTGGGGCTCTGAGCTCGGCTCGATGCGGCAAGGCCGGCCAGTAACAGCGTTATTAAAAAATGTTTTCCCATCCTTTTTTTACGCGACCGAAATGTCCCTGGGATTCCACTGGGGGCGCATAAAGCGCTGCCATACTGAACAAAATGCCACGTAGGCAAAGCCCATTTGAAACAACATTAGAAACGGTACTGACAAAAACTCCCTATTCTGGAAAGCACGAAATACAAAGTATGTAAAGTACACAGCGAAAATAAATTCCACGAGTGGGATCACCGTTCGCACTGCAGAGTACCGGTTGCTCGTCCACTGCTGCTGTGCCCTTTCAATGCCATATTTCGGGGTTCGACAGAAATCCGATTTCCGATTAAAGATCGCTTCCAGAACCCCCCGGGCGTTGTTGATTGAGACGCCAATTCCAAGTGCCAGGACAAACGGGAAAAACCAGATCTCGCGTTTCCAATCTTTCGGATGGAGTTCCCTTTGGGCGCAAAGGTAGAACACTGCGGTCGACACCGTCGTTGCCACAAAGATCGGGAGATCGATCAGGAACACGCGAACGATCCCACCGGCTGCGAACGAGTTCGCCCCGCCGGAAGATGGATGCAGCAACACGCAAAGGCACGCCAGCAACAGGTAAGCAAAGTTCGCGGTCAAATGCGCCGTCGCTTCGATCTTGATGAACAAAGGTAATTTGCTTCGCCAGATGCGCGGTAGAACCTTTTTGCAGGTCTGAATGGAACCTTTGGTCCAGCGGTGTTGCTGCGATTTGAATCCGTCAATGTCGACAGGCAACTCCGCCGGCGTGACAATGTCGGCCAGGAACACGAACTTCCATCCGCGCAACTGCGCGCGATAACTCAAGTCGAGGTCTTCGGTCAGCGTATCATGCTGCCAGCCGCCCGCTTCGCCAATGCAGCGCCTCCGCCAGAGACCGGCTGTCCCGTTGAAATTGAAGAATCGGCCCGTTCGACTCCGGGCCGTCTGTTCCAGTACTAGATGCCCATCGAGTAGAATCGCTTGGGCGCGCGTTAGCCAGGAGTACGACCGATTGATGTGACCCCATCGCGTCTGAATCATCCCCACTCTCGGATCGGAGAAGTGGTGGATGCAGTCCTTGAGAATGTTGCGCGGCGGAACAAAGTCTGCATCCAAAATGAAGAAAAAATCTCCCTTCGCCTTTTTGAATCCGTTGTCCAGTGCGCCCGCTTTGAATCCGACACGATTCTCCCGGTGTAGAACAACGGCGTCGAACCCTCGGTCCTTGAGCTTGGCAACCGTGCGATCTGTCAATTCGCGAGTTTCGTCGGTCGAGTCATCCAACACCTGAATCTCAAATCTGTCCTTCGGATAATCGAGCTCGCTGATCGCGTTCAACAATCGTTCAACAACGTAGATTTCGTTGTAGATGGGAAGCTGGATGGTGACGATGGGTAGGAGATCAAATTTCGAGGATGCCGCGGGCGTTCGGTGACGGTTTTTAAAATAGAGATAAATGATAGAATATCGATGAATGCCGTACGCAGACAGCCCCAGAACCACCAAGGAATAGCAAATCGTCCAAAGTAACGCCCCGACGTGTCCATGCATATTAAGTAGTGATTATCAGAGGGTTAAGGCCCGAAAATCTCCGCGTCATGATGCCCCTTTGACTCCGATGGTCAAGAGGAAATCCTCGGCATAACATCTCTGGTCACGCGCCAACAAAGACGATATCTTCCAACGAAACACGGATGCTCATCGAATTGTTGCCCTTGATTTTCGCCGGCTTTTTGGTCAGTTCGACCTTGGCTTTCGCCCAAATCATCGAAGCCCAGGAGGACTCCGATATGGCGACCGATTCTCATTTCCGGGAAGAACTCGGAGTCAACCAGTACACCACTCCCTCGATCGAACAATTGTTCAAAACGTTGGATTCCTTGAAACCGATTCCCATCCAGGAGCTGACGCGCGCACCGCGGGCCCTCCGTCTCGACAACCGAGTCAAATTTGCACTCAGCTTCGGCGTCTTGATCGGCGACGGGTTCCTCGCGGTTGAAGGGGAGGAGGTGAAGGCCATCGAACCACTCGGCCGCGAACTCCTCCGTCGGGCAAAGGGACTTGGCGTGGCGCAACGAGTGAGCCGGCACAGCAAGCAACTGCTTGATCTGGCCAAGCAATTAGATTGGAGAGGCCTTCGCAAAGAACTTATTGTCACACAAAACGATGTCGAATCGGCCATGCTTGATTTGCGCGACGAAGAAATGGTCCATCTTCTCAGTCTCGGAGGCTGGATCCGGGGACTGGAGATAGGCGCCGCCAGCGTGGCGACTGACTTTTCGCCGGAGCGAGTTTCCAAGCTGCGGCAGTTGGATCTGCTCGATTATTACCTGCAGCGGCTGGACACGCTTGCGACGCCTTTGAAATCCACACCTCTCATCTCACAGATTATCTCGGGTCTCAAACAGGTCCGCCTGAGGCTCGCTGACACACCGGCTGTCTCGCAGGAAGATGTATCGGGCATTCAAACGACCGCGCGCAACCTTGTTGCCTTGATCGAAGGCGATACACCAAGTACCGCCGCAATCCGCTCAGAGTAGGGCCCACCGTGAGCAGTTCTTGCCACTTCAGCGAAACGTTTATTTCGGCTCACCCAGGGTAAACCCTGGTATGTGTTTAGCGTCGGTATTGGTACCTCCTGAATCGTCGTCGTTCTCGTCCTCGACTTCTGTGGATGCGGGAGTCGCGCCGATTGCCAACGACGTTGAAAGACCGAGAACGAGAACGACGACGAGGACGATTGGCGCTACACGGCGCTAAACACATACGGCGCCAATCGCCGGCCAGCTAGTGTCCTGTCCCCGAAATACGACACTCTGGAGAGCAATGCGCATCGATCGTCTCGCAGACGATTTGGGGATGGCGAAAGCCGCTCCTATGCCAAAAATTTGTAGGTAACCACACTTTTCTCTTGTGTTATTTCTTTCGTCATTCATAATAAAACAATCTTTTGTATTGTTATATCTATACGGAATGAACCGTGACGCACAACCTTCCGCTCCGGGCCCTGATATGGTGAACGCCGTTGACGAGATGCTGCGGAATCTGGAAAAGATTTCGAGTGATCCGTCGATCATCGGCCAGTGTCCCGAACTGCCAGGCGTCGTTCTGGACAAAGTGCTCGCAACCTGTCTGGATCGCGAGGGACCAGAATACGCCAAGGTCAATCGCGATTATCAAACCTTGAGAGCTCACTATTTCAAGGCGCTTGCCGCGCACCCTGTCGGCAGAGCGCTGGCGGCGCTGGCCGTCGGCTCAACCGGCATTGAATTGATGGAACTAGGCCGCCCACCCGCTTTTGTGGCGCAAATTCGTTCTCCACGCGGTAGGGCGGTCCGCGGACGGCGCGATTCCTACAACTGCCACCACGTCGTCCCGAAAAGCATTCGCCCGGAATCGGACGCAGTTTCAGTCAATCATCCAACCAATTTCGTCGTCGCCAAAACAACGCGTCGTGGTCTCGATCAATCGGAAAATCCCCATCATTTCTGGCACAGCCTGTTTCTTCATCCGCAGACCCATA
>Ga0302324_100030548_pt1 | contig 10180 bp, 11 predicted proteins | sample Palsa_T0_1_FD_201949 | JGI IMG/M metagenome (GOLD analysis project Ga0302324, IMG submission 201949) | Peat permafrost microbial communities from Stordalen Mire near Abisko, Sweden - Palsa_T0_1 | ecosystem: Environmental > Terrestrial > Soil > Palsa > Peat permafrost | place: Sweden: Abisko... | reverse complement strand
CTGATCGCCATAGCCACCCGCATAGCCGGGACGCTGTTCCATCCCCAAATCGTCTTTCCCACATAGCGGCGGACGCATTCGTCCGCCGCAAACCGCAGACGACCCCAAGATTAAAGGAATGTCCGATAACAGGTATTATGTTAACTTCACGAAACTCAGGCGTAAGGCATATACGCCACATGTAAGCCGTTTTGACTTTAGCCTTACTTCCCCATCGAATTCCTACGGGCCCGGCAGCGCCGCTGGCCTGGGAAAGCCGAGCAGCAACATCAGGTGGCCCTGAACCGCCTTCAAACAACCCGGCGGAATGTCCTCGACAAAACGAGCCCGCCTGGATTTCCAGTCCACGCTTTTAATGGCATCGGAGAGAATCACCCCGGTGGTGGCAAGGCCTGCCGGTACCGGCACCTCGAAGGGATAGCCTTTCACCTGTTTTGTGATGGGGACCACAATCGCGAGGCCATGCCGGTTATAAGCGGCGGGCGACAGAACCAGCGCAGGACGCCACCCTGCTTGCTCGTGTCCCGCCTGGGGATCGAAATTAATTTTGATGATGTGGGCTTCATCGGGAACGTATCCACGATCTACCATATCTCGTTGCCAACGGGCTTGCCCCAATCCTGCTCGCCATGTCGATTTTCGGGAGTGATCTTCGCAACCATGGCTCCCAGTGTCGGCCGCCGTCTTACAGGCTCGAGCCAAATGAGTCCATTTTCCACCTGAATCTCGATCTCTTCGCCCTCTCGCAGGTGGGCCTGTTCGAGTATCGCTTTGGGGATGCGGACTGCATGGCTATTTCCCCACTTCACAAGTTGCGCCCGGGCACTTGCCATAATCGAACCTCTGGACCAAGTATATACATTCGTATATCCCAGTCAAGGCTGTCTCTCTGACCATGTTTCTCCAGTCGGTTTTCGCTGCCTTCCGCCCCTTGATTTCGCGGCTACAGTACCATTACCGCCGGGCGGCGGGAACCCTCGGCGGAAGACTGCAGCAGGCTGGTCACTGACTTGTCCAATGTGACCAGACTTCCCTTCTTGTGTATCGCGAGTCCGAGCAGGTAAGCGTCGGTGACTTGCTGGTGGCCGATCAGTCGCCGTCCAAAGCGAGCCACACCTTCGGTGACTCCGATGTCATCAGTCCAGAAGTGATGCGCCGGATGCTGCAGGCTGCCGCCCAGCACCTGCAATGCGTCTAGAGGAGAAACCGGACGCCGCGAAAAGGCTGGATTCGACACAACACGCACAAAGCCGGCCTGCGTCATGGCACAAGTCGCCCACCCCTGGCCGGCATTCTTCGCGAACCACCGCTGTGCCCGTTCGTGAGCCTCGTGCGCAGGCCAGAGGAGGGCAATCAGCACATTAACGTCCAGCAGGAAGCCGCTCACCGCTCCTCGGCCTCCAGCCGTTTTACCAGCTCGGATGTAACCGTCTCGCTGTCTTTGGGAACATCAAATATCACAAGACCGTTAACCACGCGCGTCTTCGCAGGCGCGCTGAGGCCGCGCCGCACCAGTTCCGAGACCGCTTTCCCCATCGCCAGCGACCGGTTTTCGGCGTAGGTCTTGACCACCTGAAAAACATCATCGTCGAGACTCAGCGTTGTCCGCATGCAGATAATGATGTCATATTAAGATAACTGATGTCAATATTGCATCTACGCATCATACGGCGATAATGATGTGATTCGCCAGACACGACATCACTTCATCGATTCCCCAAGGTCGTCCCGAAACTTCTGCAGGATCGCCAGTCGTTCCGGCGTGGCTTCCACCACTTCCGCCTTCGCCTGAAACACTTGCAGCCCATCCCTTTCGGTGAGCACCCCCATCACTTCACCCATGCGCCATCCGGGAGTGCCCAGGATTTGCAATCCATCCACGCCCGGTACCAGCAAAGCGACGCAGCCCTCGCGCATCACGCCAATGCACTTGGGATAGCGTTCAAAGGTCTGGAGTTCAAATCCCGCCAGGTAGAGGCGCTGAAGTTGTTCGGCAGAATCAGCCATGAATAGAATTTACAATCTCCGTAGAGACGCGGCTAGCCGCGGCTAGGCCGCCGCCGCCCCGCTCGCCGCCCCCGCTCACTGCGCCTCCGCGCGGACGACTTCCAGCGCATTTCCCTCTCCCAGCTTCAGAAAAGTAAACACGCCATCGTTCGCCGAAAAGCATGCAAACGAAGTCCCGAGTGCAACCGCGGCGGCATACCTCGCAACCTTCTCTCCCGTCTGGGCGTCTGCGACAACCACGGCCGGACCCTGGTTTTCGTCTTGCGAGAAAACAATCGCCAGCCGGTTTTCCGAAACATGAAACGCGTTCGGCATAGCTCCCGCCAGCGGCGCCGCCACTTTGAGCGTCTCCATAATCTTCCCACTCGGTGCGATCGCGTAGACCAGCGCCGGTGAAGAGGGTCGCATAACGTAAAGATAGCCGTCGCCTCCAACCTCGGCCTCGGAGAGATCAAGCGCCGGCGCGGCAAACTTCAGTTGTCCCTTCCGGCCCGCCTTCCCACGACCAGCCACATCGTCGAATGACAATTGCGCCAGTTCCCTGCCGTCGGCGGAAAATACCGCGGTGAAATTGCGGCCGTGATCATCTTTATTCTGCGCGTCGCGCCGCACACCCGACACCAGGAAATTTCCCCCTGCAAACGCGGCGAACGTGTACACCTCGAAGTCGGCATCGAGAAGCGCCGGCGCTGCCGCCGATCCATCGGAAGAATAATGAAGCACGTAGATCCGTGGCTTCAAGCCTCCACTTTGCGCGATCTGATACAGCCCGCCGTCGGATGCAGGCGAAAAAGCGTCGGCGCGTTCAATCCCCAGTTGCGAGAACGCGGCCGGGTCAAACAGCGCGACCCGTTTGCCATCCGCATCGATCTTCACCACCGGACCCAGCAGCGGCCGGTCCATCGCAAATTTCCGGATATAGAGATTGCCGTCCGCGTCGCACTTCGACGAACTCATGAACGCTCCGCCCATCTCGGAGACCACGTTCATGGTGGAGGAGGCACGCAACGCAATGGTAGATGAGGAAATCGGAATCGGCGCAGCCGTATCAGACATTCCAGAATTACTTTGCGCAAACGACAAGGTGGAAAAGAATCCAGTGAAGGCGAGAAAACCGAGAGCTGAAAGCTGACGGCTGACGGCTGAAAACTGACAGCTGAGAACTGCCATCCTACATTTTGTACTTGCCAAGATCGTCATCGCCCAGGTCTTCCAGCCATTTGCGAAGTTCCTCGCTATTAACCGCGGGGACGGAATCGGCAGCCTGCTTCGAGTTCTTGAGAACTTCGTCTTCAACAAAGATCGGGCAATCCATGCGCAGCGCCAGCGCCAGCGCGTCCGACGGACGCGAATCGATACTCACCACGTGCCCTTCCCTCTCCAGCCAGATCACCGCGTAAAAGGTATCGTCCTTCAGTTCAGTGACCACCACTTTGTGGACCAGCGCGTCCAGTCCGGTGAGAACGTTCTTGATCAAATCGTGGGTCATCGGCCGCGGCGTGTTGACCTTCTCAATCTCCAGCGCGATGGCATTGGCCTCGTAAACCCCCACCCAGATCGGGAGCACCGTATCGCTGCCCACGTCCTTGAGCAGCACAATCGGCATATTCGAAACCGGATCCATCATGAGCCCGCGAATTTTCATTTCTACTTCCATAAAACCTCACATCATCAGCAAAGCTCTCGTCATCCCAAAACCCGACTCATCCCGAACCCCGACACCCTTGTCATCCCGAAACCCAACACCGTTGTCATCCTAAAACCCGGTACCTTGTCACCCAAAACCCCTTGTCATCCCAACACCCGACACCCTTGTCACCCGAGACCCTTGTCATCCCAACACCCGACACCCTTGTCATCCCGAACGAAGTGAGGGATCCGCATTTCGCCCCAGACCCAACCCATTAGCCATCTCCCCCACCAGGCTATTCGGAAAACTTCCCGTCACCAGCACCGGCACATAACTCCCAGTAGTCAGCTCGACTCCCGCCGGCACCGTAAAGTTCGTCACCTTGATCTGCGAAGTCCGCCCCACCCACTGTCCGCGCGCCGGATTCTTCCCTTCCACCATGACCTCAAGCACCTGTCCCACATGCCGCTGATTCCGCTGAGCCCCAATCTGCTTCTGCCGATCGTTCACCACCGCCAGCCGCCGAGCCTTCTCTGCATCCGGGATCGCATCCTCCAACCCCAATGCCGGAGTATTCGGTCGCGCGGAATACTTGAACGTAAACACGCTGTCATATCCAACCACATCCATCAGCGACAGCGTCTCTTCAAACTCCGCCTCCGTCTCCCCCGGAAATCCGACGATCAGATCGCTCGTCAGCGAAATATCGCGCCGCGCCCCCTGAATCCATGAAACCCGCTCCAGATACTGCTCGCGGTTGTAGAGCCGTTGCATCGCATCCAGCACCCGGGTCGACCCGCTCTGGACGGGCAAATGCACATGGTCGCAAAGCGCTGGAACGGCGTCGATCACATCCACAATATCGCGCCCAAAATCCCGCGGATGAGAAGTCGTGAACCGCACCCGTCGAATCCCGGCGACCGAAGCGACCGCAGCCAGCAACTCCGCAAAGCTCTTCTTACCATCAGGATCGCGGTAAGAGTTAACGTTTTGCCCGAGCAGCTGAATCTCCGTATATCCCAAGTCCGCCAGCTGCCGCGCCTCGCCCAGCACCGACCCGGAAGTCCGGCTGCGCTCCTTGCCACGCGTATAAGGCACCACGCAGTAAGCGCAGAACTTGTCGCATCCTTCAATGATCGTGATATACCCGCGATGCGGATTAGTCCGAGCCGTGAACTCGGTCTCGAAGCACTCATCCGTCAGCCGATCGTCGAGCCCCGTAACCCGCTGCGATCCAGCCTCCAACTGCACCAGCATCTGCGGAAGATTCCGATAAGAAGCCGATCCGCACACCAATGAAACATACGGAGCCCGCTCAAAAATCTTCTCCCCCTCCTGCTGCGCCACGCACCCCAGGACGCCAAACCGCTTCCCCTGCGCCCGATACTTCTTATAATCCGACAGCCGGTTAAACACCTTCTGCTCCGCCTTGTCGCGAATCGAGCAGGTGTTATAAAGCACCAGCCCCGCCTCTTCGACCGTCGGAACCTGCCGATACCCCTGCTGCAAGAGCGTCCCCACCACTTTCTCGGAGTCGTGCGCATTCATCTGGCACCCGAAAGTCTCGAGATAAAACGTTTTGTCGCCGCTCTCCAACATGGGTTCAGTATAAACCCTCAAAGCACAGCCTCCTACGCGCGTGCTAAAAGGGTTCCGCGACCAAATAAAATATTGTCATCCTGAGCGCGGCGAAGGACCTGCTGTTTGCCGGCCGCAATCGTGCATATGGCTCGCTTCCCTTTTCAAACAAAGCGACCACCGAATCTTGGGCCGGCTAGTTTACCTGCAAGTAGGCGAACGCGCTCCTGGTCCCGAACTGAACACGGATTCCAACCGATCCACGGATAACACCTAGCTGATAAGCGCGTGGCGCGTTGTCACAACATTTCTGGTAAATGTCATGCGGATCCCGTCCTTCGGCCGCAGGATGACCATCGGGCGAGCTTCGATCATCTGGCCCGGAGCCAACTGAAAATCGTATTTTCTGAGCAGATCGCTCAAAATCATAAGGATCTGCAGCATCGCATAATTCCCGCCGATGCAGCCTCGCGGTCCGGCTCCGAAGGGAAGATAGGTGAAGGGTGTGCGCAGCTTCTCGTTTGCTTTGGTGAAACGCTCCGTATCGAAGTTCTCAGGACTCTGCCAGTAGCGCGGAGCATGGTGGGCACCGTACACATACACAATGACCATCGACCCGCGCGGTATCGCGACGTCGCCTACGCGGTCGTCTGCAAGAGCCATGCGGTCGACCATCCAAAATGGCGGGTAGAGGCGGAGCGCCTCTTGAATGACCTGAGTCGCAAATTCGAACTTGGGAACGTCGCTGTGGCTCAGGGGTGCTTCGCCGAGCACGGAGTCAAACTCCTGTCGTACCTTCTCGAGACAATCCGGACGCGAGCTCAAAAGATAAAGAAGCCACGATAGAGCATTCGACGATGTTTCATGTCCGGCAACCAGAAGTTGCATGCTCTCGCTCAGGATGAGCTCATCGGGCATGCCTTTGCCATCGCTGTAACGCGCATCCATCAAAGTCTGCAGCAGATCGTGGCCGGGTGGCTCGTTACGGCGCTTCTTTATGTATTCGAGCAGAACGGCGTCGGCGCGGGTTCGCATATCTTCGTGTCTGCGCAGTTCGCCCGAGACGGCGAACCAGGGATTCAGATAGGGCTGAAGAGTTTGCCGAACAATAAATTCTTGGACGGTGCAGATGGTATGGCTGACAAGATCGATGTCTTCATCCTTCAACCGTGCGCCAAATAGCGATCGAGCGACCATCGCGAAGGTGATCTTCATGAGCTGGGGGTAAATATCCACGGGGCCACCGTGAATCTGTCTGTCGAAATCGCGCAGCGAATCGGCCAGGGAGTCCTGCATGATCGAGGACAACGCATCGAGTTGCTTTCGATCGAAGCCCGTCTGGATGAGACGGCGTTGCGTGCGCCAGGCTTCTCCGTGGGTCGTGAGCAGGCCTTTACCCAGGAAGTGGCCCATTCGCTTCACTTGAATTTCGGATTTCTGGTAGTTCTCCGCATTGGTCTTCAACACGTGCTGAATGACTGCGGGATCGATGGTAACCATCGCCTCCTTCAGACCACCAATGCGGATCCAAAACGTGTCGCCGAAGGTTTCGTTGTACCGGGACAAAATCTGCACCGGATTGCGGGCCATGGCGCGAGAATCCGCAAGGCAGCGAAGTCGGGAAACAACGGGGACAGGCGCCGGCACGGGCACGGGCATCGATGAGCTCATACCCGGTCGTCCTGATACTTTTCTCGAACCGCAGGAATTTTCATGTCGCTTGCAAGACGTGCCAGCTGGCCCACACAAGATAAGAAACAACGCTCAAAATCAGTTTTCATTCCCCAGTTGCTTCAAAAGTATCAGATGATGCTGGATTGCGAGGGTCATGGTGGAGTGCTGCCTATAGGGAACCCCAAACTCTTTCGCAGTTTCCTTCACGATCCTGGTCAGCGGAGCATAGTGGGTATGGCACACGAAAGGACACAGGTGATGGACGACGTGATGGTTGAGCCCGCCCGCGAGCCAGCCTACAAGCGGGTTTTCCGTCGCATAATCGGCGGTTGTCGCGAAGATGTGATACACGCCGTTTTCAAACTCGCTGCGATCCGAGGGAAAATAGGTGCTGTCAACGGTGTGCGTCGACTGGAATACGAGCGTTACGGCTAAACCTACGACCAAATGGACGAGGAGGAACGCCCCGGCCACCAGCAGAGGCGATTTTCCCAGCACCAGCACCGGCAAGATAAGCATGTAAGTGAGGTAGAAACCCTTGCCGGCGAAGAGAATGGCATATTCGCGCAGAGAATGTTTAGTGCGTCTCAGATATTCATGGGTGGGAAAGAAAAAGCACTGGAAGTCCCGGAAGAACACATAATCGAGCGAGAACATCGCGTAAACGAACAATACGTAGATGTGCTGGAACCGGTGCCACGGCGCACGGGGTTCATAAGGGGTAAAGCGAAAGATGCCGCGTCCTGAAAGCGCGTCATCTTCACCGTGGAGATTAATACAGGAGTGATGACCCCGATGGTGGAGGATACGCCACATGTACGAGCTCATTCCGCATAGATCGAACACATAGTTCAGGGTTTTGTTGACGCGCGGCCGAGACGAGATGGCGTTGTGATTGCTGTCATGGGCGATGTTCAGCAAAAGGAATGTCTGCGCGAGGCCGCCTAAAAGATAGAGGGCGACAAATTTCCATGAGCCGGGCCTGAGCGCATACAGCGCAATCCATGCGCCCGCGAGGACGGCCAGACCCATGGCGATCTTGACCCACATTGTGCGGTCCGCTTTGGGAGAAATGCTCTGATCGGCAAAAAACCTCTCCAGGCGGCTGCGCAAGACTTTCGGGAATGAAGTCGCACCAGCCGACTCGATAATCGGTGAAGCTGAAGTTTCCGATGGTACAAGATCCGCGATGTCTGGCCGATCGGCAATCGTCGCTTCGGCAATCACCGCTTCGGGTTGGAACGCCACCGGCACCTCCGCGATCATGGTGATGGGGACCCGATGCGCTCTAAATGCCGCATGCGTAGCCCTGAGGCGCAGCGAAATTGTCGCCGCGCCGTCGACAGTCACTACAATATTCTAGTGCGAGCCATTAAGGGCAATCAAGAAAATTCAGAACGGACCAAGCACGGATGGTGATACCTCATCCCCGCAAGCGGTGACGCGTGGTAATGTGAGAATGCTTTGCTAATATATACCAACCAATGAACCTTAGTGAACAGGGCCTCCTGCATGTGGATAGGATCTCCACAAGTCTGCTTCGCGTCCTGTGCGGCGAAAAGGAGAACGTCCGTTAACCGGCTAATCGAGCGGCGCTTGCGGTGAGAAAAAAATTACGCGTACATTCTCACAGTCCCACATTCCGGGTCTGCACCGCGATCTGCACTTTGAGACTCGATTATGTTTCACCACCTCGCTCGCTCGCGAGGTATGTTTCGTTGATTGACTTGCGTTCTACTCGATCTTGGAGGATCGCTGATTGATGACGGCGTCAATTCTGGACCACCTGGATAGGCTGGCAGACGAGCACCCGGACAAACTCCTTTATTCATATCTTGACGTAAACGGCGATCCGATCGAAAGCTACACCTACGCGTCGTTTCTCCACCGAACGCAAGCGATCGCGGCACATTTGCTGAAAGATGGTCGCTTCGCGGCCGGCGACCGGCTTCTGCTTGCCTACCCGCCGGGGCTCGAAATGATCTGCGCTTTTTTTGGTTGTGCGCGCGCCGGATTGATCCCCGTGCCGGTCTATCCACCCAGTTCGCGTGGCTTCCAGAGCGCTCTATATAAGACGGTCCACATCGCAAAGGATTGCCGGGCCGCTGGGATATTAACCAGCAGAGACTACCGTGCATCCCTCAAGACGAATCTTGCCAGAAGTGGAGTCTCTGCGTCGGGCGTCGACGTTGATTACATTTCCAGCCTTCCGTGGATCGCGACGGAAGATTTTGTGGATACGATTTCGGACCGCCCGCCCGTCGATTCTTCGGAGATATTGTTTCTCCAGTACACCTCGGGTTCGACGATGGAGCCCAAGGGTGTGATCGTGACGCACGAAAACATCCTGAATACCTATTCGCTCGTGATCGACCATCCGGCGCCGGTCGTCGTTTCCTGGCTTCCGCAGTATCACGATATGGGACTGATCGGGTGCTACCTATATCCGGCGCTGAAAGGTGGCACGACGTACGGGTTCGCTCCCATGGACTTCATTCAGCGGCCGATCCTGTGGTTCAATGCGATAACGACCTACCGCGCCACCGCGGCGGCTGCCCCCAACTTCGCGTACGACTATTGCTTGCGCGCCGGGAGGCTCTCCAAGGCTAGCCTGGAGACTTGTGATCTCAGCTCGCTTCGCGTATTGATGTGCGCCGCAGAACCGGTAAAACCGGATACCTACACCCGGTTTCTGGAAGCGTTTCAGCCCTATGGACTCAAGTCAGAGAGTTTCTATGTCGCCTACGGGCTGGCCGAGAATACTTTGGCGGTCTCCCTTGGCGGTCACAACATCGTTTCCGTCAACAAGCGTGCCCTGGCGCTGGGGAAGGCCCGCATGACTACCGAGGTCTCAGAAATCGGCGGCGCCACGCAGATTGTCAGTTGTGGAACCTCGCTCCCGGGTCTCGACGTTAAGATCGTGGATCCGGAAGGACATTTCGCTCTTAAGCCAGAGCGCATCGGCGAAATTTGGGTCGCCGGAAGCGGTAAGTGCCAGGGTTACTGGAATAATCCTGAATTGACTCTGAAGCAGTTTCGTGCCCGGCTCGTGGACGATACTCCCTATGACGACGGCTACCTTCGGACCGGCGACATAGGATTCATCCACGATGGCGAACTCTATGTCTGCGGCCGCATTAAGGACATGATTATTCTCCGCGGGCAAAACTATTACCCGCAGGACATTGAGAACGTCGTGGAGAAATCATCCAGTCTGATCCGGCACAATTGCGTCGCCGCGTTCCAAGTTCAGGAAGACAGCGAACCTGCCCTGGCAATCGTCGCCGAAGT
>Ga0302324_100030546_pt1 | contig 10180 bp, 6 predicted proteins | sample Palsa_T0_1_FD_201949 | JGI IMG/M metagenome (GOLD analysis project Ga0302324, IMG submission 201949) | Peat permafrost microbial communities from Stordalen Mire near Abisko, Sweden - Palsa_T0_1 | ecosystem: Environmental > Terrestrial > Soil > Palsa > Peat permafrost | place: Sweden: Abisko... | reverse complement strand
TGCTGCCCAGCCGGCTGCTGCCCAGCCGCCTGCTGCCCGGCCGGCTGCTGCCCGGCCGGCTGCTGCCCGGCCGGCTGCTATCCGGTCGGGGTGAACGTCTGCGAGCTGGTCGCCGACCCGCCCTGGGTGTAGACGGTGACCGGCCCCGCCGAGGCGCCGGACGGCACCGGCAGCGTGATCTCCTTCGCGGTGTCGGTGGACAGGTAGTAGTCGTATACGCCGCCACCGAACTCCACGTAGGAGGCGAACTCCAGGCCGGTGCCATGGATGTGCAGCGTGCTGCCCGGGCTGCCCGCCACCGGGCTGATCGACGTGATCGCCGGTACCGGCGGCGGATCCACCGTGAACGAGGCGCTGGAGCCCACCTCCCCGCCCGGCGTGTCCACGTAGATCGGCCCGGTGCCGGCGTATTCGGGGACGGACGTCACGATCTTGGAACTCGTGGCGGACTCGATGGTGGCGTAGCTGCCCTCGAAGTAGACCCAGTAGGCGTTCTCCAGGTTCTTCCCGGTGATCACGACCCTGGCACCCGGTATGCCCGACGCCGGCGTGAAGGCGCTGATCACCGGCGGCGGTATCACCTGGATCTGCAGCTCCGGCGTCACCGCGGCCGGGGTCCGGCCGTTCGAGGCGGTGACCTCGAAGGTATAGGTTCCGGCTTTGGTCACCGTGCCGGCCAGCTCGCCCTGCCTGCTCAGCGTCAGGCCCGGTGGCAGGTGGCCGGAGCTGACCTCGAAGGTGGGGCTGGGATTGCCCGACGCCTGGAACTCATAGCTGTAGTAGCTGTTGAGCGCGATCTGCGAGTACGGGCCGTTCGCGGTGAACTGCGGCGGTGCCAGCGGGATCGCCTCGACGTCGAGCATCAGCGTCTCCCTGGCCACCTCCGGCTTCGGGGTGGACGAGTCCGTCACCTCGACGGTGAACGTGGACGTGCCGAAGTGCGTCGGCGTCCCGGTGATCTCACCGGACGAATCGAGCTCAAGACCAGCGGGCAGGGCACCGCCGCCCGGCACCAGGGACCAGGTGTAGGAGCTGGTGCCGCCAGAAGCGGTAAGCGCATCGTCGTAGTAGGACCCCTGGGTGGCGTCATCCAGGCCGTCGGTGGTGATCGATAGCGGCGCGGCAGTGTTCACCGTCAGCTTGATCAGGCGCTTGGCCGTCGCCGGGGTGGATTGCGAGTCGCTCACCTCGACGGTGAAGCTGCTGGTGCCGTGGCCGGTGGGCGTCCCGTAGATCTCTGCGTTGTACGAATCGAAGTACAGCCCGGCGGGCAGGGTCCCCGACGCCACGCTCCACGTGTAGGGCGGCACCCCTCCGGTCGCCTGCAACGTGGAGGTGTAGTACACCCCCTGGGTGGCTACCGGCAGGGCCGGCTCGACTATCGCCAGATGGAGCGTCTTCTGGATCGTGAAGGTGAGCGAGACAGAGGCCACCTCGGGGGTGGGGGTGCTCGAATCGGTCACCTGCACGGTCACCGGGTACGACCCGGCCGTGGTGGGTGTCCCCACCACCATGCCGCTGGCCGGATCCATGGTCAGTCCCGGCGGGAGCGACCCGCCGGTGACGGCCCAGGCGTAGGGGCCCAGGCCGCCGGAGTAGCCGATGCCGCTGGTGTAGACGTCACCCACCACGCCGTGCGCCGGCGTCTGGCCGGACAGCGTCAGCGTCGGCTCGGGCGCCACGACCAGCGTGATATTGGCCGTGACCTGCTGGTTAGGAGACGAGCTGTCGGTCACGCTGACCTGCAGCGGAAAGGACCCGCTCTGCGTCGGGGTGCCGGTGATCGCCCCGGTGGACGGGTCGAAGGTGAGCCCGTCCGGCAGGGTCCCGGAGACGAGGCTCCAGCCATACGGGGACTGCCCGCCCGACGGGGTCACGTTGCCCGTGTAGTAGGTGCCGACGGTCGCCGGGGCCAGCGTCGACGAGATGGTCAGCGGAACCTGGGCGACGTCCACCGAGTAGGACTGGGTGGCGGTATCGCCGGCGGCGTCGGAGACCGTCACGTCGAACGTCGAGGTCCCGGTCCCGGTGGGGACGCCGGTGACCTGCCCGGCGTCCGGGTCGAGGCTCAGCCCGGCGGGCAAGCTGCCCGAGCTGATGTACCAGTCGTACGAGCCGACCCCGCCGGTGGCCTGGAACGTGGACGAGTAGTAGGAGCCCTCGGTGCCGTCGAAGGCGCCGGCGGTGGTGATGCTGAGCGACGGCGGCGCGTCGATCGTGATCGACAGCTCGGCGGTGGCCGTCTGCGACACCGGGGAGGTGGCGTCGGCGGCCTGCACCGTGAAGTCATACGGGCCGGCTTCGGTGGGCGTGCCGCTCAGCGTGCCGCTGGCCGGGTCGAGCGACAGCCCGGGCGGCAGCGATCCGGACGATATCGACCAGGTGACCGGGGCCACGCCACCGGTGGAGTTGAGCTGTGCGCCATAGTCCTCCCCGGCGGTGAGCTCCGGCAGCGTTGTGGTGGTGACCGTCAGCGGATCGGACGAGGGTCCCACGGTGAGCGACTCGCTGCCGGTGGCCACCTGGGCCGGGGACGAGCTGTCGGTGGCCTGAACGGTGAACGTGGCGGTGCCTACGGCGCTGGTGGCCGGGGTGCCGTAGAGCTGCCCGGTAGTAGCGTCCAGATGAATCCCAGCGGGCAGGGCGCCTGACGTGATCTCCCAGGTGAGCTGGCCCAGGCCGCCGCCGGCCGGCAGCTGGAAGGCATACGGCTGACCCGCCGTGGCGTCCGGCGGCGCGGTCGATCCCACGGTCAGCGCGGTGGCGGCGTCCACGTCGATGGTGACATGGGCGCTGGCCGTCTGCGGCGGGTCGGAGGAGTCGGAGACCTGCGCGGTGAACGTGTCGTCGCCGGACGTCGTCGCCGTGCCGGTGATCGTGCCAGCGTTCGGGTCGAGGCTCAGCCCCGGTGGCAGGCTGCCGCTGGTGATCGACCAGGTGTCGGGACCGTTGCCGCCGCTGGCGATCAGGTAGTCGATGTAGTCCGAGCCTACGGTCGCGTCCTGCAGCTGGCCCCCGGAAAAGGTCAGCGTCCCGGAACCATGCAGCCGGATGCCGCGGCGGGTAGGCCCGGAGGCACGGTGGGTCCGGGGCATCGGCCGCACTCGGGCCTGGGGGATGGCGGGCTGGTTGGGGCCGTTAGTGGCCAGGCCGAGCGCACCGCCCACGGCGTTCGCGACCGCAGCCTGCCCGGCCACGTTCGGGTGGCCAATGTTGCGGTCGCCCGTGATCCCCTTGATCAGGCCTAGCGGATTGATGTACGGCGTGCCGGTGCACAGCTCATGACCGGACAAGCTGGAGGGGACGGGCACGAACTGGACGCCCGCCTCGGCTGCGGCCGCCGCGACGTCGTCGTTGAGCGCTGCCTGCGCGTTGGAGATCTTGCCGAGCAGCGTATTGACGAACGGGGAGACGATGCCGAGCAGCGGGAAGAAGGTGTCGCGCAGCCACGGGCAATGGTAGGTGACGCTGAGCGCGGTGCCGATCCCGCCAGGCTGCGGGAAGAGGTTGGGGTAACCGACTACGACGACCTGCGGCCCGTCGCCGTCGTCGTCATCCGACCCGCCGTCGGCGGCCGACACCACTTCGGAGTAGGTGTTCGCCAGCGTGGCGATCAGGTTCGGCGCACCGGTAGTCACTGCGTTGTTGAGCGAGTTGATCTCGTGGATGCACACCTCGGTGCCGCCCAGGAAACATGCCTTGAGTATGTCGGCGAACCCGAGGTCGTTGCCGCCGATCGTGATCGTGACCAGATCGGGTGGACCGTTGTCGCTGACGTAGTTGGTGACCTGGTCGAGTTCTGAGGCGGACTCGCCGTTGACTGCCTGGCCGAGCTGGTAGGTGCGCTCCCCCTGGCAGGCCACCAGGGTGTCCTGGTCGATGTTGAGCATCGCGCCGGTCGAGTTGGCGTTCTCGTTGTCGGCCATCTGGACCGGCCAGGCCAGCGGCCCGGTGTCGCACTGCGTGCCCTGGGACTGCGACCACGGGAAGTCGTAGGTGCCCTCGCCGGAGGAGTACGAATCGCCCATGGCGATGTAGTTCGTGTCGATGGGGCCGATCTGGATCGTGTTCAGCTCCCAGCCGGCATCCTCTTCCGACACCGAGGACACGCTGAACGAGGCCGCTCCCGGGAACGTGCTGTAAAGCTGGTTGAAGCCATACTGGGTGGCGACCAGCACGCCGAGCTGCTGGCCCATGCTGTTGTAGACGGTCATCTGGGTCGAGTCGGGGTTGTCGATGTAGCCGACCTCGACGGAGAAGTCGTCCACCGTAGCTGGCTGCTGCGTGCCCGGCTTGACGAACGTTCCGACGATCGTGCCCTGGAACAACGGGGAACCGGACAGGGTCGGGTTGACGCTGCTGGAACCGTCGTCAGTGATGAACGGCGACTGCCCGGAGAAGATGATGCCGTCCTTCGCGAACTGGCTGGTCACGTAGGTGCCGAGCGGCAGGCTGCCCAGCGGGAGCGGGGCGCCCAGGTCGGACCCGTCGGGGGGCGGCAGCAGATCGGGCCGGGCCAGCACATGCTTCCCGGCGTGCTTTCCGGCATTGGTGGAGTGTCGGAGCAAGCCTTCGGGGGCGATGCGGCTGCGGCCGGCCACCCCCGCCTGGACCCTAGGCGGCCGCGGAGCAGGCTGGTGAACGGTTGACGCGGCAGCCGCTCCGGACGGCGCCAGCACGGCCAGCATCAGCGCGCACATCGCCGGGAGAACTGCCAGCCGGCGCCACTTGTTTCGCATGATCCCCACCCCTGGTTGCCGACCGCTCACGTCCGTGGTTGCTCACACAGTAACTTCGGGTTCTTCGTTCGCCTAGACCGATAAAAGTACGTCTAGACCGATAAAAGTGACGTCTGAGCAACGCCCGAGCAACACCGTGGCGGGCTGCCTGCGCCGAGCCGCGAAGGCGGTAAGACCTGGGATCCACCAGGCTGAGTTCACCACCAAACTGGCGGGCGCCGGGGACTCAGCCGGTTGCCAGGTGGCGGTAGCCGCCGCCGAAGTAGACCAGCGGCCCGCCGTCCCGCGGCTCGCCGACGCCAACCACCTCGCCGACGACGATGGTGTGATCGCCGCCGTCGTGCACGGCCGTGGTGCGGCATTCGAGCGACGCCAGCGCGGCGTCCAGGATCGGCGCTCCGGTCGCCGGGCCGCGATGGTGCGCGATCTGGTCAAGCTGGCCCTCCAGCGGCCGGCCCCGGGTGGCCAGCCAGCGGGCCGTCTTCTCCGACTCCTCGTCGAGGACCGACACCGACCAGACCCCGGCCTCGAGCACCGCGTCGTGAAAACGCGCGATCTTCTCCGCGCAGAACAGCACCAGCAGCGGATCGAGCGACACCGACGTGAAGGCGCTCACCGTCATGGCATGCCCGGTCCCCCGCAGGCTGGTGCAGACGACCACGATCCCGGTAGGAAACCGGCCCGCGGCCCGCCGGAAGGCAGCCGGGTCGGCTGACGCCACCGGCCTGCCTTCGTCGGCTCCGGTCAATGGCCTTCCTTCGACGGCCGGGACCGCGATCTCCCGGCGAATGCCACCACGACGCCGGCCGTCGCGCAGGCCGAGCCGCCGTACAGGAACCACTTGCCCGAAGCGGTATTCGTGATCACGACGCTTCCTCCTGGCGTGGCCATGGCAAGCACGAACGATGCGGCGAACCACCCCACAGCGGGCATAAGGCCAGCGGTCGGCGTCCGCATTCCCCAGGCGGCGAGAACGCACGTCACGAAGGTAGCCGCGGCGAACGCCAGCGCCGCGGCCGGAAACGAGCCGAGGGTCCCGCTGTAATGGAAAGAGCCGATCAGTCCCTCGAGCCCGCCGAGAACCAGCAGCAGCGCGTAGCCGCCAAGCGTGACGATCGCCGCTGTGCGCCGGGCCGGCGTCGCGTTCTCCACGGACTGAAGGCTAGCCAATCCCGGCGAAGAGATCGGCCTCCCAGCCATGCGGCTCGCGGCCGGGGCCGCGCGGGCCAGCCAGCAGGATGTAGTACTCACGGCCGAACGCCCGCTGGCCCACCTTGTCGGACAGCGCGAAGAACGGGCTGTCCACGGCGATCTGGGTGACGTGCGCGCGCATCGCTTCGATCTTGGCGTCCAGGTAGCTGGTCGCGTCGATGTCCGTGGTCACCACCTCGTCAGGTACTCCGAACGGCAGGTCGTCCACCGAGTCGACCTGGCTGAAATCCGTCCGGCCGGCCGCAGGAGAGCCCGGTTCGCTGCCGCGCATCAGCTCGATCGCCTGGGCAAGTACGGACCTCGGCACGGTGGTCGCGTAGAACTTGCTGACCAGGCCGGCGGAGAGCTCGAACGCGCGCCAGGCCACCCGGTGCGCCTGGATGTGATCGGGATGGCCGTAGAAGCCGTTGTCGTCATAGCTGATCATGACCTGCGGGCGCACTTCCCGGATGACGGTCAGCAGCTCTGCTGCCGCCTCGTCCACGTCGGCCTGCCAGAAGCAGCCGGGCGCGGTGTTGGTTGGCTCGCCCATCATGCCGGAGTCGCGCCACCGGCCCTGGCCGCCGAGGAACCGGTGGTCGGTCACGCCGAGAGCCGCGCAGGCCGCGGCCAGCTCGCCGATCCTGTGCTCGCCGAGCCCGCCGTCGGCGTCGGCAGCCAGGTGAGCGAGCTCGGGCGGGATGATCTCGCCGAGCTCGCCCAGGGTGCAGGTGACCAGCGTGACGGCGGCGCCTTCGGCCGCGTACTTCGCCATGGTCGCGCCAGTGCCGATCGACTCGTCATCGGGATGGGCATGCACCAGCAGGAGCCGGTGGCCGTCGTCGGTTGCGCTCATACCGGCGAGCTTAACGGCGGCCAGGCGACTGGCAGGATCTACTCCATGACGGACACCTTCCCGCGCCAGAACGCCAGGACCCAGCGCTTCACGCTCGGCGTCCCCCGGTCGTTCCAGGTCTCGCCGGACGGCGGCCGGGTCGTCTTCCTTCGCTCGAAGGGCGGGTCCGATCCGGTCACCTGTCTGTGGCTGCTCGACGTCGCTACCGGCGCTGAGCACCTGATCGCCGATCCGGCCGAGCTCGGCTCCAGCGGACGCGAACTCGACCCGGCGGAGAAGGCACGCAGGGAGCGTTCCCGCGAGCAGGCGGCCGGCATCGTGGCGTTCAGCTGCGATGCCGACGTACGGCTGGCCGTGTTCGGCCTGGCCGGAGCCGTGTACGCGGCGGACCTGGGCGTACCTGGCGCCGACGACGCGGGCGCAGCCGACGACGCGGGCGACGCGGGCGCAGCCGACGACGCGGGCGACGCGGGCGCAGCCGACGACGCGGGCGACGCGGGCGCCGCCGCAGGGGGCACCGGCCGGGTAGCGCGGGTACGCGAGGTTCCGGTGCGGGCCCCCGCGGCGGATCCCAGGCCCGACCCCGCGGGGCGGCTCGTCGCCTACGCCTGTGACCGGGCGCTGCGGGTCATTGACCTTGCCACCGGCGAAGACCGGGCCATCGCGGCTGCTGATGAGGCGGCGGATATCTCGTTCGGGCTTGCGGAATTTATCGCCGCCGAGGAGATGGGCCGCGCACGCGGCTACTGGTGGGCTCCCGATTCCGGCGCCCTGCTCGTCGCCCGGGTGGACGTCAGCCCGGTGCAGCGCTGGCACATCGCCGATCCGTCGAACCCGGGCGCCCCGGCCGCCGAGGTACGGTATCCGGCCGCCGGGACGCCGAATGCCGAGGTCTGCCTCGTGCTTGCCGGACTAGACGGCAGGCAGACGCCGGTCGGCTGGGACATCGCGGCGTTCCCCTACCTGGTCACCGTGTGCTGGGCGGGCTCGGCCGCTGACCCGCCGCTGATCGTGGTGCAGGCCCGCGACCAGCGCGAGATGCGGATCCTCGCGGTGGACCGGCAGACCGGCGGCACCACCGTCGTCCGCGCGGACACCGATCCGGACTGGCTGGACATCGTCCCTGGCGTGCCCGCCAGGACCGCCGGCGGCCGGGTCGTCTGGACCGCCGACACCGGCGGCGCGCGTCGGCTGATCGTCGCCACCCCCGGCGAGCTGTCGGCGGGCCGCGCCGCGCCGGTGACGCCCGAGTCCCTTGTGGTCAGGGAGGTGCTGAGCGTCGACGGGGAGACCGTCCTGTTCGCCGCGTCGGAGGCGGAGCCGGCCGAGATCGACCTGTGGACCTACGGGCCCGATGGCCTGGCCAGGCTCGCGCCCGGCGGCGGCGGGCGGGGCAGCGGCGGGCCAGCGGGCGGCGGGCCAGCGGGCGGCGGGCCGGGCGTGCGCACCGGCCGGCGGGCGGGCGGCACCACGGTGACCGTCAGCAGGTCGCTGAACACCGACGGGGCCACCATCGCGGTACTGCGCGACGCGGGGGCGGAGCCCTGCGCCGAGGTGGCGCGGATCACCTCGCGGGCGCAGACCCCGGTCGGCCCGGTGCCGCGGCCCGCCATCTTCGCCGCCGGGGAGCGCGGCGTCGCGACAGCGCTGCTGCTGCCGTCCTGGCACCAGCCGGGGGCAGGGAGGCTGCCGGTGCTGATGGACCCCTACGGCGGTCCGCACGCGCAGCGGGTGCAGGCCAGCCGCGGCGCGTTCCTCACCTCGCAGTGGTTCGCCGACCGGGGCTTCGCCGTGGTGGTCGCGGACGGCCGCGGCACTCCCGGCCGCGGGCCCGGCTGGGAGAAGGCGGTGGCCGGCGACCTTGCGGGCCCGGTGCTCGAGGATCAGGTCGAGGCCCTGCACGGAGCCGCCGCCCGGTGCGCCGACCTGGACCTGGGGCGGGTCGCGATCAGGGGATGGTCGTTCGGCGGCTTCCTGTCCGCGCTCGCCGTGCTGCGCCGCCCGGACGTGTTCCACGCCGCGGTGGCCGGCGCCCCGGTCACCGAATGGCGCCTTTACGACACCCACTACACCGAGCGCTACCTCGGCCATCCCGACGAGAACCCCGGCGGCTACGACGCCTGCTCGCTGCTGACCGACGCCGGAAAGCTGTCCAGGCCGCTGCTCCTCATCCACGGGCTGGCCGACGACAACGTCGTCGTCGCGCACACGCTGCGGCTGTCGTCAGCGCTGCTGCGGGCCGGCCGGCCGCACAGCGTGCTGCCGCTGTCCGGGGTGACCCACCTGGCCGGGCAGGAAGAGGTGGCGGAGAACCTGCTGCTGCTCCAGGTCGACTTCTTGCGCAAGTCCCTCGGCGCCGCCTGAGCAGCCCGGTGTCGTGAGAGTCACACCCGTGTAGGCTCGCCCTGCGCCGTCGCGGTGATATTCCTTGGGAATAGGGTTCACACGGCACCGCGACCAAGCGCTAGGAGAAGCATCCGGCCCGCGGCGCGACCTCCACGTGAGTCCAAGGGCGGAGACGTCGACGATGACGCAGGCAATGGACGCGCCGGCCAGGAGCAGGGCGCAGATCAGCGAACGGACACTACGTCAGGACCCGTGGTGGCGGGCGCCAGCAGTCACGGCCACGCTGCTGACCATCTGGGTGGCCTACGCGACCGTGCACGTCTTCCTCGGCCGCTGGTACTGGGTGCCGCAGTACCACTACCTGACGCCGTTCTACTCGCCGTGCATCAGCGGCTCCTGCGCGGCCGGCTCGAGCAGCCTTGGCCAGTGGTTCGGCAAGGTGCCGTCGATCGTTCCCTACGCGCTGGTGTCGCTGCCGTTCGTGCTCGGCTTCCGGCTCACCTGCTACTACTACCGCAAGGCCTACTACCGTGCCTTCTGGCGCGCGCCCGCCGCGTGCGCGGTGCGCGAGCCGCATGCCAGCTACTCCGGTGAGACCCGCTTCCCGCTGATCATGCAGAACCTGCACCGGTTCTTCTTCTACGTGGTGATCCTGATCTCGGTGCTGAACACCTACGACGTGGTGCAGGCGTTCCGCGGCCCGGACGGCAGTTTCGGGTTCGGCCTCGGCACCCTCATCATGGCCATCAACGTCGTGCTGCTGTGGGCGTACACGGCGTCCTGCCATTCGTGCCGGCACATCACCGGCGGCAGGCTCAAGCACTTCTCCAAGCACCCCGTCCGGTACCGGATATGGACTCTGGTCTCCAGGCTCAACGCGAGGCACATGCAGCTCGCGTGGACCACCCTGGGCACGCTGATGCTGACCGATCTCTACATCCTGCTCGTGGCCAGCGGGACCATCAGCGACCTCCGGTTCGTCAACTGAGGCAGGCTTCAACTGAGGCAAGACTGAGGCAAGACTGAGGCAAGACTGAGGCAAGAAGGT
>Ga0302324_100030543_pt1 | contig 10181 bp, 5 predicted proteins | sample Palsa_T0_1_FD_201949 | JGI IMG/M metagenome (GOLD analysis project Ga0302324, IMG submission 201949) | Peat permafrost microbial communities from Stordalen Mire near Abisko, Sweden - Palsa_T0_1 | ecosystem: Environmental > Terrestrial > Soil > Palsa > Peat permafrost | place: Sweden: Abisko... | reverse complement strand
CGCTGAAATCCGCCCCGATCTGGCCTTGACGACGACCGCACAAAAATTATTGCCGCCGGGAAAAATCATCTGCCATATCGCTTCCAGCCAGCCAAAAAAAGAATGGCCGTTGGCGCATTGGACGGCGTTGCATCAAATGGCGACGGTTGCTGGAATTGAATTGGTTTTCGCCACTGGCATCGGCGCGCGGGAAGAAGCGCTTCTAAAAGAATTCCAACGGCTCGCACCCGCCGCGCCGGTTTTGGAACCGGTTCACGACCTCGCCTTGTATCTCGCGATCCTTCAGCATGCCCGGGCATTCGTTTCCGGCGACACCGGCCCGCTGCATTTCGCCGCCGCTTTGGGCGTGCCGACGCTGTCATTGTTTGGCCCCAGCTCGCCCGCACAGTGGGTGCCGATCGGCCCGCAACATCGGTTTCTGACCGGCAGCTCCTGCACCTGTGGCAATGTCGGTGTTTGTCAAAGTACAAATTCTTGCCTCGCCGCCATCACGCCGGAACAAGTCCTCGCAGAGTTGAAAAAACTTTCTTATGCACTGTAGCTCTCGCCACTGGCGCGATAATTTGAACTATCAAATTTCGTCCGTGCGGATTATTTTCTCCGGATAAATGACCGCCAAAATTCCCTACCTTGATCTGCCCGCGCAAATCCGCAATGTTCGCAAAGAAATTGACGCCGCGCTCGCCCGCGCGCTCGATAACTGCACGTTCATCCTCGGCCCGGATGTCGCGCAATTTGAAAAAGACTTTGCGCAATTCTGCGGCGCGCAGCACGCGCTCGGCTTCAACAGCGGCACCTCGGCATTGCATACAGCGATGCTGCTGCTCAATGTCGGTCCCGGCGACGAAGTCATCACCACGCCTTACACGTTCATCGCGACGAGCTGGGCGATTTCCTACGTCGGTGCCAAACCCGTTTATGTGGACATTGAAGACGCGACTTTCAATTTGAATCCGAAGCTGGTTGAAAAGGCGATCACGCCGCGCACCAAGGCCGTCATGCCCGTGCATCTTTACGGCCATCCGTTTGACGTAGATTCAATTTCCGAAATTTGCCGCAGGCACAAATTGCCGCTCGTCGAAGACGCCGCGCAGGCCGTCGGCGCAAAATACAAGGGCAAAACAGTCGGCACGCTTGGTGATGTCTCCGGCTTCAGTTTTTATCCTGGGAAAAACCTCGGCGCGTGCGGCGAAGGCGGCGCACTCGTGACGAATAATCCTGCGTTTGCCGCGCGGGCAAAATCATTGCGCGAACATGGCTCGACGCAGCGTTATCATCACGACGAGGTCGGCTACAACTACCGCATGGAAGGTTTTCAAGGCGCGGTGCTGGGCGTAAAGTTGAAACATTTGCAAAAATGGAACGCCGAACGCCGACGCGTGGCGCAGCGCTACACGGAACTGCTTGCCGATACGCCGCTGCAACTCCCGATTGAAGATGGTAATGCCGAAAGTGCGTGGCACCTTTACACCGTGCGCCATCTGCGCCGCGACGAACTCAAAAAATTTCTTGATGAAAACGGCATCGGCAACGCCGTGCATTACCCGATTCCACTGCACCTGCAAAAAGCCTACGCGCATCTCGGCCATAAGCCCGGCGATTTTCCCGTCGCCGAAAAGGCCGCGCGCGAGGTCTTGAGCCTGCCGATTTTCCCCGAACTGACCGAAGCGCAAATCCTCCGGGTGGTTGCAGTCATCAAGGAATTTTTCAGCAAGTAATTTCACGGCAAGATGCGAAGACACAAAGAGAAGTTTTTGCCGGAACTTTGTGTCTTGGTGTCCTGCTGGTTGGAAGTTAAACTGTCTCCATGTCGCACGCGGACTTTGTTCATCTTCATCTGCACACCGAGTATTCATTGCTCGATGGTGCCTGCCGCCTGGACCGGCTCGTGGACAAGGCGCATGACCTGAAATTTGGCGCGCTCGCCATCACCGACCACGGCGCGATGCATGGCGCGATTGAATTTTATCAGGCGGCGCGGGCGAAGGGCATCAAGCCCATCATCGGCTGCGAAGTTTATGTCGCACCCGGCTCGCGGCTGGAAAAGAGAAGCGGCGGTGGCACGCGTGATGTTTATCATCATCTCGGTCTGCTCGCCAAGGACGAAACCGGCTACAAGAATCTCATCAAGCTCACGACCGCCGCGCATTTGGAAGGTTATTATTACAAGCCGCGCATTGATAAGGAAATTCTCGCGAAGCACAGCGAAGGTCTGATCGCGATGTCCGGCTGTCTCGCCAGTGAGATTCCCGATTGGATCATGAAGGGCCAGCTGGACAAGGCGCGCGACGCGGTGGACTGGTTCAAGCAGACGCTCGGCGCGGAAAATTTTTCCCTCGAACTGCAAAATCACGGCATTCCAGAACAGGCGAAGGTCAACAGCCATTTGATCAAGTGGGCGAAGGAATTTGGTCTCAAGCTCGTCGCGACGAACGACGTTCACTACGTCAACAAAAGCGATTCGCACGCGCACGACTGCCTCGTCTGCATCGGCACGCAAGATTTGTTGAGCAATCCCAAGCGCATGAGCGCGGGCTATGTGCCGGAACAATTTTTCCTGCGCTCGGCAGAAGAAATGAAAGCGCGCTTCGCCGAAGTACCGGAAGCCGTGACAAACACGCTCGAAGTGGCCGAGAAGTGCAACCTGGAATTGCAAGTGGAAGGCAAAATATTGCACTTCCCGGTTTTCCATCCGCCGGAACATTTCACGCGTGAAGGTTTTTTGCGGCAATGGCTGGCGGAGGGATTGTTCCGCCGCTACACGATTCGCGCGAAAGTGGAGGGAAAGGAATTTGTCGTGGAGGGAATTGACGATCCGACACGCCTGCCGACGTTCAAGCCCACGGAAGAAAAAAAGCACGATTTGAAAGACCCCGCCGTTGCTGACGCGATCAAGATTGTTCTCGACCGTCTGCGGGTTGAAATCGCGGTCATCGAGAAGACGGGTTTTATTTCTTATTTTCTGATCGTCGGCGATTTCATCCGCAAGGGCCGCGAGATGGGTGTGACGTGCGTGGCGCGCGGTTCGGCGGCAGGTTCACTTGTCACTTATCTGCTGGAAATTGCGAACGTGGATCCGATCCGTTACGGCTTGTTGTTCGAGCGCTTTCTCAATCCCGAACGCATCAGCCCGCCGGATATTGACATTGATTTTGCCGACGACCGCCGCGCGGATGTCATTGAATATGTCCGCCAGAAATATGGCCGCGATTCCGTGGCGCAGATCATCACGTTCGGCACGATGGGCGCGAAGAGCGTCGTGCGCGATGTTGGCCGCGTGATGGGTTTGCCTTATGGCGATTGTGACCGGCTCGCGAAAATGATTCCGTTCGATTTGAAAATAGATTTGACGAAAGCGCTCAAGCAATCGCCGGAATTCAAACAGGCTTACGAGAACGAGGAAGTGACGCGCGAACTGGTGGACACTGCGCTCATTCTCGAAGACCTCACGCGCAACGCCAGTGTCCATGCGGCCGGCGTGGTCATCGGGCCGGAACCGCTGGTGAATTTTCTGCCGCTCAAAATGGACGACGACGGCTCGCTCGTCACGCAATACGCGATGAATCCCGTCGGCGACCTCGGCCTGTTGAAGATGGATTTTCTCGGCCTGAAAACATTGACCGTCATCCGCAACACCTGCGAAATGGTCAAGCGAACGCAGGGAGTTGACATTGATATTGACCATCTGCCCCTCGACAACGAAAAAACTTACGGCCTGCTCAACCGCGCGGAAACACTTGGCGTCTTCCAGTTGGAATCCGGCGGGATGCGCGACCTCTGCAAAAAATTTCAGATCAGTTCCATCGAACACATCACCGCGCTCGTGGCGTTGTATCGTCCTGGCCCGATGGAACTCATTCCCGAATTCATCAAGCGCCGCCACGGCGAGATCGAGATCAAATACGAGCATCCCTTGCTGGAGCCGATTGCCAGGGAGACCTACGGCATCTTGATTTATCAGGAGCAGGTGATGCAGGCGGCGCAGGCGCTCGCGGGCTATACGCTCGGCGGCGCGGATTTGCTGCGCCGCGCCATGGGCAAAAAGAAAAAAGTGGAGATGGAGCAGCAGCGCGAAATTTTTGTCAAAGGCTGCGCCGCGACCAACAAGATTCCTGCCGCGAAAGCGAACCAGATTTTCGATTTGCTCGAAAAATTTGCCGGTTACGGCTTCAACAAATCGCACGCCGCCGCGTATGCCATCGTCGCGTATCAGACCGCGTATCTGAAGGCGAATTTTCCGGTCGAATTTTTCTGCGCCATGATGACGAACGACATGGCGAACACGGAAAAGCTGTCCGAATACATCGCCGAGGCGCGCGCGTTCGGCATCGAGGTTTTACAACCGGACGTGAACGAGAGCCAGATGTATTTTGCACCGGCACCCGATGGCAAAGCGATTCGTTTTGGCCTCGTGGCCATCAAAAATGTTGGCGCAGCCGCCGTCGAGGCCATTTTGAAGGCGCGCAATGAAGCAGGAAAATTTAAAACTCTTTCAGAGTTATGCGAGCGCGTGGACGACCGTTCGTTGACGCGCAAAACCATTGAGGCGCTAGTCAAAACTGGCGCATGCGATTCATTCGGCCAGACACGCGCCTCGTTGTTCGCGCAGATTGAACGTACCTTGTCGCGCACTGCGAGCATTTTGTCTGACAAACAGAAAGGGCAAAGTTCGCTCTTCGGCGCGCTCGAAGAAAAAGCACCGCCGATGCCCGAAGCCATTTCCAATCTGCCCGAGTGGCCGCAGCACGAATTGCTCGCGCACGAAAAGGAACTGCTCGGATTTTACGTCACCGGCCATCCGCTCACGCCATTCGCGCCGATTCTGGAAAGATATACTCTGACAAACCTTGCCAACCTCGGCGAACTGCCGAACCGCAGTTTGACGCGTATCGGCGGCATGATTTCAGCGGTCACGCATGGTTTCTCAAAAAAATCAGGCAAGCCCTATTCGATGGTGACGCTGGAAGATCTGGAAGGTTCGGTGCAACTGCTCGTGATGAACGACCACGAAAAGTTCCGCCCGCTTCTTGAAGCAAACAAGGCCATCCTCGTCATCGGCGAAGTCAGCACCGGGGAGGATAAGCCAAAAATTTTCCCGCAGGAAATCATGCCACTGGCGGACGCGCCGAAAAAATACACGAAGCAGGTTCATCTGCGATTGCACACGGCGCATTTGAAACCGGAAGATCTGGAGGCCGTTCGCGAACTCGTCGCGGCGCATCCCGGCAAATGTCCGCTGCTGCTGTGCTTCATGCGGCCGGCGGGCGAAACCATTTTCATGGACACGAACGAACGGTTCGGCGTCGCGCCGTCGTTGAAATTGCAGCAGGACGTTGACGCGCGGTTCGGCAAGGAAACGTATTATGCGAAAGTGGACATGACCCTGCCGGAAAAAGGCCGCCGCAGTTGGGAAAAGAAAAACGGCAACGGCGGCGGCGAGGGATGACTTAAATTGCATGAACTTGCCCGGCATTCTCATACTGATAGTTCTGTTGCTGGGAGGTCTTGCCATTGCTGGTTTTTTTCTCTGGCGGTTTGATCGCTGGGACAGCGGCTTCGGTCAGATTCACGTTGGAGATAGCCGCGAACGAGTACTCCAGATTATGGGTACACCGACCGAGGATACTGACGCGACGATTGGTATTTATGGCTCAAAGCGTTTGGCAACCAACCTGGTTCAAGGTTGCACGGAACAGTATTGGTATTATCCCTTCTTCACGCCCGAATGTTGGTGGATTGCTTTTGATGCGCAAAACCATGTCATAGCTACTTATCACTATATTTCCCCATGACGCCGGACATTGGATACTATTCAGAATTCCGCCAAATAATTCGTAATCCTCGCGTCTGCATCAACGCCGCCGCCGTGAGAAACGCTGGCTGCCGCTGGATTTTATCAGCGGCCGTTGTGTGGTGGAAAACTTGGTGCCGGAGGTTTGAAACGTGGCTGGCTTGTTGACATTTTGCGGGCGCTCGTTTGATTGACGGGCATTCTGCGATTTGCCCAGACGCGAATCCTGCCGGCGTGAATTTCCCGGACGCGACGACGGCGAACGTTTTGAATCCCGGTGCGATGATTGCGGGCGTTTCGTGTCTCGTTGAAACTGCTGTGGTCGCGCGGCATTTGGTCGCAACCCTGGTGGCCGCATCGAAGATGTTTTGCCTTCCTCGACGGCCAGTTGAAAATCCACCTGCTTCTTGAACTTGTCCACGCGCGCGACTTGCACGGTCAGTTTGTCGCCGAGCCGGATCATCCGGCGCGTGCGGCGGCCCACCAGATTGCGCCGCACTTCGTCAAAGACATAAAAGTCGTCCTCGATCAGCGACAACGGAACCAACCCGCTCATCGCCAGGCCGGGCACGTCCACGAAGAAGCCGAAGTTCCGCATGTCGGTCACGAGCGCGGGATATTTCACCGGTTCGCCGGATTCCAGCTGCGCGATCAGGAACGCATACAACTTCACGTCCTTGCTGTCGCGCTCGGCATCGGCGGAATTGCGTTCGGTCACGGAAATGTGTTCGGCGATTTCTTTCAGCGAAGAAACGGAAGCAGAGATTTTATCAAACAACGCGCGATGCACCACAAGGTCGGCATAGCGGCGTATGGGCGACGTAAAGTGCGTATATTTTTTCTTGGCCAGTCCGTAATGACCGAGCGGTTCGACCGCGTAACGTGCACGCATGAGCGACTTGAGAAACCCGATCTTGAGCGCCGGGCCAATGGGCAACGTACCCAGTTTTGCCAGCAGCTTCTGGATTTCGGCGGGCTGGCTCAAGTTGCCGCATGGAACGTGATACGCCAGAACTTCCTGCCGGTATTCCTGCAATCGGCGCGCGTCCGGTTCTTCGTGGATGCGGTAAATTGCTGGCGTATGCAGCGTCATCAGGCGCGTCGCGACGGCTTCGTTCGCGAGCAGCATGTATTCCTCGATCAACTGGTGCGACACGTCGTTTTCGTTTTTCTCGATGCGGAGAATCTTTCCCTGCTCGTCCAGCCGGATTTTCATTTCGGGAAAATCCAGTTCGAGCGAACCATTCTTGAAGCGCGCGCGCCGGATCTTCTGCGCGAGTTCGTGCGCCTGATGCAGCATCTGCTCAATCGGATCATCCGTCGGCGCGCGCTGCAAAATTTCAAGCACCTGCGCGTAGGCGAAGCGGCGTTGCGAATGGATGACGGCGGAATGAAATTTCGTGCTCAACACGCGGCCATCGTTAGACACGAGAAATTCCACGCACTTCGTCAGCCGATCCACGTTCGGCTTGAGCGAGCACAGTTCGTTGCTCAACGCTTCTGGCAGCATCGGGATTACGCGATCCACGAGATAGATGGAGTTGCCGCGCTTCTGCGCCTCGGCGTCGAGCGCGGTGCCGGGCTTGACGTAATGCGACACGTCTGCGATGTGTACCCACAAGCGCCATTGCTCCGGTGAAATTTTTTCGAGGCAGATGGCGTCGTCAAAATCTTTTGCGTCGTCGGGATCAATCGTGATGACCTGGTGGCTGCGGCAATCCACGCGGCCTGCAAAATCCTTCGCGTTCACCGTAGAACCAATGGCGTGCGCCTCGGCGAGAACTTCTTTCGGAAAGTGCAGCGGCAAATCGTATTGACGCAGCACGGAAAGCATGTCCACGCCTTCCGCATCCGGCGCGCCGAGGACTTCCACGATTTCGCCCTCGGGGCCGGTGTGACGCGATTCCCATTCGCGCAACTCGACCACGACCTTGTCGCCGACGCGCGCGAGACGGCCCACGTCGCGCGCCGGGGGCACATAAACATCGTGCGGCATGCGCGGGTCGTCGGGAATGACGTAGAGCGAGTTGCGGCCTTGCGACAATGTGCCGACGATCTGCGTGCGCTTGCGTTCGAGGATGCGGACGACCGTGCCGGTTTCCTGGTCACCTTCGCGAAAATTTTTCCGGCGCACATCACGACGTACGAGCACGCGGTCTTCGTGCAAGGCGGTGCCGGTGGCGCTTTCGGCGATGGCGATCTCTTTGAGGCTGGCGTCGTCCGGCTGGAGAAACCCTTTACCGGCGCGGTTCATGCGGATGCGGCCGGGAATCAGATCCGCATCTCTGGTGCGGACGTAGCGGCTGGCCTTGATGAGCGCAATTTCGCCATCCCGCTCCAGTTTGCGGAGTGCGCGTTGAAACTCCGGCACGCGCTCCGGCGGCACGCGGAGGTGGCGCTGCAAATTCTCCGCACTTAAGGGGACGTAGTCTTTTTGCCCGAGCAGATTCAAAATCCGTTGTTCCATCTTGGCCAAGGGTGGACTTGAACGGCTTGCAGAGCAACGGCATTAACCGATGTCAATCCGGCCGCCTCATCTCAAACCGGTCTGATGTGCGGCAGTACCAGTTCGGGCTGGCCATGCGGCCGATGACTTGGAACAGATCGCCGCGAATCCGCTGCGTTTGCGGATCAAACAATTCATTGCACACCTGGACGCGCTTCACCAACCCGATGACGAGCCGGTTGCCGCCGATTTGCAACGTGCCCCATTCCACACATTCCAAACTCGCGGGCGATTCCGCGATGCGCGGCGGTTTCACGACGGAACTGGGCGCAGTCGTGAGTCTGGCGCTTTGGAGTTCGCTCACACCATACGGCAACGAAGCGGCGGTGCGGTTCATGGCTTCCGCAGTTTTTTCATCCACGAGGTTCACAACGAACTCGTGCGACAAGCGGATGTTACGCGCGGTGTCCTTGGGCGTGCCATTGTCGCGGTCGCCAAGGCAAAATCCCAAAATCGGCGGGTTCGCACCTAGCAAGTTGAAGAAGCTGAACGGCGCGGCGTTCACCACGCCATCGGGGCCGAGCGTCGTCACCCACGCAATCGGACGCGGCGTGACCAGCGTCGCGAGGATTTGGTAGGCACGTTGGGCATATTTGCCTTCGAGATCGAGTTCCATAATTCAAAAAAAGTTAAGGATTCATTTTACAATTTGAAGCTGCTCATTCAACGATCGAACATGAGCATGAAATACGCACCGAAGAGCAGCAGGTGGACGCAGCCAAGCAGCACGTTTGTCCGTGGCAGGCTGAACGTGAGCATGCTCGTGAGCAGGGTGAGCACGAGCATCACCGTGTCTACGGAGTCCACGCCAAGCACGAGCGAGCGGCCGGTCGCGAGCGACACCGCGATGACCAGCGGGATGGTCAGTCCGATGGACGCCAGCACCGAGCCCAGCAGTATGTTCACCGAACGCTGGAGGCGGTTGGCCAGCGAGGCGCGGATGGCTGCGATGGATTCGGGCGTCAGCACCAGCAACGCCATGATGAACCCGCCGAGCGCGGGCGGTGCGCCGAGCCTGATCACCATGGCATCGAGCGGCGCGGCCATCTGCTTGGCCAGCAAGACCAGCGGCAGGCCGTAAAATCCCAGCATCGTGGCGTGGTAGAGCGTCGAGCGCGAGGAATGGTGGGCCAGCTCTGGTGCCATGGCTTCAGTGATTTCATCTGGTGCCATGAAAAAACCGCGATGCCGCCGGTTCTGGACAAACAGGAAGACGCCGTAGATGCCGACGGACATCACCGAGAGAAAAATCATTTGAAACGTCGAGAGCGTCGGACCCGCGGTGGAGTGTGTAAAGTCTGGCAGGACAAGGCCCAGCACGGTGAGCGGAAGGATCATCACCAGAAACGAGTTCGCGCTTTGGAGATTGTAGCGCTGCTCGTGATGGCGAAGGCCGCCGAGCAGCAACGCGAGACCGAGGAAACCGTTGAGCACCAGCATGACCACCGCGAACATCGTGTCGCGCGCCAGCGTCGGCTTGTCCGCGCCAGTGGACATCACGAACGCCACCATCGCCACTTCCAAACCGGTGATCGCCAGCGTCAGCAACAGCGTGCCCGCCGGTTCGCCCAACCGGTGCGCGAGGATATCCGCGTGCCGCACAATCGCGATTGCAGCCGTCAAAATTACGCCGCAAATAATCGCGAGCAGTGCGATCAACATCAGTGGCTGATCCAGCGCATTGGCAATCTGGCCCTTGCCGAGCAATGCCAGCGTCAATGTGACAACGGCAAGGGCGAGCGGCCATTCACGCCACCACGGTTCATGATTTCGGATTCCAGTCGCGCTCATGACAAATTTTTGGGATTGGTGGAACTTGCAATTTGTCCCGCGAATTCAGCCCGGCCCTAGTTCGCCTTTGAACGCGCTGTAAACCACAACGTC
>Ga0302324_100030542_pt1 | contig 10181 bp, 10 predicted proteins | sample Palsa_T0_1_FD_201949 | JGI IMG/M metagenome (GOLD analysis project Ga0302324, IMG submission 201949) | Peat permafrost microbial communities from Stordalen Mire near Abisko, Sweden - Palsa_T0_1 | ecosystem: Environmental > Terrestrial > Soil > Palsa > Peat permafrost | place: Sweden: Abisko... | reverse complement strand
TGTGAACGTCCAACGCGATGAAATTCGTCCGTCTCATGGTTGTCTCCTGGCCGAATGGGTCATCCGTGTCCAAGAGACAGCGTATCCGAAGCTACAGCCCCACACTTCTTACATCTTCAATAGAACTTTTCCTTGCTGGCGCGGCCGAAAACGCGGGTACGCTCGCCTCGCTTCTACAAGTCCTTTAGCGTTACGATGAGTGAATGAATCGCTCCTACCAGGCCGACGAGAAAGTCTTCCAGAATCTCCGTGCAGCCGGGAAGACGTCCTGGGACGAACAAGCCGATCCAGAGGCCAACTTCGACAGGTTTGTCATGCGGCCGTTCCTGGAGGAATCGCTCGCCGGGATGCATCGGGTATTGCACGGACTTTCCGCCCTGGAAGTCGGTTGCGGGAGCGGTCCGATCTGCTGCTTTCTGGCCGCCAGAGGATGGGCCGTGCGCGGAATCGACGTGTCTCAAACCGCCCTGGAGATGGCGCAGCAGAACGCCGCCCAGCGCGGACTCAATGTGCAATTTGACGCCGCCGACATCTGCACCATGCCCGAGCAGCAGGACCGTTACGATCTCATCATCGACGGCCATTGTCTGCACTGTCTCGTGTGTGACGAGCATCGGCGCGAGGCGTTGGCAGCCATTCATCGATTGCTCAAACCAGATGGCCTCTTCCTGGTCGAGACCATGATTTCCCATCCGGCGCTGATCGTTAAAGGGAACTATCGGATCGATCCTCAGGGTGTGCTGTCAATTAAGGTGGACGACGCGACGGGCCACGACGACGCCTTTAAGTCGGATAACGAGTGGTTCGCGCCGTATCGCAGGCTGCTGACGGCAGACCAAGTGGCGACGGAACTTCGCAATAACGGCTTCGTAATCCAGTCCCAACGCACGGTGGAGCAGAAGGATCCGCGCAAGCCAATGCTGATCCAGATCCGCGCGGGCCAATGCGCTCGTTGAAATGGTTCAGGATGGAAAACGGAGCCGCGAAACCCATCGGAGAGTAGTGAGTAGGAAGGAGACCGGGGAGACGTCGTTGCGCCCATCGGATCGAATCGATTTCGGACGCCTTTCCTCTCTACTTTCTCCTCACCCGTCGTTCCCTCTAATTTTGCCTTCGGCAAAATTGGAGCCATGGGGATTTGAACCCCAAATTTCACCATGCCATGGTGACGTGATCCCATTTCACTATGGCCCCGGTTGATCCGTTGCCGGATGAGCGGTGCGGTCGAAGTCTAGCTGATCGCTGAGGCATGTCAATTCGAGCGCCGAGCGTTCTCGGCGGCGGCGAAGAAACGGCTTTGGTCCTCGCATTCTTGCGGCAACGGGGCATAATATTGTCGGTTCACCAATGAGGTTTTTATGCGTGCAGCCTTTGGATTAGGCAGCGTACTTGTGACGGCTTTGCTCATCGCCTGGCTGTGGGCAAGCTATACGGCTCCGGTGGCCCACACGGCCAAACAGATCAAGCCTGAAATGACCCAACTGGCGGGCCGCAATATCGATCAAACGCCGGCGGCGGATTCGTTGATACTCAGTGGTGTCGAAAAACCTGATCACACGCTGTCGGGACTGAAGGTGGACAGCATTATTCCGGCGTGCGCATTTGAAAATTATTATGGGCTGCAGGCCGGCGATGTGATACACGAAGAGGGGCCGGGATTGACAGTTGGGCAATCGCCAGTCGATTCGGTGGATGCCGGCAAAGATTTCTTGGTGCAGGCACTGGAGTACAAGTACGACCTGGTGGTCGATCGCGGCGGCTTGCGAATTAACCTACCGTCGCAGAGGAACACACTCGCCCCCTCGCAGGTAGGCCAGATGGCGGGTCGTAACCAAGACGGCACGCCGGCGGGTGATTCGTTGAGCCTCGCCCCGGTCACGAGAGCTGATGGTGGCTTGGTTGGGCTAAGAGTTGCGACCATCTCACCCGGGATACTGCTGGATTATTTTGGGTTGCAGCAGGGTGATACGGTTTTGCAAATCGGCCAGCTTCCGGTCGGCTCGACGACGATTGATACGGTGGAAAGCGGCAAGGACATGATGGTCGACGCGCTGGAGAATAAGCGTGATCTGTTGGTCGATCGCGGCGGACAGCAAATCCATCTGCCCGCCCAGCGTGACGCACCGGCCACACCGGTTTCGGCGACTCCCACAGTAGCTGGGCAGACACCGTCGGCAGCCACCACGGCTCCAGGTTCGGCGGTTACCGCACCGCCTCCGCCTCGCAATGCACAAGGGCAGACGCTGGATTTGCTTAACAAAATCGGCGCTCAGCAGCGAAATCAAGATCAGCAGTAATGGCCAATTCATCGACGGAAGTTGCGGCGGATAACTCGATCCTCTGTGAAAACTGCGGATACACGCTGGACCATCTGCCGCCCAGTGGCAATTGCCCGGAATGCGGCCAGCCGATTTCCGCCAGCACCGTGCAAGACGGCAGATCACCGACCGCTTGGGAGAGCGGAGAGGTCGGCAAATTCAATGGCTTCCTGCGCACCAGCGGTCTGATCATTTTTCAGCCGTCTTACTTTTTCCGTCACATAACCACCCGCAATCCACTGTGGCCGGCACTTCATTTCGCACAGATTTACTGGATGGTCGCGGCGATTTCGTTTTCATTGGCGGCGTGGTGGCATCAGCACTGGTATGTGCAATTGCTCGGCGGATGGCAAATGTTGGTGGTTTGGTGGCTGCTCGCGATGATTGCGTTCGCCTTCTTTGGACTTTGGGGGATTACTTTGTTGGCATCACGCTTGACGGTGTGGGAAGCGCGTTACCGGGGATATCGGCTGCCGCGGATTGCAGTGCTGCGGGGTTTGTATTATCACGCGGCTCATTTTCTCCCAGTCGGTTTGATCGCGGTGCTGACCACCGGCGGACATTTATGGCTGGTGGAGCATCACCGCCTGGGGTCGGAGACCGCGGATGTGTATTTGTGGCTGCTGTCCGGCGAGGTGATTGTCGCGGCGGGATATCTGTTCTGGACCTACTGGGCGGCGATGCGAAATATGATGTACGCCAACCATTGAGATTCGGCTTGGGCTGCATGACATGACGGGATTTTCAACTAGTCCACGGTTTGTTGAGCATGTCACGGGGCCTGGGCATCCAGAGCGGCCGGATCGAATCCGGGCGATTTTCAAAGCGTTGCGTGATGCGGGCCTGATCGATTCGCCGAATCGTTTTGCGGATTTCGATCTCGATTTCGGATTACAGCCGGAGGGGACGGCCAAGCTGTTGGAGTTATCACCGCAGCCGGCGGAGGATCGTTGGCTGCTGACGTGTCATACTCCGGAGCACATCAAACAAGTCGATGGAATCTGCGCGGCTGGCGGCGGGGTTTTGGATGACGGTGATACCCCGGTTGGACCAAACAGCGCGGAAATTGCCAGGCTGTCGCTTGGATCATTGCTCGGCTGCTGCGATGCGGTGATGCAAGGCCGCTGCCGGCGTGCTTTTTCCGCCGCCCGGCCGCCGGGGCATCATGCGGAGCCGAATCGGGCCATGGGGTTTTGTCTTTTTTCCAATGTGGCGATCGCCGCCAGATATTTGCAGCGACAATACGGTTTGGAGCGCGTGGCCATCGTTGATTTCGATGTGCATCACGGCAACGGCACGCAGGCATGCTTGGAAGATGATCCGACGGCGCTGTTTGTGAGTTTGCATCAGGATCCGAAGACGTGCTATCCCGGAACCGGCTATGGAACTGAAACCGGTGTCGGAGCGGGGCGCGGTTTTACGCTGAATATTCCGCTGCCGCCGGGGACGACGGATGATTTATATTTGCAGGCGATTGATGAGCGCGTGCTGCCGGCGTTGGATCGGTTTAAGCCGCAGATGTTGCTGCTATCCGCTGGATTTGATGCGCATGCCGATGATCCGCTGGCGGAGATGGAGCTCAGCGAGGACGGTTTCGCGCAAATCACCGATCGTATGGTGCAAGCCGCAAGCGTCCAATGCGACGGGAAAATCATCAGTGCATTGGAAGGGGGGTACAACCTGCGAGCGCTGGGTCGCAGTGTCGTAGCACATCTACGTTCGTTGCAGAATTGATGCCATTTCTATTCGACGCGTGGAAACAGCGGCTGCGGTGTTTTGACCACGTGGCCCGGCGGCAACGACTGAGCGAACAATTTGGCCAGCGGCTGCGTGCCGATTCCCACGCCGAGTTGTTCCAAGCCGGCGCGAGATTTCTCGGGAAGCACCGGCAGCAGGGCGATCAAGGCGGCGTAAATTGCCCGGGCCGACAAATTCAAAATGGTGTCGAGCCGCTCCGATTGCGGTGGATCCTTGGCCACCGTGAACGGGCGGGTGGCATCGATGTAACCATTGGCCTGCCGAGCCAGTTCAATCGGCAGCAAGGCGCATTGCTGCAGCTCGCAGCTGTCGTATGCCGCTCCGATACGGGGCGGCAGGTCGCCAATCACATTCTCCAAATCGAGATCGATCTTTTCCCGCACCGAGCCGGCGGCGGGGAGTTTGCCGTGGCGGTATTTGTTCACCATCGTCAACACACGGTTCAGCAGATTGCCTAGCACATTGCCGAGCTCCGCATAGGCCTTATTGAAATCGGCGGTGGTCCAATCCAGATCGGAGCCGAACGGCGCGGCCCGCAGCAGATAATAGCGCAGGGCATCATAACCATGCGTCGCGCCGATTTTGCGAATCTCTTCCAGGCCGATGAAATTGCCCAGGGTTTTGCTCATCTTGCGGCCATCGGCGATCCACCAGCCATGGGCAAAAAGTTTTTTGGGCAGCGGCAATTTCAAGCTCATCAGCATGGCCGGCCAGTAGACAGCGTGAAACCACATGATCTCCTTGCCGATCAGATGCAGATCAGCGGGCCAAAACTTTTTAAACAGTGTTTCGTCGGCCGATGCGTAGCCGAGTGCGGTGATGTAATTGCTCAGGGCGTCGATCCAGACATAGAGCACGTGAGCGGGATCACCCGGCATTTCAATGCCCCAGCGCAGGGTCGCACGGCTGATGGATAAATCATTTACGCCGGCTTTGAGCTTGCTCAGCACTTCGTTGCGGCGGAAATCGGGCTGAATAAACTCCGGGTGCGATTCGATATACGCCAATATCTCCGGCACATATTTAGTGAGCCGGAAAAAATAAGTCGGCTCGGAATAGCGAACCAATGGCCGGCCACTGATGGCGGATTTGAGTTCGTTCGCCTTCGCTTCGGTTTCGGTGACGAATTCCTCCTGCCCCTCGTCGTACCAACCTTCGTAGCTGCCGAGATAAATATCGCCATTGGCCTGCAGCCGCCGAACAATTTCCTGCGCGGCAGATTTGTGCCGCGGCTCGGTCGTGCGGATGAAATCGTCGTGCGTGATTTGCAATTCATCCCATACCTTTTTGAACTCCGCCGCCAACCGATCGGCGAGTACGGCCGGCTCGGTCTTTTGCTCGCTGGCGGTTTTCACCATCTTGATGCCATGTTCATCGGTGCCGGTGAGGAAATACGTGTCATCGCCGCAAAGCCGGTGATAGCGGGCAATCGTGTCGGCCAGCAGCGTGGTGTAGCAATGCCCCAGGTGCGGCTCGCCATTGGGGTAATAAATGGGCGTGGTTAAATAAAACCGGTTGCTCGAATACATGGCGGCATCATGTGATGGTGGCGAGTTTTGGGCAATAGCGGCGGCGGGTCACTGCGCATATGGATTGGCATGGTGAACCAACTGCGGCATCAATCGCAGCACTTGCCAGATCGGAGCAGCATCGAATTCACCCGGCTGGCCTTCCACGGGACCGAGCACCACGCCGACCGCTCGACCGTCGTCAGCTAGCAAGGGCGCGCCGCAATCCTTTGGACCCACCGAGGCGGTGAAGTCGATGTCGCGGCCGAAATTTTCCCAATGGTCGAAGCGACCATGCGTGACGCCGGCGGAACCGAGAGCCCGCACGTGCATGTCGGGAAGCAAATCCCCATCGAAAAGGGCAAGCGTGGGAAGTTCCGTGCCATGCACTTGCACCAGCGCTACGCCGCTTTGTTTATCCTGCTCCAGAAATGTTCCCGGTAGAGCGCGGCCATCGGTGAGAGTAATCCGCAAAGTTTGACCGTCGGCCACAAGCTTGGCGGACGTGGCAATAATCCCATCAGGTGAGACCAAAAAACCACGCCCCTCAACACTCGGCTGGCCATCTTTCTTGGAATCGATGCGCACCACCGCTGTCATCGGATCGAATATTTTGGATCGATGATGTGGCATGGCGCTGCACCCCATCAGCGCGAATGTGGCGATGAGAACCAGAAAATGAATCGGCGGCTTCATGATTCAGGCAGCCTCGCCGCCTTTGATGTAATACGCCGGCAACGGCTTGCCGAGTTTTTCCCATTGCTTGATGATCGCCGAGGCTTTACCGGCGCTATTGAGCATATGCAGCTTGCGGCGGACCATGCCGATAATCGCTTCGCGCCCCGGCCCAAGATAATTCCGCGGATCAAACTCCGCCGGCTTGGTGGCAAACACTTCTCGAATCTTCGCCGTTAAAGCCAACCGCAGATCGGTATCGATATTGACCTTGCACACGCCATACTTGCTGACCGCCATGTGAATCTGATCCTCCGGCACGCCCTTGGCATTGGGCATTTTTCCGCCGTACTGGTTCACGAGATCGATAAATTCCTGCGGCACCGAGCTGCTGCCGTGCATGACCAGCGGCAAACCGGGACAGGTTTTCATGATCTGCTCGATGCGATCAAACGCCAGCTTCGATTCGTGCTTGAATTTGTACGCCCCGTGGCTCGTGCCGATGGCGACGGCGAGGCTGTCGATGTTGGTGCGATGATAAAAATCGGCGGCTTGCTTTGGATCAGTCAGGAATTTCTCGACGTTCTTTTCATATTCTTCAGCGGATAGCCCGACCACATCTTCTTCGATGCCGCCGAGCATTCCGAGCTCCGCTTCCACCGTGACGCCGGCTGCGTGGGCATGCTTTACCGCCTCGGCTGTCAGATGAATATTCTCCTCAAATGGATGGTGGCTGCCGTCGATCATCACCGAAGTGAAGCCGTCACGGATGCATGTATCGACGAGATCCACCGTGTCGCCGTGATCGAGATGAATCGCCACCGGCAACTGCGGATATTCCTCGACCGCGGCGAGGATGATGTGCCTCAGATAATTCATCTTGGCGTATTTCCGGGCTCCCTTGGAAATCTGCAGAATCACCGGGCTGCTCTCAGCGGCGCAGGCTTCGATAATCGCCTGCGTGATTTCCATGTTGTTGACGTTGAACGCGCCGACGGCGAATCCACCGGCATAGGCCAGATCGAACATCGGTTTGGTAGACATCAATGGCATGGCGATGGCTCAGAATTCGAGGCCGAGTTTTGTTTCTCCGCGGGCAACATGGTACGGGTCCCGGCCGATGATGCAAAGACGCCGGCCGCGAATTGCGTGGCAAGCGTTTGCATAAGCGATCGGTGTGCAGCATGTATAGAAAAAGTTTGAAGACCAGGAAAAATCGTGTGTTGTGCGTTGCAAATCTGTGGGGTTGGATATAAAGAAAGTGCAGGTATTCCTTCGGGGGGATCTGGGGGCAAGCAGGGCAATTATTTTCGGCGGCCCGGTGTTTCGCCTGCAAGTGCAGGCGTCACGTGGTGCCGTTGCCATAACCACAAGCTTCGCATCTCCTGGCGGTGATTTGCAAGCATCAGATTGAGGTAGAATCGATGGCTGCAAATCATTTATGGCGAAGCGAAATGGAATGCTACAAAGGGATGCTGGTGGGCTGCGCGCCGGGCACCCATGATACCGCCTTGGATTTGATCCTGAAACACGTGCGACCGACGGACGGCGTGATCGATTTGGGCGCTCGTTCCGGAGCGATGCTTGCCCGCTTGCGAGATAGCGGATTCACGGATCTGCACGCGGTGGATTTGGATGTCAGTGAGTTCAAGCTGCCCGGTGTGCCGATTCGCCGCATCGATTTGAATAACGCTTTCGCCGATCATTACGATCGCAAATTCAAATTGGTCTGCTGCACCGATGTGGTCGAGCATCTGGACAGTCCGCGCGAATTTTTCAAACAGGCGCACCGCTTACTCGATGACGATGGATATCTGTGCGTGACGCTGCCGAACATCGCCTATTGGGTCGGCCGGATGAAATTCATGCTTCTCGGCGAGTTGTGGGGATTCGGCGAAACCAACTATCGTGAGCAGCGGCATATTTCCCCGATGACCTACGACGCCATGCGGCTGACCATGAAGGAATGCGGCCTGAATCTTGTCGATGCGGTGACCGCCGGAACTTTCGCCGGACCGCTCAACAAAGTTGCCTCCGCTCCATTGGCCACGCTCTTTCGCCTTGTCGGTGGTCCTCGCGCCGTCGGCGAGACGGCCATGTATTTAGCCGCCAGGTCCGCGCCCGATTCCGATCTTGCTCGTCCGCTGCATTACCGTTCCTGGGAATACGAGGAATTGCCGGTCGAGATGCCGCCGAGCAACGCCGGCCGGCCCGCAACCACGCAGATGGTCGCGGGCACGTGATCGACGCCAAACTGGGCCTGGGACAATTCTCCATCGCAGCCCGCGCATGGACAACGTCGAGAATGTAATCTACACCATTGCGCGATATAATATCCCTCGTTCTCCTGGCGTCGGTTCCGCGCGTCGTGTCATCCGCCAAACCATTACGGAGGTACCACCATGAACGGTTGGCTCTGCGTGAAGTGCCTGCACGAGTTTCCCGATGATGCAAGCGTAAAAAAGCAGCCGGAATACGTTGGGATGATCCTCTTCATGCTGGCGGGGCTCGCGGCTCTGGTGTTCGGCATTCTGGTGATAATCTTTCGCCGTGATTACGCTCTGAAAGGCATTCTCCTGGCGGCAGGCGGTATCGCCGGCATGGGATTCGGCTGGCAATTGAAGACCGGTCTGAAAGCGATCTGCCCGGCCTGTGGCAAGCCGCAGGGGATCAGAGGTCATACCAAATCCGCCGAGGAGATTCGCCGGAGAGGCAAAAAAAGTTGAGTGACCCGACGTAAGCGAGGCGGGCAAACCTCTGCTGCCAATTTCGATGAGCTTGTCGATTCGAGCGCAGGTTCGTAGTCGGGACATCATCCGTTATTGGGCATTCCGCGAGCCACCATGAACACTGTCCACGGCGATCTCCTTCGACTTGCCCTCGGCGGCCGCTTCGATGTGATCGTCCACGGCTGCAACTGCCAGTGTGCTATGGGCAAAGGCATAGCCTTGTCCATCAAGCAGCAGTTCCCCGAGGCTTACGAAGCTCTGACTTGCGGACGGCCAAAGGGGACCGTTCTAAGCTTGGCACGATCTCGTTCGCCGAAATAGAGCGACCGCCAGGCCGATTCACGGTTATTAATGCTTACACGCAGTTTCATTACCGTGGCGATGGTGTGTTGGCCGATTATGACGCGATCCGATCAGCATTCCAGCAAGTCAAGCAACAATTCACCGGAAGGCGAATAGGCTATCCAAAGATCGGGGCGGGCTTAGCAAAGCAAAGGGAGACTGGACCACCATTTCAAAAATTATTCTTCAGGAGTTAGCAGGGGAAGACCACGCTCTGGTGGAATTCTCGCCGCCCTCCCCAACCTAGCAAATGCCCGATCGTTAGCCGAGTTGCTGCTATGAATTGGTCCGTTATGCGCAGCCGATCACAGGATATGATTTATTGGCTGCCGTAAAAATTGCCATAACCAGTAACACTCAAATGCCCAGTATAAAGGACATCCTGCTCAAGCAAACCGCCGAAGCATTCAGCGGCCGCCCCGACATGCCATTGATGGCCGCTCTCGCTGGAATCACACCAGAAGAAGCATCGTGGTGCCCTGACCCATCGACGCCAAGTGTTGAGCAGATCGTGCGTCATATCGCCTGGGCCAAATCTCGTTTCTGCGAAAAGGGATTTGGCAGACCGATGATTCTCAATGACGAGTCCGTAAACGATGACGGCGATTCTGCTGACTTGCCGCAGGAATTTCCCTGCGGCGCCGCCTGGGGTTGCCGTGTAGCTCCCGGCATTCAAGGAGCAGTGGGATTGCTCGAGCATGCGCATCGTTTTCTCACTGAGTGCCTTAAGAGCTTCTAAAAATAGCCGCTGAAACTATGAAGCCTTCGCCAGCAAATCATCGAGCATCCAAGGCTCATGAAGGCCTCGTGGACATCATCGCGCCGGTCAAATCGGGTTCGCAAGCGGCGGA